>Ga0209573_1001587_pt1 | contig 34015 bp, 26 predicted proteins | sample TNRBio252014_DNA_FD_185870 | JGI IMG/M metagenome (GOLD analysis project Ga0209573, IMG submission 185870) | Wastewater treatment Type I Accumulibacter community from EBPR Bioreactor in Madison, WI, USA - TNR Reactor_6/25/2014_ DNA (SPAdes)... | ecosystem: Engineered > Bioreactor > EBPR >...
CCCAGAAGACCTTGTTCCTCGCGCTGTCCTCGAACGCCACGCGGACCTCGACGTTCGAGGCGCCGTCCGTATCGAGCGCGGCTGCGAGGAGCCGATCGCGCGTCTCGCTGTCCCCCCAGAAGGGGAGGAGCTGGCCCAGGGCCTCCTCCGCTCCGGCCGGATCGGGCGCTCCCTCCGCGCGTGCCGCGGCATTCGCCGCGATCAGGCGTCCGCCGGGCTCGAAGATCGCGAGCGGATCGGGGCACCCGTCGAACACGGAGGCCTCGAGGGAGAGGGCCGTGACGGCCGCCTTCGACATGGCGACCGTGTCGTATCCCGGGCGGCGGCGGCGCTCCTTCATTCGGCTCCCGGGGCGGGCTTCGCAGCGTCCGCGAGCGCGAGGAGAGGTCCGCCGGTCAGCCGGTAGACCTGCCACTCCTCCATCGGGACGGCGCCGAGCCGCTCGTAGAAGCCGATGGCCGGCTGGTTCCACTTCAGGACGCTCCACTCCAGCCGGCCGCAGCCCCGCTCGACGGCGAGCTCCGCGAGCGCGGCGAGGAGCTTCCTGCCGAGGCCCAGGCCCCGCCGTCCTGGGACGACGAAGAGGTCCTCGAGATAGATGCCGGGCTTCGTCAGGAACGTCGAGTAGTTGTGGAAGAAGAGGGCGAACCCGGCCGGCTCGCCGTCGACGTCCGCGATCAGGACCTCCGCGTAGGGGCGAGGCCCGAAGAGGTGAGACTCGAGGGCGGCCTCGTCGGCGAAGCACTCGGCGGAGAGGCGTTCGTAATCTGCGAGCGCGCGGATGAGTCCCGCGACGACGGGGATGTCCTCCCGCGCGGCGGGTCGGAGAGAGATCGCGGGTCCGCTGGTCACGACGGGGGGATTATCGCGCCTCGCGCCGAATCTGCACGGCGAGCGCCGTCTTCCCGCCGGAAGAAGGGCGGATATCATGAGACGGCGCCGCGACGGGAGCCGCGGACCGACAACCCGATGGCCCGTTCCGACGATGCCGCCCAGAGCGGCTCACGCCTCGCCCCCTATTTCGGCCTCCTGACCCGGCGCGTCCAGCGCGCCCGTCTGGCCGTGGCCCTGCCCCACACCTCTCGGGGGGACCGGGTCCTCGACCTGGGTTGCGGCCTGACAGATCTGCCCGCCCGCTTTCCGTCGTATGTTGGATGTGACCGCAACCCCCTCGTTCTCTCCGAGATGCGCCGGCGGCACCCCGACGCTGCCTTCACGTCCTGGGACGTCGATTCCGGGGAGCCTCCGCCCGAGGTCGTCGCCGGGTCGCCGTACGACGTGATCCTGATGCTCGCGATCCTGGAGCACCTGCCGTCCCCCGCCCGCGCGCTCTCCCGCGCCGCGGCTCTCCTCGCCCCGGGCGGACGCGTCCTGGCGACGACGCCCCACCCGCTCGGGCGGCTGCCTCTCGAAGCCGGGGCCCGCCTCGGCCTCCTTTCGCGGCACGCCGACGAGGAGCACGAAGCGCTCCTCGACCGCGGGGCGCTGGAGAGGGCCGCGGCCTCGGCGGGGCTCGTGCTGACGTCCTACGCGCGCTTCCTCGCGGGCCTGAACCAGCTGGTCGTCCTGACGCGCCGATGAGGCGGAAGGCCCCCCGGGCCATCGAGGTGTCGGGTGCGCGGACGCACAACCTCGAGGGCGTCACCTGCCGGATCCCGATCGGAGCGATCACCGTCGTGACCGGTCCCTCGGGGTCGGGAAAATCGTCTCTGGCCTTCGACACCCTCTACGCGGAGGGGCAGAGGCGTTTCGTCGAGTCGATGTCGACGTACGCACGGCAGTTCCTCGAGCGGATGGAGAGGCCTGAAGTCGACCGGATCGACCACCTTCTGCCGGCGCTCGCCATCGAGCAGAAGGCGCCCGCGCGCTCGGCCCGTTCCACGGTGGGGACGGCGACGGAGATCCACGACGTCCTCCGGCTCCTGTTCTCCGCGGCAGGAACCGTCGTCTGTCCCGAGTGCCAGCTGGCGGTGCGCCGCGAGTCCCCGCGGGACGTGATGGAGGCGCTCCTCTCCGGGCTCGGAGATGGGGCGCGCGTCCTCGTGCTGGCGCCGCGACCCGCCGTGGGGCTGGCGGAGCGCGCGCCGCTCTGGGTCCGCTCGGGCCTCTTCCGCGCCGTGGCCGCCGACGGGAGCGTCGTCTCGTTCGACTCCGGAACGCCTCCTCCCGCCGGGGAGGACTCCCTCGTGAGGCTCGTCGTCGGGCGGCACGTCCTGCGTCCGGGCGACCCGGAGCTGGCGGCGTCGATCGACGGCGCCTTCTCCGTCGGGGAGGGCGAGCTCCTCGTGCGGGAAGCCTCGACCGGGCGCGAGCTCCGCTTCCTGCGCGGCCTCGCGTGCAACTCCTGCGGGCGCCGATTCGAGGAGCCCACGCCGGCCCACTTCTCCTTCAACTCGCCGCGCGGCGCCTGCCGGACCTGCCAGGGCTTCGGACGGGTGGCGGGACTCGACGTGTCGAAGGTCCTCCCCGACCTCGGGCTCACTCTTCGCGAGCGTCCCTTCGCGCCGTTCAACACGCCGGCCTATGCCAGCGCCTACCCGGACCTCGCGCGCGCCTGCCGGAGGCTCGGGATTCGCCGCGACGTGCCGTGGAACGAGCTGACGGCGCGCGAGCGGGAGCTCGTCTGGGACGGCGACGGCGACTGGTACGGGGTGAAGGGGCTCTTCTCGTACCTCGAGACGAAGCGGTACAAGGTGCACGTCCGCGTGATGATCGCGAGGTACCGCGGCTACGAGCGCTGCCCGGACTGCCTCGGAGAGCGCCTCACCCCCGAGGCGCGTTCGGTGACGGTCGGCGGCGCCACCTTGCCGGGGCTTTGCGCGCTGTCCCTCGGAGAGCTCCTCGAGACGCTTCGGGGTCTTCCTCTCGGCGCCACGGAGAGGGCGAGAGGCGGCTCGCTGGTGGCGGACCTCGTGAAGCGCGTCGGGACCCTCGTCGACGTCGGCCTATCTTACCTCTCGCTGTCGAGGACCGTTCGGACGCTCTCCGGCGGAGAGGCGCAGAGAGTCCAGCTCGGCTCCGCGCTCGGCAACGCGCTCACCGGGACGCTCTACGTCCTGGACGAGCCGACCGTCGGACTCCACCCGTGCGACACGGCGCGTCTCCTCGGCGTGCTCCGGCGCCTCGCCGACGCCGGGAACGCCGTCTGCGTCGTCGAGCACGACCTCGACGTCATCCGCGCGGCCGACCACGTGATCGACCTCGGACCTCACGCCGGCGCGCACGGCGGCCGGCTCGTCTTCGAGGGACCGCCGGCGGCGCTCGAGAGGGCCGGGACCGCCACGGGTGAGGCGCTTCGGGCGAGGACCGCGATCGTGGCCGAGCGGCCCGCGGTCTATCCGCGGGGAGTCCTGCGCATCGTCGGGGCGCGCGCGAACAACCTGGCGGACGTGACGGTCGAGATTCCGACCGGAGTTCTGGCCGCGGTCTGCGGCCCGTCGGGGTCCGGAAAATCGTCGCTCGTCGTCGACGTCCTCGCCTCGGGCGCCCTCCGCGCGTTCGGGCGAAAGCAGGCCGATGCGCTCGAGCGCGGCGCCCACGACCGGATCGAGGGGCTCTCGGCCTTTCACGACGTCGTCCTCGTCGACCAGTCCCCCCTTGGCCGCTCCGCGAGGTCGAACCCTGCGACCTACACGAAGGCCTGGGACGAGGTGCGTGCCCTCTGGGCCCGGAGCCCGGCCGCCCGGGCCGCGGGCCTGACGAAGGGGAGCTTCAGCTTCAACGCCGCCGGCGGGCGCTGCGAGACGTGCGAGGGCTCGGGCGTCGTGACGATCGACATGCAGTTTCTCGCCGACGTCACCGTCGTCTGCGACGCGTGCGACGGGCGCCGCTTCTCGCCCGACGTCCTCAACGTACGGGTGCGGGGGCGAAACGTCCACGAGCTCCTCGGGACGACGGTCGACGAGGCGCTCGAGCTCTTTGCCGACCTTCCGGCGCTCACCTCGCGGCTGGCGCCGCTCGCCGAGGCGGGCCTCGGATACCTCCGCCTGGGACAGTCCACCGCGACGCTTTCCGGAGGCGAGGCGCAGCGCCTGAAGGTCGCCTCGTTCCTGAAGGCGGGGACCGCCGTGAAGCCGACGCTCTTCCTCTTCGACGAACCGACGACCGGGCTCCACCCCCGGGACGTCGGCGTCCTCCTCACCGTCTTCCGCCGGCTCCTTTCGGCCGGGCACTCCGTCGTCGCCGTCGAGCACAACCCCGCGTTTCTCCTCGCCTCCGACTGGCTCCTCGAGCTGGGGCCCGGCGGGGGGACGGACGGGGGGCGCGTCGTCTTCGCCGGGACCGTCGCGAAGCTCCTCTCGGGGGGGGACACGCCGACGGCAGGGGCTCTCAGGGACACTTCGGCGGCCCCGCCTCGCCTACAATCGGCGCCGTCGTGTCCGCAGACGCGCACCGCTACATCCTCGTCGTCGACGGCCGGGAGATCGAGCTCTCGGAAGGGGAAGTCACGCTCGGCCGGTCCCGCTCCGCGACGGTCCGCGTCGACCACGAGTCCGTCTCGAGGAGCCACGCCCTCCTCTCGTTCTCGAACGGGACGGCCGTCCTCAAGGACCTGAACTCCTCGAACGGGACGTTCGTCGCGGGGCGACGGATACTGAACGAGACGATCCTGAGGAGCGGAGACCGCCTCCAGGTGGGCGCTGCCGTCCTCGAGTACCGGCTTCTCGAGCCGACCGGTCCGGTCGAGAAAACGGCCCTTCTCACCCCGTCGGCGGGCGGGGGTCTGCCGGATTCGCCCGGAATGGGAGCGGGGACCTCGCCCTCCTACTCCGCCCCGGCCGCTGGGGATCTTGAGGTGTCGTCACCCCTCGAGATCTCCGCTGACGACCTCTTCCGGGGCGTGGACGATGCCGCCCGTGGAAGCTCCTCTCCCGCAGTGGTCGCATCCGCCGCACTCGCAGCGGTTCACAGCTCCGGAGTCAACGAGCGGCCGCCTCTGGATCTTCCTCTCGTGGACGAGCCTCCCCCCGTGCCGGCGCCCGCACCGCCGCCGTCTCCCGCGGCGCCTCCCAGGCGGCCAGCCGACGCCACCCTCTCGCAGTTTCCCATCCGGAACTCAGGGGTTCCCCCGTCCGCGGGACGTCCGGCCCCGCTGATCCGCGTCCGAAAGCCGGCCGCGCCGGTTCACCGCGAGGTGACGGGGGGCGAGGCCGCGGGTTTTCTCCCGCGCGTCCTGGCGACGCTCGTCGACGCGATCATTCTTCTCGCGCTGAACCTCCTCCTCCTGTCCCCGGTCTTTCTCGTCCTGCTCTTCCGGGAGGCGTTCCAGTCGGCGGACCTCCTGCGCGACTGGGCCTTCCTCGGCATTCTCGTGGGCTGCGGTGTGCTGATCTTCGGCGCGAATCTCTGGTACGTCGTCGGCGGCTGGGCCAGGACGGGCCGGACGCCCGGCAAGGCCCTCCTCAGGCTGTCGGTCGTGACGTCGGGACCGCCTGTCCCCGTTCCCGGCATCGGGCTGAAGAGCGCGTCCGTCCGGTTCCTGGCCTGGAACCTCTCCGGGGCGCTCCTGGGTGTCGGCTACCTCCTCGTACTTTTCCGGAAGGACCGCCGGGCCCTGCACGACCTCGTCGCCGGGACGAGGGTCGTCCGCACCCCCTGAGCTGGCATCACCTCGGCTCGAGGAGGGTGCGCAGGGTCGGTGATATGAGGGTGGCCTCCGCGCGCGCGGCCCCTCCCTTGCCCCGGAATGCGGCCAGACTCGCTCGCGCGGCCTCGAGGAGCGCGGCGTCGCGACGCCCTTCCAGAACGTAACGGCTACCGAGTGCGGAAGCCTCGACGAGGTCGAGCTCGCGCGCCCCGGGGCTTCTCCGTCTCTCGGCCCGAACGAGCGATGCCGCCTGGTCGAACTCGCCTGCGGCGAGGGCGGCGAGGGCCGCGCCGAGGCGCGGGGGAGGGGGAGAGGGGACGATCCTCGGGTCCACAGCGCCCGGGACCGGAACCGGTGAGGGTTCTGCCATCGGGGCGGCGGCGAGCGTGGGAACCGGCAGAACCGGCCCGGCCGTCGGGGCGGGCGGCGCCGGCGTCGGAGAGGGAAGCGGCGCTGGTGTCACCTCCCGGAGCGGGGGTTCGATGCGAGCCGCCTCACGCCGTTCCAGCTCCGCGATGCGCCGCGCCCGGTCTTCGGTCTCCCTCCGGTTCGGGAACGTGCCGCCCGCTGCCGAAGAACGGAGGTGGGCCAGGGCCTTCGCCTCCTGGCCCGTCTCCATGAACGCGACACCCAGCCAGTAGTGGGGATCGTAGAAGTCGACGGCGTGACGGCTCGTTCCGAAACTCTCCTGGGGCTTCTCGTGGCCCGTCTGGAGCGCCTTCTCGAGCTTCGGGATCGCCTCGGCGTACATTCCTCGGCCGGCGAGCTCCCGTCCCTCCAGAAACGGGCGAGCGGCGGAATCGGGGGGTAAAATACCTTGTTGCGGTGCCGGCAGGCCCGTCTGCGGCAGGAGTGTCGCAAGGGCCACGGCAGCCGTCAGGGCGCCCCTGACGAGCCGGATGCGTGAGGTGGGACGGGTCAACCGACACTTCATGGAGGCACGACGCGTCGAGTTTAGCGGCGCGGCGGGCAGAGGGGATGACGACGATGCCTCGAAACTTCGCTTCGATCCGGGCCGCCCTCGCCGCGGCCGGGGTCCTGCTGGCCATCACGGCGGCTCCTGCCGCGGAGTCGGCCGGAGCATGTCCGCCCGAAAAGCCCGTCCTCGCGGTCCCGGACGTCGTCAACCGGTTCGAGGGCTACACGATCTCGTGGACGAACGTCCTGGTGAGCCGGCAGACCGGGCCGGCCGACATCTACGTCGTCGAACGCTCGGAGGACCCGGCTTTCGCCAGCGGTGTCGAGGCGTTCCAGACGAGGGGGACCTCCACCGCCTATGGGCCTCCGCTGGGAGCGGTTCGGACGCTCTATCACCGCGTGGCAGTCCAGTCGTTCTGTGCCGGGCCGACGGCCGTTCGCGTCCATTCGCAGGTCCTTCCCGTGGCGATTACCGACCAGTGCTCCCCGCCGATCGAAGTGGAGCCTCCGGTCGTCAGCCCGGAGGCGCCCCCTGCGTACACGACGTACGTCGTTTCGTGGGACACGCTGACCGCCGGCCAGCCAGGACCGGGAGGGGGAGCACAGGGCCTCCGGTTCCGCCTGCGGCGCTCCACGAGCTCCGGGGACGTCAAGGAGACGCTGATCGACACGGGGACCGCGGCGTTCGCGGACGGGCCCGGCGAGTACCTCTACCAGCTGCGGACGGAGAACGCCTGCGGCGATGTCAGCGCGTGGTCGAGGGCGGCTCGCGTCGTCGTCGGCACCTCGAAGACCTCGGCTCTCGTCCTCGTCTCCGCTCCGAAGCCCTTCATCGTGCAGGCGGGAGCGAGCAGCCCTCCGTCGGCGAGGCTGACCGTCCGCAACGCAGGCAGCGAGGCGCTCGACGTGACCACTTCGAGCGCTGATGGAGTGCTCGTCGCATCCCCGGGGTCGTTCCGGGTAGAGTCAGGCGATAGCGCCTCGGTAAGCGTGACGGTGGCGCGGGAGATCGACCCCTCCGCACCGTTCCACGAGGAGCTCACGCTCCTGGCGAAGGATGTCGTCCTGCGCGTACCGATCGACGTCGGCGCCGCAGTCGAGGCGGCCGAAGCGCCGGCCGGCTGGGACGACGAGGGGGCCGACGTCGACGCGCTCGGGAACGGCCTCCGGCGGACCCTCCTGAATCCGGGCTCCCGCCCCGCCTCGATCGCCACGTCGATCTCGGCGGCGTGGATCAGCATCCAGGGCGTCGACGGAAAGACGTGGGACCGGCCGCTCGCCCCGGGGGAGAGACGGCCCGTCTGGATCAGCGTCGACCGGGGCAAGCGCCGGGCTGCGATCGGGACCGAGGTGGCAACGGTCACCGTCGTGACCGCGGGCCACGCCGACAGCCCGAAGAGCCTGAGCGTGATCGACGACGGGCCCCTCCTCTCCGCTGGAGGCGGCGGCCCCTCGAGCGGCGGCCCCGACCTGCCGCCCCTCTACCTGATGAAGAGCCGGCTCCTCTTCCCTTCGTTGCCGAACGCCGTCGACGCCCGTGGCATCGGGCGCTATACGTCGGACGTCTGGCTGTCGAACGTCGACGCCCTCTCCCCGATCCAGGTCGTCCTGACGCTCACGCCGTCCGGTCAGGGGAACACGTCCGCGGGGGTCCGGCAGTTCGTCTTCACGCTCGGGCCAGGGGAGACCCGGCGCTTCCGCAACATCATCGGAACGGTGTTCGGGTACGAGGGGGCGTGCTCGCTCGACATCAGCTCTCCGGCCGCGACCCTCTCCGCGACGGCCATGGTGAACAACAAGCCCCTCGTCCCGCTCGTGGCGGGGAAGACGTCCGCACTCGGGACCGCCGTCGAAGGGACCATCCTCTCCACGGGCGAGTTCGGATTCGAGATGCGGCCCGTGTCGGCAGGAGAAGGAGCGAGCGCCTACGACCGCTCGTTCGTCGTCTCCGGCCTCTGGCACGACGCCACGAGGCGGACGAACCTGATCCTCAGGGAGACGACAGGGAACGCGACGCGGGTCGTGATCCGGTTGTTCGACAACGTCGGAAACGAGATTCAGAAGGGCGGTCAGGCGGTGAGCCTCGACGTGACCGTCCCGGCGCTCGGGTCGATCCAGATCAACGACGATGACCTCTTTCCGGCGGAACCGATCACGGCGGGGAGCGTGTGGGCCCAGCTGGAGTTCCAGCGAGGCGTGACCGACCCGTTCGGCAGGGAACGCGGCGCGGTCGTTCCGTTCGCGACGGTGATCGACTCGGGAACGCAGGATGCCTCGCTCCGGGTCGGTGTCTCGAGGGCGGCGCTCGTCCCGGCTGCCTCCGATGCGGCGGCGTCGGTCCGGAGCCTGTCCGGCGCCCTCCCGTATCCCGATAAGGTCGAACCCGTGCTCTTTCCGGTCGCCCACGTCACGGGCGCGCCGCTCTCCTCGGGCAACGCCCCCCGCTGGAAGACCCGGGTGACGCTGGCAAACGTGAACGACACCGAATCCCGGAACGTCCGGCTTCGGTTCATCGACAAGAGCGGGAACCTCCCGCAGGGAGCGTCCGCCACGGCCACCGTCTTGGTGCCGGCGCAGAACACCATCTCGATCAACGACGTCCTGGAGAACTCCTTTCTCATCCCGCCCTCGGCGAACGTCTGGGGGACGATCTCGGTCGACGCTCTCCGGCAGGAGGGCTCGGCGGGGTGGGAATACACCTGGGCCGACGTCGACGTCCAGACCGAGACCTACACGAGGGACACCGAGAACCCGTTGCGCGGGGAGTTCCGGACCGGAATGGAGGGCTACTCGTACCGGCACGGCTACTCCTCGTTCCAGTCGAATCTCGGGACAGCGCTCATCGAGGGGGCCGAGACCTCTCCGCGCTACAGGACGAACCTGATCCTCCAGGAGGTCGGGGGCGCCCCGGTGACGGTGGCTATCGGCGTGTACCAGCCGGGTGCGCTCGTCCCGCTGGAAATCCAGTTCGTCTCGCTGAAGGCCGGCGACTACATCTCCCGGGAGCTCTTCCGCGACCTGATGAAGCTCGACCTGGAAGAGGTCGTCGACGCGCGGGTCGTCGTGAGGCAGATGGACGGCGACGGCGTCTTCATGGCATTCGTCTCGAAGATCAACCTCGTGACGGGCGACCCCGCAAACGTCTTCCTCCGTCCGGCCTCGGCGGGAACCGGCCGCTGACGCCGGCGAGAGCGTGCCGCTGACGCGGGGCGGGCGGGCACGGGTTAACCTCGGCGGGGGCACGCGCCTCCTGGAGGAGACCTGAACCCGCCCGCCGTAGAACGGATCGCGCACTACAGGATCGTCCGCCGCGTCGGCCGCGGCGGGATGGGGATCGTCTACCGGGCGGTGGACGAGCGGGACGGCAAGACCGTCGCGCTGAAGGTGATCCGGGAGACCGAGGTCGCGGGCGACGAGTCGGCGCCGCACGTGGCCGAAGCGCGGGTCCGCTTCACGCGGGAGGCCGAGATCCTCCAGGCGCTCCTGCACGCCAACGTCGTGACTTTCTACGAGATCGGCGAGGAGGACGGGACGCCCTACCTCGCGATGGAGTACCTCGAGGGAAAGCCGATCGGAAGCTATGCCGGCCGGCCGTTCCCCGAGACTCTCCCGCTCCTGATCGAGGCCGCGAACGGTATGGAGTACCTCGCCTCCCGCGGCATCGTCCACCGCGATCTCTCGCCCGACAACGTCTTCGTCGTCGAGACCGGCGGAGAGAAGACCGTCAAGCTCCTGGACTTCGGCATCGCCAAGCTCTTCGAGTCGGCTGCGTCGGAGTCGCTCACCGCGACCGGCTTCTTTCTCGGAAAGGTCGCCTACGGCTCGCCGGAGCAGCTCGGCTCCCTGGGCCAGGGCGTGCCGCTCGACTGGCGGAGCGACGTCTACAGCCTCGGCGTCATCTTCTACCAGGTGCTCGCGGGGCGCCGCCCGTTCGAGGGGCGCGCCCCGGTGGAGTACATCGCCGCGCACCTGAACCACCTGCCGCCGCCCGTCGCCGCACCGCCCGGGTCCCCTGCCCTTCCGATGGAGCTCGTCCGGCTCATCGGGCAGATGCTCGAGAAGAGGCGCGAGGACCGCCCGCAGACCTACCGCGACATCACCGAGCGGCTCGTCTCCGTCCTGCGGTCGACCGGAGCGCCGGGTGAGCTGCCTCCTCGCAAGGCGGAGGCGGGTGGCCCGGGGAGCGCGCCACCGGCCTCGTCGCCCCGCGGGCCGACCGCGCCGACGCAGCTCGTGGCGGGCCGCGCTCCGGCGGCCGCCTCGCAGGTGCGGCGAACGGCCGGCATCGTCCTCGCCGCCGCGGCCCTCCTGGCGCTTCTCTTCTGGGGAGCTCTCACGCGCCGACCGGAGACGGCCCCACCGAAGAGTGCGGCGGGGCAGCCCAATCGCAAGCCGGCGAATGCGGAACTCCGGATCACGTCGGTTCCCTGGGCCTCGGTCGTGTCCGTGGTCGACGTGAAGAGCGGGACGGCCGTCCCGCTTCCCTCCCCGGCGGAGACGCCGCTCGTTCTCCCGGTTCCGCCCGGCCGCTATCGCGTCACCGTGGCCGAACCGCCTCCGGGCTCCGCGCGGGCCGAACGCGAGGTCGCCGTAGCGGCCGGAGAGCCCGCTCTCGTTCCACTGACCCTCCGCCCACTCGAAGAGCTCGAGGAGACCCTCCGATGAAGAAGCTCGTCGTCGTCCTTCTCCTCGCCGCGGCCGCACCCGCCGCCGCCCAGGTGGAATCGGCGCTGCTCTCCAAGATCACGTTCAACCTGACGAACCCGGGCGGGAAGTCGCTTGCAATGGGCGGTGCCTTCACCGCGATCGCCGACGACGCCACCGCGGCGATTGCCAACCCGGCCGGGCTCGGCCTCCTTTCGTCGGTCGAGGTGGGCGTCTCGGGGAAGAGGTCGGACGACGTCATCGGCCTCGTCACCGCGCGTTCGACGGCGACGGGGAGCAACTTCTTCGTCCCCTACCCACCGGTCCGGGGAGTGAACTCCGACATCTCGGCTCGAGCCTCTGGCGTCGAGTTTGCCGGGGTCGTCCTCCCGGTGTCGCGGCGGCTCGTCGCGGCCGTCAGCTACGCCGAGAACCTGCGCTTCGAGGGCGATCCGGGGGAGGACGGCTACGCCTACATCGAGCTGCGCGACAACCGGTCGAGTGGAACGACGCGGCGGGACTTCCTCTACGAGTTCCGCGAGTACGGGGCGGTCTCGCTCCGCAACCGGCTCCTCGGCCTTTCCGCCGCCTACCGCGTGACAGATCGCCTTCGGATCGGCGCGGGGCTTACGTTGAACCGGATGGAGTTCGACCTCCTGGGCGACGCGGGGGGCCCGCACCGGATCGTCAACCGGAACTACTCACCGACCACGATCGAGACGAAAACGGTGACCATGGCGACCCGTGGCCTCGACCAGAACACGCTAGGGTTCGTCCTGGGGCTTCACGCCGATCTCGTGGCGGGCGGCAAGCTGACCGCGGGCGCGGTCTACAGGCAGACGGGAAAGGCGACGGGGACGTTCGAGATCGGGGGGGACGTTCCGAAGCCCCTCTGGGGGCAGGAAACCCGGCCGTTCTCGGCCAGAGTGCCGCGGGACGCCGCCGTGGGACTGGCGGCGCGACCGTTTCCCGGGCTCACCATCGCGACTGAAGCCCAGTGGATCGCGTACGGGGACTTCATCGATCGGCCTCTTCCGATCGTCTCCTACGAGGGCCTGGCGGGACCGCTTCCAGGCTTGAAGGTGGGTCCACTCCTGGCAGAGCTCACTCCGCCCGATGATGTCATCGTGCCGCGAATCGGGATCGAGTACGTCGCGAGCACGGCGGACCTCCTCCTCGCCTTCCGCCTCGGCTATCACCGTGAACCAGCGCGAGGCGTCACCGCAAACCTCTCGGCGTACGACGCGGGTGGTGTGGCCTACGACGTGAACGATCCGCCGTACTCCGAAAGCGTAAGGACAGTCTACGACGGCGGCAAGCCCGACGACCGTTTCACCGGCGGCCTCGGCGCCACGGTCTCGCGACGGGTCTCCTTCGACCTCGCCTTCGACGTCGGACGCTTCTCCAGGGTGCTCTCGGCTTCGCTCTTTTACCGCTTCTGAGGCGGGGCGCGGTTCAGAGAGGGGCGCCGCAGAAGGGGCAGAAGACGTCGTCCTCCGCCGCCTCGTGGAGGCAGATCTCGGTCTCCACCTGCGGAGAACCGGGAGCGGGCTCGAGAACGAGCCAGGCGGTCCCAGTGGCGTCGATGCTGGCCTCGACGCGGACGCGCCGGCCGGATCTCTCGAGGACGAGCCCTCCCTCGTCGAACGGCCCGGAGGGTCGGGTCCTGGCGAGGAACCAGGCGAACAGCGGATCGAGAACCGGAAGCGGAAGTGGCCGGGACGTCTGAGCGACTCCGCCGGAATAGGTACGAAGGAGAGCTCCCCTTCCCTCGGGGCCGATCTCGATCGCCTGTGCCCCCTCGTCGATCGCGTCGACGAGCAGGGCGCGCGCGAGGCGCGCAAAGGGGTCGAGCTGGACGGCCGGATCGGGACGAGGCCGGTCCGGTGCGGGCGCCGGCGTGGATGTCGCCATCGGGCTCGCCTGAGAAGGTGCCGGGGCCGGAGGTCCGGGGATGTCCGGCCTCGCCGATTCCCAGATCCTGAGGACGTCCTCGAGGATCGGGTCCGCGGTGACGTGGGTGCGTATGACGCAGCCCGTGGAGGCGACGAGACCCGTTTCCAGGACCGGGTTGCCCGGGTCGATGACCGCGACGTACAGGACGTCTCCGTGCCTGTCGAACGGGAAGGCGCGAAGGCGCCTGCGGGCATCGGCGGGGAGCGTTTCGACCACCTCGCGGCGTGCTGTGGAGAGCCGCTCGCGCGAGACGCTCGGGAGACCCGTGACGCGCTCCAGGGCGTCGAGGAGCGTCTCCTCGCTGACCGCGCCCGTCGCGAGGAGGGCGCGGTCGATCGTCCCGCCGTGGACACGCCGCCAGTCGGACGCCTTTCGCAGGCGCCTCAGGGTCAGGTCCCCGGATTCGGCGAGGATCTCTCCCAGCCCCGGCGGCACGTCCTCCTCCGTTTCAGGAGGAGTTTACGGGACCGGGAGAGTCCGATTCGCGGCTTCTGCGTCAGCCGCGCGACCAGCAGCCCCCGGCCGACCCCGCCGCCATCCGCGCCTCGTCGGGCCGGAACGCGGCGGCGAGCCGGCCGGCGAGCGCCTCGAGCCGGTCGCGGGTCCCGTCGGCCCCCGCTTTCGCCTCGAATGCCGCGAAATCGGCGAGCATCGTCTCGAACTCGGCCGAAGACAGGACCCTCTCCGACATCGGGTAGAGGATGTTGTCCTCCTTCTGGATGTGCTGCCTCAGAAGCGGGATGAAGCCGCTGGCTCCGGCGAGGAACGTGGCCCTCTCGGCCGGGGTCACGTCGCCCGTCCCTTCTCCGACCCCGTGGATCGCCCCGACGAATGCCCGTCCCTCGCGGTGCTCGTGGAGCATGACGGCGACGGGCCCCGACTCGGCCGAGAAGCCGCGTTCCAGCATTCGGCGGAAGAGGATGTCCTCCTCCTTGCCGTGGTGCCACGCGTCCGCGAAGCCGCGCAGGAAGGACGCGTAGTCGCGGGCGAAGGCGCGCTCGAGGGCGAGGCCGCCTGCGACCTCGAGCGCGCACGTCTCGAGGGAGCCGAGGACGTTCTCGATGAGGCGGTGCTCGTTCATCAGGATCGTGATGGGTCGGGCCATGAGGTCTCCTCGTTCGGTCTCAATGGATGTGGAGATCCGTTGATATGGCAAAAAAGGGAGGTCAGGGGGTGGTCTCGTGCTTCAGGTCGCGCAGCGTCACGGTCCGGAGCATCCGGTCGTACTCCTCCCGGATGCGCTCCCAGTGAGGGTGGAGGGGGCAGGGGTCGTCGGCCTTGCAGCGCCCGAGGCCGAAGGCGCAGGCATCCTTTTCCCGCTTGCCGTCGAACGTCTCGAGGACGGCCGAGATGGCCACGTTCCCCCCGGTCCCCTTCATCCGGAACCCGCCTCCCCAACCTTTCTGGCTGGTGACGAAGCCGCGCTTGCGGAGCCGGGCGAGGATCTTGGAGAGGTAGTCCGGCGGAACGTCCGCTTCCGCCGCGATCTCGCGGGCGAGGACCCATCGGTCGCGATGGGTCGCGAGGTAGGCCAGGGTGCGGAGCGCGTAGCGCGAGGTCTGGGAGAACAGGTGACGCCTCTCAGCGGATGACGATATCCATTGAAAGGGAGCGGCGCAAGGGGCCGGCACCGCGTTCCCGGACCGGTGGGTCGGCGGCGCGGGGCGCCGCGCGCCTCAGAGCGGGGAGCCGGCGCCTCCCGCCGGGAAGTACTCCCTCCACCGGCGGTCGACGAGGGTGGCTGTCGCGGGGTCGGTCTCGACGACGCCCGGCATCCAGGGCTTCATCCGAGCATCGAGGACGATCGGTGCCGAACGGGCGATCTGGTTCCTCGCGATCTCCGTCCTTGCGGCGTGGACGTCGGCTCCCGGCTCGAAGCGGGTGAAGACGTGCCAGAGAAACGAGCGGGCGTCCTTCGCGGCGGCCACAGCGTCGTCGACGAGGGCGACGAGGGGCCACGCCGCGACCGCCGGGTCGCGCGCGAGCCGCGAGGCGAACTCCTGGTCCTCCCGCCACGACGGCCCGGAGACGCAGAGCGCTCCGCCGCAGAAGACCGCGGCCTCGCGCGCCCCCACGGGCAAGGCCCCGCGGAACTCGCGCGGGAGGTCGCGGATCGGGGCGCCGAGGCCCGCGAGGACTCCTTTCGATCCCTCGTTCACCTTCGGGCCGGTGTAGTCGAGCGTGTCCATGGCGAGGTTCGAGACGACGAAGAGGTCGGTCTCGAACCGGCAGCGGGCGAGGACCGTCTCGAGGAGCGCGCGAAAGTCCTTCAGGTCGACGCGCACGTCCGTCAGGAGGAGGAACTTCGTCAGGGCGAGCTGCCCCTCGCCGAGGATCCGGAACGCCGACGAGATCGCCTCGCGCCCGTACCGGTCCTTCACGACCGCCGCGGCGAGCGAGTGGAAGCCCGTGTCGCCGTAGCTCCAGAGATCGACGACGCTCGGCATGACGACCGGGAAGAGCGGCGACAGGAGCTCCTGCAGGTAGTCGCCGATGTAGAAGTCCTCCTGCGCCGGCTTGCCGACGACGGTCGCCGGAAAGATGGCGTCGCGCCGGCGGTAGACGCGGTCGACCTCGAAGACCGGGTAGTCGTGCTTCAGCGAGTAGTAGCCGTAGTGGTCGCCGAACGGCCCCTCGGGCCGCCGCACCTTCGGCGGGACCTTCCCCGTGATCGCGAACTCGGCGCCCGCGACGAGGCGGTGCGGGTGCCCCGGCACGCGCGTCACGGGGAGCTTTCCGCCGAGGAGGAGCGAGGCGAGCAGCAGCTCGGGAAGCCCCTCGGGAAGCGGCGCGATGGCCGCCAGGATGAGCGCCGGGGGACCGCCGAGGAAGATCGTGACGGGCAGAGCCTCGCCTTTCGACTCGGCCACGTGGTAGTGGAACCCGCCCCCCTTTCCGATCTGCCAGTGGATGCCGGTGGTCCGCGCCTCGTGGATCTGGATCCGGTACATCCCGAGGTTGTGCTCGCGCTTTTCGGGATGCTCGGTGTAGACGAGCGGCAACGTGAGGAAGGGGCCGCCGTCCTCGGGCCACTGTGTGAGAGCCGGAAGCCGGGTCAGGTCGGGCTCGGTCTCGACGACCTCGGTGACGGGCGCGTGAGCGACCTCCTTCATTCCGACCTTCAGGGCCTCGCCGAAGAAGGAGCGGAATCCCCAGAGCTTCCCGGGCGTCGGCGGGAGGAGCTCGTGCGTCGCGCGGACAGCGGTCTTCACGAATTCCAGAGGGCGCCGGCCGAACGCGAGCTCGATCCGCCTCGCGGTGCCGAACAGGTTCGTGACGACGGGGAAGGCCGAGCCCTTCGGCCTCCTGAAGAGGAGGGCCGGCCCTCCCTGTTCGATGACCCGCCGGTGGATCTCGGGGATCTCGAGGTTCGGGTCGGCCTCGGTCTCGATCTCGAGGAGCTCTCCCTCGGATCTCAGGGCGGCGAGGAACTCGCGGAGGTCGTGCATCGTCCGGAGAGGTTACGACGACGCAAGCACCTTCGGGTTCCACCTGACGCGGGAACGGCTCACTCGAACCAGCCGCTCACGTCGAGGATGACGTCCGTCGAGCCACCGGCCTGAAGGTACGGACGGAAGGAGAGAGACCCCGCGGTCCCGAGACCCGGGATGAAGTGAAGCGCCCGAGTCTTCCCTGCGGAAACGGGGACCTCGGTCGTACCGGAGACGATCGGGCCGCCGGCGAAGACCGAGAGGCTCCCCGCCGCCGAGGGAGAGACGACCGTGACGTTTGCGGCAATCGAGAGGGCCGTCGAGGGAATACCGCATCGACCCGTGACCTGGACGACCACCGTCTCCGACGAGCCGGTGGGCGCCCCGCCCGTCGGGCCGGCCGGATCGCGAGTATCGGCGACGCGGCACGGGACGATCGTGTGGAGCTTCGTCGGCACTGGCAGACTCCAGAGCTCGTAGCCGGTCGCGCCATCGGTCGCCGTGAAGAAGACCCGGCCACCGGCGCTGGCGAAGACGGTCCTGTTCACGCTGAAATCCCACGGCACCGCTCCGGCCCCGATTCCCGGGACGAGGTCAGCGACACGCGTCGTTCCGGCCTCGGTCCCGTCGCTTCGCCAGAGCTCTCGTCCCGAGACGCGATCCGAGGCCGTGAAGAAGACCTCGTGTCCGGCGGAGGCGAAGTGCTCGATGCGCATCGATCCCATCGGCCCCGGCGCGATGTCTCGCAGGAGGACCGTTCCCGGTCCGGTTCCGTCCGTCTTCCAGGGCTCGTAGCCATGGATGCCGTCGTAGGCCCAGAAGAAGAGCGTCGAGCCGAGGACCGTCCAGCGGGCCCCGTACGACCTCGCCGGGCCCGGATTGATGTCCTTCAGGAGCGTGGTCCCCGTCGGCGTCCCGTCCGTGGCCCACAGCTCGCCGCCGTGCGAGCCGTCGTCGGCCCAGAAGACGACGCGGTCTCCCAGGCGCGCGACCGGATACGCCGAGGAGCTCCCGGTAGGGTTGACGTCCAGGAGGAGCGTGGTGCCGCCTGCGGTGCCGTCCGTACGCCAGAGCTCGGCCCCGTGGGCCGCATCGGAGGCTGAGAAGACGAGGGCGTCTCCGAGCTCGACGCCGGACCACTCCCACGTCGGCATCGGCCCGACGGCGACCGTGCCTGCGACGGTTCCGTCCGTCTTCCAGAGGGTCGTCGCGGAGCCGTCGGAGACGGCGAGAAGGAACTCCCCGTTCAGCACGCCGATGGGCGAGACCTGGCTCGACGCGGCGCCGGGTGTGAGGTCGCCCAGCAGGAACGTCCCGCCGGGAGTTCCGTCGGTGCGCCATGGCTCCACTCCGTGCACGCCGTCGTCGGGAGCGAACAGAAAGAGCTCGCCGAGGAGACCGAGGAGCCAGGGCGACGAATCCCCGGGCTGGACGTCCTTGATGAGATGAGTGCCCGCTTCCGTCCCGTCCGTCCGGTAGATCTCGCTTCCCGTGGCGGACGTCCAGGCCCTGAAGAAGACCGTCGATGGCGCGGCGAAGAACGGCCCGGCGAACGAGTTTCCCGTGCCGGGTTCGATGTCCTTGACGAGATACGTTCCCCCGGGTGTTCCGTCGCTCCTCCAGAGCTCCTGTCCGTGCTCTGCGTCCACGGCCGAGAAGAGAAGCGTGCCGCTCACGTCGGAAAGCCAGACCGGAAGACCGTCGTTCGGCCGGTGGACGGGTTCCTGGACGGGAAGCGTCCCTGCGGACGTGCCGTCGGAGCGCCAGAGCCCGAAAGGCACGTCGTAGATGAGGAGCAGGGCACCTCCGGGGATGGAGACGGCGCTGTTCGGGAACGGCGTTGCCGACCCGGGCTCGACGGCTTTCACGAGCGTCGTCCCGGCCGGCGTGCCGTCGCTGCGCCAGAGCTCGAGGCCGTCGACGTCCCGGTCCACCCAGAAGAGGAGGGCTCCGGGGATCGTCGCCGAGGTCCGGAGGAAGAGGGCCACGCCGAAGTCCCGGACGAGCGACGTGCCAGCCGCCGTACCGTCGGACGCCCAGAGCTGTGAGCCGCTCGCCGTGAAGAGCAGGGCTCCGGACGGAACGAGCGGCACGCTGCTCGGATGGGAGTGGACGAGGACCGTGCCCGCTTCGGTCCCGTCGCTTTTCCAGGTCGATCCGTCCGAGCCGACCCTGAAGGTGAGCGCGCCGCCGAACGGCACGAGTCCCTGGGGACCCGAGCTCGCGGCGCCCGGCACGATGTCCCGGACGAGAACGGTTCCGGCCGCGGTCCCGTCGCTCTTCCAGAGCTCGGAGCCGTGCGCCGGGTCCGTCGCCGTGAAGAAGAGCGTCCCGCTCACGTTCACGAGGTTGGAGACGGAGGAGAGGCTCGCAATCTGTGACGTCCCGGCCTCGGAACCGTCGCTCTTCCAGAGCCCGCATGCGACCGAGTAATGGCACGAGAAGAGGAGGACTTCCCCGACGCCGACGAACTCGGCGGAGTAGCCGAATGACCCCGCTGGACCCGGCGTGACGTCCTTCACCAGCTTCGTTCCCGCGGACGTTCCGTCGCTCGCCCAGAGCTCCGTACCGTGGACGCCGTCGTCGACGGCGAAGAAGAGGCGGCTGCCTGCCTTCGTGAGCTTGGAGGGTTTCGCGTCGACGGACGGATCCGTGCTGAACCTGCTGACGAAGGCCGTTCCCGCGGCGGTCCCGTCCGTCTTCCAGAGCGATCCCCGCTCCTGGGAAACGGCGCCGAAGAAGAACGTTCCGCTCACGTCGGCGCCCGAGGTTACCGGGAGGTCCAGAAGGGCTCGTGTCCCGGCTGCGGTGCCATCCGTGATCCAGAGCCCGCGGTTTCCATCCTGATCGCCGTTCAGGTAGACCTTGCCTCCCGAGGTTCCGAGGAAGTTGTCGAAGCTCGCGCCGGCCGAGGCCGTGGAAGAGACCCCCGGGCAGATGTCCTTTACGAGGGTCGGCGTCTGGGATCGCGCTCCGGTCGCGACGAGGATCGATCCGGCGAGCAGCAGATACGGAACGTGCACGAGGACCGAAAGAACCGCAAGCGGTGCGTGGCGCTGCACCGGAGTCGACGTCATGGCAGAACCTCGGACAAGTATTTTACGCGTCGTGTCCGGCCGGGAAGCGGATCGTCGCGCCGCGGACGGGTTCCCTCAGCCGCTTCGCTCGAGGAACTCGCGAACCACCGGAATCGCCGTCGACGGCACCCGGTGTCCTCCTGCGTGGATCTCGTGCCGGGCGCTCGCGAAGCGCGACGCCAGGAGAGCCGCGAACGGCGCGACGCGGTCGAGGGCGTAGTACTCGTCGGCGTCGGTCGAGACGTGGAGAGCGTGAGCCGTCGCAGAAGCCGGCGTGCCTGCCTCCGGTGCAGTCCATTCTCCCGGCAGGCCGCCGCAGAGGCCGACGACGGCACGGAACGGGCGGCCGTGCGGCGGGGCGAGGGAGAGGCGGTAGTTGAACGAGCAGGGCTGGCTGAAGCCGAGGATCGAGATGCGCGACGGGTCGGCCCCGCGCTCGACACCCCAGGAGATCGTTGCGGCGACGGCCGCGCGGTGGACCGCCTGGTTGTCCTCGTGGCGCGGGCTGACGCCCCAGTGGAAGCCGCGGGCGCCGGCGGGGCCGAGCGCTTCGCCGGGAAGGAAGGCCGACTGCGGCCCTTCGACGGCGATCACACCCGATCCGTCGGGTGCCATCCTGGCGAGGAGCGGGAAGAGCGTCGCCGCGTGCATCCCGTAACCGTGGAGGCCGACGAGGAGCGGGAAGGGCTGCGAGGTCTTCGGGAGACGCGGAAAGAGCTGGAGCGGGACCTCGATCGAGGTGGTCTCGCGCGCGGGGACGCTGCCGGAGGCGCTCACGCGCTCAGGACCTCGCGCCGGAGGCGAGCCAGGGTCGTTCCTGAAAGCCTCGCCGCGAGCTCGCTCCGGGCCGGGAGAAGGAACGGCCCGGCCGGGCCCTCAGGAAGCGCGAAGACCGTCTCGAGGCTCTCCGCCCCCTCGACCGCGAGGACGATGTCGGCCAGCGTGATCTCGTTCGCCGGCCTGCCGAGGACGAATCCTCCCGTCCGGCCCCGCTTCGATCGCAGGAGGCCGGCTCGCGCGAGCTTCTGCAGCACCTTCCCGAGATACGGAGCAGGTTCTCCACAGGCGGAGGCGAGGGCGCGCGCCTCGTGGCCGGAGGCGTCCGGACCGCGAGGGTCGAGGTGCGGCAGCGCCTTCAGTGCCACCTCGGCCGCCCGGGAGAGGAGCATGGACTAGTCGCCCGCGACGAACGCGTACTGCCCGGGTGTGAGCGGTACGACGGAGAGCCGCCCGCACGTCAGGAGCGGCGAACCGGCGAAGACCTTCGACGCCTTCATTTCGGCGAGCGTGACAGGCTTCTTCATTGCCTTTCCGGCCTTCACGTCGACGACGGTCCCCTTCGGGTCGGCCGGGTCGGGCCGCGGCGCGGCGGCGACGGTGGCCCGCCCGACGGCGGCCTTGACGTCGCCCGTGTGGTAGACGACGAGACGGTCGCCTTTCGACATCGACCGCAGGTGCTTTCGCGCCAGGGCGTTCGTCACACCGTCCCAGACGGCCGTCTTCTCCCGGACGAGGTCCTCGAAGGAGTAGGTGGAGGCTTCGGTCTTCAGGAGCCAGTCCATGCAGCGGGAATGATATCCGCGCCGCTCGAAGCGGTGCCCGTCTGGTATGGTCGCCGACGGCCCGATGGGCGATAGCGCGACAGACTCGCCAGCCGGGAGCGAGGGCTTCCGCCTCCCCGCGCCGGCGGCGGTGCTCGTCATCGGCGTCTCGCTTCTTGCGATCCTCCTCGCCTTTTCCGATGGTGCGCGGCTCGCAAGCCCGCCCCGCTCGTACGCTGTCTTCGAGGAGCGCGGGTTCCGGGCGACAACCATTGTGGCGGGGGACGTCTTTGATCGCGCCGGGGTCCGCCCGGGCGACCTTCTCGTCGCCTTCCAGGGGGAGCCACTCTCCAGCAGCCTCGACCTCGTGCACCGCTTTCGGGCGCTCCGGCCCGGCGAGACGGCACGCCTGGGCGTCGAACGGGACGGCCGGAGACTCGAGCTCTCCGTCCCGACGTGGCCGAACCTTTCTCCCGGCTCTCTGGCGGCGCTCGCGGTCCCGGTCTTCGTTCTCCTCGCGATGGGGATCGGCGTCTTCCTGGCCCGCCGCCGGTTGCCCGAAGCGAGCATCCTGCTTCTCTTCTGCCTCACCTCGGCCGTCAACGACGCGGGGCAGGCGACGCTCCCGGCGGGGTCTCCTCTCCCGGTGGCCTTCGTCTCGGCGGTCGTCCTTCTTGGCAGCCTCCCGAGCGCAGCGCTCCTTCTGCACCTGTCGCTGGTCTTTCCGGCGCCCGGCAGCCTCCAGGCCCGGTTGCGGCTTCTCCTGCCGATCGCATACGCGATCCCGCTCCTGGCGGGAGCGGCCGTTTTCGTCCCGTTCGTCTTGCCCGGGTTCGGCGCGCTCCTCGCCTCGTCCGCCGTCCGCGGCCCGATCAGGGCTGCCTTCGACGCGAGCGTGGTCGCGAGCTATGCGCTCGCCGCGGCAAGCTTCCTGGCCCAGGCCTCCCGCGCGGCAGGCGAGAGGGCCCGGCAGCAGGCCCGCCTCCTGTTCTTCGCGATAGCCCTTCTCGTCCTCGCTCGCGTCCTTCTTCACGAAGTCCCGCTTCACCTCGAGGGGCGGGTTCTCTTGGGACCGGTCGGGTTCGCGCTGCTCGACCTCGTTCTCCCTGCGTTCGTCGCGGTCGCCATCGTGAGGCACCAGCTCTTCGACCTCGACGTCCTCGTCAGGCACGGGCTCGTCTACACGGCCGCCTCGATTTCCGTGGCGGGGGTCTTCGTCGGGACGATGGCGACCCTCGGCCAGGTCGTGAAGCGGCTGGCCCCGGACGCGGAGGCCGTTCCGCTCGCCGTGGCGGCGGCACTGGCGGCGATCCTCTTCCATCCGCTGCGGGTCAGGGTCCAGGACGGCGTCGACCGGCTCTTCTACCGGAAACGGTACGACTACCGGCACGCCCTCGCGGAGAGTGCCGCGAGGATCTCCTCCCTCGCGCGGCTGCACGAGGCGGCGGCTTACCTGCGCGCCCGCGTGGAGGAGCTCCTCGCTCCCGCGTGGGTGGAGGCGATCGTGCACCGCGGCGATCCACCTGCATGGGAGAGGGCCGGGGCGTCGGGCGAAGTGGAGTCGATCCTCTGTCCTGCCGAGGCGTCGGCCCTCGATGTGCTGCTCTCGGGCCGGAGGGGACCCTTCTCTCCGAATGGGTTCGAGATCTCGCGGCGGCGCCCGGCCGTTGCCGTCCCCGTGACGCGGGACGGATCGGTTCTCGGCGCGCTCCTGCTCGGGCCGCGGCGGGGGGACGTGGCGTACCTGCCCGAGGACCTCGAAGCCCTGGCCACCCTGGCGAACCTCGCCGGGCCCGTCTTCGAGCGAGGCCTTCTCCTGGAGGAGAGGGCGCTTGGAGAACGCCTCGCGGCGGTCGGAGGCGCGTCGAGCGCCCTCCTCCACGAGCTGAAGAACCCTCTCGCCGCGATCCAGAGTACGGCAGCCGTACTCCGCCGGCGGCTTCCCGACGACGCGCGGGGCCGCGAGCTGACGGAGGTGATCGAAGGAGAGGCGCAGCGGCTGCACGAGGCGGCGGCGCAGGTCCTCACTTTCGTGAAGCCCGGATCGGTCGCCGAAAGGGAGAGCGTGAGCCTCGCGCCGCTCCTTCAGGCCCTGGCGGCGGCCGTCCAGCCGTCGTTCGAGGCGGGAAGCGTGACGGTCGAGGTGGATGCCCCTGCCCGCGCGGCGGTCGAGGGGAACCCGGAGCGGCTGCGGCGGCTTTTCCTCAACCTCCTCCTCAACGGGCGGGAAGCGATGCCGGCAGGCGGGCGCCTGAGGGTGACCGCGTCCGAGGTGCCGGCGCCGGACGGACCGCGCGTTGCCGTTCGCGTCGACGACGAAGGGCCCGGGTTTACGCCGGAGGTCCTCGCGTATCCCTTCACCCCGTTCCGGACGACGAAGCGCCTCGGCACCGGCCTCGGCCTGCCGAACGTTCGGCGCGTGGCGGAGGAGCACGGGGCCGAAGTCCTTCTCGAGAACCGGCTCGAGGGGGGCGCACGGGTCACCGTTCTCTTCCCGTCCGCGGCTACCATTCGATCGTGAGCGCCTCGTCTCCCCGCGTCCTCCTCGTCGACGACGACACCGGGCTCCTCAGGACGATCCAGGTCCTTCTCGAGGACGAGAAGGGCTGGACGGTCGAGGCGGTCCCCTCGGCGCCGCTCGCTCTCGAGAAGCTCCGCGCCGCGCCGTTCGACGTCCTCCTCACGGACCTCTCGATGCCGGGCGGGGACGGGCTCTTCCTCCTGCGCGAAGCGCGGGCGCTTTGCCCGGAGCTTCCCGTACTCCTGATGACGGCGTTCGGTTCGGTCCGTTCGGCGGTGGAGGCGATGAAGCTCGGCGCCTCGCAGTACCTGACGAAACCGGTCGACCCGGACGAGCTGATTCTCCAGGTGGAGCGGGCTCTGAACACGGCGCGCCTCGCGGGGGAGGTGCGGGCGCTGCGCGAGCGGACGGGCGACCCGGAGAGCTTCGACCTCCTCGTGGGCGAGAGCGCGCCGATGCAGGCGCTGCGCGAGGTCGTGGGCCGGCTCGCCCTCGTCGACTCGACGGTCCTCGTTCGCGGCGAGACCGGCACCGGGAAGGAGCTCGTCGCGAGGCTCGTCCACCGCGGAGGAGCACGGTCGGGCCGGCCGTTCGTCGTCGTGAACTGCACGGCCATTCCGGGCGAGCTCTTCGAGAGCGAGCTCTTCGGCCACGAGCGCGGCGCCTTCACCGGGGCGGGGACGCCGCGGGCGGGCCGGGTCGAGGAGGCCGACGGCGGGACGCTCTTCCTCGACGAGGTCGGGGACATGCCGGCCGACCTGCAGCCCAAGCTTCTCCGCTTCCTGCAGGACCGCAGTTACCGGCGGGTCGGAGGGGCGCGCGAGCGCGCAGCCGACGTGCGGGTCGTCGCCGCGACGCACCGGCCACTTGAGGAGGCGATGTCGGCAGGCCTCTTCCGCCCCGACCTCTTCCACCGGCTGAACACGATTCCGGTCCACGTCGTCCCGCTCCGGGAGCGGATGGCAGACCTCCCTCTCCTCGCAGACCATCTCCTCGGAAAGATCGCCCGGCGCCTTGGGCGCGCACGGTCCGGCCTCTCTTCGGCGGCGATCGAGCGCCTCGCGGCGCACTCTTTTCCAGGCAACGTTCGCGAGCTCGAGAACCTCCTCGAACGAGCCGTCGTCCTCGGCGCGGCGGCGCCGGGCGAGCCGATCGGGCCGGAAGCGTTCGTTCTTCCGCCCCCGGCCGGAGAGCCCGCGGCACCGCGAGCGCTTCCGCTTCACGACGGACTGAAGGCGCTCGAGACGTCGTTCAAGGCCGCCGAGCGCGATCTCCTCGCCCGGGCCCTGGCCGAATGGCCGGAACTGGCGCACGCGGAGGTCGCCGCACGGCTCGGGACGAGCCGGCGCGTCCTCGAGGCGCGGCTCGAGGAGCACGGGCTGGCCGGACGCCGCGGCTGACGGCCGGCATACCCGCGGAGCTCCTGCACCGGACGGTGCGGCGTGCACGCGCAGGTACCGCGGTGCACCGGGAGGTGCCGCCAGCTCCCCTCGCGCGCCGCGGCGGAGCGCGCGAACGGGTTCGACGGCCTCTCGAAACCGAGGCTCCCGGCCGCGGCGCGGCTGGCCCTGCGCTTGCTAGTGCTCCCGGGAATCGGAGGCCGCATGCGCCGCAACCTGACTTCTCCCGTCTCGTTCGTCCGCCTCTTTCTCCCGCTCCTTGCGGCGCTGGCCGCGCTCCTGCCGTGCGCGCCGTCCGCCCGGGCCGGCACGGCGGTCATCAAGGTCATGACCCAGGGGCGCGGGGAGATCGTGGGGACGGACCAGCACCCGGCCTCGAACCTTCCTGCCGCCAGGGGAGCGTTCTTCTGGAACGGCGAGAAATGGGTCACGAACGACACCGCGGCGCACATGTACTTCGTGGACCTGCGTACGAACCTGCGGCTCAAGGAGTACGAGACCCGTTACGTCTCCGGCACGGCCCCGCTCGGCGTCGTGGAGAGCTTCTCCGGCGTGACGGTGACGAGGCGGACGTACACGTACTCGAAGAGGAGCGCCGCGGACGACGGGACGCTCCGGTGGGAGGCGGTCGAGTACGAGGTGGGCGACGGGTCGGGACGCATCGCGATCCTGAGGTCGCGCGGGACCGGCAACGGGCTCTCGAAGGCCTACTTCGACGTCTACATCCAGGACCCGCTTCCGGCGACGACAGCGTTCCTCGAAGGTTCGGCGTGGTTCTCGTTTCCGGCGCTTCCCCGGGTGGCGCTGGACCTCGGCTCCGACGCCCGATACCAGATGGGGGCGCTCGTCGGCGCCGACCGATCCCGCGGGCTCTACTGGGGGGACTACTTCCTCGACGTCAACGGAGGGTCGGACATGGGCGGCTACTCGTACGAGCTGGAGTGCCTGCCTCTCGCGAGCCGCGTCGGCGGGCTCTCGCGCAGCCACGTCGCGGTCTTCCTGGCGAAGTGGATGACACCCGTCTCGAATCTGCTTCAGCAGCTGCGCATCACGCCCAGCCTCGTCTCCGAGACGTTCCAGCCCGACCCCGGCGCCTCGACGCCCCTGCTGGTGCCGGTCGTCCTCTCGATGGACGGCCAGCAGGGCTCGTTCTTCACGACCGAGCTGACCCTCTCGAACCGCTCGGCCACGGCCGCCTCGCTGACGCTCACCTACACGGCGTCGTCGGGAGGCGGAAGCGGTTCGGCGACCACCTCGCTCGCGGCCCGCCGGCAGACGACGGTGCCGGACGCCATCTCCTGGCTCCGGTCGCTCGGCGTCCCCATTCCGGCCTCGGGCCGCTTTCTCGGGACGCTCCGGCTCGGCGTCTCCGGGCCACAGCCCGGCGAGATCGCCGTGACCGCCCGGACGACGACGCCGGTCCCGGAGGGGCGGGCCGGACTCGCCTACCCGGCGGTGCCCGACACGGGGCTCTTCGACACCGCCGTCACGCTGACCGGCCTTCGCTCGAGCGCCACGGACCGATCGAACGTGGCCATCGTCAACGGTTCGATCTCGAAGGACGCGCGCCTGAAGATCGTCGTCACCTCGTGGTCGCCGGCGGCCGTCGCGACGGGCTCGTTCGACGCCGATCCGCTCGGGCCGGGGGGCTTCCGGCAGTACACGCTGGAGGACCTCGTCGCCCGCGCGCGGCTCACGCTGACCGACCCGAACGTCACCGTCCGAATCGAGCCGCTCGGCGGCTCCGCCCCCTTCTATTCCTACGGTGTCGTCAACGACCAGGGGAGCTCGGACGGGCCCTTCATCTTTCCGGTGGCCGACGGTTCCCTCTACCTCAACCAGGCGCTCGTCCTCCCGGTCGTCGTCGAGACGGCCTCGGCCGCGCCGTTCACCACCGAGGTCGTCTTCACGAACACCTCGTCGGAGGAGAGGGTCCTCGACCTCGCCTGGGTGACGACGTTCGGCAGCACCCCCGGGGGAACGGTTCGTGACTCGCTGGCTCTCGCGCCGCTGCAGCAGAAGATCGTCCCGTCTTTCGTCGACGACCTGCGCAGGCGCGGCCTCGCCGGGGTCGGAGGGGTGGGACCGACCTACGCCGGGGCCCTCTTCGTGAATCCGACGGGAATCGGGAGCCTCGACGGCGTCGTCGTGAGCGGACGGACGTCCGCCGCCGGGAGCGTGAAGGGGCGATACGGCCTCTTCCAGACGGCACTCCCACGCCGCGACGCCGCCACGACCCCCGCGTGGATCTACGGCCTCGTCCAGGACGGGACGAACCGTTCGAACCTCGCGTTCGTGAACGCGGACCCGGCCGGGTCCGCGATCCGGCTCCGCGTCGAGCTCTTCCGCGCCACGGACGGCGCGGCGGTCGGGACGATCGAAGGGACCGAGACGACTCTGGCCCCGGGAGCCTGGGGGCAGATCGACCGGGTCCTGGAACGCTACGCTCCCGGCACGACCTCGGCGTACGCCCGCGTCACTCTCGTCTCCGGCGCATCGCCGTTCGTCGCGTACGCGGTCGTCAACGACGGGGGCCAGCCGGGGCAGCGCTCCGGCGACGGCGCCTACGTCCCGATGACGCTGGAATGAGCGCGCCGGCTCACCGTGGCGTTTCGGCGGGAAGGCCGGTCGGCCCCGGGTCCGCAGGGGCGCACCCTGCGATCGCGGCGGCCCTGGGTCTCGCCGCGAGTCTTGTGTTCGCGACGGCCGGACTCTCCGAGGTCCCGGGTTCCGCGGCGGCCGGCTCTCCCCGCGTGACACTCGCGTTGAAGGAGACGCCGTTCCAGGTTCTGCGCGTCGACGACGACCCGGCTCGGGCGGAGAGGGTCCTCTGCGACCGAGAGTGCGCCTTCGTGCAGGGGGCGATGTCGCTCTCCGACCCGTCCTCGCTCGTCCTCGACTACACCAGAAGCGCTCTCGTCTCCCTCGCTTTTCTCGAGCGGCCGCCGTCGCGCGTCCTCTTCCTCGGGCTCGGGACGGGCTCGATGCCGCGCTTCCTGGCGGAGCGCCATCCGGCGGCGGAGATCGACGTCGTCGAGATCGACCCCGACGTCCCGACCGTCGCCGAGCGCTACTTCTACTTCCGGCCGGGGCCTCGCCTACGGGTCTTCGTCGGCGACGCGGCGGACTTCGTGCGGCTGGCGCACGCGCACTACGACCTCGTCGTCCTCGACGCCTGCTTCGGTCCCGACCCGCCACCGCAGCTCTCGACTCCTGCGTTCTTCCGGGCCGTACGCGGCCTCCTGGCGCCGGGCGGCGTCCTCGTCGCGAACCTGGCCTCGCCGGCGCTCGCCCCGTCGGCGAAGGCGCTCCTCTCGACGATGCGGGGGGAGTTTCCGTCGGTCGAGGCGTTTCTCGTGCCGAACGCCGCGAACCTCATCGCCATCGCCGGGTGCCCGGCTCCGGACGCAAAGGAGCTCGCGCTTCGGGCGGCACGAATCACGTCGGAGTGGCGCCTCGGCTTCGACCTCGAGCGCCTCGTTCGGGAGTCGGCCCGGTGGCCCGTTTTGCCATCGGGACGGTGACGTGCTCCTCCTCGCCGTCCTGATCGTCTCGATCGGCCTCGACGTCCTATCCCGGCGGCCTGGGCGGCGCGCCGGGAGCGGCTGAGGCCGGGCACTGGGCCGGGATTCAGTTTCGGAGCGGTGCCGCCGCCCGCGCCTCGGCGAGGCGCCCCTGCCGCCGTCCGAGCCAGGCCGCCAGGAGCGCCCATGTGACGGCGATGGGGAGAAAGAGGCCCGCGAGGGTCCCGCCCACGGCGCCGAGGGCCCGGAGGCCCTTGTCGGCGAAGGCGCCGACGACGTCGCCGAAGCGGTAGACGAACGTGTCGACGAAGTTCTTGGCCGCGTACTTCTCCTCGCGCGGGAGGACCGTGAAAAGGACCTCGCGCGCGGGGCGGAAGAGGGCGAAGTTGCCGGCGCGCCGCGACACCATGACGAGGACGAGGACCCCCGTCGTCGGCGAGACGGCCAGGGCGACGAAGCCGGCGGCGGTGAGGACCGGAAGCGCCACGAGAGTGCCGCCGACGCCGAGGGCCCGGACGATGCGCCCCGACAGGAAGACCTGCGTGAACGCGGCGAGAAGGTTCACCCAGAGGTCGATCCGGGCGAAGAACGCGGTCCGCTGCGCGGAGTCGGCGAGCGCGGCCTTCACGATGCGCGCCTGCTCGAAGTAGAGGAACGTCGAGCTGACGGTGAAGAAGAGGAGGAAGAGCGATATGCAGAGGAGGTAGCCGGAACGCGAGACGATGGCGAGACCCGAGAACACGCCGCTGCCGGGCGGGACTCCTTCCGGCTCGGTCCCCGTACCGTCCGGAGCTCGGGACGTGTCGTCGACTCCGAAGTGGCGGACGAGACCGCGGACGCAGAAGACGGCCCCCTCGAGGAGGAGCGCCGCGAGGAGGATGAGGTTCGTGGGGCCGAGGAGGCCCGCGAGGCCCGCCGTCAGCGCGGCCCCGGCCACGGCGCCGAGCGTCCCGCCGACGGCGACGAAGCCGAAGAGCCGTCGGCCCTGCTCCGGACGGAAGAGGTCGGAGAGGAAACCCCAGAACACCGAGACGGCGAAGAGGTTGAAGATGCTCGCCCAGACGAAGAACGTCTGGGCGACGGGGAGCCGCCACGCTTCGGGCGCAAAGGAGAGGAGCGCCCAGAAGAGGACGAGGGTCGCTACGAGAAAGCGGTAGACGACCGGGACGAAGACCTTCCGGGTGAGGCGCGAGACGAGGGCGCCGAAGAGCGGGTTCAGCGCAGCGGTGCCGGCGAGAGTCCCGACGAAGAGCCACGACAGGGCGTTCTCGCTTCCCCGGACCCCCATCTCGTCCCGGAGAGGGCGGATGACGTAATAGCTCGCCAGCAGCAGGAAGAAGTACGCGCTCGCCCACCCGAGAGCGGGGCCTTCTCCTGCGCGCACCTCGACGGTCCGCGCGACGAGGGAGCGCAGGCGGTTCACGTCAGGCCCCCTCTCTCAACAGCGCCGCGATCGGCCTGCGGGCCAGGTTGAGAGCGGGGGCGAGCCCGGCCAGAACGGCGAGGAGGGTCGAGACGGCGGCCGCCAGAAGGAGCGAGGCGGTGTCTGGGACGAGAAGCCCGCCCATCCCGGCGTACTGCGTCTTGTCGAGGGCCGCGCCGACGAAGTGGGCGAAGGCGGACATGACGCCGCCGCCGAGCAGCGCTCCGACGAGACCGTAGGCGAGTGCCTCGCCGAGAAGGAGCCCCGCGATCGCCCTCCGGCGGAAACCGAGGACGCGGAGGACGGCGGTCTCGCCGCGCCGCTCGCGTGCGCTCATGGCGAGGCTGTTGGCGGTGATGAGGAGGAGCGCAAACCCCGTCGCCAGGCCCACGCTCCCGAGGAGCGCCTTCACGTTCCCGAGCATCTCGAGGAACTGGAGCTGCCACTGCCGCTCGGTCATCGCACGGGCGGGCACGGGGGCGTTCTCGAACGCCTTCCCGAGGGCGGCGGTGATCCCGTCCACGTCCTTCCGGCTCTTTGCGAGGATCCAGAACATGTTCGTCTGCCCCTCGGCCTCGAAGAGCTGCTCGGCGTAGCGCCGGTGAATGTAGAGGCCGCTGTCCAGCCGATAGCCCATGACCGCCCGGAGAGTCGTCTCGATGACGCCCCCTTTCACCGGGGCCTTCAGGACGACGCGCTGGCCCAGCTTCCACCCGAATTTCTCGACGAGGAGGGGTCCCACGAGGGCGCCGGTCGGGTCCGCCGTCCAGGCCGCGGCCTGGTCGGGCGGGACGTTCGCCTCCCGGTAGACGTCGAGCATGGGCCCGGGCGGGGCCGAGGAGACCGGGACCATGCTCTCCGGGCGGCTGTCACGGAAGTACGCGAGGACGAAGTCGAAGGGAACGACCCGGGCGACGCCGGGCGTGGCCTCGATCCGGGGGAGATAGGCCATCGGCAGCTTGTCGAAGAACGAGGTCTTCGCGGTCACGATGACCCGCTGGGCCATGAACGGCGACCACTCCTTCTCGAGCGCGGCCGAAAGGAGCCAGAGGAACCCCAGCAGGCCGATCGAGAACGCGAAGGCCCCGGCCGTCAGAGTCGCCCGGAGGGGCCGCGCGGTCAGATGGCGGAGGACGTAGCCGGCGTAGGTCAACGATCGAGTTTACGGGGCGGAACCGGCGGGGTTTCCGCCCCGGCGAGGAACTGCAGGGCCGGCGCCGTGTGATCTGCTCGAGGTGCGCCCGGCCCGGTTCGCTATCATGCCAGGCTGCGGTCATGCTTCTGAGCCTCCTCCTCCTCGGCCTTCCGGTTCTCCTCGGCACCCCCGTCGCGGTCGTCGAGGCGTCGCCCCTGAAGGCGACCGAGATCGCCGTCTGCCGGGAGATCGTCGACAGGGGCTGCGACAGCGAGGGGAGGACCTTCGCGGCCGACGTCGAGAGCGTCGCGTGCCTCACGAAGATCGAGGGGGCGACGGGCGAGGCCTTCGTCTTCCACGTCTGGTCGTTCGAGGGCAAGGACGTCCAGCGCGTACGCCTCCCGCTCCGGGCCTCGCCCTACCGGACATGGTCGCTGAAGAGAGTGAAGGACCAGCCCGGCCGCTGGAAGGTCGAAATCCTCGACCCGATCGGCCGCTCGCTCGGCGTCGTCGACTTCACCGTCCAGCCGCGGAAGATCGACTGACCCCTCTTCGCTGCTTCCTGCCTTGACGGCCGCGGCGCGCCGCGGTTAGCGTGCAGGTGGCCGGGAGGCTAGCTCAGTGGCAGAGCGCCTGCTTTACACGCAGGTGGTCGGGGGTTCGATCCCCTCGCCTCCCACCAGCTTCCTACCCCTTCGCCGCTTCCTGCAGCGCCTCCGTCAGCTGAGCGCCCGTCATCCGGAGAGCCCGGGCGAAACCGCCGACCCACCGGGCCTCGGCTGGCGCGAAGCGAAAGAGGACGAAGTCCGCGAGGCCGAAGCGCTCTTCCGCGTCCGGGAAGCTGCTCACGTAGGCCGCCCGGCCGGTCTCGTACTCGGGCGTCCCGGGGACGAGCGCGAGGGCCACGCCCGAAAGCGAGACGCGCGGGAGCGTCTGGGGGTCTCCCACGCCGGTGTCGGGCGCCGAGACGACGAGCGCGGCGCGCGGTTCCTCGAGGAGGGCGCGCGTGTGGAGCGCCAGCTGGGAGAGGTGGACGTAGAGGGCGGCTCCGTCGGGTGCCAGCGCGTAGGAGGTCATCGCTGCGGCCGGAGCGCCGTCGTGGACGACCGCGAGGGCCGCCCAGCGGGAGGTTGAAAGGAGGCGGGCGGGCGGGAGGTAGGTTTCGGAGACCACCGGCGTTCCTCTTTCAGGCGCGCAGGGCGCGGAAGTAGTCGATCGTGGCGGCGAGCCCCTCCTCGAGGCCGACCTTCGGCTCCCAGCCGAGCTTCGCCTTCGCGAGGGTGATGTCGGGTCGTCGCTGCCTGGGGTCGTCGACGGGGAGGGGCCTGTGGACGATCGTCGAGGCCGTCCCGGTGAGCCGGCGGATCGTCTCGGCGAACTGCATGACGGTCATCTCGGATGGATTGCCGATGTTGCACGGATCGGCCTGGTCCGACAGGAGGAGGCGGTAGATGCCGTCGACGAGGTCGGAGACGAAGCAGAAGGAGCGGGTCTGGGAACCGTCTCCGAACACGGTGAGCGGCTCGCCGGCGAGAGCCTGGCTGATGAGCGACGGGACGATCCTCCCGTCCTTGGCCCGCATCCTCGGTCCGTAGGTGTTGAAGATGCGGACGATGCGGGTCTCGACGCCGTGGAAGTTCCGGTAGGCGACGGTCATCGCCTCGGCGAAGCGCTTGGCCTCGTCGTAGCAGCCGCGGGGGCCGACGGGGTTCACGTTCCCCCAGTAGCTCTCTGGCTGCGGGTGGACCAGGGGATCGCCGTAGACCTCGGACGTCGACGCGAGGAGGAACCGGGCCTTCTTGGCGCGCGAGAGGCCGAGCGCCTTGTGCGTACCGAGGGCGCCGACCTTGAGGGTCTGGATCGGGATCTGGAGGTAGTCGATCGGCGAAGCCGGCGAGGCGAAGTGGAGGACCGCGTCGACCGGACCGTCGAGGAAGATGTATTCCGTGACGTCGTGGTGGAGGAAGCGGAAGGAGCGGTTTCCCATCAGGTGGGCGATGTTGCGGACGTGGCCGGTGACGAGGTTGTCGACCCCGATCACCTCGTGCCCCTCGGCGAGAAGACGGTCGGAGAGGTGGCTTCCGAGGAATCCGGCGGCGCCGGTCACGACGATACGCATGTGATCGAGCATTCTACGGGACCGATTCCTTCCGCATCGCGGCGTCCCGGGCGCAGAATAGAGCGTTCGGAGGAGAGCTCCCCATAGGGGCTCTGGAGGACGGCATGAGGTTGGATTCGTTCCGGTTCCTCGTCGGTCCCCTGGTTCTCGTGCTCGCCGTGGCCGGCTCAGCCGCGGCAGAGGAGACCACGCTCGAGGGGACCTGGACGCTCGACATGAAGGCATCCAGAAACGTCCCGGAAGCCCAGAAAGGCGTCGACCTGAAGATCGCCTTCCGCGGCAACCAGCTGACGACGACCCGCTTCGCGGGGGACAAGGCCGCCGGCGAGCCGGCGGTTCTCGTCCTGGACGGGGTGAGTCGGCCCCAGGACGTCGGGGGCCAGCGCGCCACGGTCACGGCGAAGTGGCTCACGCCGGAGAAGGCCTTCGAGCACGTCGTCTCGATGATGCAGCAGGGGAGCGTCTTCGCCACGAAGCAGACGATCGTGACGGAAGTCTCACCGACCGGCAGCACGATGACGCGGAAGTACGAGATCCGTCGTGCCCGCGAGACGCAGGAGCGCCTGCTCGTCTACCGGCGGAAGTAGAAACGCCCCCCGGTGGGGGGCGTACGGCCGTCCGTGAGTGCCTGGGCGGGCCCTGAGGGCCCGCCCGATTCGCTGCCCCGGTGCGGGCCCGTCAGGCCCGCCCGATTCCCACGTACTCCCAGCCCAGCCGCTTCATCTCCCTCGGTTCGTAG
>Ga0209573_1001588_pt1 | contig 33986 bp, 24 predicted proteins | sample TNRBio252014_DNA_FD_185870 | JGI IMG/M metagenome (GOLD analysis project Ga0209573, IMG submission 185870) | Wastewater treatment Type I Accumulibacter community from EBPR Bioreactor in Madison, WI, USA - TNR Reactor_6/25/2014_ DNA (SPAdes)... | ecosystem: Engineered > Bioreactor > EBPR >...
TTGGCAAGGGCCGGGGGCCGATCACGCAAAGGGGCTTTCTCATGCAAACCCTGTCACGCGGACTGGCCGTGATCCAATGCATCATGGCCAACGCCCCCTGCACACTGCACCAGATCCATCAGGTCACCGCCCTGCCAAAGCCGACCCTGCTACGGATCCTCGAAGCGCTGGAGGCTGAGGGCGTCATCTTTCGCCCCATCGACGACCGGCGCTATCACATCAGTTCGAACAGCTTCCTGTTCGGCCGCAAGCGCGATCTCAGGTCGGTTTTGCAAGAGGTTTCGGTGCCGATCCTGTCCAGCCTGTGCCGCGACGTGGCGTGGCCGACTGACCTGACCGTGCGCGACGGTTGCAGGATGATCGTCGTCACCTCGAACCGCATGCTGAGCCCGTTTTCCATCAAGCCCTCGCCGCATGGGCATCAGCCCGACATGCTGCTCACGGCGGTCGGTCGGTCGTATCTGGCGTATTGCAGCCAGGCCGAGCGTGACGAGATCATCGCCGGAATCCGGCGCGACGAGCCTGACCATGCGGTCGCCCACGACGACCGGGAAATCCGCGACATCCTGAATGAGACACGTCGGCTGGGATATGGGGTGCGCAGCAAATTCAAGCACGACGGGTTCAGCGCCATCGCGGTGCCGGTGTTGGTCAACGATGCCCCAGTTGCCTGCATAAACCTGTTCTTTTATCGGCGCGCAGTTTCGCTCGATGCGATCGCGGCCGAGCACCTCGATCGCCTGAGGCGCGCCGCCACCGAGATCGCATCGATGATCCGGACTGCCGGGTAAGGGTCAGTCGAACACCCGGACGGTGATCGTCTGCGGCTGCGAGCAGAACTCGAGGCTCGAACGTCCGAACTGCTCGCCCACACCCGAAATTCCGGCCCCGGTCAGGGGGCTGTTCAGGTCGCGCATCTGCCAGGAATTGATCCAGGCGTGACCGACCCGGATCTGCGGCGCGACGCGCAGCGCCCGGTTGATGTTCTCGGTCCACAGGACGGTGGCCAGACCATAGCGGGTGTCATTGGCCATCGCGATGGCCTCGGCCTCAGTATCAAACGGGGCGACATGCATCACGGGGCCGAACAACTCCTCGCGGTTAAAGCGCGCGTCAGGGCCGAGGCCGGTGACAATCGTCGGGCGCAGAAACGCACCCTTGTCGCGGTCGTCGCCAAAGACCGGCACGGTTCCCCCCGCGACAAACCGGCCGCCGTCCGCGATCACCGTATCCATTAGTTCCATGACTTTGGCGCGATGCGCCTGCGACACCAGCGGGCCGATGCTGAATCCTTTATGGTCCGGTTCGCCGATCACGATCTGGTTGGCTGCTGCGATCATCCGTTCCAGAAACTCGTCATGCCGCGACCGATGCACCAGCACCCGTTCGGTGCAAAAGCAGATTTGCCCTGAGTTGAAAAAGGCGGATCGGATGGTCCCTTCGATCACCCGGTCCATGTCGGCGTCGTCAAAGATCAGCGCCGCGTTCTTTCCACCCAGTTCCATCGCCACCTCGCGCAGGCCCGTCGCGGCGGCCTTCATGATGTGGCTGCCCGTGCCCGGCTCGCCGGTGAAACTGATGGCATCGACGCCGGGATGGGTGGTTATGAACTCGCCCGTGGCCCCCGCGCCAAAGCCATGCAGCAGCGAAAACGCGCCGTCCGGCAGGTCCGAGGCCTTGATGACCTCGGCAAGGACGGTCGCGGACGAGGGTGTTTCTTCCGACGGCTTGGCGATCACGGCATTGCCCATGACCAGCGCCGGTGCTGTCTTGAGCGACATCATCAGCAGCGGCACATTCCACGGCGCGATGCAGGCGATCACGCCTTTGGGGCGGCGCCGGGTCAGCCACAACCCTCGAACACCGCCGGGCAGATCAATGTCGCCTGACCGGTTTTCCAGCGAAAGCGCGAGGTCGCAATAACTCTCGAAGGGACCGATGGCGCGGGCCCCGTCAAAATTGCTGGCCTGCCAGCGCGAGCGGCCGGTGTCGGCCATGTCCGCATCGATCAGGTCGTCCAGCCTTGCCGTCAGGCGTCGGTGCAGGTCGCGCAGGATTGCCACCCGGCCGCGGATCGGCATTCGGCCCCAGTCGCCAAAAGCTGCGGCCTTGCCCGCGTTGACGGCGCGGTCAACCATCTCGCGCGTTGCCGCGTGCACGGTGGCAACCGGGCGCCCGTCAAAGGGGCTGGTCTTGATCCATGTCTGATCCGAGCCGAGCCACTCGCCGGCCACTAGGTTCTTAAGCGTTTGCAAGTAATTTCTCCTCGTGGAGTGTGTCCGCGCCTACAGCGCCAGAGTGATGCGCGGCCCCTTGGCGCGCGAGCAGCAGGTCATCATCCGTTTGCCCTCGGCCCGCTCGGCGCGCGACAGGACCCTGTCGCGGTGGTCGATCTCGCCGTCGATGACTGCCGCCTCGCACGAGCCGCACAGCCCCTCCTTGCAGTCGCAGGTCAGGTCAATCCCGGCCATCGTCAGGGCCTGAAACAGCGTCTGATCCGGCGCCACGTCAACGATCAGGCCGGAATCCTGCAACACGGCCTGAAACCCGCGTTCGTGCCGGGGGTCCAGCAGCGTGTCGCGCGGAGCGAAATGTTCGATGTGCAGCGTGCCCTCGGGCCAGTCGGCGGACAAATCCTCGAGCGCGCTCAACATCCGCTCGGGCCCACAGGCATAGACCTGCCGCGCCGCACTGGCGCCCTGCGTCAAGCCGCGCAGGTCCATGCGCTGACCCTCGTCGCCTGCGTAAACCGCCAAAGCGGCGCCGTGATCGCGCTGCACCCGCGCCAGCAGGGGCATCGTCGCGCGCCTGCGCCCGGCGAAATGCAGGGCATAGGGCTTGCCCAAGGCGCGCAGCCGGTCGGCCATCGCCAGAATCGGCGTGATGCCAATGCCGCCTGCAATCAGCAGGTAGTCCGCCGCGCCCTCATCCAGCCGGAACAAGTTGCGCGGGCCGGCCACGGCGACATCGCTGCCCGAGGTCAGCGTCTGGTGGAAATGCAGCGACCCGCCTTGCCCGGCGTCATCGCGCAAGATCGCGATGTCCAGCGCGCCGCGCTCCGACGCCGCCCCACACAGCGAATACTTCCGCGAATACCCGTCCAAGATTAGGTCGATATGGGCGCCGGCGCTCCAGTCTGGCAGGGTTCGCGCCTGCGGATCGCGCAGGCTCAGGTGCAGCGTGTCGCCCTCGATCACGGCCTTGCTGACGCGCAGATGGCGGGTGATTGCGGATTTCTCCGGCGGGCCGATGGGGAAATCGACCGGGGCGCGCAGGGTTTGCGCGGCATGGTTTTCCGGGTTCAGCGCGGGGTCCCATTCCACCCAGACGGCCTTTGGCCCCCGGAACGAGACATTCGCCGGATAGTCGAACACCTGCCCCGGCACCAACCGCACATGCGGCAAACGGCGCGTCAGTTCATCCAGAAAGATGCGCATTTCCATCCGGCCGATGTTCTTGCCCATGCATTGATGACTGCCGTAGCCGAAATTCAGATGCTCGGTCGTATTGTCGCGGTACACATCGAACGTATCGGGGTTTTCGAACACCCGTTCGTCATGGTTGGCCGAGGCCGTGGCGATCAGCAGTTTCGCGCCCTTCGGCAGGGCGACCCCGCCCAGCAGCGTGTCAGCCGTGACCACCCGCCGCCACGCCGCGATGGGGCCCGAGTGGCGCAGACATTCTTCGACCGCGTTGGGGATCAAGGCCGGGTTTTCGACGATCTCGTCCCAGACGGCGGGTTGCGACAACAAGAGCCGGAACGCATTCGCCGAGGCATTCGCCGTCGTTTCATGCGCCGCCACAAGAATCGCCATCATCATCGAATGCAGATAAGATTCCGTAACGATGTCAGGGTGTTTCAGATGCTGCCGGATGCTGGACTTCATCCAGCCCGGCCCGCTGGGATCGGCTTTCATCTTGTCCAGAATGCGCCCGGATGCTTGCCAGAACTGCCCCACGGCCTCGGCCACGGCCAGTTGTTCCTCAGGCGCGGGTTTGCCCCAGGTGTTGACCGTATGCGCCACGGAAAACGACTTGAGGTTGGCGATATCGGCCTCATCAACCCCCAGAAACGCCAGCGCGACGATCTGCGGAATCTCCCAGACCATCTCGGCCACCAGATCGGCGCGACCCCGAGCGATGAAACGGTCGATGTACTGGTTGGTCAGCTTGCGCACCATCGGCGCGTGATGGGCCAGTCGTTCTGGCAGGAAATCATCCATCAGCAGACGGCGGCGCTCCATATGCGCAGGTTCGTCCTCGTTCACCAGCGTGCGGTTCATCGCATAGCCATAGCGCTCCAGCACTGCGGCGGCTTCGGGCGGCGAGGGGGTGATCTTCTCCAGCGCAATGGCGGGTGAAAACAACAGGTTGTCCCGAAACACCGCGCGCACATCGGCGTGGCGGCTGACGATCCAGTATCCCAGCTTTGGGCTATAGAACACCGGCTCCTCGGCGCGCGACCAGCGCAGGGCCTCGGCCGGGTCCAGACGAAACTCATCCCCGAACGCATCAAACCCGGCCGCCCGATGCGACACCGGGCACCCTGTCGGAGACAGCGGCCCTTGCGACGATCCGCGCGAAACAGGGGTGACGGTCATGGCAAGCGCCTCGCGGTTCCAACATGAGAAACATGACCCGAATCGGCGCCATGCGGATTCAGGATGCGAGGCCGGGCCCTGTGCTGCAACGCCAAACGGACTGCGTGCCGTCAGCCGGAATTCTGGCGGATATTCTGGCGCAGGCGTCTTGCGCAGCCAAAGTCAGGGCAAGCCGCATGGTGCACGGCGCCCCTCGACCCTGCCTCAGAACAGGACGTCGGGAAGCCAAGTCGCCAGAAAGGGCAAGGCCCAGACCAGCAACACCTAGTCACCTTCGGTTGAAGCAGATTCCGCCGCAAATCGAGAGGGCTCTCGGCTATGCGCTGTTTCTCTTTTAGCGCTAATCCGATGCGATGGCGAAGGCCCTCTGCGAATTTCCGTGCCCTTGCCCGGCTCGTGCGTCTGCGAAGAATGACTAGAAGGTCCGCATCAGCGACGTTGACCGCCAAGGATCGCTGCAACAAGAACGAACGGCCAGTTCGGTGAAGCTGCTTCGCAGCGCTCTGGGGGATGCGACCGTCCGCTTGGGACAGGTCACGACCGACCTTGCATCGTGCACGAGAGACAACTTCGACACCGGTTCCGTCACACTGGCACTGACCAGCCAAACTTGATTTAATCAAGGTTTCGGACCCTGCTTCAGGTCCGCGTGTCGACGACCAGAACCTAGTACAATGCTAGCGCAGCGGGAAAAGTGTGAACGATATCAACGCGCAAACTCAACTAGACGCCAATTGAAAATCCTCGTGTCGGTGGTTCAATTCCGCCCCCGGGCACCATTTTTTCAGCATAAATGGTAACTAATCAGGCCTTTAGCCGCCGTTGCCTTTGGCGGTTGCGGGTTTTGTGCTGCGGCCAGGCGTGCCAGGCGCCTGGAAATCGGCCCAAGGCTGGCGGGCGAGTCCCGGCGTGGGCGGTGTGGACCCAATCGGCCATACCCCTTGCAAGAGCGCCCCCTTTGTCTGTGGACGGGACGTCCGGGCAAACCCCATCGGCGGGCTGCGTGCGCGCAGTGTCGAAGCCGGAAAACGCTTGATTTTCACACTCTCCAGCGCACCTTATAAGGCTGGAAACCCGAGGACCAAGCATGACCATCCCCTTGCGCGACGCGGTGCCGATCCGGACGCCTGAGACGTTCTTCATCAATGGGGACTGGGTGCAGCCGCGGTCCGGGCGACTGCTGGATGTCGTCTCGCCCACGACCGAGCAGCTCCTGCTGCGCTATCCCGAGGCCGGGCCGGATGACATCGACCGCGCTGTTGCCGCCGCCCGCGCTGCCTTTGACCACGGCCCCTGGCCGCGCATGGAGCCGGCCGAGCGCGCGTCCTACTTGCGCCGGATCGCCGCGCTGATCGAGGCCCGTCTGCCCGAAATCGCCTGGGCCTGGACCACGCAGGTTGGGGCTCCGATCACCTTGGCGAAAAAGCTGGTGGGCCAGAACGTCACGCTGTTTCGCTATTACGCCGAACTCATTGAAACCAGGCCCTTTCGCAGCGACCGTCAACGCGACGACGGCGGCGCGGTGCGGGTGCTGCGCGAACCCGTTGGCGTCTGCGCCGCCATTTCGCCCTGGAACGCGCCGATGGTGCTGCTGAACTACAAGGTTGCGGCAGGGCTGGCGGCAGGGTGCACCATCGTCGCCAAACCCTCGCCCGAGACCCCGCTGGAGGCCTATATCCTCGCCGAGTGCATCGAGGCGGCGGGCCTGCCGCGTGGGGTGTTCAATCTGGTGCCCTCGGGCCGCGAAGGTGGCGAGCACCTGATCCGTCATCCCGGCATCGACAAGGTTGCCTTTACCGGCTCGACTGCGGTGGGCAAGCACATCATGCGGGTTTGCGCCGACCGGCTGGCGCGGGTGTCGCTGGAACTGGGCGGCAAATCGGCCGCCGTGCTGCTGCCCGACGCCGATTTCCAGCAGGCACTGCCGTCGCTCATGGCCTATTCCATGCCGATCACCGGGCAGGTGTGCTTTTCGCTGACACGGCTGATCGTGCCGAATGCCCGCAAGCGCGAGTTTCTGGACAGCTTCCTGCCCGCCGTGCAGGCGCTGAAGGTGGGTGATCCGGGCGATCCGGCGACCCAGATGGGCCCGCTGGCCATGGCCCGCCAACGCGAAAGGGTCGAAGGGTATATCGCCGCCGGACGCGCCGGGGGCGCTGTGCTGGCCTGTGGCGGTGGGCGGCCGAGGGGCCTTGACCGCGGGTTCTATGTCGAACCGACGGTGTTCACCGACGTAACCCCGGACATGAAGATCGCGCAGGAGGAGATCTTTGGCCCGGTCGTCTCGGTCATCGGCTATGACGATGAGGAGGACGCCGCGCGCAAGGCCAATGCCACGCCGTACGGCCTGAATGGCGCGGTTTATTCGCGCGACGTGGAACGCGCGTTCCGCTTTGCGCAACGTATGCGGACCGGGGGATTGACCATCAACGGGCTGATCGTGGACCCAAAGCACCCCTTTGGCGGCTATGGCCAGAGCGGCATGGGCCGCGAGGGCGGGCCCGAGGGGTTGGACAATTACCTCGAGGTCAAGACGGTGCATATCGCGTGAAAAAAAGGGGGGCATTCTGCCCCCCTCGGCCTGCGGCCTCACCCCCCTGAGGATATTTGAAGAGCAAAGAAAGGGAGGGGGGCGGTCAGTCGTCGCGGCGGTCCTTGCGGCGCTTGCGGTCCAGATCGCCGTCGCGGATGTCATCGGTCAGCCGATCCAGCACGCGGTGCAGGTTGGGCGCCGTCACCGCCTGATCCAGCACCGATTCCAGCGCCTGCAGGATGGCCCCGCGCGAGCCTTCGACAGTGCCGACCTGATTGATATTGATTTCCTTGATTTTTTCGACCGGCTTCATCATCTCGCCCATGATCTTTGGCATGGCGGCCAGCCGCGCCAGTTCGGCCTCATGCGCCAGATTGGCCTCGGACCGGGTGTTTTCGGCGGCGATGCGGGCGGTCAGGGCATCGCTGTCGGCGCGGTGGCGCAGCAGCGAGGCCTCGGCATCCAGCCGCGCGGTCTGCACGGCTTCGCTGGCGACAAGACGCGCAGATTCGGCGTCGATGCGGGCGCGGGCGGCGGTGGCCGAGGCCTCGGCCTCGGCGGCAATGACGCCCAGATCGCGGTTCCTTTCGGCTGCCGCCCCGGCGCGGGCGGTTTCGATCGATTCGTGCGCGCGCACGGCCTCGGCTCGGGCCAGATCGGCCTCGGCCTGAGCGTGGCTTTCCTCCATGCTCTTTGCCAGCACTTGCACGGCGCGGTCCGTCTCGGCCAGTTCCAGCGCCCGGGCGCGGGCGATTTCCGCTTCGCGGATCGCCTGCTCGCGCGCCATGTCGGCGGTCTGGATTTGCTGCTCCATGCGGATGCGGGCTTCGGCGGCGGCGCGCTCGGCCTCGGCCTTGGCGCGGGCGACATCGGCCATCTGGCCGGCCATCAGGGCCTCGATCTGCTGGCTTTGCTGGATCTCGGCGCGACGCTGGTCGAGGTCGATCTCAAGCCGCTGACGCGCGGCCTCCATCGCGGCGCGGCGCACCGACACCTGCGTTTCGCTGTCGATCTCGGCGCGGTCCTTTTTCGACTGGGCGATCACCTCGGCCAGTTTGCGCAGACCCACCGCGTTGAAGGCGTTGTTTTCGTCCATCGCCGAGAACGGCGTCTGATCCAGCGCGGTCAGCGACACCGAATCGATCTGCAGCCCGAACCGCGACACGGGCTCGGCCAAAGCCTCGCGCACGGCAGCGGCGAAATCGCCGCGCCCCTCGTGCAATTCATCCATCGTGAGGCGCGCCGCGACCGCGCGCAGGGCATCGACGAACAGCCCTTCCACCAGCGAGCGGATTTCCTCGATCTGAAAGCTGCGCCGGCCCAGCGCCTGTGCGGCGCGGGCGATGCTGGCCTCGGCCGGGGGCACCGACAGGGCAAATTCCGCGCCCACATCCACCCGCAGACGATCCCGCGTGATCAGCGCCTGTTCGCCGCGCCGCTGCACTTCCAACCTGACGGCCTGCATGTTGACGCGCGCGACCTCGTGGAACCAGGGCAGCGCGATCAGGCCGCCGTCGATCACCACGCGCCGCCCGCCGATGCCGGTGCGCACCAGGCTGATGGCGTTTGAGGCGCGCTGATAGAAGGCCGCCGCCAGCGCGACCAGCGCCGCCAGCACGACGATCAGGGCGATGATCCAGAAGAGGGTGCTCATCGGTGTTTCCTTTCCCTCGCCTCAGAGTCCGTCGAGGCTGGTTTGAATGCGTGCAGATCGCCCGCCGTCGGCGGCGAGGTTGGCGCCGCTCAGGCCCGCAGACAACGGGCTGAGCAGAAAGACAGCGGCCATGGCGGCCGGGTTCGGGTCAATCATCGGGTCGGTGGTCAGGGCGTTCAGGCGGATGCCGGGCCAGCGGGCGTGGTGGGCCAGCACGAAGGCGAGCATTCCCCAGCCGATGGCGCGGGCTTCCAGCGCGGGTTCCTGCGCCAGCGACCACTGCGCGGCGAAAGCGGGTTCATCGCCGGGCCGCAGCGCGGCGGCGGCGCGGGTCAGGGCGAGCGAGGCCTGCCAGTCGCCGGTCACGGGCGCGGCCTGCGCGACGATGGCGCCGCCTTGCGCCATGCGGGGGGCCACCAGCGTGGCCAGCCGTTTGGGCGCGGCCAAAGCCGCGCCAAGCCCGCCTGAGGTCAGCAGCGCCAGCCCGTCCAGCCCCTCAGGCAAGGCGGCGGCGACGGCGTCCATGGCGAGGGGGTCGCCGGCCTCGAACCGATAGAAGGCGCTGACGTGGTCAAACGCCGCCTCGCTGTCGATCCCCATCACCTCGGCCCCTGCCTCTTCGCAAGCCGCCGCCACGGCGCGGCCAAGGCCCCGGGCCGAGCCCAGGACCGCAACCTTGCGGCCTGCCAGAAGGGGCGGCAGCGCGGCCATCAGAACACCGGCGGATAAGGTCGCCCGCCGCGATCCAGCGTGATCCAGCGGGTTTCGGTGAAGGTTTCGATCGACCAGCGCCCCCCGTGACGGCCCAGACCACTGGCCTTGGACCCGCCAAAGGGCACATGCGGCTCGTCGTTGACGGAACTGCAGTTGACGTGGCACATCCCCGTCTCCAGCCGCCGCGCCATGGCCAGCGCGCGGGCTTCGTCGCGGGTGATGATCCCGGCGGACAGGCCGTATTCGGTGTCGTTGTTGATCGCAATCGCCTCGTCATCGGTGCGGAACGGGATCACCGGCACCAGCGGGCCAAAGGTTTCGTCACGGTACACCAGCATGTCGGGCGTCACGCCGGTCAGGATCGTGGGCTCGACAAACCGCCCGGTGATCTTGCCACCGACCGCCACCTTGGCGCCCTTGGCCAAAGCGTCGTCCAGTTGCGCGCGCACCCGCGCAACCTGCCGGTCGTTGATGAGCGGACCGATGACGTTCGACTTGTCCGCCGTGTCACCCACCTTCAGCCGCCCCGCGCGGTCGGCGAATTTCTCCAGGAATTCCGGATAGATGCTTTCCTGCACCAGCACCTTTTCCACCGACATGCAGATCTGGCCCTGATGCATGAAGCTGCCGAAATTCGCCGCCTGCGTGGCGCGCTCCATATCGGCGTCTTCCAGGATGATCAGGCTGTCCTTGCCCCCCAGTTCGACGCAGGCCTTCTTCAGATGCGCGCCCGCCTTGGCAGCAATGGCACGGCCCACGGGGGTCGATCCGGTGAACGAGATGCCCTTGACATAGGGGTGCTCGATCATCTCGTCGCCTACCTCGGCGACGTTCTCGCGCGAACAGGCGACGACGTTGAACACCCCTGCCGGGACGCCCGCCTCCTCCATGATCTCGCCAAACCACAGGCCGCCGATGAAGGGCGTATCCTCAGACGGTTTCAGCACGATGGTATTGCCCGCCGCCATCGCAAAGGCAAAGCCCCGCGCCGTCAGGATGCCGGGAAAGTTCCACGGGCTGATGACGCTGATGACCCCCATGGGCGAGCGCACGGCGGTGCTGAATTTTCCGTATTCGGATGGCATCACCTCGCCCAGGGGCGCATAGCAGATCGCCGCGGCGCTGCGGAACACCTCGGTCACATAATGTGCCTCGAACGCGCCCTTGCCATACCAGCCGCCGCCTTCGGCCTGCACGGCGGCGATGAATTCCGGCGCGCGGCGTTCCCAGATGTCGCTGATGCGGTGCAGAAGATGCGCGCGTTCGGTAAATTTCATTGCGGCCCAGCCGGGAAACGCGGCATGCGCGGCCTCGATGGCGGCGCGGACCTCGGCCCGGCCCGCGTCGGGGGCCTCGGCAAAGACGGCGCCGGTCGAGGGGTTGATATCGGCAAAACGGCGGGTCGGCGTGACCCAGCGGCCGGCGATGTAATGGCCGCGCAGGGTGCGGGGGGATGCGGTGTCGAGCATGTCAGACCTCCGTTCGATCAAATGTCGCGGTGCCGGGGCGCTTGCGCCAGACCTCGACCTTGCCACCGGGGGTGGGCAAGGGCGCGGGGTCTGCGGGCGTTGGCAGGGCGGTCGGCGTGGGGGCAGCAGGGCGCGCGGTGGCGCGCAGCGGCGGCAGGGCAGGGCGCGGGCTGCTGGTGGCGCGGCGGGCGGCGGTTTCGATGGCCTCCAACGCCGCCTGCATCGCCGGGGGGCGCGCGGCGACAGCCTGTGCCGGACTCATCGGGTTCACGCTGACGGCGGGCACATGCGCCCCCTTCTGCGCCGCGTCGCGCACCAGTGCGCCAATGTCCAACCCCGCGATTTCGCTGGCGGAAATGCTGCGCAGCGGCTTGGCGCGCACCGTTACCGGCACCGGCGCCAGCGGCGCGGCCACCGGCGCCACCTTGGTGGAACCCGCCCCCAGATAGGCCGCCTGCACCGCCGGATCGTCGCGCAGCGCCGCTGCCGAGGCCTCGCGCAGGATCGCGCCGTTTTCCAGCAGATAGCCGCGATCCGCGATCTTCAGGCTGAGGCGGGCGTTCTGTTCGACCAGCAGGATGCCAAGGCCCGCATCGCGCACCACCGACAGGCTGGCGAACAGCTCCTTGGACAGCAGCGGCGACAGGCCCAGTGACGGCTCGTCCAGCATCAGGATTTCGGGGTTCGACATCATCGCCCGACCGATGGCGACCATCTGCTGCTCGCCGCCCGACATGGTGCGCACGATCTGCGTGGCGCGGCTTTCCAGTTTCGGGAACAGCCGAAGGATGCGCTCCAGCGCCGCCTCGCCCTCATCGCGCGCCCGTTTGGGGTTGGCGCCCAGCATCAGGTTCTCGCGCACGGACAGATCGCCGAACACGCCGCGCCCTTCGGGCACCAGCGCGATGCCCTGCTCGACAACCCTGTGCGCGGGCAGGCCCAGCAATCCCTCGCCGCGCATCTGCACCGCGCCCGAAACCTGCCCCTCGCAGATGCCCGCGATGGCCTTGAGCAGGGTCGATTTCCCCGCGCCATTGGCGCCCAGAATGACCACGATCTCGCCCGGCTTGACCGCCAGCGACACGCCGTTCAGCGCCCGGTGCTGGCCATACCCGGCCTTCAGGTCACGGACTTCAAGCATCGTCCTCTCCCAGATAGGCGCGGATCACATGGGGATCGGACAGCGCCTGCGCGGGCGTGCCCTCGGCGATCTTCTCGCCCGAGGCCATGACGACGCAGCGGTCACACAGGCTGCGGATCGCGTCCATGACGTGTTCCACCAGAATGACCGTCCTCCCCTCATCGCGCAACGAGCGGATCAGCGCGATCCCGGTCGCCAGTTCCGTGGGGTTCAGCCCGGCAAGCCATTCATCCAGCAGCAGAACCTCAGGGTCCGAGGCCAGCGCGCGCGCCAGTTCCACACGCTTGGTGTCGATATAGGTCAGCGTCGACACCGGCAGCCCGGCGGCATGGGCCAGCCCCACGCGCGCCAGCAGGTCGCGCGCGAAGGTTTCCGCCGAATGCCCCCAGCGGCGGCGGTAGCCAAAGGCGGCACCGGCGATGACGTTGTCCAGCACGCTCATCTCCGGCAGCAGCCGCACCAGTTGGAACGTGCGCGCGACCCCCAGTTGCGCGATCCGATGCGCAGGCTGGCCCGCCAACTCGCGCCCGTTCAGCAGGATCGACCCGGCGCTGGGCGCGAACGTGCCCGAGATCATGTTGATCATCGTCGATTTGCCGGACCCGTTCGGCCCGATGATCCCCATCACCTCGTGCTGATGCACGTCAAACGCCATGTCCTTGACCGCCACCAGCCCGCCAAACCGCTTGGTGACGCCGCGAACCTGCAGGACAGTCTTGCTCATCGGCCCCCCCAGCGGCGGCGGGCGCGGTCCCACAGGCCGACAAACCCGCCCGGCAGGACATAGACGATCAACAGGAACGCCAGCCCCAGCAGCAGCAACGTCTGGTTCGGGGCCTGCCGGGTAATCACCTCCCACAGCAGGGTAAAGGGGATCACCCCGGCAATCGGCCCCCACAGCCGCCCGGTGCCGCCCAGCAATGCCATGATGACAACCTGAAACGACAGCAGCGGCGCAAAGGCGGTGGCGGGTTCGATATAGATATAGCGCGGCGCCAGCATCGCGCCCGCCGCTGCCGCCGCCGCGCCCGGCACCATGAACAGCAGCACCTTGGCGCGGGCGGTGTCGATGCCGGAGTGTTTCGCCACGGTTTCATCATTGCCGATGATGCGCAGGGCAAAGCCGAGGCGTGAGCGCCCGATCAGCCAGCCCGCCAGATAGACCAGCGTGCCCAGCGCCAGCAGCATCCAGAAAATCTCGCGTTCCGTCAGCGAGGTCAGCACATACATGCCACGCGCGCCGGTCTGGTTCTGCACCCAGGTGAAAACCTGCCGGACCATCTCGGCCAGACCCAGGGTGAAGATCACGAAATACACGCCCGACAGCCGCAGCGTCACCAGCCCGACCAGCGCCGCCAGTGCCGCGCCCGCCACGGCGGCGATCAGCGGCAGCGACCAGAACGGCAGGCTCTGGAACCACAGCCCGGTGACAAAGGTGCCGACGCCAAAGAAGGCGGCGGTGGCGAGCGAGATGTAATGCGTGGGGCCGGAAAACAGCGCCCAACTGGTGGCCAGCACGGCGAACATCGCCATCGTGGTGCCCATCGTCAGCCAGTAGGCACTGCCATAGATGGGCAGCAGGGCGCACAGGCCCAACAGCACAGCCGAGACCAGCAGGTTGCGAACCTCGCGCGCGCTCATGTCTGGGCCTTTCCGAACAGGCCCTGCGGGCGGAACAGCAGCACCAGCAGGAACAGCAGATACGCCGCCGCCAGCGTCAAGCCGGGGTCAATCAGCCGCGCCACGGCGGTTTCGGCGATGCCCAGCAGCACGGCGGCCACGATGGTGCCGCGAATGTCACCCACACCGCCCATGATGACGATGATGAGCGCCTTCATGGTGAAGAGCACGCCGACCGAGGCATCCAGCGTGAAGAACATCGACACCAGCGCGCCTCCGGTGGCGGTGACGGCCCCGCCCAAGGCAAAGGCCAGCGCCGAGGCCGCGCGCACGTCGATCCCAACCAGCGGCGCCGAGCGCGGATTGACCGACACCGCCCGCAAATTCAGCCCGGCGCGGGTAAAGGACAGCCACAGCCACAGCGCCCCGCCGATCAGCACGGCCAGCACAAAGGCCACGACCCGGTTCTGGGCATAGCTGGAGCCGAAGAGATCCACCGGCGTCGCCAGAAAGGCATAGTTGAAATAGCCGCCGCCAAAGATCCAGCTCATGATCCCGACAAAGGCAAAGGACATGCCGAAAGTCGCGAGGATACTGTCCACCTCCAGCGCGCCCCGGCTTTTCGCGCGCTTCACCAAGGGCACCAGCATGACCTGATAGATCAGCCAGTTCGCCGCAAAGGCCAGCGGTGCGATCACCAGCAGCGCGGCAATCGGGTTGACCTGCCCTGCGGTATAGAGCCAGAAGGCCGCGAACCCGCCGGCCACCAGCATCTCGCCATTGGCGAGGTTCATGATGCGGGCGACGCCGTATTGCAGGTTCAGCCCCAGCGCGATCAACGCATAGGTGCCGCCCAGCAGAAGGCCGGTGATCAGGATGAACATGGGGCGCGGTCCGGGGTCAGGGATGCGGCGGCACCCTCAGGGGGCGCCGCCGCACGGGGATTACTGCCAGCCGTCAAAGACCTGCACGGGCACGGCGCCATCACGGCCGCGCGCGGCAACTCCGCGGAACACGCCGCCCTGCCACTGGCCGACGGTCCAATACCGCTCGTTGTCGTTATTCTCGTTGAAGTTCACCGGGCCCAGCACCGTCTGATACTCATGCGAGCGGTCCTGCAGATAGGCCAGCACGGCGGCGCGGTCGGTCGTGCCCGCGCCGGTGATCGCCTGTCCCAGAATCTGCAGCGCGCCATAGGTCGCAGCCGAGGCCCAATAATCCGGCCCTTGCCCGGCCAGCGCGGTATGCGCGGCGGCGAACTCCTGGAAGGCGGCATCATCGGCATTCACGCCGCCCATGCCCAGAACGCCCTCGATCTGCGCGCCAAAGCGGGCGCCGTACGCCGGGAACGCCGTGGCGACAGCGGTAAAGAACGCCTGCGGAGCATAGTTCTGCACGATCGCCTGATCGGTCAGCGCAAAGGTATCGCCCGGATAGGACCACGCGACAAAGGCCTCGGCCCCTGCCGACTTGGCGCCGTCGATGACCGGGGCCAGATCCTGCGTGCCCAGCGGATACGAGGTCTGATAGACGATCTCGAAGCCGTTCGATTCCAGCACCCCGCGCGAGATGCCCGCCATTTCAATCCCAAAGGCGTCGGCGACGTTGACCAGCGCGACTCGGCTGCCCACCTCGCCACGCTCGCGCATGCCGACGAGGACATTGGCGATGTCTTCGGCCATGACCCCGGTGCGACCCAGCACAAAGAACATGTTGGGGAATTGCGCGGCCAGTTCGGGCTGGTTGTTGGTCACGGCGGTGCCGGTGACCATCGGATAGCCCAGTTGCGCAAAGATCGGCGCGGCGGCCAGGTTCAGGCCGGTCGAATAGGGCGCGACCATGAAATCGACCTGATCCTGCGTCGCCAGCCGCTGAGCGGCCTGAATCGCCTGCTGCGGGTTGGTCTGGTCGTCGTATTCGATCAGTTCGATGGTCATGCGGCGGTCGCCCACCTGCAGGCCACCGGCGGCGTTGGTCTGGCTGACCCACAGGCGCACGGCCGGCCAATGGGTAACGGCCGCGCCCCCGGCCAGCGGCCCGGTCTGCGGTGCGGCGGCGCCCAGACGGAGCACATCCTGCGCCTGCGCCATGCCGATGCCCGACGCCAGCGTCAGCGCGGCCACGGCCTTGAACAAGGTCCTGCGATTCATGGTTTCCTCCCCCGTTTGATGTTTCGGCCCTGCAGACCGACCCTTGATCGAACGACACCCCCGCCTTGCCAGACCTTGAACTGTCAGCCCTGTCTCCCTCAGGGATGACGGCGTCCGAGAATACAATGTATCCATCGTGCACGGTCTTGGTCGTCGCGGGGTCTCGTCACGATGCGAAGCTAGACCGTCCACTGGGGGAATCAAGCATTTTCGCCGCAGATTTTGGCGGCGCCCGGTGCTTTGCCAGGATGCGCCGGGCAATGCGCCCTGTGGGACAGGCGCGCGATGTATACAAGGTGCGGGCTTTTCGCGAGGTTTTGTTGGCCCGGGGGCGGGCGGACCGCGGTGTTGACAGGGTCGCCCCCGCCGCCAAACGGCGCCTGTATCTTGCGGCGCAGGGGGCGCGATCAGGCCAGCGGAGTGCTGACAGCGCCCTGCGCCCAATCGGCGATTCGGGCGGGATCGTCGGACAAGGCCACGGCGGCACCCCCGGCGAAATCGAGGAACGCCTGCAGGTTCAGCCCGTTGACGCCCACCAGCACCGGCAGGCCCAGCTCCAGCGCCTCGGCCATCAGCGGCACAAAGCCGCGACCGGACGATTCCAGCTTGCCGAACTTGTTGACGATCAACACCTGCGCGCCGGGCAGGCGCTGCTGGGCCTGCACCACGGCGGTTTCCAGCACGTCACCGTCCAGTCGGCAGCCGCGCGCGGCGCGCCCCAGCTCCTGACTGATCCGGTGCACTGGCCCGTCGGGCAGAACCTGCAGGTCCATGTCGCAGGGGTGCGACTGGGTGCGCTCAAGGTTCGTCTGCACAGTGCCCGCCAACCGCAGGCCCCGCCGCTGCATCACTGCGCAGGCGGCGGCGAGGCAGGCGTCGGTTGCCCCGCGTCCCGGCAGGCTGACATAGCCCAGATTCATGCTGCCCCCTGCGCACCCGTCAGGCCGGTGACCGTGGCCCGCGCCATCAGGGTCGCGGCAAAGTCCTTGGCCGCGCGGGTCCAGGCGGCCTTGGCGGCAGCGTCGCGCAACCGGGGCAGCACGGCGTCGAACGGCAGAACCTCGCCGCGGGCATGGGCATCAAGGCGGATCAGATGCAGGCCAAAGCGGGTTTTCACCGGCTCTGGCGTGATCTGGCCGGGGCGCAGCCCCTGCAGGGCCGCCTCGAATTCGGCCACCGTGTCGCCGGGGCCGATCTGACCCAGCAGCCCCCCGGCACTGCGCGAGGAGCAGGCCGAATGCCGCGCCGCCAGTTCGGCAAAGCGACCCGGTTCGCGCGCCAGCACCGCTGCCAGTTCGTGCCCGAGGGTCTGCGCCGCGTCGTCCCCATCGCGCTCGGCCAGCAGGATATGCGCGGCCTCCCAAAGATCCGGCGCGCGGAACCGGTCAGGGTTGGCCGCATAGAACGCGTGCAGTTCCGCCGGACCCGGCACCTGCGGGGTGATCGCCAGTTCCAGCAGCGCGCGGATCAGCGCCTCGTCCGCCGTTTCGATCTGACCGGGCGCAATCTCTCGCCCCTCGGCCTGCAAGCCGCGCGCACGGGCCTCTTGCAACAGCACCTCGCGCAGGGCCAGTGCCCGCGCTGCAGCGCGCCAGGCCAGGCCCGGCTTGCCCTGCGGCGCGGGGTGGTTCTGCGCTTCACTGGCGATGGCGGCGGGCGAAATCTCGACGCCGTTCACCGTCACCTCTGGCAACAAGGGAGCCTTCATCATTCCGCCCTCCGCACCGGCCCGACACCGCGAGGCGCCGCCTTGGCCCCCCGGCGCGACCGCACGATCTGATAGCCCGGCCGCCACAGATAGCGCACCGGAGCCGACACCATATGCACCAGCCGGGTGAAGGGGAACACCAGGATGATCGCCAGACCCAGCAGGATATGCGCCTTGTAGATCCAGTGCACATCCGCGATGTGCTCGGCCGCGCCGGGCTGGAAAAAGATGATCCCCTGCGCCCAGGCCATGAATTTCAGCATTTCATGGCCGTCCAGATGCGCCATCGTCGGGATCACCGAGGCCAGTCCCAGCCCCAGTTGCCCCACCAGCATGACCATCACCAGAGTGTCGCCAAAGCCCGAGTTGGCCCGGATGCGCGGATCGCCAAGGCGCCGCGCCAACAGGATCAACCCACCGACCAGCGCCATCGTCCCGGCGATGCCGCCGGCGACCACGGCCAGCACTTGCTTGGCGCCATGCGGCACGCCCAGCGCGTCGAACACGGCGATTGGGGTCAGCAGGCCGACGAAATGCCCGGCAAAGATGAACAGCACGCCGACATGGAACAGCACCGAACCCAGCACAAAGCCCCGCTTGCGCAGCAACTGGCTGGATTTGGATTTCCAGGTGAAAGGGTCGCGGTCATAGCGGATGATCGAGCCGATCACGGCGACGGTCAGGGCGAGATAGGGAAGAACGCCGTAAAGGAAATGGTGCATCGCTGCCTCCGTTCAGGTCAGGGCCGGGGTGGCGGTTGGCGGGGCCATGCGCGACAGCATGTCCCTCGCGGCGGGGCAACCGGCGTTCGGATCGGGGCCGAACATCACCTGCGCCTCGGCATAGGTCTGGTCGAGCGCCGCCAGATCCTCGGGGTCGTCCAGCGCCTCGGCCAGCAGGGCCTGCGCCGCCTCGGTGCTGCGGTCGGCACCGGCGAACCCGACCAGCGCGGCCAGCACCGCGGCATAGGGGCTCTCGCGCCGGGACAGCCGTTCGGCCAGCGCCACCAGAATTGCCCCCGCGTCGTCGAGGATCTCGCGCGCCTCGGCTTGCCGCCGGGTCGAGAGGAATTCCAGCAGCACCGGCAGGTGATCGGGCAGTTCCGTCCCGGTCAGGTCAAACCCCCCGGCGCGATAGGTCTCCAGCAGGTCCACCATCGCGCCGCCCCGGTCGCGGCTCTCGCCGTGGATATGCTCGAACAGGTTCAAGGACAGCGTGCGCGCGCGGTCAAACAGCAGGACATAGGTCTCTTGCGTGTCGAACAGGTCGGCCTGCGCCAGCCAGACCAGCAGCGGCTCCAGCGCCCCCAGTTGCGCCTTGGGGAACAGCCCCTCGACCCACAGCAGCCTGCGGATCTCGGGGATGGCGGCCTGCAATTCGGCCGAGGGATAGGTCAGCAGCGCCGACAGGGCCTTGAGGCTTCTCATGACAGGAACTCCGTCGGTGCGCGGAACTTCTTCTGGCCGAACAGCGTCTTGCCGCTGGATCCGGTCGAGCAGCCGTTGCCATCGGTAAACCCGCAGCCGCCCTTCAGGTCATAGGCATCCTCGACCAGTTCGCGGTGGGTGGTGGGGATGACGAAACGATCCTCGTAATTGGCAATCGCCATCAACTGATACATCTCGTCGATCTGCGCGGGCGTCATGCCGACGCGCTGCGCGACGCCCAGATTGATGACGCCGTCCACGGTTTTCGACCGCATGTAGGACCGCATCGCCAGCATGCGTTCCAGCGCGGTGACCACGGGCGCCTCATCGCCCGCCGTCAGCATGTTGGCCAGATAGCGCACCGGAATGCGCAACGACCGCACATCCGGCATGTCGTCCAACGCCGAAATCTGCCCGGCGGCGGCGGCGTTCTGGATCGGCGACAGCGGCGGCACATACCAGACCATCGGCAGGGTGCGGTATTCGGGGTGCAGCGGGAAGGCGATCTTCCACTCCATCGCCATCTTCCAGATCGGCGAGTTGCGGGCACCCTTGATCCAATCCTCGGGGATGCCCTCGGCCCGCGCGGCAGCAATCACTTCGGGGTCGTTCGGGTCAAGGAACACGCCCAGTTGCGCGTCATAGAGGGTCTTTTCATCCTCGACCGATGCCGCCTCGGCGATCTTGTCGGCATCATAGAGCATCACGCCCAGATAGCGGATGCGCCCGACGCAGGTTTCCGAACAGACCGTCGGCTGGCCGCTTTCCAGACGCGGATAGCACAGCGTGCATTTCTCGGATTTGCCGCTGGACCAGTTGTAATAGATCTTCTTGTAAGGGCAGCCGGACACACACATCCGCCAGCCCCGGCATTTGTCCTGATCGATCAGCACCACGCCGTCATCTTCGCGTTTGTAGATCGCACCACTGGGGCACGAGGCGACGCAGGCCGGGTTCAGGCAATGCTCGCACAGGCGAGGCAGATACATCATGAATGTGTTTTCATACTCGCCATAGATGGCTTTCTGGATGCCCTCAAAGTTCGCGTCCTGCGACCGCTTGGCGAATTCGCCGCCGAGGATTTCCTCCCAGTTCGGCCCCCATTCGATCTTTTCCATCCGCTCGCCGGTGAGTTTCGACCGGGGCCGGGCGGTGGGAAAGGCGTTCATCTCGGGCGCCGATTTCAGGTGGTCGTGGTCGAAATCGAAAGGCTCATAGAAATCGTCGATTTCCGGCAGGTCAGGGTTGGCAAAGATATTCGCCAGGATCCGCCACTTGCCGCCCTGTTTGGGCTGCAGGCCGCCGGATGCCGTGCGCGTCCAGCCGCCGTTCCAGCGTTTCTGGTTCTCCCAGTCCTTTGGATAGCCGATGCCCGGCTTGGTCTCGACGTTGTTGAACCACGCGTATTCGACGCCTTCGCGGGTGGTCCAGACGTTCTTGCAGGTGACCGAGCAGGTGTGACAGCCGATGCATTTGTCGAGGTTCAGCACCATGCCGATTTGCGCGCGCACTTTCATTCTGCTGCCTCCGGGGTCTGGGTTGCGGGGGTGTCGAGCCAATCGACCTTGGTCATCTTGCGCAGGATGACGAACTCGTCACGGTTGGCGCCGACGGTGCCATAATAGTTGAAGCCATAGCTTTGCTGCGCATAGGCGCCGATCATGTGGGTGGGTTTGGTGACCGTCCGCGTGACCGAATTGTGGATGCCGCCCCTCTGGCCGGTGATCTGGCTGCCGGGGGTGTTCACGATCTTTTCCTGCGCGTGATACATGAACATCGTGCCGTCCTTCATCCGCTGGCTGACCACCGCGCGGGCGGTGATGACGCCATTGGTGTTGAAGACCTCGACCCAGTCGTTGTCGACAATGCCCGCCGTGCGCGCATCGGTTTCACTGACCCAGACCACCGGCCCGCCCCGGTTCAGCGTCAACATCAGCAGGTTGTCGGAATAGGTCGAATGGATGCCCCATTTCTGGTGCGGGGTGATGAAGTTGAGCACCACATGCTTTTCGCCCGGCGCCAGCGATTTGGTCGCGGCGGGGGTGATCGTCTTCAGGTCCACCGGCGGCCGCCATGTGACGAAGAACTCGCCAAAGGCCTGCATCCACAGGTGATCCTGATACAGCTGCTGGCGGCCCGACAGCGTGCGCCACGGGATCAGCTCGTGCACGTTGGTCCAGCCGGCGTTATAGCAGACCTCCTCGCTCTCGATCCCTGACCATGTGGGGGACGATATGATCTTGCGCGGCTGGGCGGCGATGTCGCGGAACCGGATCTTTTCGTCCTGCTTGACCTCGGCCAGGTGGGCGTGCTCGCGGCCGGTGATCTTCTCCAGCGCGTGCCAGGCCTTGACCGCCACCTCGCCATTGGTTTCCGGCGCCAGCATCAGCACCACCTCGCAGGCGTCGATGGCGGTTTCGATCTTCGCCATCCCCTTGCCCGCGCCCTCGCGGTGGGTGCCGTTCAGCGCCTTCAGATGGTGCACCTCGGTCTTGGTGTCCCAGGCGATGCCCTTGCCGCCGTTGCCGACCTTGTCCATCAAGGGGCCCAGCGCGGTGAAGCGGGCATAGAGGTTGGGATAATCCCGCTCGACCGTCAGATAGGCGGGGGCGGTCTTGCCGGGGATCAGGTCGCACTCGCCCTTTTTCCAGTCCTTCACAAAGGGCTGGGTGATCTCGCCGGGGCTGTCGTGCTGCATCGGCAGTTGCACGACATCGGTCTCCACCCCCAGATAACCGGGCGCCAGCGCCGACAGGGTTTTCGCCAGCCCCTTGAAGATCTCCCAGTCGGTTTTCGACTCATACGCCGGGTCCACCGCCGCCTGCAGCGGATGGATGAACGGGTGCATGTCGGAGGTGTTCAGATCGTCCTTTTCATACCAACTGGCAGTCGGCAGCACGACATCCGCATAAACCGCCGTGGTGGACATCCGGAAATCGATGCAGGTCAGCAGGTCCAGCTTGCCCTCGGGCGCCTTGTCATGCCAGCGCGCCTCGACGGGTTTCTGGCCACCTTCCTGCCCCAGATCCTTGCCCTGCACGCCGTGGTCGGTGCCCAGCAGGTGCTTGAGGAAATACTCGTGCCCCTTGCCCGAACTGCCCAGCAGGTTCGAGCGCCAGACATAGAGGTTCCTCGGCCAGTTTTCCGGCGCGTCGGGGTCCTCGGCCGACATCTCCAGCCGCCCGGCCTTCATCTCGCGCGCCACATAGTCGCGCGCTTCGATCCCCTCGGCCTTGGCGGCAGCGCCAACCAGCAGCGGGTTGGTGCGCAGTTGCGGCGCGCTGGGCAGCCATCCCATGCGTTCGGCGCGGATGTTGTAGTCGATCAGCGACAGGCTCTCCCAGTCGCCTGCGGGTGCGGTGGGCGACAGGATCTCTTTCGCCGTCACCGTCTCGTATCGCCACTGGTCGGTATGGGCATAGAACATCGAGGTCGAGTTCATGTGCCGAGGCGGTCGCGCCCAATCCAGCGCAAAGGCCAGCGCCGTCCAGCCGGTCTGCGGACGCAGCTTTTCCTGCCCGACATAATGCGCCCAGCCGCCGCCCGATTGCCCCACGCAGCCGCACATCACCAGCATGTTGATGACGGCGCGATAGTTCATGTCCATGTGATACCAATGGTTCATCGCCGCGCCGATGATGATCATCGACTTGCCATTGGTCTTTTCGGCATTGCTGGCGAATTCGCGCGCCACCTGAATGATGCGGTCGCGCGGCACGCCGGTGATGCGCTCGGCCCAGGCGGGGGTAAAGGGCACGTCGGCGTCATAGCCCTGCGCGACATTCTCGCCGCCCAGACCCCGGTCAAGGCTGTAGTTGGCGCAGAGCAGGTCGAACACCGTGGCAACCTCGGCCTCGGTGCCATCGGCCAGCGTGATGCGCTTGACCGGGATCGCACGCGACAGGATCGTGCCACGGGCGTCGTTCTCCCAGCCCTGCGTCGCCTCGCCGCCGAACCACGGGAAATCGACGTTGACCACCTCGTCATGGTCGCCGTCCAGAACCAGCGTCAGCTTGGGCGTGACCGGCGCACCGGCGGCCTGCTCTTGCAGATTCCACTTGCCCTGCTCGCCCCAGCGGAACCCGATCGAGCCATTCGGCGCCACCAGATTGCCCGTGGTTTCGTCGATGCAGACCGTCTTCCAGTCCGGGTTGTTCGCCTCGCCCAGATTGCCGGCAAGGTCCGAGGCCCGGAGTTGACGACCGGGGACGCGGCGGCCTTCCCGGGCCTCCAGCCGAACCAGCATCGGCATGTCCGAATACTGGCGGGCGTAATTCTCGAAATACTCGACCTGACGGTCCAGATGGAATTCGCGCAGGATCACATGGCCAAAGGCCATGCCCAGCGCGGCGTCGGTGCCCTGCTTGGCGTTCAGCCAGATGTCGCCGAATTTGGCGGCCTCGGAATAGTCCGGGCAGATCACCGCCGATTTGGTGCCGCGATAGCGCGCCTCGGTATAGAAATGCGCGTCCGGCGTGCGGGTCTGCGGCACGTTCGAGCCCCAGAGGATCAGATAGCCCGCGTTGTACCAGTCGGCCGATTCCGGCACGTCGGTCTGCTCGCCCCAGGTCATCGGCGAGGCGGGCGGCAGGTCGCAATACCAGTCATAGAACGACATGCAGGTGCCGCCCAAAAGCGACAGATACCGCGAGCCCGCCGCATAGCTGATCATCGACATCGCCGGGATCGGCGAAAAGCCGATCACGCGGTCGGGGCCATAGGTCTTGGTCGTATAGGCATTCGCGGCGGCGTTGATCTCGTTCACTTCGTCCCAGCTTGCGCGCACAAAGCCACCCTTGCCGCGTGCCTTGACATAGGACGCCCGCGCCACCGGGTCGGACTGGATCGCCGTCCAGGCCTCGATCGCGCCCATGGTCTTGCGCTTTTCACGCCACAGCCGCGCCAGTTTGCCGCGCAGCAGCGGCGTTTTCACCCGGTTGGCGCTGTAGAGATACCAGCTATACGACGCCCCCCGCGCACAGCCGCGCGGCTCGTGGTTGGGCAGGTCGGGGCGGGTGCGCGGATAATCGGTCTGCTGGGTTTCCCAGGTGACGATCCCAGATTTCACATAGATTTTCCATGAACACGACCCGGTGCAGTTCACCCCGTGGGTGGATCGCACGATCTTGTCGTGCCGCCACCGCGCGCGGTAGGTGTCTTCCCAGTCGCGGTTTTCCACCGTGGTCTGGCCGTGGCCATCGGCAAAGGTATCCTTGCGCAGGGATTTGAAAAAGTTCAGCCGGTCAAGAAGGTGGCTCATCGGGGATCTCCGTTTCGGGCGGGCGGGGCCGACAGGCGGCCCCGCGGGCTGGATCAGCAGGGGAAGGGCGCGTTCTTGCGGGCGTAGAGCACCCAGTTCAGCGCGACGTTGAAGGCAAAGAACACCGCCAGCCCCCAGAACACCGGCTGGGCCGAGGCATAGGTGGCAAAGGACCACGCAAAGAGCATGCCGAAGATGAACGGCCCATAGGCGGCCAGCGCGGCGGTGAAACCGATCACCCCCCCGGCCTGACGCGGCGGGAACAGCATCGGCATCTGCTTGAAGGTCGAGGCATTGCCGACACCGGAAAAGAAGAACAGCGCCAGCATCGCCCCGACAAAGGTGGGGAACGACTCCAGACTGTTCACCGTGCCCAGCGTCCAGGCGACATAGCCCGCGCAAAGCAACATCCCGATGCCCGCCCAATGCGTCACCCGCGCGCCGCCCAGCCGGTCGGAAATCGGCCCGGCGATCACCCGCGCGGCGGAACCGACCAGCGGCCCCCAGAACGCCCAGGCCAGCGGATCGGGCGCACCCTCATAGGCGCCGTAAACCTGCCGGATCAGCAGCGGAAAGGTCGCCGACAGCCCCGAAAACGCGCCGAAGGTCATGATGTAGAGCGAGGTCTGCGCCCAGGTATTGCCCGAACGGAAGATGTCGAACTGCTCGGAAAAGTTCGAGGTGATCGGGATGGATTTGAGGAACAGCCAGGCCGTGATGCCAAACACCGCCACGAACGGGATCATCACCAAGGGCGCGTTCTGCAGGTAGATCTGGCTCTCGAGGCCCGCGCGGGTCATCGTCTGCGCATCACCGACCCAGGCCATGCCGCCCAGCAGCGCAAAACCGATCACCCAAGGCGTGACGAACTGCACGATCGAGACGCCAAAGTTGCCGATCCCGGCCTGAATGGCCAGCGCGGTGCCCTGCAGGCGCTTGGGAAAGAACATGCTGGTCGAGGGCATGAAGCTGGAAAAGTTGCCGCCGCCAAGGCCCGCAAGGAACGCCAGCAGCATCAGCACCCAATAGGGCGTCGCGGGGTTCTGCACGGCATAGAACCAGCCGACCAGCGGGATCAGCAGCGACAGGGTGGACAGGCTGATGACATGCCGCGTGCCATAGATCGGCACCAGAAACATGTGGATCAGCCGCAGCGTGCCGCCGGCCAGCCCCGGCATCGCCGCCAGCCAGAACAACTGGCTGGGGGTGAACTGAAAGCCGATCTGCGGCAGGCGCACGACCAGCGCCGAGACCAGAAACCAGGTGATGAAGGCCATCGTCAGCGCTGCGGTGGTCAGGATCAACGTGGTCCAGGCCTGCGCCTTGCCTTGGCTTTCCCAGAACCCGGCGTTCTCGGGCTCCCATCTGGGCAGCCATGTGCCGCCGGGGGTCTGCGTGGTGTGGGTCATGATGGTGTCCTTTCTGGACGCAATGTCAGGCCTGAGAGGTGGGCTGCGTCGTGCCGCCCAGCCGGGTGATTGCCTCGCGCAGATCGTCGAGGTTGCGGAAACTGGCGGTGACGGTCAGCCCCTCGCCCCGGTCGGCCAGCGCGACCTTGGACCCCGACAGCAGGCGCGACAGGGCGGCCTCGGCCTCGCGCTTGTGGGTGGCTTCGGCGGCGATGGCGTGATCGACCGACGACAGCATGTATTCGTCGCCAAACCCGCCCTCGGGTTCCTTCAGCCACAGCCAGCAGGCCGCCCAGGACAGGAAGGCCCCCGCCGCGATGATGAGAAAGAAGGTCGAGGCATCGACGAACATGAAGACGAAGAGGTAGAACACCGCGCCGACGTTGCCCCATGCTCCGGCCATGCCGGCGATCTGCCCGGTCACCCGGCGCTTGATCGAGGGGATGATGCCAAAGGTCGCGCCCTCGGCCCCCTGCACGAAAAAGCTGCAACCGATGGTGATCGCCACGGCCAGCACCAGCGGCCAGCGGCTGTCCATCAGCCCCATCAGCACAAAGCCGACGCCGATGCCGAACATGTAGGCCAGCATCACAAAGCGCCGGTTGCCCATGCGGTCGGACACGAGGCCCCCCATCGGCCGGGCGAACAGGTTCACAAAGGCAAAGGTCGAGGCGATCATCCCGGCGGCCACGGCGGTCAGGCCCCAGGTTTCCTGAAAGAACATCGGCAGCATCGACACCACGGCCAGTTCCGCGCCGAAGTTGGCGAAATAGGTTAGGTTCAGCGCGGCGACCGAGGTAAAGGGATAGCGGTCATCCTCGGGCACGCCCTTTTTCAGGATCGGCAGGTTGACCTTGATCGCCAGCCAGACCTGATAGGTCACGATGACCGCGATGGCGGCATGGCAGATGACCGCAGTCATCGGATCGAGGTAGTTCATCAGCTGCAGGCGATAGACGACGATCGACAGGATGCCGACCATCGGCACGGTGAACAGGATCAGCAGCGCCAGATCACGCCAGCTCGACACTTCCAGCGCGCTCGCCTTGCGCGGTTTCTTGTGGCTGTCCTTGTGCGGACCATCGGTGATGGCAAACCAGTAGAACACCCCGTAAACCGCCATGACCACGCCCGAGGTGGCGATCGCCCAGCGCCAGCCGTCCGGCCCGCCATAGATCAGCAGCCCGACCGTCGGAATCGTCATCGCCGCTGCCGCCGAGCCGAAATTGCCCCAGCCGGCATAGAACCCTTCGGCAAAGCCGATATCGCGCGGCTTGAACCACAGCGCGGTCATGTGGATGCCGATCACGAACGAGGCGCCGACCGACGACAGCACCAGACGCGCGACGAACAACTGCTCGCGGCTGTCACCAAAGGCAAAGACGAAGGTCGGCACCGCCATCGTCACCATCAGCACCGAAAACACCCGGCGCGGGCCCCATTTGTCCAGCGCCATGCCGACAAGGATGCGCGCCGGAATCGTCAGCGCGACGTTGGCGATGGCAAAGAGGCGGATGTCGTCGCGGCTCAGCCAATCGGCCGAGGCCAGCATCGACGAGGCCAGCGGCGCCATGTTGAACCAGACGTAAAAGCAGATGAAGAACGCGATCCATGTCAGGTGGAGCGCCTTTATCTCTTTGTTTCTGAAGCGGAAAAGGTCAGAGACTTGCATGATGTGTCGTCCGTCCGAAAGGGGGGCCGTCAGGCCTCGGAATGCGTGGGCACGATCAACAGCGGGCATTTCGCCCGCCGGGCCAGAAAGGCCGAGACCGAGCCAAAGGTCATGTGGTCGAACTCCTCGACCAGCGCGTCGATGCGTTTGGTGATAAAGCCAAAGGCGCCGCCCGCGTCCGGCTGGTGGCTGTGACGTGCCAGCACCAGCAGGTCGGGTCTGCGCTCTTCGGTGGCGCGCAGGATCATCTTGCGGGCGTCGCCCTGCGCCAGAATCACCGTCGCCGTCAGGCCATGCGCCGCCAGTTCGGCGGCCGCCGCCTCGGTGTCGGCCTTCTGGCTCTGGAACTGTTCGTTGAACAGGTCATCGGCGCCCGCGGTGGACGACCCCACGTCCTCGACCACCGAAATCAGCGTGATCGTCGGGTGCAGCGGGCCGAATGTGCGCCGCACATAGTCCAGCGCGATGCGCGCATTGCGCGAGTTGTCGTAGGTCAGCATGATGTCCATCGGGCGCTCCTTGGTGGCCGGTTGCAGGGCCTTGTCCAGCGGTGAACACCGTCGCGCCGGGCATTCGTTTGATTCAGGTCAAATGCGGCACAGCGGCTTTCGGCAAACCGACGCGGTTTGATTCTCACGGCCTTGCCGGGTGATTCCGGTCAATTGGCGACTTGACGGCCCCCGGCCCGATGGTTGACAATTATCAAGCGTCAGGGGCCGCCCGCCCCAACCCCGGAGGGACCATGCCCGCCATCGACCTGCCCGAGATTCGGCGCCTGCCGCTGTTCAGCGGGATGCGTCAGGATACCTTCGACCGGCTGATGAAGGCCTCGTATGTCCAGCACTTCCCCGAGGGGTTGGTGATGATCCGGCAGGGCGAACCGGCGGATTTCCTGCACATCCTTCTCGATGGACAGGTCGAGCTCTTCTCGTCCTGGTCACACCGCGAAACGACGATGGGCGTGCTGCGCCCCTTGGGCACCTTCATTCTGGCCGCGACGATCCGCGATGCGCCCTATCTGATGTCGGCGCGCACTATCGAGCGGTCGCGCATCATGCTGGTGCCCTCGGCCGAATTGCGGCTGATCTTCCGCGCGGATACCGAATTCGCCACGGCGATCATTCACGAGTTGGCGGGCTGTTACCGGTCGGTCGTGCGCCACGCCAAGGGCCTGAAACTGCGCAACTCCCGCGAGCGCATCGCGTCCTATGTGATGCGGCAGGCGCGGCTGGCGGGGGGCGTGCGCAGCTTTGCCCTGCCGGTGGAAAAGCGGCTGCTGGCCAGCTATCTGGGCATGACGGCGGAAAACCTCAGCCGCGCGCTCAAGGGGCTCGAGGGCGACGGGCTGAAGATCGACGGCGCGCGCATCATCATCACCGACCCGGCAAAGCTGGCGCTGGTGGCGCAGCCCAATCCCTTGATCGACGGCCCCGACCCTGATGGCCTGACCGAGGGCTTTGCCCTGCCGGTGCCGCGCGACTGAGGCGGCGGATATTGCCTATGCCGGTGCGGCTGCTATGGTCCGGGCGGGCTGTCTGGCTCGTTGTGTGATGGATGGTCCGAATGCCCGCCGCCCCAGTCTGCCTGCCCTGCGCCCGGTGCCAGCCGTGACCCTGACCGAGGGTCAGTATCGCCGGGCGCTGCTGGCGCTGCTGCTGCTGGCGGCGCTGCTGCGGCTGGTCGGGCTGAACTGGGACGCCGGTCGCGGGCTGCATCCGGACGAATCGAACCTGATCCGCGCCGCGCTGACGCTGGGCATCGACGGTCGCCTGCTGCCCGAATTCCACGCCTATAACGACCTCGCCCTCTGGCTGCCGCGCCTGCTGTCGCTGCCGTTTTGCGGCAGCGAGGATGGCGCTTGCCTGACGCTGGTGGCGCGGGTGCTGTCGGCGTTGCTGTCGCTGGCGATGATCCTGCCGGGCGCTGCCCTCGCGCGGCGGCTGGCGGGGGGTGGGTCCGGACAGGCCGGGCTGTTTGCCGGTCTGGCCGCCGCGCTGGCGCTGGCGACCTCGGCCCCGCTGGTGCAATGGGCGCATTTCGGCACCACGGAAAGCGCGATTGCCCTCTTGGTGCTGGTGCTCTGGTGGCTGGCGATGCGCTGGCTTGACGGCGCGCTGCCGGACCGCCGCATGGCCCTGATGGCGGCGCTGGCGCTGGGCATCGGCTTTGGCTTCAAGACGACGGCGGTGGCGGTCTGCGTGATCCCGCTGACCGCCTTTGCGCTGGGCGGGCGGATCGACGCTGCGCGGTTGCGGATGCTGGCGCTGTTCGCGGTCATGGCCGTGATGCAGGCGCTGGCCTTTGCGCCCTCGGTCTGGCTGGCGACCTCCGATTGGCTGGCCGTTATGCGGTTCGAGAATGGCGTGGTGACCGGCAGCCTCGCGGTGTTCTGGACGGCGCAGTTCACCGGCGCGGTGAACGGGCTGTTCGAGGCCCGGCAATTGTGGTCGATGACGTCCGGCGCCGGTGTGCTGCTGGCGCTGGCGGGCCTTGGCCTGATGCCGCGCGGCGGCTGGCGGCTGGCCTTGCCGGGCCTCGTCTTTGCGCTGGTCTATGCGGCGCTGACCTTTGGCTGGCATGCCAAGTTCGTGCGCTATCTGGCGCCGCTGATGCCGGTGGTTCTGGTGCTGGCGGGCGTCGGGCTGGGGCGGCTGGCCAGCGGGCTTGCCGGTCGCACCGCCGCTGCCGCCGGGCTGGCCGGGCTGGGGCTGATGACGCTGGCGGGGCTCGACTCCGCCGCCGCCTATCTGCGCCCCGATCCTCGCCTCGCCATCGAGGCGCAGTTGCAGGCGCTGTCGGCTGCTGACGACACCGTGGCGATCGAGCCCCGCGACCTGCCGCAAGCGGGCGGGCGTCCGGTCGTCCTGCTGCCGTTGGCCGAGGACGGCTTGACGCCGGATACGCTGGCGGCGGCGCTGGCGGGTGCCGAATGGCTGATCCTCGCCAGCCGCCGCAACTGGGAGGTGCTGCCGCGTCAACCCGGCGCCAATCCGGTGATCTGTGCCTATTACGCCGGGCTTGCCGATGGCCTTCTGGGTCTGGTGCCGGTGCGCCGGGCCGATCGGAACGGGGTCCTCGGGCCTCTGCTGGCCCCCGGTCTGACGACCGAGGAAACCCGCCTCGTCTTTGACCGCCCCGAGGTGATCCTGTTTCGCAACGTCGAGAGGTTGTCGGCCCCTGAGATCGCGGCGCGGCTGGGCCCGCGCGACCCTGCCACCTGCAGCGCCGAGCGGCTGCACCGGGCCTGGAGGCAGGGCGCATGACGGGAAGCCTGCCGATGGCCGAGGCGCTGATCGTGCTGCGGCTCTTCGCGCTGCTCGCGCTGGCGACCTGGGCCGCGCGCCCGCTGGCGCTGCGGCTGGTGCCGGGCGGCGGCGGCTGGGTGGCGGCCTTGCTGCTGGCCTTTGTGGTGATGGGTTGGCTGCCCTGGCTGCTGGCGGCGCTGCATCTGCTGGGCTTTGCACAGGCCAGTCTGGCCGGGCTGGGCGCGCTGGTGGCCGCGCGTCTGTGGCTGGGCGCCGCGCCGGGCGCGCACCGTGAGGCTTTCACCGTGGCGGCGGGCTTTGCCCTGCTGTTCTGGCTGGGCCTCGCGCAAAGGATGGGCAACGCCGACCTGTCCGGGCTGGAGAAATTCACCGACCTCGGCCTGCTGGCCGCCGCCATGCGGGCCGATGTCATGCCGCCGCTTGACCCCTGGTTCGCCGGCGAGACGGTGAATTATTACTATGTCGGGCAGGCGATGGCGGCGGCCTGGGGCCATCTCTCTGGGGCGAGCGCCGATCAGGCCTATCAGATCGTCATGGCCAGCCTGTTCGCGCTGACCGGGCTGGCGGTCTGGGCGCTGACGGCCCGTCTGGCACAGGCGGCGGGGCCGGTTCTGGCGAAGGGCGGCGGGGCGCTGGCCGCGGTGCTGACGCTCTACGGCGGCAACCTGCATTCGGCGCTCTATTCCCTGCTGCGCCCGCTGATGCCCGCGACCAATCCGGCGTTCTATTTCCCGGATTCCACCCGCTTCATCGGCTTTGACCCGCCGGTTGCCGACAAGGGGTTCACCGAGTTCCCGGCCTATGCCTTTGCCGTCGGCGATCTGCACGCCCATGTGGCGGCGCTGCCGGTGTTCTTTCTGGGCGTGATGATCCTGCTGGGCTTTGTCGCGCGCGGCATGGCGCGGCAGGCGGCCGACCCGGTGCAAGTGCTCGGCTTTGGCTGGGTGCTGGGCCTGTGCGCGGCGATCAACTCCTGGGATGTGGCGGTGCTGGGGGTGATGGGCCTCTTGGGCGTGCTGATGCTGGCCGGGCTGCGCCGCCAGCGCCTCGATGCGCTGGGTCTGGCCGCAGTCCTGGTCGCCACCGCCGCCTTTGTCAGCGCGGCGCCGTTTCTGGGCCAGTTCACCCCCTTTGCCAGCGGAATCGAGGCCGCGCCGAACCGCACGCCGCTGTGGCAATGGCTGGTGCTTTATGGCCATGCGCTGCTGCCCGCCGCGCTGCTGCTCGCCCTGCCGCCGCTGCGGCGCGACTGGGCGCCCGGCCTGCTGTTTGCCTCGGCTCTGCTGCTGCTGGTGCTGCCGGAACTGCTGATCGTGCGCGACATCTACGGGCTGGAATACGCCCGCGCCAACACGATGTTCAAACTGAGCTTTCGCGCGCAAAGCCTGCTGATCGTCGCCTCGGTGGCGGTGCTGGCGCTGGCCGCACAGGTCGGACGCCGGGCGCGGATCGGCGCGCTGGTGGCTGCGGTGCCGCTGGTGTCGATCCTCGCCTATGCACCGCATATCCTCGTCTGGCCCTCGGCGATCCGCAACCTCGACGGGCTGGCCTTTCTGGGTGACGAGCGCGCCTTGGTCGAGGCCGCCCGGCATCTGCCGCTGGCGCCGGGCGAGTCGCTGATCGAGGCCTCGGGCGATGCCTTTGGCGACACCGCGCGGGTCTCGGCAATGACCGGGCAGCCCGCGGTGATCGGCTGGGCGGCGCATGAATGGCTCTGGCGCAACGACGGTGACCGGCCGAACCAGCGCGCCACGCGGGTCGAGGCGTTTTACACCACCGCCGACCATCCGGCGCGCTGCGCCCTGATCCGGCGGCACGGCGTGCGCTATGCGATCCTCGGTCAGGTCGAGGAGGCCCGCTATCCCGCGCTGAACCGCGAGGGGGTGCTGGCGCTGGGCCCGGTGGTGCATTCCAGCGCCGGGGGGCAGATCGTGCAGATCGACCCGGCGCGCTGCCCCTAATCCCCGCCCAGCAGCCGCTGCGCCAACGCGCGCCCGGCGCGCACGGCGTAATTGGTGCCGCGATCCTCAGGATAGATCTGCGCCATCGAGCACAGATGCAGCCCCGGCGCGGGCGTCTGCGGCGGGATCAGCGCCGAATACTGCCGCGTCACCACCGGCTGCGCCCAATCGGCGCGCCAGACGTGGTGGCGCAGGATCCAGTCGGCCTGCAATGCCGGGAACATGCGCTGCAGATGTGGCAGGGCAAAGGCCAGCACCTCGGCATCGCTCAGTCCCAGCAGCGCATCGCCCTGCGGCAGATACCGCGACAGATAGACCACATGCCGCCCGCCATAGCGCGCGGGCGACTGGAAATTGGTGTGCTCGATCACGCCGATAAACGGGAAATCCGGGTCCGTGACATTCAGCCAATAGGTCGAGCCCAGCGGGCGGTCCAGTTCCAGCACCAGACACAGGTTCGCCAGATAGGAAATGCGCGTCAGTCCCTGCAACACCTCGGGCCCGGCCCAATGGTCGATCATTGCGGCCAGCAGCGGCGGCGCAACGGTGGCGATCACGGCATCGGCCGGTGTGGCGCCGTCGCCCTCGATCTGCCAGCCGGTGCCCTGCGGCGACACCCGGTGCACCGGTTGCCCGGTGATGACCCGCCCGCCGTGGGTGACGATGTCCTCGGCCATCGCCTCGGCCACCCGCGCGAACGAGCCGCGCACATAGGCCAGATGTTCGGCCCCGCCGCGCCCGCGCGATCCGCCGCGCAGCTTCAGCTTGTTCCAGATCCAGACCGCCGAGATGTCTTCGGCATGGGCGCCGAACTTGCCGCGCAGCAAGGGCTGCCACAGCCGCCGATAGACCGTCTCGCCGCCCATCCACCGCAGCCAGTCGGCGGCGGTGACACTCTCCAGCGCGCGCCAGTCACGCACCCGCCGCACGCGCAGGCCCAAGAGGCCCAGCCGCAGCCGGTCGATCACCGGCAGCGCCGAGAACCGCAGCAGGTCCAGCGGCGAGGACAGCCGCAGCGTGGCGCCGTTGAAATAGACACCGGTCAGACTGGCCTCGGTGCTGACCTGATCGGACAGGCCCAACTCGTCGATCAGCGCCATCACCGCCGCGTCCGAGGTGAACCAGTGGTGATAGAACCGGTCCAGCGCCTCGCCGCCACCCGCCGGATCGAACGACCCGGCCAATCCGCCGACATGGGTGTCGGCCTCGAACACGGTGACCGGATGTCCGGCGCGCGCCAGATCGCGCGCAGCGGCCAGCCCGGTGAATCCGGCGCCGATGACGGCATACCGCGTCATGCCGCCTGCTTTCGCTGCAGCGCCCAGATCAGCAGGCACAGGCCACCGGCCAGCGTGGTGGTCAGCCAGAGCATCAGGTGGACGACGATGACAAAGGCCGTCG
>Ga0209573_1001589_pt1 | contig 33981 bp, 28 predicted proteins | sample TNRBio252014_DNA_FD_185870 | JGI IMG/M metagenome (GOLD analysis project Ga0209573, IMG submission 185870) | Wastewater treatment Type I Accumulibacter community from EBPR Bioreactor in Madison, WI, USA - TNR Reactor_6/25/2014_ DNA (SPAdes)... | ecosystem: Engineered > Bioreactor > EBPR >...
CCAAGCGCCAAGCCGCGAATGAGGCAAAACGCAAAGCCGAGGCCGACGCCGCAGCAGAAGCTAAACGTAAAGCCGACGCCGCAGCAGAAGCTAAACGCAAGGCCGACGCCGCAGCAGAAGCTAAACGCAAGGCCGACGCCGCAGCAGAAGCTAAACGCAAGGCCGACGCCGCAGCAGAAGCTAAACGCAAGGCCGACGAAGCTCGCAAGCTGGCTGAAGAACGGGCGGCTCGTGATGCCCGTGAACAATTCATCAAGGAAGCCATACTTCGTCATGCGGCCCTGATCAAACAACGGGTAGAACGCAACTGGTCTTTGCCGATGGGTAGCAGTGCTAATCAATCCTGCACACTACGCATCTCGATGACGCCATCCGGGGCAGTCACTGATGTACAAATTGTGCAAAGCAGCGGTGATACCGCATTCGATAACTCTGCCATCGCCGCAGTTCAGAAAGCCTCACCGTTGCCGGCCCCATCAGACGCCGAGGTGCTCGCCAAATTCCGCACTTTCAATTTCCGTTTCAAACCAGGAGGTTAACCATTGAATCCGACGATCAGATTGTTGTGGCTATTTGTATTCCTGTTAATGGGTGGCTTGGCTCACGCTCAATTAACAATCGATATCACCAAAGGCATTGAAGGAAAAGGCATTCCCGTCGCCATCACGCCCTTTGGCGGCGGTGCGCCCACAGACATCGCCGGAATCATCGCCGCTAATTTACAGCGCACCGGCAAGATCGCGCCCCAGCCTCCAGAAGCGCGGGCCGACTACTCGGTCACGGGCCAGGCCGGCTCCGGCGGATCCCAGGGTTATATCGTGCAATTTCAGTTGAAAGACGCTCAGGGCGGCCAGTTGCTAAACCTGTCTTTCGACGTCCCGGCTAACCAACTGCGGCCAGTGGCGCACCGGATCAGCGATTTGATCTATGAAAAGCTCACCGGTGAAAAAGGGCTGGCCGGCACCCGCATCGCCTTCATCGCTGGCGGCGGCGGTTCCTGGTACCTGGCGGTCGCGGATGTCGACGGGCAAAATCCCCAGGTAATTCTGCGATCCGGCCAGCCGATCATGTCGCCGGCCTGGTCGCCGGATGGCTCCAAGTTGGCCTATGTATCTTTTGAGGGTCGCCGACCGCAAATTGTCGTCCAGGATGTCTACAACGGCGCTCGCCGGGTGGTCTCCGCCGCTCCTGGCATCAATGGCGCTCCCTCCTGGTCGCCGGACGGTCAGCGACTGGCGTTCACCCTGTCTAAGGACGGCAACCCGGAAATCTACGCCCTCGGCTTGGGTTCTCCGTCGCCGGTCCGGTTGACCAACAACGGCGCCATTGACACCGAACCGGTCTGGTTGCCGGATGGCAGCATTGTCTTTACTTCAGATCGGGGCGGCTCGCCGCAGTTGTACCGCATCGGCGCCGGCGGCGGCGCCGCGCAGCGGTTAACCTTTGAGGGTGACTACAATGCGCGTCCAGCGGTCTCGCCGGACGGTCGTTATATTGCCATGATGCATCGGCGCGGCGGTCGCTTTCATATTGCCGTGCTGGATCTGCAAAACCGCCAGTTCCGCGTCGTGACGCCAGGCGGCGCGGATGAATCGCCCAGCTTCGCGCCGAACGGTAAGATGATCATCTATTCCAACGGCCAGCGACTGAAAGCGGTCTCGGTAGACGGCTCTGCTCAGCAGGACATTGTTCTACGCGGCGTCGCCCGCGATCCAGCCTGGGCGCCTTACAGCCGTTGATTTCAAACTGTTTAACTTTCTTGAACCTTCATTATGGGGAGAATCACCATGCAATGCTTTATCCGGACCCTGATGGCTGCGGCTTCACTCGCGTTGCTGGCCAGTTGCGCATCGACGGGGGAAGACGCTGAACAAACCGAACTGGACGCCACCGCGCAACCGGGCGTGACTGCTCAACCGGGGCAGGAAGCCTACAGCTATGCCTATGGCCAGGCGCCGGGCGGCTATGACAGCTACGATACCAGCGGCGCGGGGGGCTACCCCGGCGCGGGACAAGTCGGACAGGCAGGGCGCCCGGGGCAGGGAATGACCGGCGGCGGCAGCGTGGTCTCCGCTGACCGCATCGTCTATTTTGATTTTGACCGGTCTGATATCCGCCCGGAAGGTCAGGCGATTATTGAATCGAACGCCCGCTATCTGGCAGGAAATCCACGGATTATCACGCAACTCGAAGGCCATACTGATAACCGGGGCAGCCGTGAATACAACATTGCCCTGGGCGAGCGCCGGGCCAATGCCGTGCGTCAGGTGATGAGCGCCATGGGCGTCCCGAACCAGCAAATCCGGGTTGTCAGCTACGGCCAGGAACGGCCAGCGGCCAGCGGCTATGACGAGCAAAGTCATGCGCTGAACCGGCGCGTGGAAATTATTTATTGACCGGATGCGCCACGATGCCTAAACCGGGGTTTTCCTGGCTGATCGTGGCCCTGCTGGGCAGCCTGACGCTGCCCGGCGGGGTTCGGGCGCAAGCTCCCGACGGTACGCTGACGCTGGAGTTGTTGCAGCGCATCGAGCAACTGGAACTGGAAGTTCGGTACATTCGCGGCGAATTGGAACTCTACCGTCATCAGGTCGAGGGGCTTCAGCGGGAACGGGCGGCGACGACGGCTCCAGCGATCATAGAGCAGCCAGCGGTTTCCGACGCTCCAGCACCGGTTTCACCACCTTCAACGACGGAACCCGCGCCTGCCGTTGCGCAACCGCCTGCCGTTGCGCTAGGTACGGAACAGGCCGATTTCGACGCCGCCATGGTGGAGTTGCGTGAAGGCCGCTATCCGCAAGCCATTGCGGATTTTCAGCGGTTCCTGAATGCGCGCCCGGACAGTCCATTGGCGGGCGACGCGCAGTATTGGCTAGGCGAGTCCTACTACTTCAGTCGAAATCAAGATGCCGCCAGGGAAGCATTCATTAGCCTAGGTCTGCGCTATCCACAGAGTAACCGGCTTCCGGATGCGCTGTTGAAGCTGGGTTATCTCTATGAGGAGTCGGGCGATACTAGCCGGGCCAAGGAGGTTTTGCAAAAGCTAGTGCAAGTCTACCCGGACAGTCAGGCCGCTCGCCTTGCGGAAGAACGATTGCAGTCGCTGCATTGATCGTGTGGAATTTTGTGATTTAGGCGGATTGCTGTAAGATTAGCAACCTTCCTTCCAGGGCCGTTAGCTCAGCCGGTAGAGCAGCAGACTTTTAATCTGTTGGTCGTGCGTTCGAATCGCACACGGCCCACCATCAATACAATAAGCCACTGTGTCATCACGCCTCGACACGCGTAGCCGGCAGCCGGCCACTTTTCACGGCTTGTTGCTAATGTTGCTGGTCCTCTTCAAATCCCGGATTAGATTGTTGTCGGTGGTCGAACATTCGCTCCGCCTAATCCAGTGGCTCCATACAGTTCGTCGAATTTCCCCGCTTTGGATGAGGAGCAATGGTCTTGAAACCCACAGACCTTGCTTCCTGAGCGCATCGTCAGTCTTGCCCGGTCGCCGCCGCTGGGTGGCTTGATCGTCGGGTGTCAATGGGTTCGGCAATCTCCAGCCGCTGGTAACCTTTGCCCAGTTACAGGGTCTCTTGGAGAGTAGTCCCATTTCTCATTGGGTTCTCGACTTCACCTTCGTTGAATTTCAACCATGCGTCTACTCCCTCAACTCGGTATTGCCACCCTGCTGGTTACACTGGCGACGGGCGGCTGGTATTGGACCGCCGCAGGCAAACCGGATAGCAGCGGTTCGTCATCGCGGCGTCAGAACAGTCCCGTGGTGGTCGAAACCGCATTCACGCGACGGGGCACGGTGACGGAAACCGTGACTGCAGTCGGCTCCACACGCGCCGCCAGTTCCGTTCAGATCGTCCCCAGCGCCTCGGGTCTGGTGACGCGCATTGCCTTTGAAACTGGTCAGCGCGTCCAGGCCGGCGCGGTGCTGATCGAACTTGACAGCGCCAGCGAGCAAGCGGCAGTGCGCGAGGCCGAGAGCGAACTGGCCAATCTGCGCGCCCAAATGACCCGCGCTGAATCGCTGCGCGCCCGCAATCTACTGTCGGCGGCTGATCTGGACGAACTGCGCGCCCGGTTGGGCATGGCCGAAGCGCGGCTGGCGGCGGCCCGCAGCCAGTGGCAAAAACGCATCATCCGGGCACCCTTCAGCGGCGTCGTCGGGCTGCGAAATATCAACCTCGGCGCTTACGTCGAGTCCGGCGCCGTGTTGACTACGCTCGACGATCGAGAAACCCTCGAACTGGAATTTCGGATTCCCGAACGCTATTTCAACGCCGTCAAAACCGGCCAGACCGTGACCGCCGCCAGCATCGCCTTTCCAGGCCGCATATTTAACGGTGCCGTGCGTGAAGTGGATACCCGCATCGAGCCGACCACGCGGGCGTTTCGGGTCCGGGCCGAACTGCCCAACCCCGATGCGCTGTTGCCGGACGGGCTGTTCATGGCGGTTCAGCTCATCGTCGCGGAACGCCACGACGCCGTGCTGGTTCCTGAAGAAGCGGTCATCACCGAGGGGGGGCGCAGCTACGTTTATGTGGTCGCCGCCGGCGCGGTCACCCAAACGACCATTACCCTCGGCCAGCGCCGCGCCGCGACCGTCGAGGCGTCCGCCGGGCTGGGGCCGGATGTCGAAGTGGTGACCAAAGGTCAGCAGTCGCTGCGCGATAAAGCGCCGATTCGCGCTGCTGGTCAGCGTCCACCCAATCCGGGTTCGGGTGACGCGGGCCACCGCCAACCGTCCTGAATACGCGGAGTCCAGTATGTTTCTATCCGATCTGTTCATCAAACGACCGGTCTTCGCCCTGGTGATCAGCTTGCTGATCATCGTCGGCGGGGTAATGGCCCTGCGCGATTTGCCGGTGCGCGAACTGCCCGATATCGACGCCTCGGTGGTCACCATCGCCACCCGCTACACCGGCGCGGCGCCGGCGATCATCGATACCGAAATTACCGAGATCATCGAGGGCGCAGTGGCCCGGATTGACGGCGTTCAGCGCATCGAATCCAACTCCCGCGAAGGGGTCGGCCAGACCCGGGTGACGTTTACCACAGACCGCGATATCGACAGCGCCGCCGCTGACGTGCGTGACGCGGTCGGCTCGGTGGCCAATCGCCTGCCCGACGAAGCCGACGAGCCACAGGTGGTCAAGGCGGACAGCGACAGCCAGCCGGTCTTGCGAATTTCCCTAACCAGTCCGAGTCTGTCCGGGGAAGAACTGACCGATCTGGCTGAACGAACGGTGGTGGATCGCCTGACCACGGTCAGCGGCGTGGGCGAAGTCACCATCAACGGCGGCCGCCGCTACGCGATCCGGGTGTGGCTGGACAATGAAGCGCTGGCCGCTCGTGGACTCACGACGACCGATGTTGAGGCCGCTCTGCGCCAAGCCAACGTGGAACTGCCCTCGGGCCGCTTGGAATCGGCCAGCCGGCAACTGGTGGTGCGCATCAATAGCCGGCTGAAGACGGTCGAGGACTTTCGCAACCTGACCATTGTCCAGCGCGAGGGCTATCCGATCCGGCTGTTCGAGTTGGCCCGGGTGGAACAGGGCGTCGAGGACGACAGTTCGCTGGTGCGCACCAACGGCCTGAACTCGGTCAACCTGGGCATCATCCGGCAATCCAGGGCCAATACCCTGACAGTGTCGGCAGGAGTGCGCGCCGAACTGGAGCGCATCCGCTCGCAATTGCCCGAGTCCGTGCAAATAACTGTCGCCACCGACGATGCGCTGTTCATCCAGGCCAGTATCGTTGAAGTGGTGACGACGTTGTTGATCGCAGTCGGCGTGGTGGTGCTGGTAATTTTTACCTTCCTCTATTCCCTCCGGGCCACCCTGATTCCGGCCCTAGCTATTCCCGTGTCGGTCATTGGCTCGTTCATGCTGCTGGCGGCGCTCGGTTTTTCAATCAATCTGCTGACCCTGCTGGCGCTGATTCTGGCCATCGGTCTGGTGGTGGACGACGCCATCGTGGTACTGGAAAACGCGCAGCGCCGGGTGGATCACGGCGAGCCGCCACTGGTTGCCGCCTGGCATGGTACGCGGCAAGTCACCTTCGCCGTCATCGCCACCAGCGCGGTGCTGATCGCGGTTTATGTGCCGCTGTCTCTGCTCGGTGGTGAGATCGGCAAACTGTTCCGGGAATTTGGCCTGGTGCTGGCGGCGACAGTGATGATTTCTACCTTCGTGGCCCTGTCGCTGACGCCGATGCTGTGCTCGCAACTGCTGGGGCGCGGCGGCTCGCCGAACGGGTTCTCGCGGCTGGCGGCGCGGACGTTCGCGGCCCTGGAGCGGGGTTACCGAGCCGCCCTGGCCGGTGCGCTGGACATGCCGCTGGTGGTGCTGGCCATTGCTACGCTATTCACCGGGGCGGCGGCGCTGCTGTATCGGGGTCTGCCGCAGGAGTTGGCGCCCAACGAGGATCGCGGAGTGTTTTTCATTTCCGCCCGCGCCCCCGAGGGGGCGACGCTGGCGTTTACCGATGCCGGGGTACGCAAGATTGAGCAAGCTTTGCAACCCCTGCTCGACAACAACGAAGCCCAGCGGGTTCTCGCCATTTCGGGCCGGGGCGGCAACCGCAACCAGGCGTTCCTGGTCATCGGCCTGACCGACTGGAGTCAGCGTGAACGCACCCAGCAGGACATAATTAGCGCTACACGCAGCTTGCTGCGCGAAATTCCCGATTTGCGCGCCGTCCCCAGCGGCCGCTCCAGCTTGGGCGCAGGCGCGAGTTCGCAGACGGTGCAATTCGTGGTCGGTGGGCCAGACTACGCGACGGTGGTGGCCTGGAGCGAAGCGATCAAAGCCCGCGCCCAGGAGAATCCGGGACTCACCGCCATCGACAGCGATTACGAGTCGAGTCAGCCCACCCTGCGGGTCGAAATCAATCGTGCGCTGGCTGATGAGCTGGGCATCCCGGTCGAGCGCATCGCCGCCACCCTGCAAACTTTGCTGGCCTCGCGCGAAGTGACGACCTATATCGACCGGGGCCGGGAGTATGCCGTCATTGTGCAGGCGCAAGCGCAAGATCGGCGGCGGCCGGAGGATATCCACGGCATTTTCGTGCGCGCTGATCGCAGTGGCGAGTTGACGCCGCTGAATGCGGTAGTCGATTTGCACGAAGAATCTTCATCGTTGTCGCTGCGCCGCTTCGACCGGCTGCCGTCGGTCACGGTCGAGGCCACATTGGTCGGGGATTATGATTTGGGCCGGGCCGTCGCCGATTTCCGCCGCGTCGCCGCCGAGGAACTGCCGGTCGAAGCCCGCACCTCGTTCACCGGGGCCGCCGAATTGTTTCTGGAAACCTCGGGCAGTCTGTACTTCACCTTCGGTTTCGCGCTGCTCATTGTGTTTCTGGTGCTGGCGGCCCAGTTCGAGAGCTTCATCCATCCGTTCATCATCATGCTGACCGTGCCGGTCGGCGTGACCGGGGCGTTATTGGCGCTGCTGCTGACCGGCCAATCGCTCAATATCTACAGCCAGATCGGTTGCGTGCTGCTGATTGGGCTGATGGCCAAGAACGGGATTTTGATTGTGGAATTCGCCAACCAGATGCGGGCGCAAGGGTTGGCGGTGCGCGAGGCGGTACTGGTCGGGGCCAGCCAGCGGTTGCGGCCCATTTTAATGACAGTGCTGTCCACCGTGCTGGGCGCGCTGCCGCTGGCTCTGGCCACCGGCGCTGGCGCGGAAAGCCGGATCGCCATCGGCGTGGTGGTGATCGGCGGACTGCTGCTCTCGACCGTGCTGACCCTGTTCCTGACGCCGGTGCTGTATCACCTGCTGGCGGGCTTTACCCAGCCGGTTAACGCCGTCCAGCAACGCCTGACGGCGCAGCTAAATCGTGGAGCGCCGCCCGCGTCGGACGCGGGTTAACAATACCGCTGAATCCATACCCGGCCCCGGGCTATACTTGACCTCCAAATCATGACGAAACCCCCCGGGGACGTTGCCAAGCCGTCCCCTTCGGATTCTGGAGACGCCTGTGCGCGATGTTTCAACTTTCCAGGGACTGATCCTGGCCCTGCAAGACTACTGGGCGCGGCAAGGCTGCGTCCTGCTGCAACCCTACGATATGGAAGTCGGCGCGGGGACTTTTCACCCCGCCACCTTCCTGCGCGCAATCGGTCCCGAACCGTGGAGCGCCGCCTATGTACAACCCTCCCGTCGTCCCACTGATGGCCGCTACGGCGAAAATCCCAACCGCCTGCAACACTATTACCAGTATCAGGTCGTCATCAAACCCTCGCCGCTGGATTTGCAGGAACTCTACCTCGGCTCGCTCAGGGAACTGGGCCTCGATCCCTTGATCCACGACATTCGCTTTGTCGAGGACAACTGGGAATCGCCGACCCTGGGCGCCTGGGGTCTGGGCTGGGAAGTGTGGCTGAACGGCATGGAAATTACCCAGTTCACCTATTTCCAGCAGGTCGGCGGTCTGGACTGCAAGCCGGTCACCGGCGAAATCACCTACGGCATCGAACGCATCGCCATGTACCTGCAAGGCGTGGAAAGCGTCTTTGACCTGGTCTGGACCGACGGCCCGCTGGGCCGCGTCACCTATGGCGACGTGTTTCATCAAAACGAAGTCGAAATGTCCACCTACAACTTTGAACACGCCGATACGACCACGCTGTTCGTCGGCTTCGACGCCTGCGAGTCGGAAAGCAAGCGGCTGATCGAACTGGGCCTGCCCCTGCCAGCCTACGAAATGACCCTGAAAGCCTCGCACACTTTCAATCTGCTGGACGCCCGCAAGGCTATCTCCGTCACGGAACGCCAGCGGTTTATCCTGCGCGTCCGCACCCTGGCGCGGGCCGTCGCCCATGCTTATTACGAGGCCCGCGCCGCCCGGGGTTTCCCGATGTGCCAGCAGGCCGCCCGCCAGGAGGCCGCTCATGGCTAATCCCGATACCCGCGATCTGCTGATCGAAATCGGCACCGAAGAACTCCCGCCGAAAGCTCTGTCCAGCCTGTCGCTCGCTTTTGAAAAGGGCGTCTGCGAAGGTCTGGAAAAAGCCGGTCTGACCTTCGGCGAACTGCGCCGTTTCGCCACCCCGCGCCGTCTGGCGGTGTGGGTTAAACATCTGCCGACGCGCCAGCCCGACCGTGCGCTCGAACGACGCGGCCCGGCGTTGAGCGCGGCGTTCGGTCCCGACGGCAAGCCGACCAAAGCCGCCGAAGGTTTCGCCCGCTCCTGCGGCGTCGCCGTCGCCGAATTGCAAAAGCAGGAAACCGACAAGGGTGCGTGGCTGGTCCACCTCCAGCATGAACCCGGCGCAGCCACCGCCGGATTGATTCCTGGCATCGTCGATCAGGCGCTGGCGGGCCTGCCGATTCCCAAGCGGATGCGCTGGGGCGACCGTGACGATCAGTTCGTTCGTCCGGTGCATTGGGCCATATTGCTGTTCGGCGATGAAGTGATCCCGGCGACGATTATGGGCGTTGCGACTGGCCGGGACACGCACGGTCATCGCTTCCACCATCCGCAACCAATCCGCATTGCCGCGCCCGCCGACTACGCCCGGCAACTGGCCGACGAGGGCAAGGTCATCGCCGACTTCGCCGAGCGCCGCGACCGGGTGCGCGCCCAGGCTGAGGCCGCCGCCGCCGCCTTGGGCGGCGTCGCCGTCATTAAGCCGGAACTGCTCGACGAAGTGACCGCGCTGGTGGAATGGCCTGTCGCGCTCGCCGGCAATTTCGAGCGGCGCTTTCTGGGCGTACCCGCCGAAGCGCTGATCAGCACCATGCAGGATAACCAGCGCTATTTCCCGGTCGTCGATGGGCAAGGCTGGCTATTGCCACACTTCATCACCATGACCAACCTGGAAAGCCGCGACCCAGCGCAAGTGTGCGCCGGTAATGAACGGGTCATTCGCCCGCGCTTCAGCGACGCGGAGTTCTTCTGGAACCAGGATCGCAAGCAACCGCTGGCGGCGCGGATGGAAACGCTGAAACACGTCGTTTTCCAGCAGCGGCTGGGAACACTGGATGAAAAAAGCGGGCGCGTAGCCCGGTTGGCGCGCTGGATCGCCGAGCAAACGCGGGGCAATGCTGACGGAGCGGATCGGGCGGCGCGGCTGGCCAAGTGTGACTTGATGAGCCAGATGGTGCAGGAATTCCCGGAACTGCAAGGCGTCATGGGCCGCTACTACGCTCTGCATGACCAGGAATCCCCAGAAGTCGCCCAGGCGCTGGAAGAGCATTACCTGCCGCGTTTCGCCGGCGACCGCCTGCCGGCGACCGCGACCGGGCGCATCGTCGCGCTGGCCGACCGCCTGGATACGTTAACCGGCATTTTCGCTATCGGTCAGGCGCCGTCCGGGGCCAAAGACCCGTTCGCCCTGCGCCGCGCCGCGTTAGGGGTGCTGCGTATTCTGATCGAGGGTGAGCTGGACCTCGATTTGCTGGCGCTGCTGGAGCGAGCCGCCGCAAGCTTCGATCCGGCGATTCGCGCTGAACATGCGGTCGATACCGTGTTTGATTTCATCATGGATCGCCTGCGCGGCTACTACCTGGATCAGGCCATTCGCCCGGATACCTTTGAAGCGGTGCTGGACTGCCGACCTACGCGCCCGCTGGATTTCGACCGCCGGGTGCGAGCGGTCAACGCCTTCCGGGAATTGCCGGAAGCGGCGGCGCTGGCCGCCGCTAACAAGCGTATCCGCAATATCCTGCGCAAGCTGGATGCGGCGCTGCCCTTTGCGGTCCGGCCCGATCTGCTGATTGAGGATGCGGAACAGGCGCTGGCGGGACGATTGGTCGAACTGTCTTCCGAAGTCACTCCGCTGATGGCGGTTGGCCTGTATAGCGAGGCGCTGAACCGGTTGGCTAGCCTGCGCGAACCGGTGGACGCCTTTTTCGACCAGGTGCTGGTGATGGCCGAGGATACGGCGGTGCGCGACAACCGGATCGCTCTACTGAACGAACTCAGTAGCTTGTTCCTGCGCGCTGCGGATTTTTCGCGGTTGCAAGATTAAGCATCCGGTTGCATGGTTTCACGTGAAACATCGTCTGCTAATCTCCCGGAGGGTTTCACGTGAAACAACTCTCTTTTCCCTGCGCGACAAATACCGACGACTATGAAGCTAATCATTTTGGACCGTGATGGCGTGATCAATGAAGATTCCGACACCTTCATCAAATCCCCGGATGAGTGGCAGCCGATCCCTGGCAGCCTAGAGGCCGTGGCCCGTCTGAGTCATGTCGGTTATCGAGTGGTCATCGCGACCAACCAGTCTGGCATTAACCGGGGACTGTTCGATCTGGAAACCCTGAATCTGATCCATAAAAAGATGTATCGCATGGCGCAGGAGGCCGGTGGTTTGATCGACGCGGTGTTCTTCTGTCCGGATGTGGATGAGGCCAATCCTTACCGCAAACCCAATCCCGGCATGCTGCTGGAAATCAGCCGACGTCTGAAATGCAGCCTACAGGGAGCGCCGGTAGTCGGCGACAGTGTGCGCGACATCCGGGCAGCGCGGGCGGCCAACGCCCGGCCAATGCTAGTGCGAACCGGCAAGGGTGCGTTAACACTGGAACGGGATGCCGAAATCTGCGTCAATGTTCCCGTATTCGACGATCTGGCCGCTGCGGCTGATTACCTAATTGCCTGCTGCGATAAATAATCACAGAGTCTTTGCCATGTCCTCTGCTCAATCTGTTGCTCAATCTGCTGCTCAACCCGCCACTCTCAACTTGCTGCTGCGTTCATTGCTATTTTCCATCGGTATGCTGATTTCGACAGGCGTAGTCGCCACGCTGGTGGTGCTGTTTTTTTTCCTACCCTTCGTCCAGCGCTACCGGATAGCCCAACTCTGGAGCCGCTTCGATATCTGGTGGCTGCGTGTCACCTGCCAGATCGATTATCAGTTGAGCGGCGTCGAGCATATTCCCGACCGGCCGGTCATCGTGATGGCTAAACACCAGTCCACCTGGGAGACCTTGTTTCTTCAACAGTACCTGCCGCCTATGTCGTGGGTCATCAAGCGTGAATTGCTTTGGCTACCCTTTTTCGGTTGGGCGATGGCGCTGTTGCGGCCGATTGCGATCAATCGTCAGGCTGGCGCCTCGTCCGTCAAGCAGATCATCCGGCAGGGCGTGAAATATCTGCGCCAGGGACAATGGGTGCTCATCTTTCCCGAAGGCACCCGCGTTGCGCCCGGCGCACGCCAGCGCTATGGCATGGGCGGCGCAGTCCTTGCTACCCACAGTGGTTGTCCTATCCTGCCGGTCGCGCTCAACGCCGGCGAGTTCTGGCCGCGCCGGGGCTTTATCAAGCGACCCGGAACGATTCAGGTGGTGTTCGGCCCATTGCTGGAAAGCAGCGGATGCTCGCCGCAGGAGTTGACCCGGCAGGTGGAAGAGTGGATCGAGAACACTATGCAGCGCATCAGCACGGTGGGCAGCCCGGAACATAAAGAAATAGCGAAGTAGCGACTTGGGTTCGCTGCATCCCTGTTCGCTATCCCGCTACCGCGATACGCTCAAGGCGGCATCCAACTCCGCCAACCGTTGCGGCGTACCAATATCCCGCCAGCCTCCCCGATAATGCTCGCCGCTGACCTTCCCCGTCGCCATGGCCCGCCGCAGCAACGGCCCCAGGGGAAACCGGCCCGCTTGACACCCGGCAAACAGCTCCGGGCGCAGCACACTGACGCCGCTGAACGTCCGGCGCGGCGTTCCATTTTCCGCGACCCGTCCATCGTCCAGCAGGGCGAAATCTCCTCCGGCATGGTGCGGCGGATTATCGACCAACACCAGATGCGCCAGCCCGGCGGGCGTCAGCGGCGGACGGGTCCAGCGGGCTAGAGGATAGTCCGTCCAGACATCGCCATTGATCACCATAAACGGTTCCGCGCCCAGCAACGGCAGCGCCTGAAAAATACCGCCGCCGGTTTCCAGGGCCTCGGGCGGTTCAGGCGACCAGGCGATGCGCATTCCCCAACGCCGACCGTCGCCCAACGCGGCGGGCAACTGCTCGGCCAGATGGCCGGTGTTAATCACCACCTCGCCAACGCCCGCCGCTTGCAGGGCTTCGAGGTGATAAACGATCAGTGGCCGACCGGCGACGGGCAGCAAAGGCTTAGGGGTATGGTCGGTCAGCGGCCGCATTCGCTCGCCGCGCCCAGCGGCCAGAATCATCGCCTTCACGACCCCGCGCCTTCTGGCCGCCAGCGATCCACGCCCCGTATCCGCAGCAGGTTGTGCAAATTCGCCAGTTCGGAATAGCGGCTCGCCACTTCCAGTACATAGCCCAGCGTCCGGGGAATATCGTGCAGGTAGCCGGGCTTGCCGTCACGCAGACACAGACGAGCGAAAATGCCGGTCGCTTTGAGATGCCGCTGGACGCCCATCAGATCGAACCAGCGCAGGAACTGATCAGCATCGCCCAGCCCACCCATTCCCAACGCCCGCAGCCGCGCCCGGTAGTCCAGCGCCCAATACTCGACTTGCTCGCGCGGCCAGGCGATATAGCAATCGCGCAGCAGGGAAACCAGATCGTAAGTGACGGCGCCAACCACGGCGTCCTGGAAATCCAGCACCCCCGGATTATCCGGGTCAGTGATCATCAAATTGCGCGAATGGTAATCCCGATGCACCCAGACCCGGGGCTGTTCCAGCGCGTTGTCGGCCAGCAGCGCAAAAGTCTGGTCGAGCATCTTTTGCTCCTCTGCCTCCAGATCCAGGCCGAGTAACCGGCCCAAGAACCACTCGCGGAACAATTCCATCTCCCGGTGCAACAACGCCGAATCGTAGGGCGGCAGCAGGGGCGACGCCGGATCGCCGCCGATCTGCAACCGGGCCAGCGCTTCCAGCGCATCGCCATACAGGCCAGAAACACTATGCGCATCCAGTTCCGGCAGATATTGGCGGGAACCAAAATCGGTCAACAACAACAATCCCTGGTCGAGATCGCCCGCCAGCACTTCGGGTGTATTCAGTCTCAACCCACGCATGGCCTGGGCAATGGCTACAAACGGACGACAATCTTCTTTATCCGGCGGCGCATCCATGACGATGCGGGTCTGACTGTCAGACCAGACGCGGAAATAGCGGCGAAAACTGGCGTCGCTGGAAGCCGGAGCTATCCGCTTGGGCGGCGCCGGCAGCGCCTCATGCAACCACTCCCACAACAATTGCTCACGGTCGCTCACAAAGCTCGCTCTCCATTCAATCAGGGATCAGGTTAAGGCATCAGATATCAAGCTTGGAGCCTGAAACCGGATACCGGATAATTGCAGCAAGGGTCAATCTATGCGATGTTAAGGCACTTCCATCGCTGCGTAAAAAACTGTTTCCGTGATGCTGTATTACCGAATGCTGATCGTCAGCGCACTGCTGGCTTTATTGCCGATGGCTGGCGTCCAGGCGCAATCCGTCAATCCTTTTGATCCCTGGGTCCGTTGCGAACTCGATGAGCTTGCGAGCGAGATCGTACCCGCCACGCCCAATGCGCCACCGTTTGATGAGTTGCCGTTCCAGGCCGACGCCGAGCGGGTCGAGTCTTCCTCCACCTATTCTCTGCTGGAAGGCAACGTCAATCTGTCGCGTGGCGACCAGCGGCTGCGCGCCGAGCGGATCACCCTGGAGCGCCCCGATCACCGGGTTCTCATCGAAGGCGGCTTCACTTATGGCGATCCCAACCAAGCGTTGCGCGGCCAACAGGCCGAAGTGAATCTGAACGCCGAAACTGGCCAGTTCAAGAACACCGATTATTACCTGCCGGGACGCAATGCCCAAGGCTATGCCGAGAAAGTTCGGGTCGACCGGCGGCAACAGCGCACACAGCTTGAAGACGCGACTTATTCCACCTGTCCCCGGGGCCAGGAGTTCTGGGAATTGCGGGCGCGCGATCTGCAATTGAACGAAGCGACCGGGCGCGGCGCGGCGCGCAATATTACCCTCGCGTTTAACAATATCCCGATTTTTTATTTTCCCTACCTGTCGTTCCCCATTACGGATGAACGACAGTCGGGATTCCTGTTCCCGCGCCAGGGCTACAGCAGCGAAACCGGCCTTGATGTCCAGGTTCCCTATTACTGGAATATTGCGCCCAACCACGATATGACCCTGACCCCACGATTGATGACGGCGCGGGGACTGCTGCTAGGGGCGGAGTACCGCTATCTGTATCCCAATCACCGAGGACAAATCGGCGTGGAGTATATCCCGCATGATCGCCGCTACGATGGCGACCGGGGTTCGTTCAAGGTCAATGACCGCGCTGCGCCGCTGCCGAATCTCTACACCAACCTGCGCTATGAATATGTATCCGATGACAGCTACCTTCAGGATCTGGATAACAACCTGGATTTTCTGACCGTTAATTACCTGGAGCGGCATCTGGACGCCCGCTACCACGGCGACGGGTGGCAGGCGCTGGCGCGGGTGCAGGGCTATCAGATTCTCAATTCGACGCTGTTCTCCATCACCGGCAATCCCTATCAACGCCTGCCGCAACTGCTGTTCGATGGCGCCTGGCCAATCAGCGCGGGGGGATTGAATTATCACATGTACGGTGAACTGGTGAATTTCCAGCAAACCGATATGGTCACCGGGTCGCGGCTGGATCTATGGCCGACGGTGAGCTGGGCGCTGGAGCAACCCTGGGGTTATCTCAAACCCCAGGCGGGATTTCGCTATACCAGCTACCAACTCGACGACAATGCGCCAAGCGCTACCGATGCCCCGACGCGCGATGCGCCCATTCTCAGCCTTGACAGCGGCCTGATCTTTGACCGTCCGCTCCAGTCCGACTGGCTGGGCGTCAGCTCGGGAACGCAGACGCTGGAGCCGCGTCTGTTCTATCTCTACGTTCCCTACCGCAATCAGGATGACATTCCGCTGTTCGACACGAACCGCATGGATCGCGATTACGACTGGCTGTTCCGCAAGAATCGCTTTATTGGCGCGGACCGGCTGGGCGACGCCAATCAGTTGACCACCGCGCTGACCACGCGGCTGATCGACGGGCGTAGCGGCCGCGAGCGGCTGCGGGCCAGCGTCGGCCAGATTCAGTATTTCGAGGATCGCCAGGTCGGTCTGTATCCCGAAGCGCCCCCGGAAACGGCGGACAATTCCGGATTGATCGCCCAGGGCGCGGTCAACCTGTCATCCCAATGGGCGGTACAAGGGGGCGTCCAACTGAAAGCGGATAACCGCGACCTGCTGCGCAGCGTCTTCGACCTGCGTTATTACGCCAATCCTCGCCAACTAGTGAATCTATCCTACCTGCGGGACCGCGATCCGTCCGTGGAAGCGCTGGATTCCGGCGATCAAATTCACGCGCTCGACGTGTCGCTACTCTGGCCGCTCAGTTCGCAATGGCGGGTGCTGGCACGCTGGAATCAGGCCATGAACGTCGGGCGCAATCTGGAAACTCTGGCTGGACTGGAATATGAGGATTGTTGCTGGGCGCTGCGGGCGGTTGCTCGTCAATATCGCTTCAGCCCAGTCGAAGTCGATGCGCAGAACGCATTTTACCTGGAACTGGAACTCAAGGGTCTGTCCCGACTGGGCGGTGGTCTTGAGAATATCCTCCAGAGTTCCATCTTCGGCTATCAGCCGCTCCGCTACTAAGTAAGAGTTCCCCGCCGATGATTTGCATAAACAAGCTACTTTTCCCCCTAATGCTCTGCCTGCCGTTGTGCGCCCTGCCCGTCCCTGGCCAAACTCAAATCGTGTTCGGCCCCGGCCCCGAAGGCGCCACGAGCACCCTGGATACGATTGTGGCGGTGGTCAACGATGACGTTATCACCCGCCGGGAACTGGAAGTGGCAACCGCACAAATTCAACGCCAGATGCAGCAGAAGAAAGCGCCAATGCCGCCCCGACCTGCGCTGGAAACCCAGGTGCTGGAGCGGTTGATTATGTCCCAGTTGGAATTGCGCGCCGCTGAGCGCAACGGCATCACGGTGGACGACGCCACCTTGAACGCCGCCATCGACAATCTAGCCCGACGCAATAATATGAACCTGACCCAGTTGCGGCAAACGGTTGAAAAAGATGGACTCAGTTTCGCCCAATTCCGCGACGACGTGCGCCGGGAGTTGATGGCGGCGCGCCTGCGCCAGAAGATGGTGGACAGCCAAATTCAGATTTCCGAGCAGGATGTGGATAACTTGCGGGCGCAAATCGCCGGTCAGGACGCTCCCAGCAGCGGTAGCGACCCCAGCGGCGGCAATCGTGGCCAACAGCAATATCACATCGCCCAAATTCTGATTCCGGCGCCGGAAGGCGCTTCGCCCGATCAACTCGCAACGGTGAAGCGCCAGGCGGAAGATGTACTGGCTCGGTTGCGCAAAGGTGAAGATTTCCGGCAACTGGCGGCGAGTGTGTCCGCAGGTCAGCAGGCGCTGGAAGGCGGCGATCTGGGCTGGCGTGACGTGGAACAGTTGCCAACCATTTTCGCTAACGTCGTTCCGAAGTTGCGGCCCGGTCAATTCAGCGACCTGATTCGCAGTCCCAGCGGTTTCCATATCGTCAAACTCCTGGAGGCGCGCGGCGGCGCGGCCCGTGTGGAAAACCGGACGCCGGTGGAGACGGTGAATCAGACCCGCGCCCGACATATCCTGCTCAAAACCTCCCCTGATTTGTCCGATGATGAGGCCCGCCAAAAACTGGAGCAACTGCGCCAACGGATTCAGACCGGTGAAGACTTCGCGGCGCTGGCGCGCACCCATTCCGATGACAAAGGTTCGGGGTTGCGGGGCGGTGAACTGGGTTGGATATCGCCAGGCATGTTGGTTCCGGAATTTGAAAAGGAACTCGGGGCATTGCAGGTCAACCAGGTGAGTGTCCCGTTCAAAACCCAGTTTGGCTGGCATATCGTTGAGGCGCTGGACCGTCGTCAGGGCCAAGCCTCTCCAGAGACTGAACAGGCGCGGATTCGCGAGGCGCTGTTTCGGCGTCGTTCCGATGAGGAATGGGAGCAGTGGCTGCGTCGGCTGCGCGGTGAGGCTTATGTGGAAATTCGCTTGCCGAATTCGTCCGGGTCGGCCTCGCCGGTTGTAGAGCCTTGAGCGGAATTTCTGCCCGGCATCAACCACGCAAACGCTTTGGGCAGCATTTCCTGCACGATCCTCAGGTCATTGATCACATCCTCGCGGTGATTCGTCCATTGCCCGGCGAACCATGGGTAGAGATTGGCCCCGGTTTGGGCGCGTTGACCCGTCCGTTATTGCAAGCGGCTGGGGAACTGGATGTCGTGGAACTGGATCGCGATCTGTTGGAGCCGTTACGGGCGCAGTGCGCTGGGCTGGGGACGTTGCGGATTCATCAGGCCGATGCGCTGAAATTTGATTTTTCCCAGTTGCGCAGCGAGGGTCCCCGGTTGCGGGTGGCCGGCAACCTACCCTACAACATTTCCACGCCGCTGCTATTTCACCTGTTGGCCCAGTCCGAGCACATTCACGATCTGCACTTCATGTTGCAACGGGAGGTCGTGGAGCGGATGGCGGCGGGTCCTGGAGAGGACGCCTATGGCCGGCTGTCGGTCATGTTGCAATACCGCTGCCGGATCGAATCGCTATTTACGGTGGGACCGGGCGCCTTTCAGCCACCGCCGAAAGTCTGGTCAGCGGTCGTGCGCTTGGTTCCACGTGAAACATGCGCTGTAGTGGTGAAGAACGAGCAGCAATTTGCCGAAGTGGTGCGGCGGGCGTTCGCCCAACGCCGCAAAACCCTGCGTAACAGCTTGCGCGGGCTACTGGATGTGGATCAAATCAAAGCCGCCGGCGTTGATCCTGTCGCTCGCCCGGAAACACTGGGTCTGGCGGCGTTTGCCGCGTTGAGCGATGCGGTGACTCTCCAATAGCGGTCGCGCTTATTATGGTTTCACGTGAAACCAAGCGCCTTTCCCCGAAACCCCAATGGGGCGAAATCGGAAAATAGCGGTTCGGATGCGTCGTCAATGGAGCCGACTTTCTGGAAAGCGGACGGTCGAATCTTCCAACCGGGTGGCCCAATGATCGTCGCCGCCTTCCATCAACCCGGGTCGTCGCTGCGTTTGACCAAGATCAAAATCGTCGGCGAGGACCCGCTGAACCCGTGTGAGGAGCGCCATGCAGAAGAGTCGACGCGATTTTTTACAGCGAGGAGTCCGGTTCGTAACCGTCGCCGCGATACCGGGCGGGGTTCATGCGGCGCTGTTCACTCCGCGCCAGTCCGCCGGACCCTTTTACCCACCGCAATTACCTCTGGATGATGACAATGACCTGGTGCATGTCGCCGGGCAGGATACCGTAGCGAAAGGAGCCGTCACCGATCTTGCCGGGCGTCTGCTGGATGGCTGCGGTCAACCGCTGTCCGGGGTGCGGATCGAGATTTGGCAATGCGATGCCCATGGACGCTATCGGCATCCGCACGATTCGGGGCGGCTACCCATCGATCCAGGGTTTCAGGGGATCGGGCATACAGTGACCAATAATCAAGGCCGTTATCGATTTTTAACCATCAAACCCGTGCCGTATCCGGGACGGACCCCGCACATCCATGTCGTCGTTGACCCGGCGGGTGAACGGCCGTTCGTCACTCAACTTTATGTGGCCGGCGAACCCGGCAATGCCGGCGATTTCCTGTACCGCCAAATTCCCATGGAACAATGCAATCGGGTGACTGTGGACTTTGTCCGTTCCAGCTTGCCCGGCGTCGAATTCCAGGCGCGCTGGGACATCGTCCTGAACGCATAGGGCATTGCAAGCGACCTCTTCCACCAGGAAGAAACCGGCCAGCCCCTACAACCGCCGCATCTTGATATTGAGAATCTGTACTCGATAAGCAATCTGGCGCGGGGTCATGCCGAGTAACCGGGCCGCCTTGGCCTGCACCCAGCCGGTCTGTTCCAGTGCGGCGATGACCCGTTCCCGCTCATCGATATCCGGGGCGTCCAGATCAGCCAATGGGGCAAGCGGCGGCAGGGCGTTGACCCCGCGTGGACCTGCGCCGTTCAACTCAATCACATCCTGCGCAATCATCCCGTCGGCGCTCATGATCGCGCTGCGCTCCAGACAGTTTTCCAGTTCGCGGACGTTACCCGGCCAGGGATGACGCATCAGCACCCGGATGGCGCTGTCGGTAATCACCAACTTCCGCCCCTGTTGCCTGGCAATCTTTTCCACCAGGAACCGCGCCAGATCGGGAATATCCTCCTGGCGTTCGCGCAGGGCGGGCATAAAAATCGGCATCACGTTGAGCCGGTAGTAAAGATCTTCACGGAACTCGCCAGCGTCCACCGCCGTTTCCAGATCACGGTTGGTGGCGGCGATAATCCGCACATCCACTCGCAAAGTCTGGCTGCTGCCGACCCGTTCCAGTTCGCCCTCCTGCAACACCCGCAACAGCTTGGCCTGAAAAGTGGGGGAAATATCGCCGATCTCATCCAGGAACAGCGTACCGCCATGCGCTTGTTCAAAGCGACCCTTACGCTGGTTGACCGCGCCGGTAAACGCACCCTTTTCATGGCCGAACAATTCCGACTCCAGCAGGTTGTCCGGCAGCGCCGCGCAGTTCAGCTTGACCAGGGGGCCGCCCGCACGCGGCGAATTATAATGAATAGCGCAAGCGATCAATTCCTTGCCGCTCCCCGACTCGCCGCGCACCAGCACCGTCGTGTTCCACTTCGCGACCTGCCGCACCTGCTCAAACACGCGCTGCATGGCCAGGCTATGGCCAACCATGCTGTCAAACCCATGCTGGCCGCGCACCGCTCGCCGCAGACTGTCGCGTTCAGCGGTCAACGCCCCGCGTTCCTGCTCCACCTCCTGCGCCGCACGCACGCTGCGGGCGATCAGGTTGGCGACCATCTCCAGAAAATGGGCGCGTTCCGGCAGCCACTGGTCGCGATGCGGCGGCTGCGCGGCCAACACGCCGGAATATTGGCCCGGCCCGGCCCGGATCGGGACGCCGATGAGCGGTAGTTCCCGATCATAAAGGCGCAAGCGGTCGAGAAAGCGCGGCTCATCGGCCAGGCGCGGCAAGACCACTCGCTCGCCGCATTCCAGCACCATGCCCAGGACGCCTTCGCCCGGCAAATAGCGCACCGGCTCCCCGTCCGGGAGCAGCGCCCGCCCATAGATCGCGTTGACCAGCAGCGCGCCGCTGTCAGGATCGACCAGCGAGACTGTGCCGCGATGCAGTTCGCCGTGTTCGTGCAGAACCTGCAAGACCTGATCGAGGGTTTCCCACAAGGGACTGGGACTACTCAGGACCTGGCTGACCCGAAACAGCGTCGCCAATTCAATTTCCAGTAAGGATGATCGATCCATGAGTGCGTCTTCTGTGGTGACTGGGGTTAACAACTATCGGCGTGGCGGATTGGCAGGGATACTCGCCAGCGGCAGCCCGTCGTACAGTCCGGGTCGAGGCGAATCACCCCGCGCTGTTCATTGACGACTTCCTGCACCATAGCCAACCCCAGTCCAACATGAGTAGCGGCCCGCTTGGTGGTGAAAAAGGGTTCAAAAATTCGCCAGTGCAGATGTGATGGCACCCCCGGACCGCTGTCTTCGATCACCACGAACACCGACTGATCCTCGACGCCGGTTTCGATGCGCAATTCCCGGGGTTCATGGCGGTTACCTTCCATGGCGTCCAGGGCGTTGTCGAGCAACTGTTTGAACATGCCGCGTAAGCGGCTGACCTGCGCCGTAATGGCGGGCAGCGTCGGCGCCGGTCGCCAATCCACAATCATGCCGCCAGCCAGCAGGCGTTGCCGGCCCAGTTCCAACACCTCACGCAGCAACTGGTTGATGTTGACAGGCGCCGCCGCTTCCAGAGGCACTTCGGGAACCAGCCTCCGCAGTTGCTCCAGCGCCTCCCGACCGGTGGTCGTCGCCTGGAGCAAGGCCTGACGCAGCGACGGATCGCCCTGCGCGCCGCGTCGCGCCAGCAGGTCGTGAGCGGCGGCGATCAGGTTCAACGGTCCCTGCATCTGGAAAATAGCCGCCTGCAAGGCCTCGCGCATACTGCGCACCCGTTCCTGCTCGGCCAGCAGGGCGCGCATGGCGTTCATGCCGACCGCTTCCTGTTGTCGGCGGAGAGCGGTGATGTCGTTGGCCATCAGCAGCAGGCAAGTCGGTTGCGCTGAATCGGCGCCATCTGCGGGAACGTGGTCCCGTTTGCGAAACCAGACCCCGGAACAGGAAAACCAGCGCGGCTCACCGCTATTGCCCGGATCGAAACTAATCTCCTGGTCGCGAAAGCTCGACGCTCCTTCGGAACCCTGAAAAAAGGTTTCGCCCAACGCTTCACGCAACGCGGGGAGGAATTCCTCATCGGTCATCTCGGTGAAGGCGCAATTGACATAGAGGATGCGGGCCGTGGCGTCAGTGATGCAAACAGCAGTGGTCAATTGATCAACCACTTTGGAGAACACCCAGGACGGTAGAGTCCCGGTGGTGGGCGGCCCTGCTTTCTGCGGCCGGAATTCGGTGAAGAAGTCGCCGAATGAATTGGGATCGTTCTTGGCCATGGGGTTGCTCGGCGTCAGAGGTGGCTGAAATCGATGGGGAAGAGGGAATGCAAGTTAGTGACCAGTTCAGTGAGCAGGCAGGAATGAGTGGGTGGGGTGTGTAATCGCCAGGGGTCTACCGGCTATTAGCCGTGCGGCGTTTATCACAATCAATGCCTGATCCTCCCGCAATTGTCGTAAACCTCACATGATTTCCGCGCTTCGCCTAGTGGCGTTGCGCACATCAACTGATTGATTCTATTCAAAATAGAGATAAGCGGATTCTTTGGCGCGATTGTTGCGAAAGACGACTTGAACACGGAGAACCGTTATGCGCGATTATCTGTTTATTCTGCTGGGCGCAGCGCTGGTAAATAACGTGGTGTTGGTGCGATTTTTAGGTCTATGCCCATTTATGGGCGTTTCCAACAAAATCGACGCCGCGCTGGGGATGGGTATGGCCACCACCTTTGTCTTGACTCTGGCGGTCGTCGTCAGTTGGATGCTGGAGTACTACGTCCTGATTCCGCTCAACATCCAGTTTCTGCGCATTCTGGCGTTCATCCTCGTCATTGCCGCCCTGGTGCAGTTCACCGAGATGTTTGTCCGTAAAGCCAGTCCGTCGCTTTATCAGGCTTTGGGTATTTATTTGCCGCTGATCACCACTAATTGCGCGGTGTTTGGCATCGCCCTGCTCAACGTTCAGCAACAGCACGATTTTCTGAGCAGCCTGCTGTATGGCTTGGGGTCAGCGCTGGGTTTTACTCTAGTGATGGCCTTGTTCGCCGGTATTCGGGAACGGTTGGCGCTGGCCAATGTGCCGGTCGCGTTCGCCGGCGCGCCGATCGCTTTCATCACTGCGGGTCTGCTGGCGTTGGCGTTTATGGGATTCGTTGGTTTGCCCGTGCGTTAGAGGAGACAGAAAAATGATTGCCGCCATGGCTACTTTGACCAGCCTGGGTCTGCTGCTCGGTTTACTGTTGAGCCTCGCCGCCCGCATTTTTCGGACGCCCAGCAACGCCTTGCACGAGGAAATCATGACGCTGCTGCCCGGCGTGAATTGCGGGCAGTGCGGCTATCCCGGTTGCGGCGGGGCGGCGGATGCGTTGATTGCGGGTAAAGCCTCACCGGCATTGTGTCCCCCCGGCGGCTCCGCGTTAGCGCGCGCCTTGGCCGCTACCCTGGGACGGACGTTGGAAAGTGCTGATGATGGCCCGTCGTTGCTGGCCGAAATTGATGAGAGCCTTTGCATTGGTTGCGCTCATTGCGTTAAGCACTGTCCCACGGACGCCATTGTCGGCGCGCCCAAACAAATTCACAGCGTTTTTCAGGAAGCGTGCATGGGGTGTGGGCTGTGCGTCGAGGTTTGCCCGACCGAGTGCCTGCAATTGCGTCCCCAGACAACGACTCTCGCGACTTGGCGCTGGCCGAAACCGGCGCTGGAAGGAGCGTGAGCGATGCGCCGGCATGATTTCCGGGGCGGCGTCCATCCGCCCGGCCAAAAACACCTGAGCGCGGAGCGGGCCATTGAATTGCTGCCCATGCCGCCGCGCCTCTACCTCCCGTTACAGCAACACGCCGGGGGGCCGGCGTTACCCATTGTCACGGTCGGTCAGCGGGTGGGCAAAGGAGAATTACTGGCCCAGGCTCAAGGCGCAGCGTCCGCGCCGCTTCATGCCCCGACTTCGGGAACCATTATTGCCATTGGCGAGTTCACCGCCCCCCATCCCTCCGGGTTGCCGTTGCCGACGATCACGCTCGAAGCTGATGGCGCGGAACGCTGGATCGAGCGCGAGCCATTGCCCGATCCCTTCAGCCTCAGTCCGGCGCAAGTCGCCGCGCAGGTGGGGGCAGCGGGCATTGTGGGCATGGGCGGCGCCAACTTTCCATCAGCCGTCAAGCTCGACAAGGCGCGTCAAGCCGGGGTGCATACCCTGGTGATCAATGGCGCGGAATGTGAGCCGTACATGAGCTGCGATGACCGGTTGATGCGCGAGCGGGCGACCGACATCGTCGATGGCGTCGCCATCATGCTCCATGCCGTACAAGCGCCGCGAGCGTTGATCGCCATCGAAGACAATAAGCCGGAAGCGATTCAGGCGATGCGCGACGCCTGCCGGTCGGATACGCGCATCGAGGTGCTCAATCTGCCGAGCCGTTATCCCGCCGGTTCCGCCAAGCAGTTGATTCAGTGGCTGACTGGCCTGGAGACCCCTGCGGGCGGGCGCGGCACTGACACCGGTTTGCTGGTGCATAACGTAGGCACCGCCTACGCGGTGCATCGGGCGCTGCGCGATGGTCAACCATTGATCTCACGGATTGTCACGGTCAGCGGCGGGGCAGTGGCCGAGCCGCGCAATTTGGAAGCGCCTCTCGGCGCTTTAGCGGCGGACTTGTTGGCTTATTGCGGCGGCGTCGGCGATGACTGCGTCCGGTTACTGATGGGCGGTCCCATGATGGGGCACCCGCTGCCCTCCGCCGAAACGCCGGTTATCAAAGGCACAAATGGCATTCTGGCGTTGACCATCGCCGAGGTGAGCGAGCATACCCCCTCGCCGTGTATCCGTTGCGGCCACTGTGTAGAAGCCTGTCCGATGGGTTTGTTGCCGGTGGAAATGGCTAACAGCGCCCGCCGTGAGGATTGGTCGGGCATCCAGGCTCTGGGATTGAGCGACTGCATGGCCTGCGGATCCTGCGCTTACCGCTGTCCATCGCATATTGCGTTGCCACAGTATTTCGCCTATGCGCGGGACCAGTTGGCGGAGCAACGCCGGGAGGAAGCCAAAGCGCAGCAAATTCGCCAATTGATCCAGCAGCGCCAGGCGCGTTTGGCCCGTGCGGAACAGGCTAAAGCCGAGGCGGCGGCCCAACGGCAGGCGGCGAAGAAACAACGGGCGATCGCGGCCGTGGAGGATGACGATTGAACAGCAACCCGCTCGCCGGCGCTCCTCACGCCCACGATGGCGACAGTGTGTCGCGGTTGATGGGTGCTGTCCTGCTGGCGCTCGCGCCGGCCACTCTGTATGGCATTGTGCTGTTCGGCTGGCCAGCGTTGAATTTGCTGACCGTCACGGTGCTGGCCTGCCTGTTGGGTGAGGCCGGTTGCCTGTGGCTGGCCGGGCGGTCAGTGCGCCTGGGCGTGCTGGACGGTTCGGCGCTGCTGACGGGCGTGTTATTGGCCTTGTCGCTGCCGCCCTGGGCGCCGTGGTGGATCGGCGCGATCGGCGGCGGTTTCGCTATTGTGGTGGGCAAACAGGTCTTCGGCGGCACGGGCCAGAATGTGTTTAATCCCGCCATGCTGGCGCGGGTGATGTTGCTCGTCTCGTTCCCGGTGGAGATGACGACCTGGCTGGAACCGCGTCCGTGGTTGTCCGGTTCCGCGCCGTCGTTTCTGGAAGGGTTGCAGATCACCTTCGTCCGCCTGGCCGCGACGGATGGCGTCACAGGCGCCACGATTCTTGGCCATCTCCGCACCGAATTGAGCTTGAGTCAACCTATCGAGCAGATTTTGCCGGGGCATTACCAACCGGCGTTAGCCGCCGTAGGCTGGACAGGCGGCAGTCTGGGGGAAACTTCGGCCATACTGATTCTGCTGGGCGGTTTATGGCTGATGTGGCGACGAGCGATCACTTGGCAGATTCCCGTAACGATGCTGGGTACGGTGTTGGTCCTGGCCAGCAGCTTTTACTGGGTCAATCCCGAACGCTACGCAGACCCCATACTGCATCTGGTGTCGGGCAGCCTGATGCTGGGGGCGTTTTTCATCGCAACCGATCCGGCGACTTCGCCCATCACGCCCTGGGGACAAGCCGCGTTCGGCATTGGCTGCGGCGCGTTCGTGTACATCATCCGCACCTGGGGCGGTTATCCCGAAGGCGTCGCCTTTGCGGTCGTGCTGATGAACGCAGCGACGCCGTTGATCGACCATTATCTTCGCCCGCGCATCTACGGTCGAACCTGGCGGGGCCAGCCGCGACCGATTCGGAAAAAGCCGCATGAAACCTGAATTCCGGCAAACCTTCAGCTATCCCATAGCGCTGTTGGGCGGGGTCGCCCTGATGGCCAGCGCCGCAATCAGCGTCGCCGACTGGTTGACCCGCGCTGATATTGCGCAACGGCAATTGGAGGATTTACAGGCCACCCTGCAACAAGTGGTTCCTGTCGCTTATTACGACAACGATCTGGTGCGGGACGCTGTGACGGTCAACGACGGCCAGCGGCCGGTCATTGTTTATCGGGCGCGGCGCAACGGCCAGGTGCAGGCCGTGTGTTACCAGGTCAGCGCGCCGGGTTACGGCAATTCCGCGATGGTGATGATCATGAGCGTCGACCGCAACGGCGCTCTGCTGGGGGTACGGGTGATCAGCCACGCCGAGACGCCGGGACTGGGCGACAAGATTGAATTGAGCCGGTCTGACTGGATTTTGCGGTTCAATGGCCGCTCCCTGGACGATCCGCCGCCTTCAGGCTGGGCGGTGAAAAAGGATGGCGGCATCTTTGATCAATTCACCGGGGCCACCATTACGCCACGGGCGTTGGTGAAGGCGGTGAAAAGCGGGCTGGAATTCTTTGCAGCGCATCGGATGCTGCTGCTGGATGAGATCGTAGCGGGAGGAAAATTCTGATGAATGACTATCGCAGCCTCTTCGCTGATGGTCTCTGGCGCAACAATGTCGTGTTCGCGCAGATGCTGGCGCTGTGTCCACTCATGGCGGTCACGACAACGGCCACCAATGGTTTAGGCATGGGGTTGGCGACGACTGGGGTCTTGCTGTCGGCCAACATCGTCGTCGCCAGTCTGCGTCACTGGATTGCCGAAGAAGTGCGAATTCCCATTTTCGTGCTGCTGATTGCGGCGCTGGTCACGCTGGCCGACATGGCGATCAATGCCTGGCTGCACGAGCTGTATAAGGTGCTGGGGCTGTTTATCCCGCTGATCGTCGTCAACTGCTGCGTGCTGGGCCGCGCCGAGTCGTTCGCTTCCCGACAGCCGGTGCTCGCTTCGGCAGTAGACGGTCTGGCGATGGGTTTGGGTTTGACGTTCGCGTTGATTCTAATTGGCGGTTGTCGTGAAGTGTTGGGGAGCGCCACCTTGTTTGCGCAAGCCTCGTTGTTGCTGGGCCAAAGCTTCGTTTTCCTGGAAATCACCCTGATTCGCAATTATCCCGGTTTCCTGTTGATGCTGTTGCCGCCGGGCGGATTTCTGGTCTTGGGCTTCCTGCTGGCCGGTAAACGGGCGATGGAGCAGCATCGCGTTCGGCGTCAAGCGCCGGTCGCAGCGCCGATAAATTCCACCGCCTGATTGCCGCCGGTTTATTTTCAATCACGCATTGAGGAGAGACGATTATGCAAGTGAGCATTGCTTATGCCGAACCGGGGCGACCCTTCTGGCGATTCATCGAGGTTTCGGAGGGCAGTACGGCGCAACAGGCCATTGAGCGATCAGGAATTTTGACCCGATATCCCCATTTAAACCTGAAAAAGAATCGGATCGGGATTTTCGGCAAGATGGCCAAACTGACCGCACCGCTGGAAGCGGGCGACCGGGTAGAGATTTATCGGCCGATCACCGTCGATCCGAAAACCGTGCCGCAACGAAAAATCGCTTTGCTGGATGAGGAAGATGATTAGCGGCGACCGCTGTTTTTAGAAAACAGATCAGTATGGATTCGCTGCCTGGAGGGATATGGCGATCGTCACAAACGAACTGCGAAAGCCGACGCGAAGTCTTTGATTGAATGGTCGGGGTGACAGGATTTGAACCTGCGACTTCTGCCTCCCGAAGGCAGCGCTCTACCAGTCTGAGCTACACCCCGATGAATCGGAAAAGATTAGTAATGGCGGTTGACGGCAAATCGGGCAAGGCTGATCAACGATGGTTTGGCCGGTGAATCCGGCAACAGATTCAAACAAGCGATAGCCCGTTCAGCCTCTTTCGCAGCCAAGCGCGCAGTATAGTCCAGCGCGCCGGTTGACTCAATAGTCTGGTTGACGGCGTCGATTTGATCCAGTCCGCCTTGCTCGATCGCTTCCCGGATGATCCGCGCTTCTTCGGGACTGCCATGGCGCAGGGCGTGGATTAGTGGCAAAGTCGGCTTGCCCTCAGCCAGGTCATCGCCGATGTTCTTGCCCAATTCAGCGGTGGATGCACGGTAGTCCAGCACATCGTCGATCAACTGGAACGCCGTACCCAGATGCATCCCATAGCGGCCCAACGCTTGTTCCTCGTCATGCGAACGCTCGGCCAGCACCGCCCCAAGCTGGGCGGCAGCCTCAAACAGCTTGGCGGTCTTGCAATGAATCACCGCCATATAACGCTCTTCCGTGGTGTCGGGATCATGGCAGTTGAGCAACTGCATGACCTCGCCCTCGGCGATGATGTTGGTGGTGTCGGCCATAATCTCCATGACCCGCATACTGCCGATGCCGACCATCATCTGGAACGACCGGGAATAGAGAAAATCACCCACCAAAACGCTGGCCTGGTTGCCCCAAATAGCGTTGGCCGTCTCCCGGCCACGGCGCAGGCTGGACTCATCCACAACATCATCGTGCAACAGGGTGGCGGTGTGAATAAATTCAATGATGGCGGCGGCGACAATGTGCTGGTCGCCGGTGTAACCACAGGCGCGGGCGGCCAGCAATGTGGTCACTGGACGCAGGCGTTTGCCGCCACCGTCGATGATGTAGCCCGACAGTTGGTTGACCAGCGCCACGTCGGAGCGCAGTTCGCGGCGAATCAGAACGTTGACCGCCTGTAAATCGTCCGCAATCGGCGCACGGATGGGTTCGATATCCATGGAAACAGACAGTTTGGTGAAAGGAGATTGATCATGCTACGGATTGACCGCCGCAGGGTCAAGGCGAGCGTAGCAATTCTCATTTTGGCGATCAAGGCCGCTAAGTCGGGGCGTTCTTTGTTAACCAGTTCTGCGAGCGTCATGAGCATTTTCAACAATCCAGATATCGCCCTGGGTCAAGAGGGCTGGTAGGTTCCGCTGAACGGGCTACACTTGGCGTTTGACCCTCCTTCATCAGATCATCGAACCATGCATCCGTCCCCTATCATGCTCGCCGCCGTAACCCTGATGTTCCCTCTCGCCGTGGACAACGCATTATGAAAGGCCCGAACCTCTCCGCCTGGGCGATCAACCACCCGTCGCTGATTCGCTACCTGATCGGCCTATTGTTACTGAGTGGAGCGTATGCCTATTTCACGCTCGGGCAGATGGAGGATCCTGAATTCACCGTCAAGGTATTAGCCATCAAAATCTATTGGCCGGGGGCGACCGCCCGTGAAATGGAGCAGCAGGTCACCGATAAGCTGGAAAAAAAGTTGCAGGAAACGCCCTGGCTGGATTTCATCCAGAGCTACTCCAAACCCGGAGAAGCGCTGATCTACATTTTTCTCAAAGAATCCACTCCGCCCAAAGCCGTTCCGGAAACCTGGTATCAGGTGCGCAAGAAAGCGGGCGATATGCATCATGAACTGCCAGAAGGAATACAGGGACCGTTCTTCGACGACGAATATGATGATGTCTTCGGTTCAATTTACGCCTTCACCGCCGACGGATTCAGCTACGCCGAACTCAAGCGTTACGTCGACTATGTGCGTCAAGAGATGCTGCGGCTGGATAACATTAAAAAGGTCGATATTCTCGGCGCCCAGGACGAGAAAATTTATATTGAAATGTCGGATCGAAAACTGGCGGCCCTGGGCATCAATCCTCTGCCGGTGTTTTCGTTGCTGGCGGCGCAGAACTCCATGGAGGCCGCCGGCGTGGTGGTCACGTCTGAAACGCGGGCGCCGCTACGGGTGGAGGGCAATTTTGATTCCCTGGACCGGATTCGCGCCATTGGCATTCGCGCCATCAATGGTCGGATCTTCAGCTTGGGCGATATCGCCAAGGTTTGGCGGGGCTATGAAGATCCCCCAACGTTCAAGTTGCGCTACAACGGCCAGGAAGCGATTGGCCTGGCGGTGTCTATGGTCAAGGGCGGCGATGTCCTGAAACTGGGCGCGGATTTGCAGCGCACCCTGCAGCGGCTTCAAGCCGAACTGCCGATAGGGATCGACCTGCATCAGGTTACTAACCAGCCTGGGGTAGTCAAAACGGCAGTCAATGAATTCATGAAGACCTTCCTCGAAGCCCTGGTGATCGTACTCGCGGTGACGTTCTTCAGCCTGGGCTGGCGGGCCGGAGTGGTAGTGGCGCTGTGCATACCGCTGGTGTTGGCAATGACATTTCTCGGTATGAAACTGGTCGGCATCGATTTGGATCGTATCTCCCTGGGAGCGCTGATCATCGCGCTGGGCCTTCTGGTGGATGACGCCATCATCGTCATGGAAATGATCGACCGGAAACTGGAGCTGGGCTGGGAGCCGCAAAAAGCCGCTACATTCGCTTATACCAGTACGGCCTTTCCCATGTTGACCGGCACCCTGGTGACGGTGGCTGGCTTTCTGCCGGTCGGGCTGGCGCAATCGGCGGCTGGCGAGTACACCTTCGGCATCTTTGCCGTCGTTGGCATTGCCCTGATCTCGTCGTGGATCGTTGCGGTATTGTTCACCCCCTATCTGGGCTATACGCTCCTGCCGGCAAAACACGCCGCCGACGAGACCGAGGCGCCGTCCTCTCCGAGCCAGCTTCCTGGCCGATTCATGAGGTGGCGCCAAGGTTATCAATCCTGGGTGATCCGTGGAGAAGAGGTGATCAACGATGGCTTACTGCGCATCGTGGAATGGTGTCTGCGTCACTACATATGGGTCATCGTGCTCACCGTCGCCGCGCTTATCCTGGCTGCAGTGGGTTTCCGTTTCGTGCCGCAACAATTTTTTCCTTCCTCATCCCGACCCGAACTGACGGTCGATGTGTGGTTGCCGGAAGGTTCGTCATTTGCCGCAGTCCAGACTGAAGTCAAGCGATTGGAAGAACGACTCATGCAGGAAAAGGGGGTTGTCAACGTCGTCAGCTATGTGGGCAGTGGCGCCCCCCACTTTTATCTGGCGATGGAGCCACAGTTGGCCAATCTCAACTACGCACAACTGGTGGTGATGAATCAGGATGAAGCGACCCGTGAAGCGATGCTCAAGCGGTTGAAGCACTGGTTCGAGGATGATTTTCCCCTGGTGCGCGGGCGGGTGGCCCGGTTGGAGAATGGACCGCCGGTAGGCTACCCGGTGCAGTTTCGGGTGGTGGGACCGGATGCGCAGCGCTTGCAACCGATCGCTGCCGAGTTGAGCGAAATCATGCGCGCCCATCCCCAAACCCGGGATATTCACGCCAATTGGCGGGGCAAGATTCTGAGCGTGCGATTGCGCGTGGATCAAGATAAGGCACGGGCGCTGGGGGTCAACCCGCAGAACCTCTCGCGTAATTTGCATTCGATCCTGAATGGCATGCCGATCACTCAATACCGGGAAGCGGATCAAACGATTGATATCCTGCTACGCGCCCGTCAGGACGCCCCCGGCGATTTGGGAGGTCTCAAGGATCTCCACATTTATACTGAAAATCATCGCTTCATCCCACTGGGACAGATCGCCTATTTTGAAAAAACCTTTGAAGAAGGCGTAGTTTGGCGACGTAACCGGTTTCCGGCGATCACGGTGCGCGCTGACATTACGGATGACGTCCAGCCGTTGGACGTGACCGTGCAGATCGACCATGCCCTGGAGTCGTTGCGCGCTCGGTTGCCTGATGGATATCGCATTGAAATCGGCGGCGCTTACGAGGCCAGCAACAATTCCGAGGGGTCCATTTTCGCTATTATGCCGCTGATGCTGGCGACTATTCTGACCTTGCTGATGATTCAGTTGCAGAGTTTCCAGCGCACGCTGATTGTCTTGCTGACTGCGCCCCTGGGAGTTATTGGCGTTACGCTGTCTCTGCTGGTCTTCCAGCAGCCGTTCGGTTTCGTGGCGATGCTGGGCGTCATCGCGCTATCGGGCATCATTATCCGCAATGCGGTGATTTTGCTCGATCAGATCGACCAGGATTTGCAGGCGGGAATTTCACAATGGGATGCGGTAGTGGGTTCAACGGTCCGCCGGTTCCGGCCCATCATGCTAACGGCGCTAACGGCGATCCTAGCCCTGATTCCGCTGACCCGGAGCACTTTCTGGGCGCCGATGGCGGTTGCGATTATGGGCGGGTTGCTGATAGCAACAATCCTGGATCGGCTGACGCTGCCGGCCCTGTATGCGGCCTGGTTCAAAGTGCAACCGCCGGAGGCGGCTAAGAGCAGGGAAGGATGATGATGCCATGCCCACGATATTTAAAGAGGATGTGATCGAACAAGCGTTTACGATGGCGGAGTTGTATGCGATGAGTAAAGCGGATCGGCAGCGCTATCAGAATGAATTGAAGCATTTGACCGCGTCAGGGATTCCGGCAGATCAGGTACGACGGCTGTTGGGTTTGGAGCGAGATGACGGCCCAGGACAGCGCCCGCCTTGAGATACTTAAATAAAGATGACTCCATCAAACCGCCGGGACTGGAAATCATCAGGAGGAGGATTTTTACATGAACCGGAGAAGGGCTGTACGTGGATAATGAACGAGAAGTGGATGATTACGATAGCCCCTGGAAAGGGTTGTTAGAGCAGTATTTTCCGGACTTTCTGGCTTGGTTTTTCCCCGAGGCTCACGCGGGAATTGACTGGGCGCGCGGTTATGAATTTCTCGATCAGGAACTGGAGCAAGTCACACGGGATGCTGAACTGGGTCGGCGGCGGGTGGACAAACTGGTGCGGGTGACCGGGCGCGAGGGTCGGGAAGATTGGGTATGGGTGCATATTGAGGTGCAGAGCACCCGCCAAAGCGAATTTGCGGAGCGGATGTTTGTGTATCACTACCGGTTGTTTGATCGTTACCGGAAACCGGTTGTGAGTCTGGCGGTGTTAGCGGATGCGGAGACGGCCTGGCGACCGAAAAAATGGGGGTATGCCCGGTGGGGCTGCCGATTGGTGTTTGCGTTCCCTGTGGCGAAGGTGCTGGACTGGCAAAGCCGGTGGGCCGAGTTGGAGCAGGCCCATAATCCGTTTGCGGTGGTGATTCAGGCGCATCTGAAGACGCAGGCGACGCGGCATGACCCGGCGGAGCGCTATCGCTGGAAATGGCATTTGCTGCGCGGACTGTATGAGCGCGGCTTTGAGCGTGAGGATGTGGTGGCGTTGTTTCACTTCCTGGACTGGCTGATGCGGTTGCCGGCGGAGTTGGAACAGCAGTTGTGGCGGGAGTTGAAGGCGGAAGAGGAGGCGAGAAAGATGCAATATGTGAGTAGCGTGCAGCGTATCGGGAGGCAGGAGGGCTTGCAGCAGGGCTTGCAGCAGGGCTTGCAGCAGGGCTTGCAGCAGGGCTTGCAGCAGGGCTTGAACTTCGAGCGTCATCTGATGTTGCGTCAGGCGCGCCGTCGCTTTGGCGCGGCGGTGGCGGAGCGGAGCGCGCCGTGGCTGGAGCAGGTGGTGGAGCCCGCCGTGTTGGAGGATTTGGGCGAGGCGTTGCTGGACTGCGCCGATGGCGC
>Ga0209573_1001590_pt1 | contig 33953 bp, 19 predicted proteins | sample TNRBio252014_DNA_FD_185870 | JGI IMG/M metagenome (GOLD analysis project Ga0209573, IMG submission 185870) | Wastewater treatment Type I Accumulibacter community from EBPR Bioreactor in Madison, WI, USA - TNR Reactor_6/25/2014_ DNA (SPAdes)... | ecosystem: Engineered > Bioreactor > EBPR >...
AACCAGGATCTCATCGACCGGTCAATCGGCCTCGCCGTGAACAGGTCGTCCTCTGGAATCGGAAGAGACATGGGGCACTCAATTCAAGACGGATGCGAGCAAATGCTCTGTCCAAACGCACTGCAGCACAGAGCCAATAAGGAATTGGTCGTCACAGGTGGGACATCCGGTATAACGAATCAAATCTCACAGGCCCCGCTTTCATCGGAAGATTCGGCACGACCGCGACAGCTTGCCCAGCCTTCCTGGATTTATATCGACGGTCGCACAGACCGGTTAAAGTTGCCGAAGGGGATTGGTGTGGACTTTCCTGACTGCATGGTCTTTGCGGATTAAGCAAACCGGGTGACTTTGCGAATCGTGGTACGCAGCAGTCGGGAATCCCGCGCATGACCTACGATTCAGAGCACCGTGTCATGTCGAAATGGAGGGTCGCGCGCGGTCCGGGATGAGTCCTGAAGCCCTCATTCCGCCTTCCGCTTCGTGGTCACGACGAGATCCTGCAATGTCAATTCGCCGCCGAAGACTGTCCCATTGTGTACGGACAGTGATTGACGAGATGTTGCACTCTCTGGCTCGGGAAGGTCGAATTGGTCGAGCCAGCCCGATGCCACCGCAAGCGCAGACTCTTCGTCTGGAAGAACGCCTTCTGATGAGTGCCACTCCGGCTGTAGCGCTGGTTGAGTGCAATGGGGCATGCGAAAGTTTCACCAACGTTTTGTCGGAAGGCTGTGTTCCTGCGGAATTCGAGGGAGTGAATGATGAGCCGGGGTTCCGCGATCCCTTGTGTGCTGAAAACAGTGAACTGAGCATAGCGGGCACGGAATTCGTACAGCCGAATTTCGATATCCCAATTGTTGATGACGCCGCAAAGGAACAGGCACGGGTCGAGTTGATCGTGATTGACTCTCGCGTTCAGGATTCAGACGAGTTGCTGTCGGTCCTGCTGCAGAGTGATCGTTCCTATCGACTGCTGCGACTGGAGGCCGATCAGGATGGTATCCGCCAGATCACAGAACGACTTGAGGAACTGCAGTCGGTTTCATCGATCCACCTGATCTCGCACGGTCGATCGGGCGAAGTCCAGATCGGCAGCACTCCGCTGAATCAGGACACACTTCCGGATTATCAGGACCAGTTGCGGCGCTGGCAGTCATTTCTGCAACCTGATGCGGATCTGCTGATTTATGGCTGCGATGTGGCCAACAGTCATCAGGGACAGCGGTTGCTCTCTGACCTCGCACGACTGACCGGTGCCGATGTCGGTGGAAGCAATGATGCAACCGGGCACGAACAACTGGGTGGCGACTGGGACCTCGAGTTCTTCGACGGGACCCTTTTCACGGATACGGTGTTTGCGAATCAGTCGGCTGCGGGATGGACACACATTCTGCAGTCCGAGACTCTGATGGTTGATACCCCGGACAACATCGTCTCCGCCACCGCCACCGCCACCGCCACACCTCAGCTCATCGCGTCGAATGAAATGTTGGTCAATACACCTTCCAATGTGGTGCAGACGACAGCCGTGTCTGGTCGCGGCAGTCCACAGGCTGTTGCGACGGACGCCTTTGGCAATTCGATCATTGTCTGGTCCGAGCGAACGACCGATGGCAGCGGCTGGGGCGTCTATGCGCGTCGATTCTTCGCCGACGGCCTGGCCAACGGTGCTGCGTTTCTGGTGAACTCCAACACGGTGAATGACCAGCAATGGGCCAGCGTCGCTATGAATGCCGCCGGAGATTTTGTTGTCGCATGGACCGCGAGTGAACAGGATGGCGATGGGGATGGAGTTTACCTGAAGCGATACGGGGCGAACGGGGCGTCAATTGACTCGTTCGATGTGCTGGCCAACACCGGTCAGGTGAGTGGCGATCAATTCAACCCTGTAATCGCGCTGAACGATGGCGGGCAGGCCGTAGTCGCCTGGCAGCATGATACATCTTCCACGACAGGAATCTATGCGCGGACTTTCAGCCTCTCAGACGCCGTTTCATCGCAGTCACTGAACTCTCCGCTGATCACAGTGAGCTCCGGAACAAACCACAGCAATCCGTCAGTCGATATGAATAACGATGGGAAGTTTGTGATTGCGTGGCAACAGGGCAACAAGGCGCTTGTGCAGCGTTTTGATTCCAGCGGAAACGCTCGCGGACTGGCCATTGATCTGAACCCGCTGAATCTACTGGGAGTTTTAGGGGAAGACGCTCGTCCGGTCGTGAGCATTCAAAGCACCGGCGATTTCTTTGTTGTGATGGAGTCCGACACAGTTGGAGCCGCTGGGCTATGGGGACGACGCTACAGCGATCTGGGGCTGGGTTACGGACTTTCTTCATTTCAGATCGCAGTAGGTGCTGATAACCAGGCGCCGTCCATTTCGATCGGTCGCGATGATTCGATGGCCGTCGTCTATGAGGCCAATGATGCCAACAACATGGGGGTTTATCTGCAGAGGTATTCTGCCAGCGGTGATTCGCTGGGGACTGAGATTGCTGTCAATCAGACGACTTCAGGAAACCAGCGGAATGCGTCGGTGGCGACATTGACTGAGAAAGCCTCGATTGTTGTCTGGAGCGGCAAAGGCACACAGCCGGGGAACTCGGATAACGACGGTGTCTTCGTGCGAAATGTGCTGACTGCACCTCCGGCGATTTCGACACCCGCTGATGTGTCGATCCAGGAAGACGCGACACTTTCCAATGTGATCCTGACGATCGCGGATTCGGATACGCTCATCTCAGAACTGACGATCACTGCATTTTCCGACAACCCCTCGCTGATATCAGATTCCGGCATTGTTCTGAGCGGAACGGGATCCACTCGGAGGCTGTCACTGACACCGATTGCCAATCAGCACGGAACTGCGGAGATCACGTTAGCTGTCAGCGATGGCACATCGACGACGACCACCTCATTTCAGCTGACCGTAACTGCTGTTGATGATCGGCCGGAAGCAGTTGACGACACTTACGTCACCGATGAAGACACCGCTCTGGTGATCGATCCATCAGACGGATTGCTTTCAAATGACACCGAACCGGATGATCAGGATCTTCTCATTCTGGATGTGCGCCCGCCTGCAGTTGGTGTTTTGGAACTCAAACAGGATGGTCGCTTTACGTATTTGCCGGATGCGGAATTCCACGGAATTACCAGTTTCCAGTACCTTGTGGATGATGGAGCGTCCGACCGTACGGGGTATTGGAATCTCGATGGAACGGCAATGGGCAGCATCGGCACTTCATATGGCACCGTAGACGGCGCTGTCGCTACTCAGGGGGTCTGGGGAAAGGCGCTGCAGTTTGACGGTGCGAATGACTCCGTTCGAATCACTGATCCCACGTACGCGACTGCCTTTACTCTGTCTTTCTGGTTTCGAATCCCGGACCTGACGGGAACCGGCTTTCAGTATCTCTACAGCCACGGCGACCTGGGAGACCATGACAGCCTGAATATTTACCTGATCGAATCGTCAACGGTTGGCACCAATGCCAATAACGTGCTGCGTACAAAATTCTCGAATGGCACCTCTTCCGACAGCGTGGGCGGACTGGACATCAATGCGGCTGGTCTGGGGCTGAACGATAATCAGTGGCACCAGTATACGCTGACGGTCGATTCCGTCAGTGGCCTGCGAATCTTTATCGACGGAGTCCAGCACGCGCAGAAGATCAATGGTAGCGAAGTCATCAATCCGAATGGTGATGCCTGGCTGGGTTCGCGATACGATCGAAATCAGGCGAGATTCTTTAGCGGTGCCATGGACACGCTGCAGATGTTTGGCCGGAACTTATCCTCAGCGGAGGTTGCGGATTTGTATCACGGCGAGCCTTCCGTCGGTGACGTACAGATCACGGTGACTTCCGTCAATGACGTTCCCATTCTTCAGACAAATTCGGTGGGGATCGTTGTGGAAGGATCCGAGATCCGGATCGACGACAATCTGTTGCGAGTTTCTGATGCCGATCACTCTGCGGCGGACATCACTTTCACGCTGACATCATCGCCTGAACACGGCTGGCTGCAGCGTGATGGACTGTCGATGTCTCCGGGAGAAACGTTCACTCAGGAAGATCTGAACAACGACCGCATTCGATTTCTGCACGACGGAAGTGAATCGGTTTTCGACAGCTTTGTGTTCACCGTAAACGATGGTGCGGGCGGTTTCATCAGCCAACAGACGTTTCTGCTGAACGTGACGCAGGTCAATGATCAGCCCCCCACAATCGTTTCTCACAGTGGTGCTTCGGTCGTGGAAATTCATGTCCCGGAGAAGAGTGTGCTGGTCACCACGCTTGCGGCCACTGATACAGACCTTCCGGCGGAAGTTCTGACGTATTCCCTGGCCGGAGGAACTGACGCATCGAAGTTTGCGATCGACGCGTCGACCGGAGTGCTGACGTTTGCGGCCGAGCCGGATTTCGAAATTCCCGGTGACAGCGATTTCGACAACGTCTATGAAGTGATTGTCAGTGTGTCTGATGGATTGTTTGATACCAGTCAGAGATTCCTTGTCGGCGTGCTGGACCTGTATGAGCGGCCGGTGCTGGAAACGAACACCGGCCTGACGGTCGACGAGGGCACGAGCAGGGCTTTCTCATCACAGATTCTGCGATCGGTGGATATCGACAGCAGCGCGGAGCTGATTCGGTATACGCTGGAAGCACGGCCTTCGAACGGGCGCATTCTGCTGGAGGGAAATACTCTGGCCACTGGCGACAGCTGGACTCAGCAGGATATCGACAATGGACGAGTGACTTACTTCCATGATGGGTCTGAGACCACGACAGACAGTTTTCGATTTTCCTTAAGCGATGAATCCGGCGAGACGGTGCTGGTCGATGACCTGACCGTCGACATACTCGCTGTGAATGATGCGCCGACGGTCCGGCCGTGGCAGGGGGCTACATATGCCGGACTTGCTCTGAACGTTTCAGCGCCAGGACTTCTGAACGGCGCGACAGATGCGGAAGGCGATGTCGTGACAGTGCGACTCGTACAGGCACCGGCCAACGGGACGGTCCGTGTGCGAGCCAACGGATCGTTCACTTACACACCGACGGGCGGATTTGTGGGGGTGGATTCGTGGCTGTTTGTCACAACCGACGGTCAGAACAGCAGTACACCTGCAATGGCGACCGTCATGGTCAATCCAATTCAGACCCCCACATCGACAGGCAATTCCGGGGCAGGGGCAACCACTCCTGCGTCGAACGATTCGCCTCCGAATGGGAATGGCGACGCAATGGGTCAGCCGGCATCGCCTTCAGGGGGCGGCAGTGGTTCGGCGGCTGCAGCGACAGACAACGGCTCAGGACTTCTGGCGCCCGCAGGGACCGAAGGGCCGTCGTCGGGTGATGGAACGTCACCTTCTGATCGCAGGAATTCCACTGCAGAGATCTCAATGAATGCGGTTGACAGGAGTGATGTGACTGACGAGGTCCGTGGCTTGTTCAGCGGCATTCGCGAGAGTGATCAAAGTCGTGATGCAGGAGTCAATCGAGCGAAAGAAACTGGCTTCGAGACCTCACGTCGACATGCCGCCGGTTCCATCGAAGCACTGGCTGGAATATCCGCAGGACATCGGTTGGACTCATGGCTTTCGGGAGCCGTTGCCGTACGCGAAGAGGTCTATCACCAGCTGGCAGATCAAAATCGCCAGACTACCGAACAGTTTGAGAAAGCTCTGAACGGAGATACCGCATTTCGCCATCGCATTGTGGGTTCCGTGGGTGTCGTCACGACCGGCTTTTCAGTCGGTTATCTGATGTGGGCGATCCGTGGTGGCATGCTGCTTTCCGGACTGCTGGCTCAGATGCCTGCGTGGACAATGCTGGATCCGCTTCTGGTTGTCGATGACGAGCCGAACAATGAAGACAAGGAGTCCCTGCAGAACATTATCGATCGGCAGCAGCGACAAATTCGCCGAACAACGAAATCATTGAGCCTGGAAACGGACAAGTCGATATCGGAGAAAGGTTAGCGCTTCATGAAATCAGTTTCGGCCACTTCAAGAATTGCTCTGGGACTTGTCTGTTCCATGCTGGGCATTCTGATCGGAGCCAACCTTTTGGGCGTTCTGCCTGATCGACATACTGTGATTGCCGAGAATCGGATTCAACTGGCCGAGATGGTTGCATTCAGCAATTCCGTTCTGCTGGCGAATCAGGATCTGCCCGGTATCAACGCGCTGTTCCGAAATCTCGTTGAACGAAATCCGCAGGTACGATCGATTGCACTCCGACAGTATTCAGATCAGGCCATCATTGTCGCGGCTGGTGACCACGACAAATACTGGCCCCGGAACCTGGGATCCCAGTCGACGGCCACCTATATGCAGTTGCCACTGACGCAGGATGGCGCAGGCGACTGGGGACAACTGGAACTGTGTTTTCAGCCGCTGGATTCTGAAGCGTGGTATTCATCCGCCGAGAACCCCATCGTTCAGCTTCTGTTGTTTGCTGCCGTCTGCGGGTTTGTCTCATTTCGACTGTTTCTGCGACTGGTCCTGAAGAACCTCGATCCTTCAAAGGCGGTTCCCCGACGTGTCCGCGAAGCACTCGATATTCTGAATGAAGGGCTGATGATTGTCAGCCTGGACAATCGCATCCTGCTGGCCAACAACGCTCTGGGAAAGATGGCCGGCACCAGTTCTGATTTGCTGATTGGACGCAAACCGTCTGAATTGAGACTCAAACGAACGGATGGTGCATCCGAAATGCCATGGGAAGAATGTCTGGAAGGACGCAGCGCTGTTTCCGGAGTCACCGTCGAGCTGTCAGAAGAGAAATCCAACCGGCAGATCTTCAAGGCCAGTTGTTCGCCGCTGCTGGGAAACGACGGAAAGCTGCGCGGCGTCATGGTGTCACTGGATGATGTGACTGTTCTGGAGCAGAACAAGATTGCACTGCGACTGGCAAAGGATGAAGCCGATGCGGCCAATAAGGCCAAGAGTGATTTTCTGGCCAACATGAGTCATGAAATTCGCAATCCCATGAACGCCATTGTCGGATTCACGGACATCCTGCGTCGAGGACTTGCAGACAGTGAGAAAACACGACAAACCTACCTCGATACGATTCACGCCAGCGGAACTCACCTTGTCGAACTGATCAGCGATATTCTGGATCTTTCAAAAATTGAAGCTGGGAAACTGGATCTGGAAATACGGGCCTGTAACCCGTGGCAGATCATGACTGAGGTGATGAACGTTCTGCGGATGAAAGCCGAGCAGCAATCGCTGGAATTGTCTGTCGAGGTGCGCGGGCAGATTCCGGAGTTCATTCAGGCAGACTCCACGCGGCTTCGTCAGGTTCTGATGAATCTCGTCAGCAACGCGATCAAGTTCACCTCGTCCGGAACAGTCCGAATCGTCGCTTCACTGGTTGAATCCTCAACCCGGCCGCAGATTCTGTTCGAAGTGATCGACACCGGCATCGGGATGACGCCCGAACAAATGAGTCGACTGTTTCAGGATTTCATGCAGGCGGATTCTTCGGTCACTCGCCGATACGGCGGTACGGGGCTGGGCCTGGCAATCAGTCGAAAGCTGACCGAAGCGATGGGCGGAAAAATCGGTGTGGAAAGCGACCCGGGCGTCGGCAGCACGTTCTATTTCACGGTCGACACCGGCCCACTGTCGGAAGTGCGGATGGTGACGGCCCTGGAGGCTCAGCAGACGCTGCAGGTAACATCCGAAAATCGCAGCAAAGGACTGCAGGTCCATTTTCAACCGGCACGTGTCCTTGTTACCGACGATACCGCGGCCAATCGAGAACTGGTCGGGCTGGTGCTCAGGAAAGCCGGCCTCATCGTGGAAGAAGCTGAGCATGGTGCCATCGCTGTTGAAAAGGCCACAGCCACGTCCTTTGATCTGCTGCTGATGGACATGCAAATGCCTGTGATGGATGGTTTCACGGCCACCAGCACGCTCCGGCAGTCCGGGATCACGACTCCGGTAATTGCGTTTACCGCCAATGTTACCGAACTCGATCGCCAGAGCTGTCTGGAAGCAGGCTGCAATGGATTCCTTACAAAACCGATCAACATCGATCTGCTGCTCACGACTCTGACAACGTACCTGCCGGTTTCAGATCTGCCCATCGATGTGGACGCAGAATCTGCATCACCGATCGACGAATCCGCAGGTGTAGTGAAGCTCTGCCCGGGAGATACACCAATGGCAATTGAGAATGATTCCATCGAAGAAAATGCCGATCATTATGATCCCCCGACTTCCATGCCCCGGCAGGAGAAGGTGCCAGGTATTTACAGGCCCGACCGCGAGAATCGGAAGCGAATACGTTCCATGCTGCCGCTGGAGATTCCGGAGTTTCGCGAGATCGTCGAACGCTTCGTGGGAAGCATGGATCAGACAGTGACTGAACTGCGATCCGCGCAGACGAAGATGGATTACGGAACATTGCGGGACGTCGCTCATCGACTGAAAGGGACAGGCGGAACAGTAGGATTTGCTGAGTTCACGGAACCCGCCGGACGATTGCAGATGGCCGCGGAACTCCGCGACGATCACATCATTGCAGGCATGCTGGACGAGATTGAAGCACTCGTCGCCCGCATTGAACTGTCGGCCTCAGTTTGATTCGCGCGGAGCTTCTCCGGATACTCTAAAACCGTGAGCGGCAAGGCGCTGGCCGCCGGTTATACTGACGGATTACCTGCGGCCAGCGCCTTGCGGCTCACGAATGCCGCGGTCTCCAGTCAGACACGTGATGCGCTGGGGATCGCTGGTTTTTGGGTACCGCCATTCCTGCCTCCGTCAGAATCACGTACACGCCTGTCTGCATGCGATGACATCGTACTAACCCCAGAGTTTCGAGATCTTCTTTCGTATCTCTGAAGTATCTGACTGAATTAACGGACCACGCTCGCCAGGCGATCCGGAGCCAAAAGTCAGTCCGATCGACTGGCGTTCAAACTGCGCCTGAATTTCAGGCGTCAGGAAGCGTGTGACTTTGCTGAGTGTATGCTGGTCACTCTTGCGGCGATTGTGAAAGTAATATCGTTCCGGACGGATCACACTCAGGTGGTTTTTGGCACGAGTCATTGCCACATAGAACAGCCGACGCTCTTCCTCAATTTCTTCCGGTGATCCTGTCGCCATGTCCGAAGGAATATTGCCATCCGCCGCGTGGATGACATACACCGAATCCCACTCCAGCCCCTTGGCCGAATGTATGGTGCTGAGAATCAGGTAGTCTTCGTCCAGAAACGGATCCGCGGGAAGGTCCTGAGTTGATGAGGGCGGGTCGAGTGTCATCTCGGCCAGAAACTCCGTCCGACTCTGATAGCGAGCCGCAATGGCTTCCAGCTGAATCAGATCATTGAGCCGAGCCTGCGCATGATCATACCGGGATTCCAGCAGCGGCGAATAATACAGGCGGACTGCGTGGATATCTGCCGAGACACTGGTTTCTCCGGACTCGGCCCGACGCTCGATGTCTTTCAGAAGCTGAATCAGTTTTGGCCAGCCATCACGGAGTGCCGCCGGAGGAGTCCACGAAAGCCATGCGTCAAAACGCCCACCCGCCTCCTGCAGTGATTCCAGCAACGAAGCGGCCTTCGCCTGCCCGATTCCCGGCAGCAGCACCAGCACGCGGAACCCCGCCACCGAATCCCGCGGGTTTTCTGCCAGCCGCAGAAATGCCAGCAGGTCTCGAACATGAGCTGTTTCAAGAAACCGCAATCCGCCGTACTTCACAAACGGAACATTGCGACGTCCCAGTTCGGCTTCCAGAGCCATGCTGTGGTGCGATGCCCGAAACAGCACCGCCTGCTGTTTCAGGGAAACACCTTTTTCCCGACGCTCAAGAATGCGATCAATGACCCATGTCGACTGAGTCTCTTCATCACTGCAGGTGACCAGTACAGGAGTCATCCCTTCGTCGCGGGAAGACCAGAGTTCCTTGGCGTGACGTTCTTCCGCTTCGGCAATCACACGGTTTGTCACGTTCAGAATCGTCTGAGTGCTGCGGTAGTTCTGCTCCAGCGGAATCAGCACAGTGCCGGGGTACTCATTCGGAAAATCCAGAATGTTGCGGACTGTCGCGGCGCGAAAGGAATAGATCGACTGCGCGTCGTCCCCCACGGCCGTCAGACCGGTTCCATCAGGGCACATGTTCTTCAGGATCTGAGCCTGCAGCAGATTGCTGTCCTGATACTCATCCACCAGGATTTTCTGAAACTGATCGCGCAGCATCTGCCGCGCGTCGGCATTCTCGGACAACGCATTCCAGAACAGCAGCAGGTCATCAAAATCCAGGACGCGCTGCTGCTCTTTCACCGTCGAGTAGCCACTGAACAGTTCCGCCAGTCGTTCCTGATGCTCCAGGCACCACGGAAAATATTTCTTCAGCACCAATTCCAGTGACTGCTGCGAATTAACGCAGCGACCGTAGATTTCGAGGCAGGTGGCCTTCAGCGGAAAACGACTGGCTTCCTTTGGCAGGTTCAGCTTCGATCGCACCACATTCAGCAGGTCTTCAGAATCACTGCGATCCAGAATCGTGAATTCGGGATGCAGTCCGATCAGTGATCCATAGCGACGCAGCAGTTGCGTTGCGACGGAATGAAATGTCCCGCCACACACTCGCTTCAGGGAACCCCGCGAACACAGCGCCGGATTCTTCATGTCAGCCGTGTTAAGCTGAGCGAGGATCAGTTCGACTCGACGCAGCATCTCGGCCGCCGCACGACGCGTGAATGTCAGCAGCAGCAGGCGCGAAGGGTCTGTGCCACTGAGAATCTGCCATGCAACCCGATGGGCCAGTGTGGTCGTTTTGCCGGTTCCCGCACCGGCAATGATCAACAACGGTTCGTCGCCATGCATCGCAGCTGCCAACTGCTGCGGATTCAGGGATTTCAGAAACTCGGGGACCGAATTTGTCACAGCATGGATCTGACAGGGTGCAAAGCAGAAACCGTTTCCGTAGCCGAAGTCGTGAGACTTCGGAGGACTCTATCAGGACTCAAGCGATCCGCAGAAGCATAGGCTGCTGCCAGACAATCGACAATTCCCGGCAGCGTCGGCAATACGCTCGCCATCGATAACAGTAGCCGTGCAGACCGTACTCGTCGCAGCGTCTGTACAGATGGCTATTCGGTCACCACCAGGCCGGGAATTGCGGTTTTCAAAGCGGCGACGGTTTCGGGCTTCGGTGACAACGACGTCAGGTTGATGGACTTCAGGGCACGTAGTTCTGCCAGTTTCACAATGCCATCATCGCCCAACTGAGTCCCGCCAAGATTCAATTGCTCCAGCTTATGCATCTTCAACAGGACAGGGATCGACTCGTCAGTGATCCGAGTTGCCTCAAGATTCAGCTCGGTCAGGTTGGTCAGTGTTGCCAGCGCTGCAAAGCTTTCGTCGCGAACTTTCTTGATCTCCCGCAGTTCCAGATAGGTCAGTCCAGTCAACTTGCTGAGCTTTTCGATGCCGTCGCCGGTGACCAGACGACATTCGCTGATATCAAGGAATGTCAGCTTCGGCAGTGAAGCGACAACTTCCAGACCCTCGTCGTCCAACGACGTCTCACGGAGTTCCAGCCGAGTCAGTTCCGTCAGTCCGGCCAGGTGTTTGATGCCTTCTCCGGTCACATCCGCCAGGCGGCAACCGAAGCGCTTCAGTTTTTTCAGTTTCGCAACTTCCGGCATTCCGACATCGGTCAGACGTGACGCTTCCATCTGCAATGATTCGAGTGTGGTCAGACTTCCGATCGCCGGCATTGCTGCATCTGTGACAGCCGTGTAATTCAGGTTCAGCGACTTCAGCGGCAGCCCTCGCAGGTGTTCAATCCCCGCATCGGTGACTTTGGATTTTTCGAGCTGCACATCCACAAGAGTTTTCAGGCCCGTCAGATGAGCGACTCCGGCATCGGTGACATTGCTGTTGCGCAGATCAATCGCACGAAGCTTCTTCAGCCCGGTCAGAAACTGCAGACCCGCATCCGTAAATCCAGCCCTGCGAAGACTCAGCGCTTCCAGATTGGCCAACTGACCAATGACCTTCAGCGTCTCATCACCAATGGCCGAACAATCGGTCAGGTCCAGCCGCTTCAGATCCTTCAGATGCGACAGTGACGCCATCGCCTGATCATTCATACCCGGACCGCCAAACCGGGCCACCGTGATCCCTGTGGTTTCTGCCAGATTCTTCAGCGGTTCAGAGAAGTCCGTGTCTGCTGAAACGGCAATCTCCGTCACACGGCCATTCGTCACCTTCAGCACACAACCGGCCTTTTCCAGCGCGGCCACAGCAGCCGGATTGTCCGCCGGTGCAGTCGCTGTTTCGGCCGGAGGATTCGATTTCTGTTCGCCGCAGCCTGTCACCAGAAAGGTTCCGGCAATCACGATAGACACAGTTAAGAGTGTTCGCAGCATGACTTCTTACCTTTTTCAATCGTCGTTCAATCGTCAATGAAAAATTCGCGTCGCGCTGCGGAACGACTAATATGCGCTTTTTCGAAATTCCGCACTCTTGTTCCTTCTCCCCCGAAATCGGGGGAGAAGGTGGCCGACAGGCCGGATGAGGGGGTGTTGAGCAATGCGTCCGGGAGCAATTCGGTGCCATGCACACAGAAGTACGCAACTTCAACTCGTGCGTCCCACGGCATCGACCATCAGGTCACCGGAACTTCGCGGCCATTCGTGTCTTCCGCGCGAAACGTCATGTGCTCAAGGCAAACGTCCGACTTGGCCACGATGACAATTTCCACTTCATTCTCTTCTTCGATTCGGATCAGATCCTTGCGCTTGCGATTATTCAGGTAATTGCCCACGCGATCATGAACTTCAATCGTGATTTTCTGGACGGCTTCGATAGCGGAACCAGACATCACCAGCCGCATCACTTCGATCGACAGGCTTTCCGCCGTCTTGACCTGACCCACTCCGTTACAGGCCGGGCAGTTTTCGTACACACTGCGTCGCAGCGATGGCCGAATCCTCTGGCGTGTCATCTCGATCAGTCCGAATGGGCTGATCCGCAGTACTCGAGTTCTGGCGCGATCGCGCTGGACGGCTTCCCGCAGAGCGCGTTCCACCCCACGACGATGTCGCTCGTCCCGCATATCGATGAAGTCATTCACAATGACGCCCCCCAGGTCGCGCAGGCGAATCTGGCGAGCGATCGCGTCCGCCGCTTTCAGATTCATCTGATAAGCGCTTCTTTCCGCGTCGTTGTCTGCTCGGAAACTGCCGCTGTTGACGTCAATCGCCACCAGCGCTTCCGTCTGGTCGATGACCAGTGATCCACCGCCAGGCAGCGGAACATGGCGGTCCTGAATTCGAACAATTTCCTCTTCAATGCCGTACTTGTTGAAGAGCGGTTCGGATCCGTCATACCGCTGAACACTGCTGACCGAATTCGGCATGACGATCTTCATGAATTCACGCGCTCGTTCAAACGCGCTGTCCTCATCAATCAGGACCGTGTCAATTTCATTGTTGTAGATGTCGCGGATCGTACGAATGATCATGTCGCTTTCTTCGTACAGTCCGGCTGGTGACGGAGTGTTCTTCAATCGGCGAACAATCGTTTCCCACAATCGCAGCAGGTAGTTCAGGTCGCGGCGAAGATCGGATTCTTCGCGGTCAATCCCTGCCGTGCGAATGATGAATCCCAGGCCTTCCGGCGGCTGAATGGCCTTCATCGTCTGACGCAGCTGACGGCGAGTTTTCTCGTCTTCGATCTTGCGGCTCACGCCCACTCGCTGCAGTCCCGGCATCAGCACCAGGTAGCGTCCGGGGATGGAAATGTAGGTCGACAGAGTGGGCCCTTTGTTGCCGATTCCTTCCTTGATGACCTGCACCAGAACTTCACTGCCGCGCTGGAAGATCCTCTGGATGGGAGGCTTATTGCGAGCATTGCGTTCATTCAGATGCTTGGGAGGCCGTCCGCCGCGTCCTTCACGTTCTTCGCTCTCTTCTTCCGGTTCATCCTTCACCAGATGGCGGTAGTACTGGTATTCGACGTCGCTGACGTGCAGAAAGCCGTTTCGCCCCACACCAAAGTCGACGAATGCCGCCTGGATGCTGGGCTCGATGTTGACGACTCGTCCCTTGTAGATATTCCCGACGTAGTTCTCGGCGCTGCTGCGTTCGACGTAAAGTTCTTCCAGAACTCCGTCTTCAACAATTGCGATTCGACTTTCCTCCGGCTGGAGGACATTGATCAGCATTTCTTTTTTCATGGGTTTTCAGTGGCCGGATGGTCCCGGCAGTTGGTGTTTTCAGATGTCAGCCAGCAATGCCAGCCTGAGTTTGGAATTCCGTGTGTTCGATATGTCGTATGTTCGATATGTCAACTGGCGGCGGATGGGCCGTCAGAACTCAATTTCTTCCACCAGATCAGGACAGAGTCGTGATAACTCGCCCTGCAGATAATGTTCAACGTCGCGAGCCAGATCGAGTGAACAGGCGTGCTGCGAAATCCGCTCTGCTTCGGAAATCGACAGATTCCGAACGACTTCCTTCAGCAGCGGAATGGCCTGAGGCGTGGCACTCAGACTTCGCAGACCCATTCCCAGCAACAACGGAATGAAGCGGGGATCTGAACTCATCTGGCCGCAGACTGTCACGGGCTTCCCGTATTTTTCTGCCGCACGAAGAACTGTCTGGATGAGTCGCAGGATCGAGGGATCACCTGAGCGATACAGGTGAGCAACCATCGGGTCCGAACGATCACAAGCCAGAGTGTATTGGATCAGATCGTTTGTACCAATCGAGAAGAAGTCGACTTCGCGGGCGAATTCTTCGGCCAGCATCACGGCTGACGGGACTTCCACCATCATTCCCACGGGGATGTTTCGCTGGAAGGGGATGCCTTCGTCTTCCAGGTCTTCCATCACATCCATCAGGATCATGCGCGCCTGGCGGAATTCCAGCAGCGTGGCCACCAGTGGAAACATGATCCGAACACTGCCGTGCACCGACGCCCTCAGGATGGCTCGTAACTGACGCTTGAACATCGGAGTACTGCGGAGGCTCAGCCGGATACTTCTCAGCCCCAGCATGGGATTCGGGCTTTCCGAGAACTGATCGGCCATCAGCTGCGGAACCTTGTCCGCTCCGATGTCCAACGTTCGAATCACCACCGGGCGATCCCCGCAGGCTTCAACGACCCGGCAGTACGCTTCGTAATGATCAGATTCCGAAGGTTCGCGGTTCCCGCTGAGAAACAGGAACTCCGTGCGATACAGGCCAATTCCGTCCGCCCCGCGGCGGATGCACTGCTGTACCTCTTCCGGAAATTCGATGTTGCCGCAGATGGTGACTCGTTGTCCGTCCTGTGTTTCAGCCGGCAGCGAAACCATTTCGCCCAGCCGCTCCCGAACTCGCTGACTGCGAACTCGTGACTGCTGCACGCGCGAAAGGGCTTCGGAATCGGGATCAATGATCAGGCGACCGTGGTCACCATCCAGAATGACGGTCTCACCGCCGGAGATTCCTGCCAGACACCGCCCCATCCCCACGATCGCCGGGATTTCCAGCGCACCAGCCAGGATCGCCGTATGACTGGTGTGGCCGCCGACTTCCGTACCGAAACCCAGAATGAACCGCGTGTCGAGCGCTGCCGTTTCGCCGGGCGTCAGATCATGAGCCAGAAGAATGACGGGTTCCGTCAGGTCCCGCAGTTCCTCGCGACTTTCCCCCAGCAGCTTTCCCAGCAGACGCTTTTCCAGGTCGAAAATGTCGAGCGCGCGCTCGGAGAGGTAATGATCTCCCAGCCTCTGCAGCTGTTCGGCGTAGCTTCGCAGCACACGGCTGATCGCGTATTCGGGAGACTGCGAATGATCGCGAATCATCGTTTCAACTTCGCGAATCAGCCGCGGATCCTGAGCCATCTGCAGATGAGCCGAGAAGATTGCTCCGTATTGAGCGCCCAGCTGATCGGACACCAGCTGCACATTGCCCTTGATATCATTGCAGACCTGATCCAGCGCCACATGAAATCGCTGCAGTTCCACATCAACCGCATCGCGACTGACGTATTTTCGCGGGATACGGAAATTCTCGGACCCCAGCACCATTGCGGGGCCAGCGACAACTCCAGGGGAAACCGCGATTCCTGCAAAAACCTTCATGGATGACTTCAGGCTGACTCGACCGTGACAAACAGGGACAATGCTCCAGACTGGCAGTGTAGGTGCCTGCCAATACGTTCACAATCCGGCAGGCGTTTGAATCCCGCAGGACAACGCCGGACACGCCAGCGACCCGAAACGTGCTATTCTGCATGCCCTCGAATGGTGCCGCGGGATCCAAATGAGCGATGAAATCCCGTGCCCCCAAAAGGAGTCTGACGGCCCAATGACGAGAATCCACTCACGTTGTTCGCGATCGAAGAACATACTCGCACGGTGAGCGCCAGCGGCGGAATGAGACTCCGATGTTCCGTCGGGTTGTCTGAATGGAATTCGGGAGATCGCGATTCCGACCGACTCTGCTGAGTTATCCGTGGCGAGACCTGCGATCACGTAATCTGCGAACGCCACGATGAGAATCCGATCTGAAGAATGCAGCAAAGCGTTTGCCTGCCTCTGTGACGGCTAACTCGGTCGCAAGCTCGACGGCTCGCTGAAAGGTCATTCCCGACCGATAGATGATCTTGAACAGGTTTCTGATCTCGTCGCGATCAGAACTGCTGAACCCATCACGCATCAGACCGACTGAGTTCAAACCCACGACCGCCCCCTGATGGTCGGTCATTGTGAACGGAGGTATGTCCTGACCGATCATTGCGACTCCACCAATCATCGCCAGTTCACCAATGCGGACAAACTGATGCACTCCCGTATTGCCCGAAATGATGGCTTTGCGGCCCACCTGAACATGTCCCCCCAGCAGCGCTCCGCTGACAAGTGTCACTTCATCTTCAAGAACGCAGTCGTGGGCGACATGCGAGTTTGTCATCAGATAGCAGCGATCCCCCACAATCGTCGCTGCACCTTCGATCGAGGCACGATGGATTGTGACGCCCTCTCGAATGACACAGCCCTCACCGATACGGCAGGTGCTTAAACTTCCTTTGAACTTGCGGTCCTGCGGAATGTCTCCAATTACGGCATGGGAATGAACAGAGCAGCCAGCCCCGATTTCCGTGTTTCCCACCACAATCACCGATGGCCCCAGCCTGCAGTTCGGACCGATGCGTACCGGGCCATCAATTACGACATGAGGTCCGATTTCACTGGTCGGGTCGACAACAGCGTGTGAATCGATAAAGGCGGTGGCGTGAATTGCCATGGGCGTTTTCAGGTTGGGGACCGAAAGGGGACATTCTACTTTTCGTCGAAAAGTAGAATGTCCCCTTTACCGCGTTCAGACCTTTTCTTCGACGACGGGATTCGTCAGTTCACCGATCTTTTCGATATCGATCGTGACGGAATCTCCGGGCTGCAGAAAGACGGGTGGTGTTCGCGCTGCACCAACCCCATGAGGTGTTCCCGTCAGAATGACAGTTCCAGGCGCCAGAACGGTGCTGGCGCTGAGGAATTCAATCAGTGTCGGCACGTCAAAGATCATGTCATCGGTGTTCCAGTCCTGCATGACCTGTCCGTTCAGCACCGTGCGAATGCGCAGCGTGTTGGGGTTCGGGATTTCGTCGGCCGTCACGAGGCATGGACCCAGCGGGCAGAATGTGGCGAAGGTTTTGCCGCGACACCATTGTCCGCCGCCGCCATCTCGCTGCCAGTCCCGCGCACTGACGTCATTGGCGCAGGTGTAGCCCAGCACATAGTTCAGGGCTTCGGCCTTCGAAACGTTGTAGCAGCGTTTGCCGATGACGACGGCCAGTTCGCATTCATAATCCACTTTGTCGCTGCGCAGTTTTCGCGGCAGAACAATGGGGTCACCGGGATTCTGAACGGTGGTCGGAACCTTCATGAACAGCACGGGATTGGCAGGAATTGCCTGCTTGCCTTCTTCGGCATGTTTGCGGTAGTTCAGACCAATGCACAACACAGCTGAAGGTTCCAGCGGTGCCAGCAATCGCGATGCAGAAACAATCTGCCCGGAAGACTTCAGTCCGCCGAACAAATCGCCATTCAAACGCTCGTAGCTTCCGTCCGCCTGTGGTGCTGCATAACACGTTTCGCCGCTGGAAAGCTGGATTCGACAAATCTTCATGGTTTCTGTCCTGAGGTGGAAATGAATTTCAGGAGGGACGATAGCCGACGTGAAAGGCTGCCGACAACTCTTCAGCGAACAACGCGACCGCTGCCGGAGCCCGTCATCAGCTCTTCAATCTCGGTACGAGTCGCGTAGTTGGTGTCACCAACTACAGAATGCGCAAGGCAGGAAGCGGCCGTGGCAAATTCCACCGTCGACTGCAGATCAAATCCGGCTGTCGTCAGCCCGTACAACAGACCCGCATCAAACGCGTCGCCGCTGCCAACACGATCGACAATATTGCGGATCTCATAGGGCTGATACAGGCCATGCTTCCCGGGAGCCAGATGAGTCTCGTCTGTGTCTGTATCGATCAGGCAGCCACCCCAGTTGTTATGCGTGGCAGAAATCTGTTCACGAAACGTGGTGGCAAAGTACTTCAGATGCGGGCAAAGTTCTCGAAACCTTTTTGCCAGGCAGATCGTACGGTCCGCGGGAGTCATCCTTGAAGAAATTTCAATGGGGATGCCTGCCAGCGCTGCATCGTCCTCGTTGCCGATCATCAGGCTCACAAAGGGAATCATTTCGCGGACCACGTCGCCCGCAAGCTGCAACGGTGAACGCGCAGAATCCCATCGCCAGAGCTTTGAGCGATAATTAATATCACACGAGACTTTGACACCCAGCCGATGTGCCGTGCGAACGGCTTCCAGAGTGGTTTCCGCTGCTGACCTGGACAGTGCGGCCGTGATACTGGTCACGTGAAACCATTCGGCATCCTTCAGGATCCGTTGCCAGTCAAAGTCACCCGGTTTTGAGAGGCTGATGGCCGAATAATCGCGATCGTAGAATACGCGAGTGGGACGCTGATTGGCTCCCATTTCGACGAAGTAGACTCCAAACCGCCCGGATTCCGTCAGTCGAATATTCGCTGTGCCGACACCCCAGCTTCGCAGGCTGGCAAGACACGGCTGCGTGAGCGGACTGTCCGGGAGTGCTGAGACGAATTCGGCATCACTGCCCAGCAGCGCGAGTGACGCGGCCACGTTCGCTTCGGCACCGGCAAACGTCACATCAAGCGACCCCGGCAGTACCTGCGGCAGCCGCAGCAGACCCGGTGGTGCCATTCGAGCCATGATTTCGCCAAACGTCACAATTCTTGCCACAGCAGGTCCTTCTTTAAGCTCACGCGGTGCACATATTCGCAGCGAACAACGTGAGCGGTGATGTTTCAACGAGCCGTGAGGCTCAACGGGCTCTCAGCCCCTTGTCAGAACTTTCGCAGCGTGGTTCGAGCCGATTTCTGGGATTGGCCTTCGATGTCCATTCGAGTCAGTTTCCAGGTTCCTTCTTTGGGCTCCACGGTGAAGATCGCTTCAAACTGATTCTGACGTTCGTGAACATGGCCCCAGTGTTCCACAGTCCCTGCCACGGTCCACGTCGCACGCACCTGAAACGCTGGCCAGGGAATGACAGATTCCTGCCGAGGCATCAGTTGAGTGTGGTCGTATAGAATGTTGCGAATTCGCGCGATGGCCCCGCCTTGTTCACGGAGTTCCAGGCTCTGATGGAGTTTGAGATAGGTTTCCTCCAGCAGGGATCCGTCGACGGTTGTTGCCAGCACGTCATAGATGCGTTCTTCGCTGCCGAAATCCATCGAGCGATACATTCCCTGATGCAGGCTGGTGAAGATCTTATGTGCTTCGGTGGCAGGAATCTCTGCGGGCGGAAGCCAGGGATGGGCAATTACCACCGATCCCACAGGCCAGCACACCACGGCCAACAGCAGGCCTACGGCAATTCCGGTGAATCGTGTGCGCGGGTTCCGAAGAAACAGGCAGCCAAAGGCCGCAACCATCGCAACAAGGCTGCCAACAGGAATACGCATCTGAGGTTTCAGGGGAATCTCTGCGGGCACCGCTTCGACGGGAGTCGGGACATCTTCCGGACGGCAGACCCAACTGAGCTGATTGTCTTCGGCTTTGTTGAACCGCGAGAATTCAAAACGGTCCATTCGGTCGGGATAGGCAATGACAACGGCCGGGATCTTGTTCATGGTCGAATAGAACTTGTTCCAGCTCAGTTTCACATCGCGCACAACATCATCGGGCGTTCGATAACGCATGATGATACCCACTCGCCCGCTGGCCAGACTGACTCGCTGCGCTGCTGCCTGCGCTGCAAAGTCGGAAAGATTCAATGAATACAGATCGATGCGGGAGAATTCCGGTTCCACAGGAGTGCCATTAATCTGCACGGTGTTGTCTTTACCCAGCCACTCGCGAATCAGACTGCGAACGGCGTCCTGCTCGTCGATTTCCACGAAGGCCGGATCTTTGTGTTTGACCGGGACGATTGTCTTCAACGTGGCCAGGGGAATCAGGATTTCATGTCGGACTTCGGCCGGTTCGATGTAGATGAATGAGTAGACACTGCTGTAGCTGGTGATCCCCAGTGTCGCCTCTCGCTGCTTTTCGAACCACGAATCCCATTCTTCGTCAGTCGCATTTTCTGACAGTGTCTGAGTCCAGTCGAAGCGGATTGAGGTGGAACTTCCCGGCATCAGGCGTTCGGAAAAATTCAATCCGGTGCCTGCCTGATGCACGTTCAGGCTCATTTCACTGGGGACAATGAAATTCTCGTCGCTGATGTCCTGCTGGATCGTGATGAATTCAGGAGGTGATTCGAAAGTGTATTCCAGTTCGTAGGTTGCTGTGTGCTGCATCATTTCATTCGACGGAATCCCGTCGGCCGGGATTTCGAATGGCTGCAGCCCTGTAACCTGTCCGCGGAACGCATCGCCGTCCGCGTTGCGCAGAGTGAATTTTTCCAGCAGAAACGTCTTGTGCTTGTCCAGGGCATTTTTCAGGTCATCGGGCAACAGCCGATCCTGATCGTCCGGTTCAATGCCCTGAAACAGGACCAGGTCTTCGGCAAACATCTGAATCCGAACCACAGCCTTCGCGCGACTGACGAACATGCTGGCTTCGGTAATCGAAATGGGATGACGGGCCAAAGCCTGTGGCGTTTGCATCAGCAAATGGCAAAGCAATACCGCGGTCAGGAAAACCTGACGGCGGAAGATCCGGGTTCGACAAATCTGGATGATCGTCAGCATGTGCGTTTCGTCAACGGGGCGGTGTTTGAGGAATTGGAAGACTCCCGCCGGATTCCAGCCACGCTGCAAGATCAAGGATCTCTTCATGGGTGAACGTGATCAGAAGATTCATGGGCATCGTCGAAATCAGTGAAGGTTCCAGTTCTTCAATCTGGCTGCGATTCAGAGTGATCCGAGTGTCCGGCTTTAGTGGATTGGGCAGTAGCGTCACCTGGTCATCGGTCTGCTCGACCATCAGCCCCGAGATCACTCGACCATCTTCCAGGGCCGCGACCCACGTCTGATGCTGCTTGTTGATCTCGAATGACGGCTCAAAGATCTGCTTCAGCAGCGCGGGGCCTTTGAATCGATCTGAGATTTTTGTCAGGTCGGGGCCCAGTGCTGAGCCTTCACTTCCGACTTTGTGGCACTTGCTGCATCCCGCCAGCTCAAACGTGCGACGTCCCTGTTCCGCATTGAATGGACGACCGGAGACAAGGTCCGATTCAAAATCCTTCACGGACCACATCTGCACAAACTTTCTGGATGGCTCGAAGGCGGTTTGAGGCAATTCTTCACTCTCGGGAATCACAAACAGGCTGCCCTGCATGACTCGCCAGTGCCCCGGATAAGTGCACACCAGGCGATATTCCCCGGGCTCGGTCGGTGCTTCGAAATACAGCGTGTACTGGTCACCAGGCGGCAGAATGGGTGAGAAACAGATCTCGGCCGGACTGTCCGGGACGTAGTGTGTCGCGATCGCTCGCGGATTGCTGGCGAGCTGCATGGACTGTTCACCGAAGTCATCCAATGCGTCGGCTTTCACGATGGCGACATTGTGAGGCATGCTGGGATCACCATTTCGGAAGGCCAGCGACACTCGCGAGCCCGGCGGAACTCGCAGGACTCGTGGTTCGAACTGCAGTCCGGCCGAAGCACTCACGGAGATCTTCAGCGAACTGGACACCCAGCCGAAATTGGTTCCGTATTCTTCCTGCTTCACCAGCCGCGGATCCTGTTCGTATTTTTCCGCGATCGGAAAGTCCGGGGCTCTTCGCTTTGCAGTCCGAGCATATCCGGGAAACGTCTGGAAATCCGGACGCAGCTCGTAGATCGACGCAAACATGTCAGGAGGAACCATTCCGCCCAGACGAGAGCGGAACTGCAGATGCGCATGAAACTGCATGACCGGGTGCAGTTGCGGAATCTCAAGAAACACCGACTTCCCATCCGCCAGCAGATGGACGGACTTCACCGCGACTGGATCGTGTCCCTGAATTCCGGGTTCCCGCACCGAAAATTCGGGAGATCCATATCCGGCACTGTAGAGGTAATTCCACTGCTGACAGAACACGTTGCTGAGTGTCACGCTGGCCGGATCCAGCGGATCACTGAACCGCACGATCACTCCGTTGTTGTGGGCTTCGAATGCGGAAGGCAGCGGCAACGGCTTTTCTGTGACTCGCAGGCGGTGCAGGCATCCGTCATCCTGAGCATAGCTCTGCCAGCCTTCAGTCCCGGCAATGTAAACGCAGCCATCGGCTGGCCCGAAGGCAACTCGACAGACACCGCTGAGGTAATCTCCCGGCAGCGGTACAATGGCCCCCTGAGGTTGTTTGTTAACGACATCGCGGAGAACCAGGTACGTCTGACATGATCCAAAGGAGGTGCCGATAGCGGCTCCGGACAATGAACCCAGGCGAGCATCCTCGGGCAGGAAGCCAATCTCGCCCGACGAATTGTCGACACCGCGAGGAATGAAGCACAGCGGCAGATCATAGCCGTACTTTCCGTGCGCGGGGTTCGGTCCCTTCAGTCCATGATAACTGTGGTTCCTGACTTCAAAGATGGCAGAAGCGGGAGTCCACGTGCCTTCCTGCACAGTGGCCAGAACAACATTGCCATCACGCGATACGCCAATGCCGTTGGAATTTCGCAGCCCGTTTCCAAGCGACTCGATGAAGCCCTCGTCCGCCATTTTCGCCACGCCGAAGTCGCCTGAGGAGATCGCCCAATAGAGACTTCCAGTTTCGTCCTGCTGCAGCGACGTACAGAAGTCATGACCTCCTGTGGTGGGAAACGCATTCGTGACGCATTCGTAGTAATCCGTCTCGTGATCGCCGTTGAGATCATGCAGTCGCGTGATCTGATCAGAACCCAGAACAAGGATGGTGTCGTTCTGCACGACGACTCCCAGCGCCTGATAAAGTCCGGCAGCAGTGCGCTGCCATCGCAGGGGTTTGCTGGACATCTGCTGAATGCCGTCCACAACCCAGACTTCACCCATCAGCGTGGATACGACAACTCGTCCGTCACTCAGACAACCCACGCCACCAATTCGCAGAGCCGATCGGAAGGGGTTCTGGTCTCCGCGCGGGAGTGTGACCGTGTCAATGGCGAATCCTGTGTCGTCAGCGCCGAGGACTCCCTGAGTTTGAGCGACTTTCGATGTCCACTGTCCAGGACCTCCTGCGAGAAACTCGTCGATTGTTGGCGAGGGTTTGGGCGAAATCTCGTCGCCCTTCTTTTCTGGCTCACTGCTGGCTGTTTCACTCGAAAATTCGATCTTAAGCGGAGTCTCGAACGGTTCGCCGAGGAACTGAAGTCCCACGCTGTTATCGCGACGGATCAGCTTTGCTGAAGCCGGTGAGACGCGTGCGGCAATACTCAGCGATGCCTGCGGATTGCCAATGACGAAGCGGATGCCGTCTGCATGCTCTGTCTGCTGCAATTTCGAATCAGCAGGAATGTCGGCAAGCTGCAGAAACGTGCCTGTGGGAATCGTCTCCCTGCACTGCAATGTGCGAACCAGGTGTCCGTCGTGGAACGAACATTGATCGAGAACCGTGGCACCGCCGATCTGAGTCCGAAACGCCACCGCCTGCCCGTGACGGTAATAGCCGTGGTACGTTTGAGTGATCCCAGGTGGGATCTGCCATGCTCCGGCTTGAAGTCCGGCAATTCGCTGGCCGGCTGCGGAGACGCCTCCCATCAGTCCAAATCGCACGTGTCCCCATTTCACGAATCCGCCCTGCCAGGCATCCACGAATGTCATCTTCTGCGGATCGTACAGCACGCTGGTTCCGGACTTTTGATCCAGCAGAACGTTGACGCCCTTGAACGTCGTCTGGCCAAAGTGATGCGTCAGCTGGCATACGACGTTGCCCGTATCGACGTCATTCAGACTGTGATCAAAACTCACCTCTTCGGGGTTCTGGCCCCAGTGTCCAAATCCTCCTCCGTCCAGTCCCGGAAACTGCGGCAGGATCTCATTGCCCGTCAACGGTGGCTGATTCAGCAGTTGCGCGGCCTGATGGGAATAGAAATCTCTCACGCGATTCTGAGGAAATGGCAGCCTGAGATCCGACTGAGCCGGCACTTCGGAGCTGAGTGACAATGCCATCAGGCAGCAAAGAACTGCCTGACACAATTGATGACTGCGATGCATCGTGGAGCCTGCAACTGATCGGGGAATTGATTCAGGAGTGATATGAGAAAGGCAGGAGTGGTTCGTAAGTTTCCCAGAGCGCCGCCGCGCTGATGAGTCACATTCAAAGGGTTTTTGCGGCTGCGGTCAAACTCGGAAAGGTCCTGGGTGGGGCACGAATTCCTTTCCTGAACAGTCAGGACGGAATCGCGTATTGATCACAGAGTTCGTCAGATGGCTTCACCGGACGAGATTTCGTGATCCATGTCGAGTGCCGGGGTTGAAGTGCACGGCTTACCGACAACCACTGCAGGAACTCCGGCGACCGTGCAGTGCGGAGCCACGTTCTTCAGCACCACACTGCCCGCCCCGATTTTGGCACCTTCTCCGATTTCGACATTCCCCAGAATCTTGGCACCAGCGCCGATCAGAACTCCCTTGCGCACTTTGGGATGACGATCTCCCGTGGCTTTTCCGGTTCCTCCCAGAGTCACCTCGTGCAGCAGCGAAACGTCGTCTTCGATCACGGCCGTTTCGCCAATCACAATCGATGTGGCATGATCCATCAGAATGCCGCGACCAATCCGAGCAGCCGGGTGAATATCGACTCCAAACTCTTCGGACATCCGATTCTGCAGATGCAGCGCCAGCAGTTCGCGTCCCTGCTCCCACAGCCAGTGAGCAATTCGATATCCAATCAGGGCATGGACACCTTTCAGAAACAGCAGCGGAACAAGACTGCAGGTGATGGCCGGATCACGCTCCTGCACCGCGCGGATGTCAGCGCAGATGGCTTCGATGATTGCGGGATCGTGATCCATCGCCTCCTGCATCACTTCGCGCAGCTGCATGGCTCCCAAAGTACTTGATGCAAGCTTGCCGGCCAGATGGAAGCTGACCGCATCTTCCATACGGTCATGATTCAGGACGGTGGCGTGCAGAAAACTGGCCAGCACTGGCTCAGCAGTTGTCCTTTGGGCCGCGCGCTGCCGCATGGCGGACCAGAGGCAGGGTTGAGGACTTAAGGCGACTTGTGACATGGATCTCTATACGTTGTGAAGTGTCAGACAAACGGCAGGGCACCAACGATATGGACACACAGTGGGCGATCAAGTATCACGGCTGAACGACAGGATCGCAAGAAACTCCGTCTTCGCTGGCAGCGTTTGTAGGTCCTGCCTGCCGGGCAGGACTTCGCGGCATGCCGCGACCCGTGTGCCTGAGAGCAATTAGAATCGGCTTGATTTCTTCGCTGGCTTCTCGCGCAGGTTCGCCTTGCGGCGAAAATCCTTTCCGGCAGAAAGGATCTACAATCATCAGCGGCTGCACTTGGGAGCGTCTTTCCGGCAACCGGCCCGCATTGCGGCCATCAGTTCGGACAATTGGTCGGCCGATGCTCGCCCGTACGCTCCGGGTTGCCGCTCGGGCGATCCGAAATCCAGTTGCGGACAGTGCTGAGTCGACAGGTCGACGGCCCATTCACGAGCCGACGTATGAATCTGAGAACAACCTGTCTGAGTCAGGATTTCACAAACATTCGCAGCTCGAATGCCGCCTCCGGGCAGGATTTCCATGTGGCGGCCCGCATGAAGCTGCAGTTCACGGATGATGTCCGCTCCTTCCGCGGCCGTCCGCCTTCCACCACTGGTGAGAATTCGATTAATCCCACAGTCCATCAGGACTCTCAGTGAATCCCTCAAAACTGGAGTTGCATCAAACGCTTTGTGAAAAACCAGTGTTGCGGTGCCACATTCCTGCCGCATCTGCTGACAACGATGCTGGTCGACCGATCCGTCAGGCAACAGGCAACCAAATGCCAGGCCATCGATTCCGGCTTCAAGCATCAACGCCGCATCTTGCAGCATCTGCCGGAATTCCGCGTTCGAATAACAGAAGCCGGATTCTCGAGGCCGGACCATGGCGATGATCGGCCCTGAAAACTCTTTTCGAGCGAAGCTGATCAGACCTGCGGATGGCGTCAGTCCTCCGAGCGCCATGCCTGAGTTCAGTTCGATGCGGTCAACGCCTGCCGATGCGGCCAGCAGCATATCCTCAATTCCGCCAGCACACAGTTCCAGAACCGGACGACGCGTCGACGTGAATTCCGTCATGCTTCAGATCCACGCAATGGTGACCTTCAATAACGCAAACGAGGTGAATCGGAGCAATCCGATTCACCTCGAGGCTGTTCGTTCAGGCGATAGCACATCCAGCGATCGACGCGGACCGATCAGACCTTGCCGAAAATTGTGTTGCCGCTGCTCTTCAGTTCATTGCAGGCACGGTGCATTCGAGCTGCCACGCCCGCTTCAGCCAGTTTCAGATAGGTTCGAGGGTCATACGCCTTCTTCGAACCGATCTCGCCGTCGACCATCAGGACTTCGTCGTAGTGCTTCATCATGAAGTCCACAATCGGTCGAGTGAATGCGTACTGAGTGTCGGTGTCGATATTCATCTTTATGACACCGTATTCCAGCGTTTCCTGCAGCTGGCTGGCCGGGGTGCCGGAACCGCCGTGGAACACCAGATCAAATTCGGCCTGTTTGCCATACTTTGCGATCACAGCTTTCTGGCCGTCTCGCAGGATTTCCGGCTTCAGTTTGACCGCGCCTGGCTTGTAGTGACCGTGGACGTTGCCAAAGGTTGCAGCAAACATGAATCTGCCGATTCCGTGCAGTGCTTCATGAACGGCGACCATGTCTTCGGGCGTTGTGTACAGTTTTTCGTTGGCGACGTCGGAATGATCAATTCCGTCTTCTTCGCCGCCCACCACGCCAGCTTCTACTTCCAGAATGATTTCGTTGTCAGAGCACAGCTTCAACAGGTCCTTGCTGGTGGCCATATTCTGAGCCAGAGGGAGTTCAGACCCATCGAACATATGCGAATTGAACAGGTTACCCTGCCCTGCTTTGCGTCGCGCCGCGGTGGCGGCGATCAGTGGCTTCAGGAAAGAATCCACTTTCCTGGGCTGGCAATGGTCAGTGTGCAGTCCGATCAGCACGTTATGTTTTTCTGCCAGCCGATGAGCCGCTTCGGCCAGAACCATGGTTCCGAACACCGCGTCCTTCACGTTCAGCCCGGAGGCAAATTCCCCTGCGCCGGTGGAGAACTGAATGATGCCGTCAGATTTCGCGTCGGCAAACGCCTTCAGAGCTGCGTTGATGGTGATGATGGATGTGACATTAATCGCCGGATAGGCGTAATTTCCCTGCTGTGCCGCATCGAGCATCTTTGCGTATTGCTGGGGAGTTGCGATTGGCATTCGACTGGAACCTTTTCAAATCAAAGACAGGAGACATGCCGGAAGTGATCACTGTCGATCGCGAATGGACCGCGTGGGCTGACGAACAGCGTTTCCGGGCATCTGAAGTCGGCTTTATATCGACTCGCCCGAACGCTGCAAGCGCTGCTCTCACGGAGGAAGTTCAGTCGATCGGGCTTCTCAACCCGGGCAGTCCGGGCGATTTCCTGGTCCCTGATCGTGATGATTCCCGGGAAACGTGGTACTGTCTCCGGGAATCCGGCGAGTCAACCGCCGTCTGTTTCCGGTACTGCAGGAATCCCCATGTCATCTGAGACCTTCATACTCATTCCCGGTCGCACAACCGATCAGGGTTGTGGCATCAGCGAAGGCAAGTTTCAGGACAAATACCAGAATGAAATCCGCGCGCTGCAGGTCGCTCCGGGTGACATGAAGCGACTGGGACTGGGAAACGGCGACCGAGTTCGCCTGACTGGCGAAGAGGGTCAGTCGGTCGAAGTGTGCATCGTGACGGCCAAAAAAGATGAGCTGCCCGAAGGCATGTTGTTTATCGCCTACGGAGACATTTCCAGCCGCATGATGACCGGAGACACTCACGGTTCCGGCATGCCAACCAGCAAAGGCATGGAAGTCACGATGGACCTGGTGGAGAAGGCCGCGTCGTGAACAGGAGCTGAGAGTTCCTCGCGCAGTGGAACCAGTCGGCTGATCGCCAGTACGTTCCGGCGTGAGCGGTTCTCAGCCGACGTTTAGCAGTTGCAGGGAATCGCACGATCTACCACGAAGGACACGAAGTGAATTGAGAACAGAAGTTGGTGAAATTCCACCTTCGTGCTCTTCGCGTACTTCGTGGTTCAAGCCCTGACGTCGGATTACTCCGGATCGACGGGTCGCTGCAGGCGATGGCCCAGGGCTTCCAAGAGGACCTGTTCCCGAACTCGCATTGTCTGGCGTTCATCGGGCGTCAGATCATCGTACCCGCAGATGTGCAGCAGTCCGTGGATCACGTACAGCGTCAGTTCCTGCTGAGCGGACCAGTCTCCTGCTGATGCCATTCTCAGAGCCGTTTCGGCACTGGCGATGATTTCGCCTTCGATGAAAGAACCGTCCGCGCGAAGCAGGTTTTCGGCATCCGGCTCCGTGGATGCGGAGTCGGAAGCGTCGAGCATCTCGGAGTCGTCCAGACCGTCGACTTCGCCCGGAGCAGTCATATCGTTCGACGTGTCTTCAGGGTCAGCATCTTCCTCGTCGAAATCGCTGTGTCCGAATTCCAGTTGGAAGCTGATGACATCCGTCGGGTAATCGTGCTGCAGATGCTCCCGATTGATGGCGTGAATTGTCGCATCATCGACAATGGAGATACTTAGCACGGCTGCGGCCAAGCCTTCAATTTCGAGCGCTCGCTGGACGGCCTGCTTAATGTCATCCACAGCGACAGCCATCGCCTGCTGACGATTGCTGATGTCAATTTCGTATCTCATGCCGTTTTCTGGCCGGGATATCGCACGCGACCATGATGCGCCGCCAGCAGACTTTTGATGAGCGACTCTTCCACCATGTTGATTTCGTTCATCTTCAGGTCGCATTCGTCAAACTGACCGTCGAGTAGTCGCTTCAGCGTGATTTCATGGACCAGCGACTGAATGCGCCTGGGAGTCGGTTCCTTCAGCGTGCGACTGGCGCTTTCGACGGCGTCGGCCAGCATCAGCACGGCCGTTTCGCGGGACTGCGGTTTGGGCCCTGGATATCGAAAACTGGATTCATCAGCATCTGTTCGGTGATCTTCGTCGGCCTTCTTTGTGGCTTCCCGATAGAAATATTCCACCAGCGTTGTCCCGTGATGCTGCTCGATAAAGTGCCGCAGCGGCTCAGGCAGATTATGTTCTTCGGCCAGTTCCAGACCATCTTTGACGTGGCCAATGATGATCAGGGTACTCATGGCCGGTGCGAGTGACTTGTGCTGGTTCTCTGAACCTTCTGTCAGGTTTTCGATGAAGTATTCCGGCTTCGTCATTTTGCCGATGTCATGAAAATACGCGCCGACTCGTGCCAGCAGACCATTGGCGCCGATGGATTCGGCTGCGGCTTCGGCCAGTGATGCCACCGTCATCGAATGGTTATAAGTTCCTGGCGCACGACGGGCGAGTTCCTGCAGGAGCGGGTGAGACACCCCTGTCAGTTCCAGCAGGCTGATGTCGGTCACAATTCCGAAGGCGTGTTCAATGAACGGAAGGCTTCCCGCCACCAGATAGCAGCACACCAGAGCCCAGCCGGAAAACTTCAGAGCCGTTACAATCAGACCGATATTACGCCAGGAGGATTCCGTTCCGTTAGCCTGCATCACTCCGACGCCCCAGGCGGCATAGAAGGCAACGGCTGCGACAAGGAATCCCACTTTGATCATCACCAGTCGCGATTTGATACGACCCAGCGGGATGATTGAAGTGACGCAGATCGTCATCAGAGTGATGAAGTGGCCGATGCTGGAAACGGTCGAAATCGAAATCAGCAGCGAAAGGCAGAAGGCCGTCACGACAGCCACAGACTGACTGTAGGCAATGGCGGTGATCATCACGGCAGCCAGAAGTGGCAGGATTTCCGCCCGCCATGGATCGCGACTCATCAGGCATCCCAGAAAGACCGTCACGGAAACCATGCCGACAAAGATCACCAGTTTCGGAGTGTCTTCCAGCATTTCCGGTGCGGCATAACGGAGAAACGAACCGAACAGGAAAATTAACAGCACGATCAGCATGGACGAGCCCAGGACTCGCGTCAGGCGTTCGGCCGTGGTCGCTCGATTGTCGAATTCACCGGATTCAATACGCAGGAGTTCCAGCAGTGCGTCGGCGTCTGTCAGTTGAGTGCCGGCCGAAATGATGGTGGCGCCAGCGAGGTAGCGATCGAATTTTCGCTGAGCCAGCTCACCCGCCTGTTTCAGTTCCTGTTCTGTGGCGACTGCGTCCAGACGCAGCTGATTGCGGAGATTCAACTGCAGCCATTGTTCCACGGCGGACTGGACCGCATACAGCTTGGACAGCGTGGGCCACGATTTTCCCAGACGCCCGGTCTCCCTTAACTGTTCCTGCAAAAGAATGTCCGCCAGAACTCCGTTGTGCAGCACGACTCCCTGAGCATCGATCACCTTGATCGAACGAGTTCGATTCGACGGCGTCAGAATATCGTCTTCGTTGCCCAGCAGGCGTTTCGCGGTTGCGTTATCAATGAGTCCCAGGACTCGGGCATCCTTCATCAGCAGGTCAAATTCCTGCATCAGTTCGTCAATCCGTTTGCCCTTGGACTCATCTGCATCCCGAAGCTGATTCTTCAGCAGACTGAACGAGGTCTCCCGTGATGTCTGATCTCCCATCGTTAAGCCGAACGCGGCCAGTGTGGGCGTGGCAACAGACTTCATGGTGTCTGCGTTGGCAATCTCACTTAACTGACTGCGGAGCTGTGACTGCAGCCGGTCGATCACCGTCGGTTCCTGAATCAGGACCAGAGGAGCGGCTTCAAGAGCTTCCTCCAGCAGCTTTTCGGTTTCCCGTTTGTTTTCTACCTGAAACTCGACACGTGCCTGGACTCCGGTGTTCAGAACCTGGCCGACTCGGTACGGGAAATGCGATTTCCAGCTCTGCTGCGCGATGACCAGCCCCAGCGTCGCGGCCGCTCCCAGCAGTACGTGCGTCAGGATGCGGTGATCCCGGAACGCAGACAGGAATCGATCCCAGATGGTGGGATTGGGACGGAACACACGAGCCTGGCGCGTGCGTCGAGTTCCAAAGAACGACATGGCAATCATCCTGCGACGTTCAGAGGATCGACGTCACCGGGCAGCGGAAATGCCGGACGACGAAACGGGAAATTGCACAAACCAGCCACACGTTTCAGCGATCGAAGAATGTCGATCGCCGGTGTCAGCGGAATCGTGTTCATGTAGGCAACAGCCGACGGATGAGCGTCCGTCGCGCTGGCAGGCTCCGCGAGAGATGTCGAATCAGGACGGCGTGACGTCCTGATTCGTGTCTGATTCGTACGCCGAAACAATCTCGCGGACCAGCCGATGTCGAACAATATCCTGTCCTGTCAGCTCCACAATCGCAACCCCAGGGATATGGGAAAGTCGCCGGATACCATCCCTGAGGCCACTTTCCACGCCTTTTTCAAGGTCAATCTGAGTTGCATCACCCGTGACGACAATTCGGGAATTGAGGCCCATACGGGTCAGAAACATCTTCATCTGGGTTGTCGTCGTGTTCTGAGCTTCGTCCAGAATCATGAAAGTGTCATTCAGAGTTCGTCCGCGCATGAAGGCCAGCGGCACGATTTCGATCACGTCGTTGGCCATGTAGCGTCGAACCTGTTCACTATCCAGCATGTCATTGATGGCATCCAGCAGCGGACGAAGATAAGGGTTGACCTTGGCCAGCATATCGCCGGGAAGAAACCCCAGTTTCTCGCCCGCTTCGACGGCGGGGCGCACCAGAACGATCTTGCGGACATGCTCCGCTCGCAGCGCCTCGAGCGCCATTGCTACGGCGAGGTAGGTCTTTCCGGATCCGGCCGGACCATCGCACAGCACCAGTTCGCTGCGACGAATGGCATCCATATAGACCTTTTGCCCATCCGTCTTTGGCCGAATTTGTCCGACGCGATCGCGGCCCGCGGTGGCTCGCATTTCCTGAGTCGCGCGATTGGGCCAGAAGCTGTCAGTACCGGCTGAACCCGGCAACGACTCTGATCGGATCATGGGTTTTGACTCCGAATCCGGACCCAGTGTCATGTCCAGATCGTACGAGGTAAGTTCCTGATTCTGTTCCAGAATCCTGCGCCATCGGGTCAGCATGTCGGTGCACTGCTGGACCTGTGCTTCGTTGCCCAGGATGCGAACCTGGTTGCCCCGCAGAACCACCTGAGCACCGGTGGTTGCACATAATCGCCGCAGGTTTTCATCACGCAGCCCGAACAACGCGCGGGCTTCATCGTGGTGCTTCAGGTCGACCGTCGATTCAGTCATAACGAGCGGGATGCTCACCAGTTTCAGGATTCGAATGTCACCAGAACGCTCCCTGCGAGAGCGTAAGAACAATGGTTGTAAGTCAGCGACTTTCTGCCTTCAAGCATGGCGTGTGCCCTGAAACTTCAGAATCGATTCTGCAGAGACACACTGCAAACCCTATTGTTCGCAGGGGGAGACGAAAGTCCTCAGCTTTTCTGCCGTTGTTTTTTGTTCTGCAGCAAATTTCGCATCGCTGGATGTGAAGAAAGTCACTGCACTTTATGAAGCAGCGACGAACGACAGAACGCTCCGCCAACCAGCAGAATTCTGTTTTCGGGAATGACGAAAAACCGCGGATTTTGCTGGCAAAAGTCACTCTTGACCTGTTCTGCCGGTTTGCTCTAACCTCCTGCCACTCGAACTGTGGTTCCTGCAGTTCAAATCTCCTCTCGTTCTCTCCTCTCGAATGCCTGTCGATTTCCTTCTCCGATGATCCGTGGTTGGATCAGGAACTTCCCACTCCACCACAAAGTCTTCTTCCGAAATCGCACATTCACCATCCCGCCTTGTTGTCGGTTCCCGGCAACTGTTCGGAGGTTTCTGATGTCTCGTCTCGTCAGCGTGTGTGCCGGTCTTCTGCTTGTCAGCACTCTGAGCGGCTGCTGTCTCTTTGGCCATGGGTATGCTCCCTACGGCGGCGGTGGTTATTACGGTGGCAGCGGTGGCTGCTCGCCCTGTCAGTCTGGTGCATGCGGAGCTGCGGCGCCAGGTTATCCATCAGCCAGTCTGATGGCGCCTCAAACTGCCTTCATGGCGCCTCAGCCGGGTGGTTATGCTCCGCAGATGGTCATGACCGATCCGCTGTCCACATTCTGAATGCTGTGACTGGCGAGTGGTCTGGTCTTTCCTTCGATCGATGTTCTGTGTTCGTGAGCCGGAAGCCTCATTGCATCTGATTTTGGATGCGATGCGGCACGTTTCGTCGAACTGTCATGATCGGCGAGGGGCGGTAGGCGTTTTGCCGTCGAGCAGTCTCGGC
>Ga0209573_1001591_pt1 | contig 33925 bp, 22 predicted proteins | sample TNRBio252014_DNA_FD_185870 | JGI IMG/M metagenome (GOLD analysis project Ga0209573, IMG submission 185870) | Wastewater treatment Type I Accumulibacter community from EBPR Bioreactor in Madison, WI, USA - TNR Reactor_6/25/2014_ DNA (SPAdes)... | ecosystem: Engineered > Bioreactor > EBPR >...
AGAGATTGAAAAGGTTTTTCGGGTTTGATTCTTACAGAACCTATGGTGGTGAACCATTGCAGGAAAAAGCTGTAAAAGCAGCTGTAGACAATAAATCAATTCTTGCAGTTTTCCCTACCGGCGGCGGAAAATCAATTACTTTTCAGGTTCCGGCATTGATGAGCGGTGATAGTACCAATGGGTTGACGATCGTGATCTCACCTTTGCAATCACTGATGAAAGATCAGGTCGACAACCTCGAAAAACACGGCATTACTGAAGCCGTAACCATCAACGGATTGCTAGACCCGATTGAACGGGCAAAATCATTGGAAAGGGTTGAAGATGGCTCGGCATCCATGCTCTATATTTCTCCTGAATCGCTTCGTTCCGCAACCATTGAACGGTTAATTTCAGGAAGGAAAATTGTTCGTTTTGTGATCGATGAAGCACATTGTTTTTCTGCCTGGGGACAGGATTTCAGGGTTGATTATTTATATATAGGTGATTTCATCAAATCAATTCAGGTAAAGAAAAATCTGCAGGATGCCATTCCTGTTTCGTGTTTTACAGCAACTGCAAAACAAAAAGTGATCGAAGATATCCGTGCTTATTTCAAGGAAAAACTTTCACTTGAGCTGGAACTCTTTACTTCCAACACATCCAGAACGAATCTTCACTACAATGTTTTTGAAAGGACAAATGAAGAAGAAAAATATCAAACGCTGAGAGATTTGATTGAAGAAAAAAACTGTCCGGCCATTATTTATGTATCGCGCACCCGGAGAGCCTATTTACTTGCAGAAAGGTTGACACAAGACGGCTTTGATGCAAAACCATACCTTGGGAAGATGGAGGTTAGTGAAAAAACGGCCAACCAAAATGCATTCATGTCCGGTGAAGTTTCGGTAATGGTGGCAACTTCAGCTTTTGGAATGGGTGTTGATAAAAAAGATGTTGGTTTGGTCATTCATTATGACATTTCAGATTCACTTGAAAACTATATTCAGGAAGCAGGCAGAGCAGGTCGGGATGAAAGCGTTGTTGCTGATTGTTTCGTCCTTTTCAACGAGGAAGACCTGAGCAAACATTTCATTTTACTGAATCAAACCAAGCTTTCCATAAAAGAAATTCAACAGATATGGAAAGCGATCAAGGAGATCACCAGGTTGCGGTCAAAAGTTTCCAACTCGGCATTGGAAATTGCCCGGAAAGCAGGTTGGGATGACAATGTGGTTGAAATAGAAACAAGGGTAACCACAGCCATTGCTGCTTTGGAAAATGCCGGATACCTCAAGCGGGGTCAAAACATGCCAAGAATTTTTGCAAACAGCATCTTGTCAAAAAACGCTCAGGAAGCCGTCGACAAGATCACCGCTTCCCAAAAATTTGAAGAGAAACAAAAAGAAAAAGGGATCCGGATCATAAAGAAGCTTTTTTCAGGCAAAAGCAGAAAGCAAGCCAACGAAGAATCAGCCGAATCCAGAATAGATTACATCAGCGACCATCTGGGTATCGTAAAAGAAGAAGTTATAAATATTGTTAACCTCCTTCGGGAAGAAAAGATCCTGGCAGATGCAAAAGATCTGACTGCATTCATCAGGAAAAACGAAAGCAAAAATCGCTCACTCAGCATCGTCAATACATACTGTAAAATCGAAAACTTTTTGCTACCGGTATTTGAAACGGAAGAAAAGGCTTTGCATATCAAGGAATTGAATGAAGAAGCTGAAGCGAATGGTTGCGAAGATGTAAGCATAAACAAAATCAAAACCATCATTAATTTTTGGGCAATTAAAAATTGGATCAAGCGTCAGAACCTGGAATACTCCAAAAATCATATGGCCGTGATCTGCCTTCATCCAAAAGAATTACTCAAAGAAAAACTGGAAAAGCGTCATGCACTGGCGAGGTTCATTGTTGAATTTCTGTATGAAAAGAGTAATACGGAAGCTTACAAGGATGAAACAGGAAAAGAGGAAGTTTTGATAGAGTTTTCTGTACATGAATTAAAAGCAGCTTATGATCTTGGTTCAGATCTTTTTAAATTGAACGTCGGCCTTGAGGACATTGAGGATGCACTTTTTTATCTTTCCAAAATAGAAGCCATAAAAATTGAAGGAGGCTTTCTGGTTGTTTATAACCGCCTGACCATTGAACGTTTGGAAGAGGATAATAAAAAAAGATACACAAAGGAAGATTACGAAAAACTCAATCAATTCTACGAAAATAAAGTTCAGCAAATACATATTGTAGGTGAGTATGCGAGGAAAATGATCAGCGATTATCGCAATGCGCTCCAATTTGTTGAAGATTATTTTCAACTAAACTACTCCTCATTTCTGAAAAAATATTTTCCCGGAAGCAAGGCAGACGAACTAAAGCTAAGAATGACTCCTGCCAAGTTCAGACAACTTTTTGGGGAGTTATCACCAACACAGTTGAGCATTATCAACGACAACGAATCTAAATACATCGTAGTAGCCGCCGGACCAGGAAGCGGAAAAACAAGGGTTTTGGTTCACAAACTTGCATCCCTGCTTTTAATGGAAGATGTAAAACATGAGCAGTTGCTAATGCTGACATTTTCCAGGGCTGCTGCCACCGAGTTCAAAAAACGTTTACTCAAACTCATTGGAAATGCAGCTAATTATATAGAAATTAAAACTTTTCACTCCTATTGCTTTGATTTGCTGGGTAAAGTTGGCAGTTTGGAAAAGTCGGAGGTGATTTTAAAAATGGCTGTGGAAAAGATCAGGAACAAGGAAGTTGAAATGAGCCGGATCACCAAAACAGTTTTGGTGATTGATGAAGCACAGGATATGGATGCAGATGAGTTCAGCCTGATCAATGCTTTGATGGAGCAGAATGAAGAAATGAGGGTGATTGCAGTTGGAGATGACGACCAGAATATTTTTGAATTCCGGGGTGCAAGTTCAAAATATCTTGAGCAGTTTATCCTGTTGAACAATGCAGTCAGGCATGAGCTGATTGAAAATTACAGAAGCAAAAGCAACCTGGTTGATTTCACCAATCAGTTTGTGAACCGGATCCGACACAGATTGAAAGAAATACCGATCATAGCACGACAAACGGATAATGGTAAAATAAAATTAGTTCATTATCAAAGCAACAACCTGATCACTCCACTGGTAAATGATATCCTTACGACCGGACTCAAAGGCGCTGTTTGTGTGCTGACGAGGACAAATGAGGAAGCGTTGCAAATTGCAGGCTTACTTTTGAAAAACGGGCTTCAGGCGAACCTGATCCAGTCAAATGATGGTTTCAGTTTATACAACCTTTTTGAAGTCAGATTCTTTTTAAGCCATTTAAACACAACTGATGATGTTTTTGTACTGAGCGATGATGCCTGGGAAGCCGGGAAAAGCGCATTAAAAAAGAGGTTCGCCGGTAGTAATAAGTTGGAGATATGCAACAACCTGATCAAAGATTTTGAAGAAACCAACCCAAAAAAGAAGTACAGATCCGATTTGGAGGTTTTCATACGGGAATCCTGCATGGAAGATTTTTACATTGACAGTGGAGTAACCATTTTGGTCTCAACCATACACAAAGCCAAAGGAAAAGAGTTTGATCATGTTTTTCTGATGCTTGAAAACTTCAATCCAAACACAGACGAGGCTAAGCGACAGTTATATGTGGCCATGACCAGGGCAAAACAGCATCTGACCATTCATTTGAATTCAAATATCTTCAATGATGTTTCGATAGAGCAATTGGAACAAGTGAAGGACACAGAAATCTGGCAAGCACCCAATGAACTGACTATGCATTTGACCCACAAAGATGTTTGGTTGGATTACTTCAGGAACAGGCAGCACCTAATATCTCAATTGACCTGTGGTGATGATTTGACTGTAAACGATACCGGATGCCTCAACTTAAAAAAACAAAGCATCCTCAAATTCTCCCGGCAATTTATAGATCAAATAGAATCGATGAAACAAAGAAACTATGAATTGAAAAGTGCAAAAGTAAATTTTATTGTTTTCTGGCTGAAAGAAGGTTCAGAAGAAGAAGTGAAAATTGTTTTACCCGAATTAATTTTTGAGAAAAAACAGTAGGACGATCAGGAGAAAAAACGATAATTCGTTACTTTTATTAAAAAAATGTGAATTCTTGTGAAATTGATATGGTACTTGTGAATTTATTAATTCATGTTATTGATATTCAGTTCAAAAAAATATAAATGAAAAAAATACTGATCCTGATTTTCCTGTTGCATGCTTTGAATGCCCTCAAAGCTCAGGTCAATGACACGATTTTTCTGGAAATCAACTCCACAGAAGAATTGATAAGTAGTACAAAAGCATCAGAGGTCACATTGTACAAATATGTCGATTCCACTTTCAAATATTCTGTGTTGCTTCCTGATAGTTTGGAAATCATAGAAACCGGAACTGAAAGGGTGTTTGCCGGGATACTACCTACACCGGACAATACAGAAAACTCCATTTCAATCACCTCCTTTTATAAAGCTGAATTTAAATCCTGGGATCATTTTGTAAAAGTGTTTATCACGGGGAACAAACCTGGCAAAACAACTTTATTTAGCCCTGATCATGTCTTATATGGGTTTAGCTCTCATGACACCCCTTTCAATTCAGGCATAAGAAAAAGACTTTTTACCATTTCAAATCAAATAGTCAATGCTTATGAATTTGCATTGGTCGAAACTCCTTCCGCTTACTTATGGATACAATATTCCTCAACCCCGGACACCTATGATCAAAACATTGAAAGGTTTAACCGGTTTTTGGATTCACTTCAGGTATTTGATGGCCTTTAAAAGATTACAAAAATCATAAGGAACCCATATTCATCTATGTTTCCCTCACAATACACTCAGATTTTCTCAAAAGATCTTTGTGCCTCCTTGTGTACCTCGTGGTTAAACAATATTCAAATTTCTGCAAAGAACAAATCGAAGCCACGAATGCTGTTCTTTCCCTGTCCGAAAAATTTCCCTGGTAATTGACCTTTTGCGCTCTTTCTGTGAATTTCTGTGAATTCTGTGAGAATCTATTCACCTTTGATTCACCATAGAAATACTTACATCAGATCAACTATTTATTATTTTCAGGGCAAAAAAAATCTGAGTGCGATAACGTTCCGCACTCAGATTTGATTTAACCTGATAACTAATTATTCAAAAATACTTATTTGGTCACAGATATTTTGCGGGTACTGAATACGCCATTCATATCAAGAATTACATAATAAATGCCTGTTTGTACACCATCCAGATTCAATGAAAAAACATGTTCCCCACTTGATTTTTCACCAAGGTTATAACTTCTGATCACCCTGCCTGAAATATCAGCTACACTGAACACAACATTTGATTTGGTTGTAAGATAGTATGGAAACGTTGTAGTGTTTGAGAATGGATTTGGATAATTAACACCCAAAGATTTGTTTGAATTATCCTTAATGCTTATTAATCCGGTCGTTGATTTGGTCGCATTACCCAGACTTTCTGCCTGTTCATCCGTCAATGCAACAACCCAGATAGCAAGTTCAGCACATTGAATTAAATTATCTTCACCGTCATTATCATGGAATATCAGCAATTTATCAATAAATGCATCTCTGCCATCAATATCCTGAGCTTGTCCGTTCACCCATTTTTCTCCATCGATATAAATATTGAAAAGCTCTCCATTTTTAACAGCTATTACAGCTCTGTACCATGTGTTGGCATTTAAGGTCTTTTCAGAATAACCGTAACGCCATGCACCTATTTTATTGTCCGTATTGATAAACATTTCAGCATCATCTTCTGCATTTGGTATCTGGTAAAGGGCATGCCAAACAGAAGATTCCGGCATACTGATATCCATCATCAGGGTATATTCATTTACAGAACTGCCATTCCCGTTTGGTTCGATGCCGGGAGTCATTTCAAGATAACTGCCAACACCAATTTCGACACCCAGATTCCCGGCAGCAGGACCACTAATGGTACTGTGTGTACCGGACAAAACCAAAGGTTCACCCACTAATGCTGCGAAAATATCAAGTTCATCATCGAAAGTCCACCACCCTTTTCTGGCTGGAAATCCCGTCTGATCAGTTGCTTTTCCTAATTTGAACGCTAGTTCATCCGTTAGCGCTACATCCCAAATTCCAACCTCTGAACATACCATGGTATTATCTTCACCATCTTCATCAGCAAAAAGGAGTAAAACATTTTCCAAGGCATCTCTGCCATCTATATCTTGTCCTGACCCGAGAACCCAGAGTTCTCCATCAACATAAATTTTATAGAAAGTACCGTTTTTTACTGAAATCAAAACGCGATACCAGGTATTTTCAATGATATCATTAGATGAGTATCCGGTTCTGCTGGCGCCAATTTTATTGCCGGCATTTATAAAACATTCACCATCATTTGAATTGGTCGGATCAGTGTTAAACAGACTATGCCAAAGATCTTTCACAGGCATCATTAAATCGAGTTGTAAAGTATACTCATTGACAAAGGCTCCACCTCCGTTTCCTGCTATTCCGTGTGTCATTGCAAAATGACTGCCCACCCCAACTTCAACAGCGAGATTGCCATCAAAAGGTCCGTTTACTGAGTTGGCAGCTCCTGTTAACACCAAAGGCTCACCGATCGTTGCAACATTGAAATCAGTCGGATCATCGAATTTCCACCATCCTTTTCTCACAGGGAAAGTTGTGACTACTTGTTCACTCGCCCTTCCAAGTTCAGCAGCTTCTCCGGCATTCAAAGCAACATCCCAGATAGCAACTTCTGCGCATACCATATTATTATCCTCGCCATCTTCATCTGCAAAAAGCAACAATGCTGCTTCCAGTGCATCACGTCCGTCTATTTCCTGTCCTGCTCCTTCAAGCCAAAGCTCTCCATCAACAAATATTTTGTAAAACTCACCATTTTTGACTGAAATTAATACACGATACCAGGTATCTTCGGCAATAAAAGCGGTAGAAAAACCGTTTCTGTTGGCGCCTATATTATTATTCGCATTGATAAAACATTCACCATCATTTGAATTGGCCGGATCAGTATTAAATAAGCTGTGCCAAAGGTCAGCTTCAGGCATCAGAATGTCAAGTTGCAGCGTATATTCATTCACTTTTGAACCGCCGCCATTGGCATTGATCCCGTGATTCATAGTGAGATAAGTTCCGACACCTATTTCGATTGCCAGATTATTTTCAGCTGGCCCGTTGACTGAAATCAGCGCACCACTTATTCCTAATGGTTCACCAATTGTTGCAAGGGTCAGATTATCAGGATCATCAAATTTCCACCATCCTTTCCGAACTGGAAATGGAAGATATGGTTCGTTCAGTACATTTCCGAGTTCCTGAGCCTGTTCAGTATCCAAAGCAACATTCCAAATACCAGTTTCGGCACATATCATAGTATTATCCTCTCCATCTTCATCAGCAAAAAGAAGCAAAACCGTATCCAAAGCATCCCTGCTATCAATATCTTGTCCTACGCCTTCAAGCCACAGTTTCCCGTCAACAAAAATTTTGTAAAAAGATCCGTTCTTTACTGAGATCAACACACGGTACCAGGTGTTCTCAACGATTTCATTGGCGGAATATCCATTTCTGCTGGCGCCGATTTTGTTACCTGAATTGATGAAGCATTCACCATCGTTGCTATTCGTCGGGTCTGTATTGAATAAACTGTGCCACAGGTCTTTTTCAGGCATTTTGATATCCATCTGGAGGGTATATTCATTCACCAATAAACCACCACCATTGGCGCTTATACCGTGAGACATAACCAGATAACTGCCTGTTCCAACTTCAACAGCAAGATTATTTTCAACCGGTCCTTCAACAGAAGTTATGGTGCCATTTACCGTCAATGCATCTCCTGTTGCAGGAGTTGTCATATTGATAGCATCATCAAATTTCCACCATCCTGTTCGTTCAGGGATAGCAGCATTGGCTGTGAAACTGCAAAACATCACAAGAATCGCAGCGATCTGGAGTAATTTTGTATTCATATTCAAAGTTTTTATTTGATTAATCAATTAATTCAATTCACTATTATATTTATTTTAAAATCCACATCAAAGCATTGGAGTCATCATTGCCGGAGAATTGTCTGTTAATCGCTTCCTGAACCTGCTCCCGGTTCGATTCAAGTTCAGTTGAAGGATAAAGCCAGCGTACCGGGATTTTAGCAGGATCGCTGTTGAGATTTGTCAGTGGGTTAATGGGTAATTCAGGATAACCTACTCTCCTGTATTCATAGTAAGCATTGTAACCATCCTGCATGAATCCCAGGAAATACCGTTGTTGCCAAATCTTTTTCAATTTTTCTTCATCAGTTCCGGTAAAGGCTACTTTATTATCAGCCAGATAGCTGGTAATGACAGATGTGGTGATCTTCATTCCATGATGATATTTGATGTCATCAGGTGTGTTGGTTCCCACAAAAGTAAAAGCTGCTTTTACTCCATTGTCATAATATGTTTTTGCATCCCCGGAAACCCAACCCAGTAAAATTCCCTCAGCAATAATGAAACATTGTTCACTATAGCTCAGCAGGTAAGTTGGTTCACCTTTATTGACTGCACTGTATCTTTTGTTTATTTTACTGATTTGTTTAGCGTTATACTTTGTGGCAATGGAGCCAAATTCATCTGAAGGGTCCACTCCCACATAAGCATTCCAATTGTTAGAGGCCATACCGGACGCAACTTTGGCTTCGGAAGCTTCTGCAAAGTAAAAAAGCCTGAAATCCTTCAGTTCTTTCATTTTATCAACGATCGTAGTACTCATGATCGGATAATCACGGAAATTACTGTTATAAAACGGGTAATTTTCTACTTCAAGGCTTGAATAATTGAGCTGAAAATTATCGGCATTGGACTGGAATATTTTGTTTTCATTGACTATGGTTGCAAAACGTTCTTTCACCTTTAAATCAGCATCATCAGTTTTTTTCATCAAATGCTGTAATACTTTAAGTTTCAGAGAATTTGTAGCCTGCAACCATTTTGCTGCACTTCCTTTATAAACCGGATCTCCTTCAAAAGATTTCCCGTTAGCAAATAATTCAGCGGCTTTATCAAGTTCATTCAAAATGCCAATGAATACATCCCGCTGTGAATCATACCTGGGGTTGTAAATACCTTCTTCACCTTTCAAGGCATCAGTATATGGAATATCTCCTACTGAGAGCGTGAGATTAAAAAAAGTATAAGCTCTTAAAAAATGTCCCAGAGCAACATAAGAATCTTCGTTGAAAGAACCTTTAGCGGCCTCTTCCATTTTTTTTACATTGGTCAATTTAACCACGGACGAAAAATAAGTCCGGTCAAATTTATTGTATTGCAGATCACGGGCACCTTCCATATATGAAATATATTTAGCCAGCATATCTTTACCAAGGAATTCAGCACCCACATGGGAATAAGTCATTGTTCCCAAAATAAGATTGGTTGCCAGCATTCCCGGTGTCACTTTTGATGTACTATTAGGGTCGGTATTATAGTCTTCAAATTTGGAGCATGAATGAAGCCACATTCCAAAGATCATGATCAATACGAAGTAATATATTTTTTTCATAAGTAAGCTTTTTATTTGTTTTCTCTTCCGGCTAAATGGAATCTTTGATGAAAAATACGGACGATGCACCCGAATGCCTGTATTTTCCTTATCGATTTCATCAATTTAAATTTATAAAAATTACATCATTACTTTTAAAATCCGGCATTTATATTGAGTCCGACATATCTCATGGATGGCGAAACCAGATCCCAGGTACCACCACCATCAGGATCAGATTTTTTATATTCTTTACCCCAATAAAACAAATTCTGACCTATCAGTGAAATACTCAGATCTTCCATGGCAACATATTGTAAAAATTTCTGAGGCAACCTGAAAGTAAGCGATACATCACGCAATTTCAGGAATGTTTCATCCAGAATATTTTGACTGCACCAACTCCATGGACCTCTCTGGTAATTGTCTTTTATGTATCTTTCATAGGAAACTTCCTTATCATTCCGGACAAACACACGGGTATCCTCCAATATTCTGCCGTAAGAATCATAAACCACATCACCTGATACGATCATAACTCCATTCCCGATGTAATTTTGATTTCCGTTCACTACTTCATCATATCTCCATTCGTTGTCGCTGTCAATATGAGCTCCGGAATGCCATAACAAGGCATCAAGACGTGAGAATGACAATCCACCGATCCGGCCATCCAATGCAAGATTGAGTGTAATTGATTTATAGGTCAGACTGGTTCCCCAGCCCCATACCCATTTGGGATCGCTGTATCCCCAAACGCTTTCAAAATCTGATCTCACCGGAAATCCCTGGTTATGAACAATATTCCCGTCTCCATCTCTTACCCAGTCATATACGGTATAAGCATCTGCTCTGGCTCCTTCAAAAATCCAGTATAGATCCGGCGTATAGATACTATCCAGTTGCCCATATCTTGTCACATAATTTGACCAGTTGGTGTACATGTCCCACTCAATTGAACTATTTTTAATTAAAGTACCTTTGAGTGATAATTCTAAGCCATTTTTTCTGAGCACTTCATCGCTGTTGATTGTTTTGGAATTGAATCCCGTTGCATTGCTTATTTGAGCGGATTTTATAAAATCATAGCTTAGCTTTCTGTACCAGGAAAAATCCAAATGCAATCTATTTTTAAAGAACCTGGCATCCGTACCTAATTCAGTGGTTTGAGCACTTTCCGCAAAAATATCTGAAGCTTTTAATGTTGTCGGGAAACTTGCACTATTAAATCCTCCCCAGGCATTTGAGGTCACTTCATACGGATTTGCAATTTCATATATATCAGCAGGTTTTTTAGACACTGTCCATGAACCTCTTAATTTCCAGAAATCCAGCCATTTGATCGTAGGGAGGATTTCTGAAACTACAAAACTTCCGCCTACAGATGGATAGATGTAAGGATTATTTTCCATGGTGAGTGTTGAACTCCAGTCTCCTCTGGCTGTCAAATCCAAAAATGCTATACTTGCCCATGAAAATGAGGTCCTTGCATACAAACTATTCACTTGTTTTTGGTACAGGCCAATGCCCCAACCTATCGGATCAACAGAGCTTTTCAAAGAATAATAGCCTGGAATACTCAATCCGCCTTTGGTGTATTCATTCAAATTATCATCTTTTTTAAAGAATATTCCACCTCCCATCAGTCCATCGAATCTAAACTTACCAACCTTTCTTTCTGCAGTTAAAATAACATCAGAATTTGAGCTATAACCGTTGGACCTTTCCTCTTCATAATATCCTTTCTGATCCCATGCATTCGCTGCGCTAATGGCATTTCTGTAATTATTTCTGTTTATATAAAAATCCAAACCTGATCGGGCAGTCAGTTTTAACCAGGGAGTGAATTTATAGGTAGCTGAAACAAATCCATTGACAATATCCCTGTCTGCTGTTTGTATAACTTCGTTCGCCAGAAAATAAGGATTATCGTACCATACCGTATTGAACCAGTTTTGTGAAACATCTTTAACTTTCCAATAGTCCTTGTAGTCCTGAATATCCCATTCAGCGCCCAACCATCCGATCAGATTGTATAGAATACCTCCCGAATACTGATTTCCTCTTATATTGGGAGAAGTGTGTTTTGTATAGGACATATTGGATTCCAGATCCAGATTTTTAAAACGCATATCTCCACCTAAGGTATATATCATTTTAGTCTGCTTCTGGTTTGGGAATTGGCCTTTGTTGAATATGTGGGTAAAAGAAGACCGTAAAGTGCTGTTGTCCCCGGTATTGATTATGTTGATGTTACTGTTGACTGTATAACCAGGTTCCTGAAAATTTTTCAGATTATCTTTGCCCTTTGACTCAAGAAGTGCATTTTCCTGCCAATCTTTAATGACCGGATCCCAAAGAGTCGCTGTCCTGCCTATGTCGAGTTTATCACCCCAGACATAATCATCTCCGTATTTCCCGTTGAAGCCTGAAGAATACGATTTTTGTGTTTTAGGCTCTACCACAAAACCTGCATTATACATGGAGGAAGAATTCAGTTTGACAGACAAACCTTTTTTCCTGGTACTTCCACCAATAGTGGTAACCATGATGGCTCCTCCTGATCCCCGTGATCCGTACAATGCAGAAGCAGTAGCACCTTTCAACACGTCTATATGCTGTATATCATCAGCAGAAATGTCATTAAGTGTCATATTTTCTGTAGGCACTCCATCAATTACCAGAATTGGCTTTTCACCTCTGAGTGTCAGGTCAGTATTGACTCCGAAATTTGAACTGTTTTTAACTGTCAAACCGGCAACTTTACCTGTCAGGGCAGAGGTAGGGTCTATGGTTTTTACTTTTTGAAAGGCTTCGCCCAGTACTTTTTGAGTAGCATAACCAAGCGCTTTCTCATCCCTTTTTATACCTAAAGCAGTAACTACCACACTTTCCAGCACTTTCCTGGTTTCTTCAAGCTCAACATTAATAACATTCGTGTTCTGAACTTGAATTTCCTGAGTCGCATATCCGATATATGAAAAGATCAGAACCGTATTTTCATTTGGAATACTGATCGAATACTTTCCTTCAAAATCCGTAATAGTCCCGTTCGTTGTTCCTTTTACCAAAACTGTTGTTCCGGGCAACGGGCCTTTATCTTTTGTGTCCAAAACCGTTCCGGTAATGATTCTCTCCTGAATTTGAGGGACTTCAACAATACTTTTTATGGGAGATAAAATGATCTGCTTTTCACTCAAAACGATATTCACAGTTTCATTTTTGAATAAATTTTTGAGGATATCAGATATCGATGTATTGCTATAAACAGCATCAACTTTACGATTGAGATTGATCAGTTTTTGATTCACTAAAAAAGTATAATCGCTCTTTGATTCGATCTCATTCAACACATCATTGATGGAAGCATCATGCATATTCAGTGTAATCTTCGTACTCTGAGCACTCAGAAATACTGGGATCCATAAAAACACAAGATAGATTAGAGATTGTAGAATTTTTCTCATAAGCATTTGATTTAAAATGATATTATATAGATGAAATTATAATTTTTTTCTTTGAATAGCTTCCGTCAGGCAAAAGTTTGGGCGGTTGCTGTCTGTAAACAAATGGTGATGATATCTTCAATAAATTCAGGACTTCTACAAGAGATTCGTTTTTGAAAGTAGCCCTGAAACTGTATTGCTTCAGTTTTTCCCCTTGCAATTCTATGGTCACATTGTATTGTATGCTCATTCTGCGGGCAACTTCTTCAAAGGGATCATTACGAAAAACAAGTTTACCGTCTTTCCATGCATAGCACTTGTAAATATCTTCACTGATAGTAGAGATATTTGAATTTTCATGCTTATAATTCAAAACTTCATTGGGTTTCAAATTGACTTCCCAGGGATGGTCTTTTCTATTTTCAGTGATGGCCACTTTTCCTTTAACTAATGCTACCTGAGGGGTTTCATCATCAGAATAAGCTCTCACATTGAATTTAGTGCCTGTGGCTTTGACAATAAACTCTCTGGTGGACACGATAAAAGGTCTGAGTTCATTCGACTTCACTTCAAAATAAGCTTCACCTTCCAGAAAAACAATCCTTTTATCTGGTTCAAATTTTTGAGGGTATTTTATTTTACTTCCTGAATTCAACCAGACTTTTGAACTATCGGGTAAGATCATTGTGGTTATTGCTCCAAAAGGAGTAGCAACCTCATGTAAAGCAGAACCCTGTATTTTTTGAGCTTTTTCTTTGCGAAGCAAAAATTGAGAACCACCAAAAATGAAAACCGGTATGATCAGTATTGCTGCAATCTTTTGCCAGTTGTACCATATTTTTTTAAATCCGGTAAAAAGTCTCAGTTGACTGGTGATCTTTCTCAGGGCTGCATCTTCAGAAATATTTATTTTTTCATGAGCATGCCAGATGATCTTCATCTGTTGGAAATATTTTTTATTCTCTTCAGACAAATTCAGCCAATTCTGTAGCTCCTTTTCCTCATGTAGGGTAGTTTCACCGGATAAAAATTTGGCAATTAAAGTGTCAGGATTATTGACCATTTATTGTATTTCAATAATAAAAAAGCAATATCAGCTATTCAATGTATGTATTGACCATAACTAATATACTGTCGTTTCAAAGCAGCCATACCACATTGAAAATTGATTTTTTTTTAATTTAATTTTTTAAGGCAATAAATATCCGTGAAAAATTTGAAAACTCTAAACTGGACGAACCTGAAACAAAGAGGGAAATGATTTAGGAATCAGGAACAAATAGGATCGATTTCAGATCTAGTTTAATCAAAAAATCGTTCATCTTTGTTCGCCCTGTTGGAAACACATCCTTCGGGGTTCAGTATTCTGTCCGTTTTTGTTTGACTAAATTGAAGTTCTATAAATTATGCCAAAAAAAACATCCATTTGATCTGTCATACACAAACCAGCCTTTAAATCAAATCCTTCAATTCTTCCCGGAGCAGGCTTAATGCTTTCCCCATTCTGACCTCAATGGTCCTGACAGATACATTTAGTTTTTCTGCAATTTCAGCATAAGTCAACGATTCATTCCGGTTCATTTTATAGACCAAAGCATAAACTTGCGGAATATGTTCCAGGGCATCGATATAACGTGCCTGAATTTCAGATTGAAGAATATAGGTGTCGATATGATTGTAGGAATTGAGGGCTTCCTTTAATGTCATCGCCGAGTATCGACCTGTGACAACATGATGTCTGATTGAATCAACACAACGATTGTGGACTGCCTTCAGCAGATATGAAATCAGTGAACCACGAACCGCAGTTGTGGTCCTATTTTCCCAAAGTTTCACAAACACTTCCTGTACTATATCTTCAGATTGTATCCCGTCCATGATCAGGGATTGAGCATAATGCACAAGATCAGTATAATATTTTTTAAATATCAGGGAAAATGCAGTGATGTCATCATCCGTAAGACGGATAACCAATTGAACATCAGTTTTGTTATGAACAAATGACATTTGACTTCCAGGGTTTATTGTTTTATGATCTTTTTATTATAAATCACCCCATTATCAAGTGAAATATTTAAAAGGTAAATACCACAATTCAGGTTTCCGATATTAATCCGGTTATTTAATAATTGACCTTTTTCATAATGCCTTACCAGGTTTCCCTCAATATTGAAGATCTCGATTGATTTGATCTTGTGATGAGTATCAATGATGAGGAACTCTTTACCAGGATTTGGATAAATTTTTATATCATTTTGAATTTCATCAATTACAGAAACAATATTGCAATCCACCTCCTCATTTCCTATACGTAAATAAATATCATCTATATAACTATCGTTGTCTGAACCTGCATTTCTGACACCTTTCATTTCAAATTTTATCGATCTTGTAAGCGCTGGAATTTTGATTTTACCTTCTTTTAAAGTAAAAACAGGCGTGTTGTGGCTGATCCATTCACTTTCTCCCAATAATGAATTTGAGCTGTTGTAAAAATAAATTTTTATCTGAGGTATATCACTACCACTCCAGTCACGCATATAAGCGCCAAAATATGCTGTTGAATTTCCGGTATCAATTGTTGTGGCATCCTGACTGACATTCACTTTTTGTGTTGCACGACCAATTGGATGATCGGTACAAATACCCCCGATTGCAAAAAGTCTTTTGCCGGTGTGAGGTGCAGGAGATCCGCATTCGTCCAGCGCGAGCGATTCCAAAGTGCCTTCTTCCACTACCCACCCGGAAGTGCCTGATTCAGCTCCGGGATTTGTCAGTAAATTGTCAGAAAATGCGGAATAAGTGACATTGAAAGAAACCGGATCACTCCATTCACTCCAATTGAATTCTTTATCTCTGTATCTGACTCTCCACCAATATTTGGTATTGGGATTCAATCCTGATATTTCTTCGTCCCTCAGATCATCATTCGCCTGCGTATTTACATTTGAATACCAATTTTCGAAATTCTTCCATGTTTCAACAACTGTTTTTGAAAAATCATTCTTATCACTTATCTGCCAGTTCGTCTGAGCATGTTCTGAATCACCGGAAGTTGCAGAAAAGACTGAAGCTTTTAATTTCACACATTCCAATAACACTGAATCATTGACAGGCGATAAAGCTTCAGGTTTATTGATTGTTTTTGTTTGTTTAAAAACGGTAAAGCTATCAGTTACCATATTGTCTTTATGATGGGTTTCATTTCCCCGGCTCACTCGTTTTACGGTCATTTTGGGATTAGTACCTGCTGTAACATCAAAAACTACAAAGCCCCATTCATCCTGAGTAACTGAAAATTCATCATAATCATAATTGGCAAATTCGCCCCAATAGTCGATATTACCAGATGCTGTCGCCACATTTATCCAGATATGTTTAGCATCTCTGGACTGACCTCTGGAATAAGCATGTGTATGTCCAAATAAATGAAAACTCGGTTTTCCGGAATTGTTGGTAAAATTTTCCAACAATGAAATTACTTGTCCGGTGTATGGAATTTCACCAGGTGTCCACAATTCTGATTTAAAGGGGTGATGAAGTTCAAGAACTACAAAATCTATATGTTGGTTTTGAGCTGTTTCATCGAGGACAATCTTTAACCAGTCCAATTGTGCCTGAGTATTATAATTCACAACCTCATAATTGGAATCCATCCCGATAAATCTGACATTGGAATAATCTTTATACCACGTATGTTCAGTATATCCTGTGGGTCCGTTTTCAGGTAAATGAAAATAATTAAAAAAGTTGATAGAATTAGATTCATGGTTGCCTAAAACCGGATAATTTCCAACATATTGCAAAACATCTCTTGCAGGAGTAAAATAGTAATTTTCCCATTCTGAATAGGTATTACCTGAGTTAACTAAATCTCCGACAGTTAAAATAAACCCAAGATGATCTTCAATTTTTGGCCCGTAATTTTTTGAAAAATAGTTTAAAATCCCACTGTGATTTATTTCATAAAAAACATTTGGGTTGCCTCCATCCAATTGCATGTCACTAACTGCCACAAATGAAAATGATTTTTCACTGTTTTGAGATGGATCAGTTTTGAACCTATAAATCGGAGAGGTCAGGTTACCTGACTTTACTCTGTAATAATATTTGGTATCGGGTGTAAGCTCTGAAATAAAAACTTTATGCATTTGTGAAATTCCATCTGAAGAGGTATAAAAATTGCCCGTAACACTTTTGCCCAATGTTTCTGAGAGCCCATATTCCAATATAGATTGAGTTCCTGAACTGGTTTCCCACATTACATACGCGGAGGATGTTGAAACATTCTGAAGGTAAGGCAGAACTTTAATGGTTTGCCCGAATATTGAATAACTGATTAATAGAAGAACAGTGATTATGGAAAGTTTCATGTTTATTTTTTAAGGAAAATTACTGTAATGCTATGCAATCCAACTTGAAATAATCGGCAGATATAAATTTGGTTTGAACCCTATTAACCAACATTTTGAGTTGAATTCGCATATGCTCATACCATAGCTCAATTTGCTTGTTATTTTCAAATTGAACAGATATTGGATATGCTCCGATTGCTTTTCAATACGGTTGCTTAGAAAGATTTTTTACTAAATTGGTAATCTGACTTCCGGCCAATTTCGTATTGATATGTGTACAGATACCTATTTTTTTACCGGGCAAATTTATAAGTTTTTTTGAGAAAATTATTTAAAGGAATCAATAAATGAAAATTGAATAACATAAGTAAAAAGATTTTAAATAGAACATGAATTACCTGCATCATACGCTATTTCATTTAAATTGAATTTCCCATTTCACATCATTTGAATTTTCAAAACTGACATCAATTCTCAGGATATTTTGCTCAACTTTTCTAATGCTGAAATTTTGCCTGTCTTCATATACTTTGCTATTCATAGGTTGCCAGTTATAATTTTCAGGAATGTAAACAAAAACACTATGGCGGCTACCTAAGGGTGATTGCGAAATTACGGTTAGAGTTTTGGAATCCAAGTTAAATTGTTCATCCACAATTTCCACAGCACCCATTTTTACATGTCTGTTGGTTCCAATGACTTGAGGTATTCCGGATTTTACCCTGCAGGAATACAAAACCACACTGCCGGGATTGATCGTAACATATAATGAATCCTGAGTTTCACCCATAAACTTTTCGTTCCAAAAGTCGAAAATAAGGTACTTTTTATCTTTTGGCAGCTGGGCATTTTCAAGTAAAAAAGGTCTTTCAAGTGGATTTTTTCTGTCAGGATTAAAAAATGCCAGTAGATTCCATTTGCCAAAGTTTTTGATTATCTGGCATTTAAACATTGTTTGAGGATCATTTTCAAGCAGATCGACAGGTAGGGCATTTTCTGACGTTGAGGGATATATTCTGGTCAGAATATTTAGTTTAGTCTGATCCATGTTAAGAAATCTGTCACCTGACATGACATTTCCACCACTTAGTCCAATCATGGTAGCGACAGCTTTTGCTTCATTATCTGATAACAAGTCAATACAAACGTGGTCTATATCATTGGTCCATGTTTTATTGTTATAAAACCAACGCTTACCTTCAGCTCCGGCACTACTGGAATACCCCTTAAAAACCTGTAACCATGCCATGTCTGAATATGCGTAGTTCTGATCGTATTCAATCCGCATGCTATTGATGTAACCTCCTGAAACATGCCCGGGTCCGCAATCCAAAATATGACAGGCTTTACCTGCCACATCGCGCATGATTTCTAATGCATGTCTGTAAACCTGCGCAGGTGTAGCATCCCTTCGATAAAACTGATGCGTTGAAAAGACCGTCCAAGCCACAAAATCAATTTTTATCATTTCAAAACCCCATCGATTTGTTATAGTATCAATCAGATTTCTGTACCATTTTTCAGCATCAGGATGAGTGATATCCAAACAATATCTTTTAGGGACTTCATTTTTGTACCAGTCCGTATCAACTGAAGGCCAGGGCCCGATCCTTACGGGCATTCCATGTTGATCCTTCAATAGCCAGTCTTTATGATTTTTGAAAATGTCAGTTGTTTCTGAGATCACAAAAGGTGATATCCAGATTCCAGGTTTCAATCCAAGATGTTTAATACTGTCGCACAGCCAGGTGAGTCCATGAGGAAATCTGCTATTGCCCTGCCAATCACCGTGTGCTGTCTGAAATCCTTCATCTATCTGTATATACTCAAATCCATACGCTTTGAGATTTTTTGAAGCGAAAATAGCATTTTCAAGTATTTCGTTTTCAGAGTAGATATCCAATGTAGCAAACCAGTTACACCATCCATTCACAATCCTACAATCCGGATTTTTCATTTTAACTTTCATCATATCAGCGTAATAACTATTTGAATCATATTTATCATTTCCGAAAACGAAAACAAATTCATCAGAACTGATTTCATTACCGGGAAGTAGCTCAAAACCGGGATTCAATACGGATTCTGCAATCAAGGAAAGCGACTCTTCATTATTTTTCAAAACCTGAATTCTTCCGAGTGTATTGGCATTCAGCAAGTAACCTGCTGTAAGGCTGATATGATCTTTTGAACCAAACAATGTAATATTCCACCAACTTTGTGCAGTATAAGGATTTTTTGTAAGGAATGTATCTGACATAACACCACCTTTAGTTTCTCCATAAGGCTGAGGTCTTTCCCAGGGTTTATCCAAAGGCTGAATATTTCCCGCATCATAATACATCGCTCCATTTGTCTGGCAATGTGAAGCATTGTTCCACTGAAAAACGCCTCCTTCTGCCTTGAGTACCCGAACAGGTTCTATGCTACGAATATTGATAGCATTTTTTGAAATGTTTTTATAAATGATCTCCATGCTGATAGCGTGAGGAGATTTGTAAATTGTGAATATTTGCTTGAAATTCAATTTACCATTTTTGTCTTTTCCATCAATAATAAATTTCATATTTCCAACTGAGTCGGTAATTTCTTTAGTTCTGTAATGATAGTTGTCTTCAACAGAAGGATAAATTCCTGAGGTGGTTATAACAGAAGCACAGGCATTCTTAATTAAAAATTTACCTGTTTTTTGTTCAACTGAAAATCGACCTGTTTTTTGATCAAATACTATTTTGTTGAGATCATTTTCCGTTATCTGAGCTTGTGTATTATAAATAATGATCAACATTAAAATCAGGAGCAACAAATTTTTCATATAACTGCTTTTTGTTTAAATAATTTGCAACCAAATTAAATCTTAAAGTTGGAATTAATTAGATTTTTCTGAAAAATGAGGTTTCAAATAAATTTTATTTGTTAGCTTTTTATTTGATTTCTGAGCCTTATGGTTTGTTTGATGAAAACTCCTGACGATCCATACGGATGTCAATTTTGACGATGCTATTACCTGTCACATTTCCAACAATATAACATGCATGTCTGTTTTGTGAAAAGCCTGCATGGTAATTAATACAGACATTCAAGAGAAACGTCTGTCTTTTTCATGTGGATTTAATATTTTTCGAATAAATAAAAAAACTTAAGCAGGTATTTTAAACAATAGGCTACATTTTCCATGATCCCAAATTTTAAAAACTAAAATTAAAAATTAAATTTGATCAAATTTAAGATTCAATGCAACACACCATCGCACTCCGACCCTGGGAAATGGATGACCTTACCAATTTGGTAACATACGCCAATAATCCCAAAATCGCTCAAAACCTGACCGATATGTTCCCCCACCCTTATTCCAGGGAAGATGGAATCGCCTTTATCCAGATGACTAAAAACCTCAAAGATGGCGTGATTTTCTGTGTCACAGTGGATGATGAAGTTGCCGGGAGCATCGGTGTTTTCATGCAAAAGGACATCATGCGCAGAAATGCCGAACTGGGTTATTGGATCGCAGAACCTTTTTGGGGAAAAGGAGTTTGTACCACATCTGTAAAACTGATCGTTCGATATGGATTTGAACATTTCGATATCGACCGGATTTTTGCCCGACCTTTTGGCAGAAATATCGCTTCACAAAAAGTACTGATGAACGCCGGCTTTGCTTTCGAAGCGAGATTTCATCAAAATATCATCAAAAACGGAATTCTGGAAGACGAACTTTTTTTTGGTATCAGGAAAGCATTCTTGAAGAAATGATTTAAGTCCATACCCATATTGTTCCTTACCAAAAGAAAATCCGCATTAATAAACATTTTATCCCTTACATTTGTTATTCCGAATGATTTATACAATTGAAGGTATATAATCATCAGGAATCAAGAATTTTATATCGTTAATTTATTCGTTGAAATTCAACACTATAATTTCATTTGAACATGAATGTTATCTATCTTTCTCCACATTTTCCGGAGAATTACATCGCTTTTGCTGAGGCTTTACATAGCAGAGGCGCTCGTGTACTTGGAATTGCCGAATTGCATTATGACCAGTTGCCTGACAGATTAAAACCTGTTTTGACTGATTATTATGCCGTCCAGAATATGGAAAACTATGATGAAATGCTCCGTGCGGTGGCTTTTTTCACCCACAAATACGGCAAAATTGATCATTTGGATTCTTTGAACGAACACTGGTTATTCACCGAAGCCAGTCTGAGAACAGATTTCAATATTCCCGGCATTCACAATGATACCATCGCGGATATGAAATATAAATCCCTGATGAAAGAACGGTTTATCAAGGCAAGTATCCGCGTTGCCAGGGGCAAAGTACTCCACACACATGACGAAGCAAAATCATTCATCCGGGAAGTGGCTTATCCTGTGGTTGCAAAACCGGATTCAGGAGTCGGCGCTGCCAACACCTACAAGATATCAGATGATATCCAACTGGAGCGTTTCTTTGAAAACAAGCCGGATATACCTTACATTTTTGAAGAATTCATTTCAGGTCGCATCGAAACATTTGACGGACTGACAGACAAATTCGGCAATCTGGTCTTTTGCACCGGACATGTATACAGCGATGGCGTCATGGATGTGGTCAATAACGACCGGCATGTGTTTTATTACAGTTTCCGGGATATTCCAGCTGATGTGGAAGAAATGGGCATGAAGATCTTCCGCGAATTCAATCTAAAAGGAAGATTTTTTCACTTCGAGTTTTTCCGGACAGACGATGGCAGCCTGGTTGCACTGGAAGTCAACATGCGACCTCCGGGAGGTTACACCACCGATATGTTCAATTTTGGCAGCGACATCAATATCTATGAGCAATGGGCCAATATGGTAACCATGAATGCATTCAGCACGGATTACCAAAGGAAGTATCACGTGGCTTATGTGGGAAGAAAATGGCGCTTCGATTATGCACACACAACAGACGAAATTGCTGCCTTATGCGGTGAAAAACTGGTTTACCACAACTATGTCAGCGGCATTTTCAGTCTCGCCATGGGAAATTATGGATACATTATCCGTCATCCGGATTTGGAAGAACTCTTAAAATGTGTACATTTGATACATCGATTGAAAGATTAGTTCCGGACAGGGCGCGTCTCTTAAAAAATTGACATCTGATTTGCTCCCGATAAAACGAAAACAAAAAATGCAGCTATGAACGTCGTTTACTTTTCACCACATTTCCCGCCAAATTATGTTTGGTTCATTAAAGAATTGAAAAAGGCCGGAGTGAATACCCTGGCCATAGCGGACGTACCATTTGAGCACCTTTCACCAGTTTTGAAAGAATCACTCAATGACTATTATCGTGTAGAAAATCTCGAAGATTATGATGCAGTGGTAAAAGCTATGGGCTATTTTATCCATAAATACGGACGCATTGACCATCTCGATTCTCTCAATGAACATTGGTTGATGATGGAAGCCAGTCTGAGGACTGATTTCAATATACCCGGTTTGAAAAACGATGCCATTGGTGATATGAAATTCAAATCAAGGATGAAACAGCGGTTTATCCATGCCGGTGTAGAGGTTGCCCGTGGAAAGGTCATTGATACCATGGAAGAGGCCAAACGTTTCATCAAAACCGTCAAATATCCTGTCATCGCCAAACCGGACAATGGCGTAGGTGCTACTGCTACCTTCAAGATCAATGATGACAGTCAGCTGGAGGCTTTTTTCAGCAAAAAGCCCGAAACTCCTTACATTTTTGAAGAATTCATCGATGGAACGATAGAAAGTTTTGATGGCCTTACTGATAAAAACGGCCATCTGGTGTTCTATACTTCCAATATTTTTTGCCAGGGAATCATGGACATTGTCAACCAGGATAAACATGTATATTATTATACTCAGCGAAAAGTTCCGAAAGACATCTCCGAAGCAGGCAAAAAGATCCTTCGGGAATTTGACCTGAAGGGCAGATTTTTTCACTTCGAATTCTTCCGCAAAAATGACGGCGGACTCGTAGCCCTGGAGGTCAATATGAGACCACCCGGCGGTTTTACCACCGATATGTTCAACTATGCCAGTGACATCAATATCTATGAGTTTTGGGCGAAAGTGGTCACCGGTCAGCCAACTGATTTTAAATATACACGAAAGTACCACGCTTGTTATATCGGAAGAAAAAACAGGTTTGAATATTCCCACAATCTGCATCAGGTGATCCAGCATTGCGGGAACGACCTGGTTTTTCATCATCCTGTTGGTGATGTTTTGAGTCCTGCCCTCGGCCACTACGGCTTCATTGTCCGACATGAGAATCTCCAGCAAATAAAAAAATACATTGATTTTATACTACAATTTGACTAAAAAATGAACAGAGACTATCAAAAATGGTACAGCGATCATCTGGGAAAAGACATGGAATTGCTGGTTCACGGACACGCAGGCACCCCGTTTATTATTTTTCCGTGTTCGAACGGTCGTTTTTTTGATTTCGAAAACCGGGGCATGTTTCACACGGTTGAACAGGAAATTAAAGAGGGAAAAGCGATTTTTTTCAGTGTGGACAGCATCGACTGGGAGACCTGGCACAATCACGGTACGCATCCTTCCGTTGGCGCAGCCAGACATGAAAACTATGATCAGTATATCATCCATGAGGTGATACCTTACATACATCAATTCCTGGGAAACAATGAAAAAATCATCGCTGCTGGCGCCAGTATGGGTGCCTATCATGCGGTGAATTTCTTTTTAAGACATCCGGATTTCTTTGGAGGCACACTTGCATTGAGCGGAAATTACCATGCGAAGCATTTCGTAGGTGATTATATGGATGAGCATGTATATTTTAATTCACCCCTGGCATTTTTACCCGGACTTCAGGACAACTGGTATCTGGATCAATACCGGTCATCAAAAATCTTTGTATGCACAGGTCAGGGTGCCTGGGAAGAAACCATGGTAGAAGATACACATCATCTGAAATCTCTTCTGGAAGAAAAAAATGTACCGGCACATATTGAATTCTGGGGTCATGATGTCAATCACGACTGGAACTGGTGGGAACTGCAATTTCCGTATTTTGTAAAGAAGATTGTGTGAAGAGTAATTGTAAATGATTTTGAATCCTATTTTGAATCAGGATGTGGAATTTCGATATGTGAAACAATTCGGGTTTCAGTATTTAAACGGTTGGATCTGGTTTTAAGAATAATGGTGTTTTTGTAATTGTATAGGTTGATAGTCATTAAACCTTTCATGTGTTACCAGGGAGGAAACTTCCATTTCAGTGGCAAATTCAGGTTCTTTTACAAATGAACGCTCTCAATTTCTACAGACTAAATGACTATTCAGCTAAAAAGTTATATATTTTATCCTATTTTAAGCTATAACATCACCTATGTTTAATAACTTTTTTATTTCCTTTTCCAAAAATGGCAAATAATCGTTCAAGGTTTGCCAAACCTCTTCTGCGTCAACTCCAAAGTAATCATGTGCTACCATATTCCTGAAATCCTTGATCTTCACCCAGGGTATATGGGACTGTTGTTCACGAAGTTCAAAAGTTAATCTTGAAACGGATTCACCGATAACAATAAAATTCATCAAAACAGCATCAAAAGTTTTTTGATCAGTATAAAATGCCTCAGCGTCCCAAATATCCTCCACGAATTTGTTTATTCTTTTACAGCTGTCGAGGATTGCCAGCAAATTGGCCAAGTCTTTATCAGACATAGATAGCTGTTTTAAGGATCTGGTTTTTAAAATATGGCTTAATATATTTTTCCCTGCAAATATCAATTTCTCTATTAAACCTACTATTCAAAAGTTCTTTCAATTTAGCTTTTTTATCTGAAAGGTTTCGTGTTTCAGGTTGGAATTCAACTATGAGATCAATGTCGCTAAATTCATTTTCCTGATCGACAGCAAATGAACCAAATAATCCGATTTTAGTGATCTGATAATCAATAAATAATTCATTTTTGTGATTTTTTAAAAATGATAATATTTCATCTTTTGTGATCATTTTAATCGGATAAGCTGAATTAATTAATTCATTAAAGAATAAAATTACTTATTTCCCGGGAAAATACCAAGTTCAAGGATACCTAAACTTTAAAAACCTTATGGAAGCCAATATAATTTCAATAAAAAAGCCAGGGTGAACAGTCCCATATCGGTTATAATTTTGTTCCTACCAGGGTATAATGATACAGATCATAGCCATCTTCTATGGTATAATCGATCTGCAGCGTATAGTTTTGAAATACACCTTCACCATAAATTCTTTTATTTCCGTCAAATTTCTGGGAATAAATATTTATCCTCTTGCTGTAATCCTCTTTATCCCGGACATCCGCCTGGATCAATGCCCAATTGTCCTTAAGCCAGGGTGCATCAATTTTGATAGAATTACCATAATCAGCCGAAATGACCATCGAAAAAGGTCCTGCCACACCAGTTACGTGAGCTTCATAGACACCTGCAATTTCCATTACATCTTCATCATATTTTTCGCAGGAGGAAATCAGGATAACCAGTAAAAGAATTGAAAAAAGTTTAGCTTTCATTTTTAAATGATTTTTTGTGAATAAATACTTTACAAAAGTATTTCAGAGACGATGATGGCGCTATGTTTTAGGCAGCATTAACCATATTTTAATACAGTTTTAAGAATACTTTAGCATATTCAGGTTCAAAGCGAACGGATCACGGAATAAGCGCATTCCGCAACCATTTCTCAGCGAATTTTTTTTAAATTAATTTTGCTTAAAGGTAATTATGCAGATGGTTAGCTGATTAGTAATTTAGTCTATTGACTTTAAGCGCGTACATTGTGCAAAAGACACTAAATTTGCGTTCGAAAATGATTTTTTTTAGCCAGGTATTAATCATTGGCTAAAAGAGTTCAGACTAAAAGACTATCGACCTAAAGAATTACGCTTAAAGAACATTATCAGATCATTTTACTTTATAAATTGTTTATTAAATTGTTTATCAAGCATAATAGAATGCATCAACCTGGAGTTTTACAATTTTAACCTTAAAAATTACTGGCATTGACCATATTAAGAATTCTGATGTTTTACCTCTTGTTGTTCTCTGGCATCCAATCTGCCAATGGGAACAATGAGCCTGATTTTCAACATGTGGATCGTTTTGCCAGGCAATTAAAAAAATCTTCCACCCTGGATCAGACTGCCAGACAATTGACCGTACAGTTTGAAACAGAAGTGGAGAAAGTCCGTGCCATTTTCGTTTGGATCACACACAACATCGCTTATGACCTCCATAAAGTCAAAGATCAGCAACGCCGCAACAACCGAACGGTCATCACGGCCAATAGCCAGGCAGAACTGGATGCTTATTTGAAAAAAATGCCAAGAAAAATGGCAGAAAATGCATTTTCTACAGGCAAAGGCGTTTGTGAGGACTATTCCAATCTTTTCCTTTTTATGTGCCAAAGCATCGGGATCGAAGCAAGTTATATCACAGGATATGGCAGAAGTTCTACAGATAAACTCAATAAATACCCTGATCGGTCCAATCATGTTTGGAACGGTGTAAAAATCGATGATTCATGGTATTTGCTGGATGCAACCTGGTCTGCAGGTCAGGTGGATATGCGGGCGGGTGAATTTACAAGGGAGTTTACTGATGGCTTTTTTTTGGCAGATCCGGTAAAATTTATATTGACACATTTTCCTGATGACCCAAAATGGCAATTGGTTGGCAGTCCTTTGAATGTGGATGAATTCGTCAAATTGCCAATGGGTTACCCGGCGCTTCATGAGGAAGAGATCATGGATTATTTTCCCAAAAAAGGTGTGTTGTCAAACGATGTCCGCCTGGCAAAACTCGTTTTACAAACGACGCTTCCTGCAGGCAATTTCGAATTGTACATCAACAATAAATATCATTCCACGGCAGTTCCGGCTGAAGAAAACAGGATTACATTTACCATAGACATATCCCGCTACAAAAATGCTGAGCTGACCATAGCGCATTCGGAAAATGACAATGTAGTACCGGTCATTTCATATCTGGCAATCTGAATAACAATTTAATATTTCAATGGTATAATTCCTTTGATGATTTATTCAATATACTGAAAATCAGTCAATAGTTAACTATAGAAAAAATCAAAAATGATTTTAATTTATAGGTTTTAAGTTTTTCTGGGTGCTATGTTTTAAGCATGGTAAATTCTAATAAAGTGAAATTTTCCATATACTAAAAATCCCATTCATTACAGCACATATAAGGCCGATGAGCTTTCTGTCTTCATTCCACCAGCAAAAATCCTGACTGAAATAGGTTCAATTTAAAAATTCAAGTATTTTTGACGCCGTTTCGCATACAGACATGATAAAAAGACTTAGTATTTCCAATTATGCACTGATCGATTTTGTTGAGATCAATTTCGACAAGGGCCTTCACATTGTCACCGGAGAAACCGGTGCAGGAAAGTCTATTATTTTAGGTGCACTTGGCTTGATCATGGGTGACAGAGCCGATCTGAAGGTGATAGCAGAGGCGGATAAAAACTGCATCATCGAAGCAGACATTGACATTCGACAGTATGCCATTTCTGAACTGTTGAATGAATGGGATATTGACCAGGCTGACATGCTGAATATCAGACGCGTAATTTCCGGAACCGGAAAATCACGTGCATTCATCAACGATCTGCCAGTCAGTCTGAAAGCTTTGCAGGACATAACCATTCATCTGGTCCAGGTTCACAATCAGTTTGACAATTTGGATTTAAGCCAGCCGGATTATCAGTTGAGCATCATCGATGCTTTAGGTGACCACCGGGAGCAATTACTGGAATACAAGCATTTATATAAAAACTGGAGCGCTTTAAAAACAGAGTTAAGTTCATTAAAAGCCACTGTTGAGTCTTTCGCCAAAGAAAAGGATTTTGTCCGTTTTCAGTATGAAGAACTGGAAAATGCAGGTCTTGAGCAAGCGATCGAGGATGAACTGGAATCATCTCTGGAACTCATGAGCAATGCAGAATCCATACAACAAGCGCTGAAATTGGCATATTTCACCCTGGCAGATGATGAAAACTCACTTTTTGATCAGATAAAAACTCTGATCAGAAATCTCAGGCAACAAGCTGAAGGTGTAAGCCTGATCGAAAAAGTCATTGACTCACTGGATCTCGAAGCTGAAAACCTTGAACAAATTGCTATTGATTGCCGGGATCAGTCAGAAAAAATCGATTCAGATCCTGAAAAACTAGCTGTTTTGCAACAAAAAATGGATGAGATCAACCGATTGATGCATAAGTTCAGGACAAGCGATATCCCTGAATTGATCATTATAAAAAACACTTTGAAGGAAAAGCTGAACCAGGAATTGGAACTCGATCAGTTGATCGCTGACAAGGAGAAACGCATCCTTGAACAGGAAAAACAGCTGAATCTTCTGGCAAAAACGATCTCGACATCCAGACAAAAAACTTCCAGATCATTTTGTTCAGATGTCGAAAACAGTCTGAAGCAACTGGCGATGCCGTTTGTCAGGCTTGAAGGCAAATTTTCCGTATCTGAATCTTTATTGGCCAATGGCAAGGATGTTTTCGAACTATTGTTCAGCGCAAATAAAGGAACGACACCGCATCCGATAAAAAATGTGGCTTCAGGTGGTGAATTAAGTCGTTTATCCTTGAGCATCAAATCAATATTGGCTGGAAAAATGAGTTTGCCAACCCTCATTTTTGATGAGATTGAAGCAGGTATTTCCGGAGATGTGGCCATGAAAATGGGACACATTCTTAAAAAACTTTCCTCGGAACACCAATTGATCAACATTACGCATTCAGCACAGATCGCATCGCAGGCCAACATTCATTTTTATGTGTATAAAACACATGAACAAGCTAAATCCAAAACCTTGCTTAAAGTGCTGGACAAAAATGAAAGGATCCACGAAATCGCTAAAATGCTCAGCGGAGATCCACCAACCCAGGCAGCCATAAAAAACGCTGAAGAGCTGATCGAAGGTTGAAACGACCAACTACAAATATTAACAACTTACTGAAACTTAACAATTAAACACAATTTTGATGAATTACAATTTATTAAAAGGAAAAAAAGGAATTATTTTTGGTGCATTGGACGAAAACTCCATCGCATGGCATGTTGCTAAAAAATGTGTCGCAGAAGGCGCTCAAATAGTATTGACCAACGCGCCCGTTGCATTCAGAATGGGCAAAATAGAAGAAATGGCTGCAACACTCAACTCGGTGGCCATTCCTGCTGATGCCACTTCCATGAATGATCTTGAACAGCTATTTAAAAAATCAATGGAGATTTTCGGAGGCAAAGTCGATTTTATACTCCATTCTATCGGCATGTCTTTGAATATCCGTAAGGACAAGGAATATCACGATTTGAATCACGATTGGATGCTAAAAACTTTTGATATTTCTGCTGTTTCTTTTCATAAAGTAATGCAAACAGCCGATAAACTGGATGCGATCAATGATTGGGGTTCTATCATTGCCTTGAGTTACATCGCTGCGCAAAGAACATTTCCCTATTATGGCGAAATGGCCGAATCCAAGGCCTTGCTCGAATCATTTGCCAGGAGTTTTGGCGCACATCTCGGAAAAACCAAAAAAGTCCGGGTCAATACGATTTCTCAGTCACCAACCATTACCACTGCAGGAAGCGGTGTGAAAGGTTTTGACATGTTTTATAAATACACCCAGAATATGGCACCTTTGGGTAATGCAGATGCAGATGCCTGTGCTGATTATTGTGTGCTGTTGTTTTCTGACCTGTCAAGGATGGTGACCATGCAGAATTTATACCACGATGGCGGATTTTCCAGCATGGGAATGGATCCGACGTTGATGGACTAATGAATTTCTGACCCATATTTTTGCAATAAATATGGGTCAGTTTGTCGTTTATTTACTTTCAGCCTGATTTTTTGGCGACCAAAACGCAAAAAAGTGTATTCCGAATGAGCAACGCGATCAAATCATACCTCTTTGCATCTTTTACCCTCATATTGATGAGTGTGGTTTTACCGTCTTTACTAATTGCTCAAAGGGAAATGCCCGATAAATCGCTGATAGAAAAGGACAGTTCTTCAACTGCTCTGGAAGAAGTTGAAGATACCTTAAATATCACCTGGTTCACCACGGACAATATCCACGAGCAACAAATATTCACGGATACATCATTGGATTTCAACGCAATACAATACAATCCATTACGAACAACGGGAACACCTTATTTATTTTTAGGAACACCGGGCGCTGCCTCTACCAGCATTTATCAGTTCAGGGAATTACAGAGCGGTATGGATTTCGGTTTTCATCAGTTTGATCCCTACAAATTACATTTGACAAGTTTGAGATGGTATAAGACCAATCTTCCTTTTGCAGATCTGTATTTTTCTCCGGGCAAATCAGAAAATGAACTGTTCACATCAGCCAAATTCACCATGAACCTAAACGAACGGTGGAACCTCAATCTGGATTATCAACGATTGCTTGACGAAGGATTCTACAAGGAACAAACCACCAAAAACAGCAGTCTGATCGCTGGACTCTGGCACCAATCCAAAAATGGAAAAAGCAACACATTTCTGAGCTTCTTAACCAACATTCATCAGGAAAAGAACAATGGAGGCATCACCGATACCAGTTATTTATCTGTTGAATCTTTCCGTGGCAATATTCCCGTTTTGCTGTCAGGCAGTGTTACCAGACACCAAAATGAAAAATTCACTGTTCAGCATATTTTTGACCCCTTGAAAAGCACTGGAATGGATAGTTTGGGAAGGCTCTTCAAAATATCCTTCAATAGTCTGTTGAGTTACGAAAAAGGATTTTTCAAATATTATGATGAAAAAGCCGGGAATGATGCCGACAGCCTGATTTACCGATATTTGATCAGTGATCCAATCGGGGTCAGAAACTATATTGACTATCACAAACTGAGTTTGTCGCCGGGAATCAAACTGAAGATGGCTGAATTTTTTACACTGAATGCCTGTATTGCTTATGATTTTTATGCCATTGGCCAAAATGAATTGTCCACTGACTACAAACACGATCTGACAACAAGCCTGAAAGCTGATTATAAATTCAAAAAATATCTGGATCTGAATGCTGATTTTGATTATCATTTGCTGGATTTTGCAGGAGATTTGGCATTGGATTTAAAAGGTAGTTTTAAAATGAACCCTTATGTTCAGCTAACCGGAAGCCAAAAGATCGTCTATGCACATCCTTCCTGGATCCATAACAGCTTTGTTCTGAATGATATAACAATTTACGAAAACAATTTTGACCGGCAAAAGCAGTTTTCAAGCTCTTTAGGCATTCGCATTCCTTTGATCAACGCCGGATTTTCGATTTCTGACCATACTTTTGGAAACTATATTTATTATACAAAAGAAAACCATTTTGTTCAGTCACCAAATAATCTTCGGTATACACAAATGGCCATTGATCTTGGGTTAAAATTCAAGGGATTTCATTTGGATAACAAATTACATCTTTTCAGAAGTGACAATGAACTGTACGATCTACCGGAATACAGGCTCGAATCCAGCATATACTTTAAAGCATATATCCTGAAAAAGAAAATGGAATTGTTCACCGGATTTGAAAGCTTCATCACCGACAAGTTTTATATTCCTGATTATCAACCTGTTTTAGGCGCTTTTACTACCAGGTCTGATTTCTATAGTGACTGGCATACCCTTATCAACTTCTTTATTTCGTTTAAAGTGAAGGATTTTCGATTTTTTGCCAGAACAGAGAACATCCTTTTTCTGGTTGACAATCAGACACATTTCCAGGCAAAAACTTATCCGCTCGATGATTTTCGTGCCTTCCGGATGGGTGTGAGATGGCAATTTGTCAACTAAACAAGCATGATCAACATTGCGAATCTGATTTTTGCAATAAATCAGAGTTCGTAATTCGGTTGCAACACACCTTTTCCGTCTTCTTCCTTGTAAAAATCATTGATATATTTAATGATGTCATCCGGTTCATCAAATATCGGGATGAGTTCGAGATCCTCCGTTTTAATGTTCTTTTCTTTCCCGAGCATAACCTCCACGATCCAGTTCCTCATGCCTGACCAGAACTCAGAACCGACCAACACCACAGGAACTTTGTCTATCTTTTTCGTTTGGATCAAGGTCAGCACTTCAAATAATTCATCCATCGTTCCAAATCCTCCGGGAAGCACAACAAATCCCTGAGCGTATTTCACGAACATGACTTTTCTGACAAAAAAGTATCTGAAATCCAGGTTTTTATCAGAATCTATGTAGTTATTGTTGTGTTGTTCAAAAGGCAATTCGATGTTAAGCCCCACAGAGATACCCTGCCGCTCGAAAGCTCCTTTATTTGCCGCTTCCATGATGCCGGGTCCGCCTCCGGAGATCACTCCAAATCCGGACTCTACCAAATTATTGGCGATGATCCTGGCCAATTCATAATATTTGTCCCCTACCCTTGTTCTGGCAGAACCGAAAATTGAAATGCAGGGACCGATTTTATTTAATCTTTCAAAGCCATCTACAAATTCTGCCATTACCTTAAACATCATCCAGGAGTTTTCACCTTTGATATTTCTCCATTTCCTCATCGGCAGTTGTACATTATTCATTTTGATCTGTTATTTTTTAGTAATTGTTTAGGTTGTTAGTCTTGTAGCTTTCAGTCTAATAGCCTTTGATGAATTTCCGTGGTCAAAACTAACATTTCAACGTCATATTGAAAATCTTTAGTTGATGTTCGCTCTCAAATCCTTCAGGATAAAAAACTAATCAGCTGAACAGCTAAATATTACATTTGTTTAATAAAAAAAACTGAACCATGCTATGCGCACGGTCAGTTAAAGGCTAAATTAAACGATATTTTTATGAATAAATTGCATGGAGTCACTGATTATTGGATCCATGGAAAATATTCCTCATTTCAACGTCTTACAAAGACATAAACATGGATTGAAAATCAATGAATAATCAGCAAATCAGGATTTGTTTAGTCCTGATATTTAACGATTAAAAAATCTGGCTGGTCTATTTGACGACCAGGAAATCAGGATTGATGGATCGATTTCAATTCGCTGATGACATCATCCAGTTTACTTCTCAATTCTTCCATGTCTTCTACATCTTCAAATCCGGCATGTTCCTGCTTTGTTTTGTTCATTCCAACGTAGCAGATCACGTCATTTTTGGAAATCTCTTTTCCGCCTAGGATGATAAGCCGCTCAACGACATTCCTGAGTTCCCTGATATTTCCGGTCCAGTCAAGTCCCTGAAGCGCTTTGATCGCCTGTGAACCAAATGTCTTGGTCGTAATACCATATTCATCGCAAATCTCCTGGGCAAAAAACTCAACCAGGAGAGGTATATCTTCAATTCGATCCCGCAAAGGTGGTACATCGATGATGATGACAGCCAACCTGTGAAACAAGTCTTCCCTGAACTTACCTTTCCGGATCTCCTTCTTCAAATCTTTATTGGTGGCTGCGATCACACGAACATCTACTTTGATTTCCCTGTCACCGCCAACCCTTGTAATCCGGTGTTCCTGGAGTGCCCTCAAAAC
>Ga0209573_1001592_pt1 | contig 33917 bp, 20 predicted proteins | sample TNRBio252014_DNA_FD_185870 | JGI IMG/M metagenome (GOLD analysis project Ga0209573, IMG submission 185870) | Wastewater treatment Type I Accumulibacter community from EBPR Bioreactor in Madison, WI, USA - TNR Reactor_6/25/2014_ DNA (SPAdes)... | ecosystem: Engineered > Bioreactor > EBPR >...
GTGGAGGTCAGGTTAAGGGTCGCTCCGACACAGATGGGACTGTTAGAACCAGCGGTCATTGCGATGTTGGCGTTGACGGTTACGCTGACGGTCGCGGTGTTTGTGCATCCGTTGGCATCTGTACCGGTGACGGTATAAGTACCGCTCATGGCAGGGGTAGCGTTGTTGCGGGTCGGGTTCTGAACGTTGTCGGTGAAACCGCCGGGGCCGCTCCAGTTGAAGGCCGTGCAGGTGGCACAAGTGGACGTAAGATTGATTGATTGACCTTCGCAGACGGGGCTGTTGGAGTTAGCGGTGATCGTCGGTACATCATTAATAACGACCGTTACCGAAGCCGTCCCGGTGCAACCTTGGGCGTTGGTACCGGTAACGGTGTACGTTCCGGCATGGGTTAAAATGACGTTTGAACGGGAAGGGTTCTGCACATTTGCCGTGAATCCGCCGGGTCCCGACCAGCTGTAAGAAGTCAATCCGTTCGGGGTGGAAGTGAGGTTAAGGGTCGCTCCGACACAGATGGGACTGTTAGAACCAGCGGTCATGGCGATGCTGGCGTTGACGGTTACCGAGACCGTCGCGGTGTTTGTGCATCCGTTGGCATCTGTACCGGTGACGGTATAAGTACTGCTCATGGCAGGGGTAGCGTTTGAACGGGTCGGGTTCTGGACGTTGTCGGTGAAACCGCCGGGACCGCTCCAGCTGAAGCCCGTGCAGGTGGCACAAGTGGATGTCAGATTGATTGTTTGTCCTTCGCAGACGGGGCTGTTGGAGTTAGCCGTGATCGTCGGGTTTGCATTCACCGTAATACTGACATTACCCGTTGTTGTACAACCATTGGTAGAAGTAATGGTTACATTATACGTACCGGCATCAGCTAAAGTCAAATTGGTGAGGGTAGGATTTACAATACCGGAAGGATTGCGTGAAGGACCTGTCCAGTTAAAATTATTGCAATTCGTACACCCGTTTATGTTGAGTTGCAATGTTCCGCCAACGCAATTTGGACTGGATGCTGTAATAGATGTGAAAGCAGGAGCAGGATTGACTGTAACTGTTATCGCTGCCGAAGTAGCTGAAGGAAGTCCGGTACATCCCGAAACGTTATTTGGTGGAGTATAGGTAACTCTATATTGAGTTGTAACAGTTAGAGATTCTGTAAACTGGTAATTATTCGTTCCTACATTAGTCCAAGTAACGCCACCATCCGTACTTTTTTGCCATTGGTATGACCAACCATCACCATTTACGTCTTGACAAGCCGTAATCGTTACGTTATTTCCTGCGCAGATAGTACTTGCGGATGCGGTAACATCATTTCCAACCGGACTACCTGTAAATCTTAGTTCTACATCATCTAAATAGTAAACCTCATCAGCTCTATTAAAATTAACAGTAGTCTGAAAACGGATTCTTTTTGTACAGTTAGGTACTGTATAAGTAAATTGACCATTAGCCGATGCGTATCCCCATTCGGCATCACTACCTCCGCTTACAGTTTGTTGGGTAGTAAATCCACCGCCATCTAAGGCAACTTGATACAATAAGTTTTCTCCTGAATCAAAACCAGACCCCGAACCACAACAGGCAGTAAGTCCTGTTCCATTTGAGCATCCATGTGTACGTGTAAACGCTCTTAATTGTAATCCTTTATAGCCAACTACACTAAAATTATTAAAAGTAATCGTACCACCGTTTTGAGCACAGCCGGAAGCATCCGAAGATGCACAAGCTAAAGAAGCTGTTAATCCAGTAGACCAAGAATGTTGCCCCCCACTTGTACAACTTGCAGGCTCCCCTGTTCCACCACCGGCTCGAATGGAATTTGAACCGGAACGAGCACCGAGAGCGACAGAACCAACAATAACCCTATTATTATTCAAAATTTGTGTTGGGTTGGTGTAAGTCCAACAACTTCCGGCATCACCCGTTCCTCCTTGAAAACCTATAGTGGTCTGCCCCCAAGAATTGATTGCAAACAGCCACAGGAAAAGCGGCGTTAATAATAAGAAGCAACATCGGATAGCCCGATAAGTTATTAATTGATGTGCCGAAGAAATTAAAGCACGGTGTAAACCTTGAGTCATATACGTAGGATGTATAATTTATGCTACTACAAAAATCTATGAAAGTCATTAATTCATCATTAAGGCAAAGTTATTTATAAACGGAAATAATTAACACTTTCTTTGTGATGAGTCTGTCAATTTGTCTTAAATAATGTTCTGTCATAATGTCAGCATTATTTTGATGGAACTATTGGAACATGAATTGCTGTATTACGAGTAATTGCTAATTTAGCGTCGAAAAATCCATCTCTTATTCCATAGAAAAGACATATGAGTAATTATTATGGCAACAATTTCGGAAGTGATACCAAAGTAGGTGCGCGTCCTTCCGCATTGCCACAAGTCAATGTAAATGCCTTCATGACGCGCGTCTTCGCCATCATGGGCATCGGTCTATTGATAACGGGTTTAACTGCCTTTGGGGTTTCTCGTTCACCCGAATTAATCGCCTCGATTTTTGGATCAGGTTTACGTTGGGTAGTAATGTTGGCTCCCTTAGCGTTTATCTTAATTTTTTCATTTGGTATAAACCGAATGAGCTATACCACAGCGGCGGCGGTCTTCGGTCTCTATTCGTTAGCGATGGGGGTTAGTTTGTCTGCAATTTTTATCATCTATACAGCCTCGTCAATCGCTTCAACCTTCTTTATTTCTGCCGGCATGTTTGGGGCAATGGCTTTCATAGGAGCAACAACCAAGCGGGACTTAACCAAGATGGGTTCTATCTTGATGATGGCATTGATCGGTTTAATTATCGCATCTCTTGTAAATATTTTTTTGGGTAGTAGTATGATGAGTTGGATCATCAGCCTAATTACAGTTGTTGTATTCTGCGGTTTCACAGCCTATGATATGCAGAAGCTCATGGACATCAGCCATGCCGAGGACGGCTCCGAGTGGGCAAAGAAAGCCGCTTTAATGGGAGCGTTAACCCTCTATATTGACTTTATCAACATCTTCTTAGCATTGCTCCGTTTGTTAGGAAACCGCGACTAATACAATCTTTATCATATATCCAAAGGACTCTGAATTACGGAGTCCTTTTTATTTTGTCCTAAACCTTTTCTTATAACAATAAAAGCGCGAATTTTCGCCTCCTTAGCCTTCTATCGGAACTATGAAATATTCGGGCATTTCTTACCACTTACTTTTGGGTGTGTTGTTGGTTGCATCCGCCCTCACAGCTTGTAAAAAAGAAACCAAAATCGAGATTACTACTTCCACCGTTCGGACGATTACCGCGCGGGTCAGTGAATCAGGTATCATTCAACCTGATTTAGAAGTGCCTATCGCGCCCGACGTTTCCGGTGAAGTTACTGCGCTGTACATTAAAGAGGGCGACTTTGTTACGCGCGGGCAATTGCTTTTTGAGATTCGTCCCGATAATTACCGCGCGGCATTGGAGCAAACTTCGGCATCACTCAATACTGCTAAAGCCGACTACGCAAACGCTATTGCCAACCGCAAGCAAGCCCAAACGTCTTTAATACAAGATTCGGTTAATTTTGCCCGTAATGAACAGCTGTTTAAGGATAAGGTTATTCCCCAAACCGATTATGAGAACTTCCGATTAAAATATCAAGTCGCCAAATCAACCGTAGAAGCGGCGATGCAGGCGGAAAAAGCCTCCTATTTTCGGGTTCAAAGTGCAGAAGCCTCTGTTAAGCGGTCGAATGATGACCTTTCACGCACGCGGGTATATGCTTCGATGGATGGTACAATTACCTTATTGAACATTAAATTAGGGCAACGGGTCGTGGGAACGGGCATGATGTCCGGTACGGAAACGATGAAAATAGCCGACCTTTCCCGGATGAAGGTCAAAGTAAACATCAATGAAAATGATGTAGTTTCTCTGCGGATCGGCGACACCGCTTCGATTGAGGTAGATGCGTTGAAGGGTAAGAAGTTTCGCGGGACGGTTACGGATATTGCCTATTCTGCAAAAGTAGCTGAAGTAGGTACGACCGACCAAGTAACGAACTACGAAGTTAAAGTGATGATTGACCCTGCGTCCTATCGCTCGGATTCGAGCCTGATGCGGGGATTGATGCCCCACCAAAGTCCGTTACGTCCCGGAATGTCCGCCGTCGTGAACATTTATACCAAGCGGGTGAATAATGCCGTAGCCGTGCCGATTCAATGCGTAACCATTGACCGGGAACGCCAAGAGGAAAATGCCAAAGAAACCCGCGAGATCGTCTTTTTATATGATTCTACGACAAAAATAGTTTCTACGCAACCCGTAGTGTCCGGCATTAGTGATGAAGAATTCATAGAAATTAAGACGGGATTGAAAGCGGGGCAGGTGCTTGTGTCGGGACCGTATAATGTCATCACCAAAGACCTGAAAAACCAAATGAAAGTCGGCATTCGGGATGAAAAAGATAAAAAAGCGGATGCCGAGAAGAAAGATTAGGTGGTTTGACGATTAACCGTGCCAAAGGTTGTACAGCGAATTAAAATTTATTGAGCCGGAACGTTAAATTTCTTTGAAAATTTCGGTAAACGTCGTAATATAGCGGTGTGAAAGGTTAACGTGTGAAAACGCTATCCTTTTCGGTCTGAACAGACCAAAATTACCGACAGGCTATACTGTTTTTCGCTTCAACCGGTAGAAATTTTTTTAATTTTGAGGGTACAGCAAAATCAGTATTGTTTTTTTGGTAAAGATTGTTTAACTTTAATCTCTAATCACGCCAGCGATTTCGGATGACGCAATCATACGCACGATTTACGGTTTCACTAATCAAACCCATGAAACTGAATTCTTTTCTATTCACTTTGCTTCTGTGCCTATCTTCAGCTGTAACCCTCTATGCACAATCCGTGCCGGGGGTATTAAAAGGGAAAGTAACTGTGGACAATGAACCTGCATTTGATGCCAGAGTTACGGTTAAACGAGGGGATAATTTTGTAAACGGTGCATTAACGGATGATAATGGGGAGTTTCGTATTGAAAATCTTGATCCAGGACCTTACAATGTTGAAGTAAAGTATGCTGACACGACTGTTGTTAGACCTGTAAACATTAAACAAGGAACAACAGAGGAAATCAAGGTTGAAGTTGGAAAAGAAGGAGCAGGTGGTGGAGTAGTCTATAAAACGCAAGAGATTTTTGCGGAACGCAAACTTATCGAAAAAGATAATGTTACGAGGCGGGATCAGAAAGATTTAAGTGATGTGCGTAAAGTGGCATCACGTAGTATTGCAGATGTGGTATCCGTAGGTGTTGCCGGTGTAACGCAAACCCGTGATGGAGGATTTAACGTTCGTGGCGGTCGGGGAGACCAAACGGCAACTTTCGTGGATGGTATGCGTGTTATCGGTAGTTCGGGTTTACCTCAGGTTGGTCTGAAAAGTGTTTCGTTAGTAACTGGGGGTACGCCACCCTGGTATGGGGATGCTACTTCGGGTATCATTGAGATTGAGACGGCTGACCCCACACCCAAACTGATTATCAGCGGTGAGGCGTTGACCAGCCAGTTTTTAGACCCCTATGGTTATAACTTAGGTGCTTTATCTGTTTCGGGTCCAATCTGGAAATCAAGAACTCCGAATCCCTTTTCCGAAAAAGATACGATTACTTTAACCCGCTTGGGCTTCTTCTTAGCCGCTGAGGTTTTGCATCAAAAAGATCGTGATCCTTCGGGAATAGACCTTTGGAAGATGAAGGATGATGTGAAGGAACGAATCAATAAAAATCCGATTCGTGCCATTCAACAAGGTGATGATGTGTCTTTTTATAGTGAGACGGACTTTTTACGTAAAGATGCTTTCGAGAAAACGAAAGTTAAAGACAATAACGATCAGCTTTCTGTTTCCATAAATGGTCGTTTGGATTTTCGCGTGAACAAGAGTTTAACTGCACCGGCTTATTTGAAATTGGGTGGTTCTTATCGGATCAATAACCAGAATGAGTGGGGCTTAACTAATATGTTGTATGCCAATGATAATAACGCGCATCGTGAGGAAAAGGATTTGCGTTTATTTGCTCGTTTTTCTCAAAGTTTTGTGCCTGCGGATGCCAGTAAATCTATCTTGAAGAATTTATCGTACAATTTACAGGTAGATTACAGTCGTCGCAATGCCGCACTCTTCAATCCTGATTGGAATGATGAAGTATTTAAGTACGGATACGTCGGACAATTTGGTAAAGCAGCAGTCATTAATCGGGGTAACTTACGTCAAACCGGTCAACAAGCTGAGATTTTCGAGTTGATTACCTCGGGTGATCCGCGACATGATAAGCGATTAACCTCCGATAACTATTGGCAGACTGCCGGTTTCCGAGATACTGCCTTTAACTACAATAGTAGTAAAACGGCTAATCCGGTTGCGGCAAGGTATAATGAAGTCATTTACGACTATTATAAGAAAAATCCGCAATTCGCGCCTTTTGATTTATTCTATACGGGTTTTCGGCAGGATTTGCGCCAAAATGTGTTTGACATTTTCCAATTACAACGGAACAACGGTATTTTAAACGGCGCAGAGCCAAACAGTAACTACTCCCTGTTTAACATGCCGGGTAACGTATATAATGGTTATGCCAAATTTCAAAATGAGATGTTCCGTGTAACGGGTTATGCCACGTTTGTCTTGGGACCGAAGGCTAAACCGAAAACAGAAGAAGAAAAAAGCTCTTTAGATTTAGTCAAAGCAAATAAGGGACTGCATACGATTCGTGTCGGTTTTGAATTTGACCAACGGACGGAACGTAATTATAGTCTTGGCGCGGCGGGGTTATGGACTTTGGCACGCAACTTGGCGAATAAACACATTCAAGATTTGGATCGTAATCCGTTGAATGCTACGCCTATTTTTACCACAGGCGAAAACGGACAGCGTTATTTTCAAGATACGGTACTGTTGAATCGAGAGTTTAATGCCGGACAACAATCCAACTTTTCAAAAAATTTACGTCGTTCGTTAGGCTTAGACCCCAATGGTATTGATTATATTAACGTAGATTATCTTAGTCCCGATCAGTTAAACATTAATATGTTTGATGCAACAGAATTATTCGCGGGTGGTAAACCGGTAGTAAGCTATTATGGTTATGATTATCAAGGTAGTTTGATGAGTAATCGTGCATCGGATCAATCATTCTTTACGGATTCTCGTAACCGACCGATGAACGCCTTTTCTCCAACTTATGTTGCAGGTTACATCCAAGATAAATTCGAGATGGATCGGATTTACTTTACACTGGGTGTTCGGGTTGATCGTTTAGACTTAAACCAAAAAGTATTGAAAGATCGCTATGCAATGGTTCCGACATGGACGGCTATTGAAGCGGCGAATGGTGGCAATTATAAATTACCTTCAACGGTAGGTGAAGATTGGGTGCCATACGTATCCGGTTTGCCACAATCCGAAGCAGGGAAAGAAGTTCCTAATAATCTGACTCAGGATCGTATTTTGGGCTATCGTAATGGTGATCGCTGGTACGACAAAAATGGCGCACCGATTGATCCTACATTACTTCGTGTTGGTGGTCGGGTATTGCCTTATTACAAGAGAGACTCTATTTCATATGATGCGTTTAAGGATTATGAACCACAGGTTAATTTCATGCCTCGTGTATCATTTTCTTTCGACATCAGCGACCGTGCCAACTTCTTCGCACACTATGACGTATTAACGCAACGTCCAACGGAAGCCTTCCGCTTACAATATACGGACTTCATCTTTATTCAACAGAACGCAACTACTGCTATTGATAATCCATCATTGAAACCGTCTCGTACCGTTGATTATGAAGTAGGTTATCAACAGATGTTGGATGAAGAGGGTAGTGCGGCGATTTCTATTTCTGCCTTCTATCGGGAGATGCGGGATATGATTCAATTCTTCCGTTTCCAAAATGCTTATCCGATCACCTATGATTCTTATGAAAACATTGATTTTGGTACGGTAAAAGGCTTTACCTTTGATTTCAAAACACGACCGAATCGCTTAGTGAGCTTCCGTGCAGCCTATACTTTGCAATTTGCGCAGGGGACAGGTTCAAATGCTAACTCGGGTCGTGGTGCTGTTTCGGGTTTGGTAGGCTTCTCTGTAATTAGAACGTTGATTCCGTTTGACTTCGATCAGCGTCATACTGTTACTGGTAATATCGTTTTCTCATTTGATGAATCACAGGAAAGAAGAGGACCAAAAATCAAAATCGGAGAAAAAATTTATTACCCGCTTAAAAATTCTTCTGCCAGTTTTACTTTCCGTGCCGGTACAGGAACGCCTTACACACGTAACGCCATTCCTAATCAAGCGGATGTTCAATTTGGGGTAAACGGAACGACCGTAACCCAAGGAAACTTAAATGGAAGTCGTTATCCATTTAACTATAACCTTGATTTGCGTATTGATAAAAGTTTCAACTTCTCAATGGGTGGTACGAAGAAACAAGAAAACGAAGTTACGGTTCGTGAAGGTGGGAGAGATGTAAGTTTGAATTTCTATTTGGTTTTCTTAAATCTGCTTAACGTTCAAAATATTCTTCAAGTATACTCCTATTCAGGACAACCCGATCGTTCTGGTTATTTGGAATCTGAACAAGGAAAGCAATTGGTTCAGCGTCAAGTGGATTCCCAAGCCTTCGTAGATCAATATCGTATTCGGGAAAACAACCCGGGTTTCTATAACTTGCCTCGTCGTATTCGTCTCGGTCTCATTTTCACTTTTTAATTCATTTTGATCTTTCAATCATTTTTAAGGTTTTACAGTATGACAAATACTTTTTTGAAATACTTAACCTTTTTTCTGTGCATCATATTATTGCCTTTGACGGTTCGGTCTAAGGAAAATATTGGTATAGGTAAAAGAGAAGGACGCACGGGTAATCGTACATCTGAGGCTTGCTTGCCCGCTACCTCAACAGCCCAGTTAGACATTAATAACGTCCGTGCATTACTCCAAAACGGGGGTGATATGTGGTGGGATTTGGTAGCTAACCCCCGATATGAAGTTCCCAAAGTGGATAATCCAGCTAATGCAAGGCATTCTTTGTTTGCTGGTTCTGTGTGGATCGGAGGTTTAGATGCTTCGGGTACATTGCGGGTAGCAGCGATGACTTATCGTCAGTCCGGTAATGACTTCTTTCCGGGACCTTTACGTGCTGATGGTTCAGCAGACCGTGATGTTTGCTCCAAATGGGATAAACATTTTAAGGTTACACGTGCAGAGATTGCTCGTTTCTTATCAGAATTTGCGACCGGTAACGTTAACTTAGGCGATTATTCCGGTATTCGTGATTGGCCTACGCAAGGGGAAAACGGTGCGCCATTAGCTCCTTTTGTTGATGTAAATAATGACCAATTGTATGAACCTTCTAAAGGAGATTACCCAAGAATTGACGGTGATCAAGCTATTTTCTGGGTCATTAATGATAAAGGGGATATTCACACAGAAACCGGTGGTAATCAAATTGGTATTGAGATTCAGTTTACCGCTTTTGCATTTACGACCTCTGATGCCGTAAATGATATGACTTTTTACCGGGAAAAACTGATTAATAAATCAGGTACGGTTCTTCGGGAAACATATTTGGGGCAATGGACTGACGCAGACTTAGGTTACGCCTTTGATGATTATGTCGGTTGTGATACTTTATATGGTTTAGGATACGTATACAACGGTGATAATAACGATGAACGTAACAATGGTGGTTACGGTGCGCAACCTCCAGCCTGTGGAGTTGACTTTTTCCAAGGACCTTTAGCAGATGAAGGGGATGGTATAGACAATAACAAAAATGGGCAAATAGATGAACCGGGTGAACGTATCTCCATGGCAAAGTTCGTGTATTATAACAATGACTTTACCAATTCCGGTAACCCTTCCCAAGCAACGCACTACTACCAATATCTAAGAGGTATCTGGAAAAATGGTACTCAAATGATTGATGACCGTGTGAGTAATAACGGTAATGGTAACGGCTTTAAGGATGGTACAGAAAGGGATGTATTTACCAATTACATGTTCCCTGATTATCCTGGTAAGTCATGCGCTTTTGCCTCGCCACGTGGGGCTAATCCATGGAAAGAAACTGCAACTCCGGCAGACCGTCGCTTTTTACAGTCAGCGGGACCCTTTACTTTACGTCCGGGTGCTGTGAATGAATTAGTAGTTGGGGTTGTTTGGGCGCGTGATGAAAGTAACGTTCTGGATGAACAGCAGTTCGGTTCGGTTTGTAAATTGTTTCAAGGCGACCGTTTAGCTCAAGCACTGTATGATAATAGTTTCAAAACTGTTGAAGGACCGGATGCGCCCTTAATGTCCATTACTCCATTGGATCAAGAGTTAGTTGTATCATGGAATTACGATCGCTTTGATGAACGTTCCAGTAATAATCGCTATGAAAATTATCGTCAGCGCGACCCCGCTTTGACAAACACCGGTAATCCGTATTATAACTTCCAAGGTTATATTGTTTATCAGCTGGCGGATGATGGCGTTTCATTGTCTCAATTAGATGATGTAAGTAAGGCTCGTGCCGTCTTTCAATGCGATCTGGAAGATTCTATTTCCGTTATTTTTAATCGTGAAAAACAAAACGTTCCCGGTTTGAAAGAACCAATCATTCAAGAGCGTATCATGGTTGAAGGTGCAAATAAAGGTATCACGCGATCCGTTCGGGTTCGGGAAGATTTATTTGCGCAAGGTGCGGCTAAATCTTTGGTCAACTATCGTACATACTATTTTGCGGTCGTAGCTTATGCGTATAATCCTGATGCGGATAAAAAATTCATTATCGGTAACAGAGGTTTTAATCGCTATGTTGGGATGCCTCATAAAACGAATTTTGAGCGTAATGGGCAAGAATTGCGTTCGGGATACGGTACTTCGCCGGAAATTACAAAAGTTACCGGTACGGGTTCCGGTGGTAGAATTTTACGGGTAACCAATAGCACTGATTTGGAAATCGTAGATAAAGGTGCATCCGGTAAAGTCGTTTATCAAGCAGGTTCAGCACCGATAGATGTTCGCGTGGTTAATCCGAAAGCAACTAAAAATATGAAATACCGTGTCGAAATTGTACCGGAAGATAAATCACAAATCGGTACATTTGAGGTTACGGATACTTTAGTTGACAGTAATAACGTAAGAACGCCTATTCGTGAATTGTATGCTAAGATGGTAGATTGGCGGGTGTTAAATGCAGATAATCCCAAAGACACGATCTTTGAGTCGGTGTACCTGAAAAATATTACGCCCGGTAAACCGGTATCCTATGTAAATAAACCACATGTAGGTGATCCGAAATTGATTGTTCAGCGTAAGGAGATAACGGTTCAAGGAAGAATTGTTACGGAATTAGTAGATCACGGGATCAGTATTTCGGTCAAAAATGTTTTAGACCCCGGGTCATTAGAAAGTATAGAACATGAAAACAATGGCGTTATAGGTGGACGTGTCATTTTTGAAGACTCTACCAAACAATGGATGGGTGGTTTACCGGATTTTGACCAAATCTGTAACATGAACTGGATTCGTAGTGGACCTAAGCAGGTTAAAGAAAAAGACACCGAATCTGACCCTGACTGCATACCGAAGGGATATCGCCCTCCCGGAAGTGTTGATCCACATCCAAACCCCAAAAACTTCTTTGTATTGAACAATCGTTTTTACGATCCTGATAAACGTTACGAAGAAGTATTACGTAATAGATCGTGGGCTCCTTATATCATGTCTGCGCAATTCCATACTGAAAAAGGCTTACCCGGTCCAGCTGTAAAGATAAAGGAAAGTATCAATCCATCTTTAGATGAATTAGATCCACGTGGAGCTATCACGTTGGATAAACTTCCAAACGTTGACATTATCATCACGAAAGATCAATCGAAGTGGTCTAAGTGCGTAGTCGTAGAAACCTCACCCTCTCGTTTTCAAGGGTCAAGCTCCTACATTATGACGGCAAAATACCGTAAAAGTAGAGGGATTAATGAGACGAATTATGTAGCTCAGAAGCCTGAACCCAATGATGCTGATTACGGAATGAGTTATTTTCCGGGGTATGCTATTAACGTAGAAACGGGAGAACGACTCAATATTTTCTTCGGGGAAGCTACTTGGTTTAAGGAGCAAAACGGCGATGACATGCTATTTAATCCTACAACGCTTTTTAATGACTTATCTCAAGCAATCGTGTTGTATGGTAGACATTTCTTGTACGTTACCAATGAACGGTATGATGGATGTGAGCAGATTGCAAAAAATTTGCGAGTTCCGCCGTCTTATACTACCCAAACGACTGCAAATCCTATGAACTTTATTCAAGGAGGGAATAATGATACCATTAATATAGGTAAAACTTATTCAAAGGTTGCTTGGACTTCTATTCCGAATGTTCAGGAAGATCGTTATATCTATAAGAGCTATTCAAGCATTCCAACGGATGTAAGAGTTCAGTTAAGAGTTAATAAGACTTTTAGACAGACTATTGACAATCAGGACTCATTGGTTGTAGCCGCTTATGAATTTGAGATGACAGCCAAAACCCCGAAGACAGAGGTGAAAGAAGTGGCTTCAGAAGCATTGAAGCAAGTAAAAATAGTTCCTAATCCTTACTATGGTAGAAGCGGTGGAGTCGGCAGATATGAAAAAAATCAGATTGATACCCGCGTCAAACTGACCAACTTACCACAAAAATGTATCATTCGGGTATTTACCTTAAATGGTACATTAGTTAGAACGTTCCGTAAAGATTCCGATTTGCCCGAGCAAGAATGGGATTTGAAAAACGAGAATGGCGCACCGATTGCATCGGGTACCTATATTATACATATAGATGCCGGTTCAATAGGCGAGAAAGTTCTAAAGTTCCTAAGCATTATGCCAGAGCAAGACATTAACATCTTTTAGATCACTCAACGTATAGTCGCAGAATGAAATTATATATTGGCTTAGTTTGTTTTTTTGCCTTTGTCTGTGCTTTTGATGCTTTTGCGGGTAACCCTGAACGATCAGGGCAAGCTGGCGGAACACAGTTACTTGTTAATCCTTTCGCACGTTCGTCCGGAGTGAATGGTATAAATGTAGCTGATAATCAAGGGATTGAAAGTGTAATTAATAACCCTGCCGGAATTGCTCATACGCAAAAGACGGAAGTCGTCTTTGCACATTGCAATTTGTTTAACGGTGCAGGAGTTTCGGTAAATACGTTTGGTCTTTCTCAAGCATTGGGAAAAGAAGGTAGCGGGGGGGTATTGGGCTTGACATTCGTTTCTTTTAGTTTAGGTGATATTGAAATCACTACGATAGATAATCCTGATGGTGGGCTGGGTACATTCAGCCCCACCATACTCAATATTAACTTAACTTATGCCAAAGCGATGATTCAAGACCGTATCTTTGTGGGCTTTACTGCAAAGTTACTCCACGAATCTATTCCTGATGTTTCATCTAACGGGGTAGCATTCGATGGGGGGGTTCAGTATCGCACTAAAGGCAAAGGGGGAAGACCCGGAAAGTTTGGTTTAGGAGTAGCACTTAGGAACATTGGACCAGAGCTTACTTATGGTGGTGATGGTTTAACTTTTCGTTCTATTACAGGTGGGAATAATTCTCGGTTTGACAGTAAGGTCAGTTCTGTTGCGGCAAAATATGAACTTCCGTCCGTTTTGTCAATCGGTGCATCTTATCGAATCATGATAGGTCTCAACGATACATCATCTATTGTAGATCACACGATCATACCAATGTTTACTTTTATCTCTAACTCTTTTTCACAAGACCAAATTGGATTAGGAGTTGAATATTCTTTCCGTGATTATGTTCGTTTACGTGCATCTTATTTGTGGGAAGAGAACGGTGGTTCGTCTGAAAAATCCTTAAATGCGTTTACCGGTTTATCTGCCGGTGCTACAGTAGAAATTCCATTTGGTGTTCGAGATGATACTAAAGCCAGAGGACGTTCTTCAATAGGTGTTGATTATAGCATTCGTACGACCCATCTTTTCGGTTTGACCCATGCCGTTGGTTTACGGTTAAATTTATAATTTTTATCGCACTTCTTTTTCATGGCAGAAGTTACCTATCTTACCCAAGAAGGCTTATCGAATTTAAAAGCAGAACTACACGACCTTAAAACAAAACAACGTGCTTCTATAGCTAATGCCATTGCTGAAGCTCGAGAAAAGGGAGACCTTAGTGAAAATGCTGAGTATGATGCTGCAAAGGAGGCTCAAAGCCTCTTGGAATTAAAGATATCCCAGTTAGAAGGCTTATTAAGTAATGCTCGGTTGGTTGATGATGCTTCTATTGATACATCTAAGGTATTTATTCTTTCTTTTGTTCAAGTAAAGAACAAAAAGACTAATGCTATAGTTACTTATCAGATTGTTTCTGAGAAAGAAGCTAACGTTAAGGAAAATAAATTATCTGTTGAATCCCCAATTGGTAAAGGACTGTTGGGAAAAGAAGTTGGTGATGTGGTACAGATTAATGTCCCTGCTGGTTTAATGGAATTTGAAATTTTGGCAATTAACCGTTAAAAGTAATGGCTACTATATTTTCCAAAATAGCAGCAGGAGAGATACCCTGTTATAAAGTTGCTGAAACACAAGATTTGCTGGCTTTCTTGGATATCAATCCTTTAACCAAAGGACATACTTTAGTGATTCCAAAGAAAGAAGTTGATTATTTCTTTGACTTAGATGCTGAATTGTATGTTTCTATACTACTATTTGCTAAAGAAGTAGCAAAAGCAATTCAAACTGCAATACAGTGTAAACGAGTCGGTATCGCAGTTGTGGGATTTGAAGTGCCACATGCACATCTTCACTTAGTACCCATGAATGAAATTAGCGACTTGAATTTTTCCAATCCACGATTATCTTTTTTACCGGATGAATTGGAGAAAATCGCTTTAGATATTCGTGCGCATTTGTAATACTGATATTTTGACTAACCAATATTGGACACTATCTTTGCGGTAGTGTCCCTTTCGTTTATGACTACCTTCAAGTTATTAGTCCCTATAGATTTTTCCGATAATGCTACTAATGCATTAGATTTTGCTTGTCGTTTAGCATTGGAAATTCCGTGTGAATTGACAGTTTTTCATTCTTATCCATTACAACCCAAGAATCCTTTTATGAATTTAGAAGAAATTTTGGCGTTGGAAAAGCAAGAAGAAGCAAAAGCTCAAGAAAAACTGCATGAATTCATTAACTTTTTTCGTTCAAGAACTCCTTTTTTCGACCAAATAAAGATTAACTTTTTAACAAGATTAGGCTTTGCTGTTGAAAACGTAATTTCTTTAACAGAAAATAAGAATTTTGATTTAATAGTAATGGGTACTAAAGGAGCAGGTAATGTAAAAACGAAACTGTTGGGAACAAACACTGCTGTTGTGATGGACAATGTTTCATGTCCCGTCCTTGCTGTGCCTGCTGAAGCAACTTGGAATAGTATTCATAAGATTGTTTTAGCAACAGACTTGAGTGATTTTCGATTTGAAGAAGCACAAACTTTGATTGCGATTGCTCGAGTTTTCAAAGCTCAATTAATATTAGTACATATCCATCATTCTAAATCTGAAAAGAGAAGATTTGATGTAGATTCCTTTTTGCATTTAGCAAAAACGGATTTACAATATGATGATATAATAGTCGTAGAAATGATGGATGATGCCTTGCAGGACCAGCTGAATCAATTTGTCAAAAGTCAGGGAGCAAACATTTTGGCTATGACCATAAAACATCGCTCTTTCTTTCAGAAAATATTTTATCCCGATATTTCTCGTGAATTGTTTTATCAATCTCAAGTACCATTGTTAGCTTTACATGCTGAAGATCAGCAAACCGGAAGATAATTTGACTTTTTTCGACATCCAACATCACGAAAATGGATCAATTATCACCTTAACCTTGAATCAACCCGACAGTAAGAATGCCTTAAACGGAGTATTTTGGGATGAGTTACCATATGCAATTCGGTATATTAATCACTATGCCCCTTTATGCGTGATATTCAATGCTGTCGGCGATCATTTTAGTGTTGGCTTACACTTAAAAGAATTCATTGCCCAAGCGGATGAACTTAGTGGAAACTCAACAGCCTTAAAAAGACGTTCCTTACAACATAAGATCGCCCGTATGCAGGAGGGCATCCGTATGATGTATGAAAGTCCTTCTGTATTTATAGCTGTTGTCAATGGCTATTGTATCGGAGCCGGCTTGGATATTATTGCCGCTTGTGATCTTCGTATAGCTTCTCAAACTGCAAGAGTATCTTTGCGGGAGGCTAAAGTAGGATTTGTCGCAGATTTGGGAAGTCTGACTTTTCTACCCCCAATCATAGGAATTGCAAACACCAAATTGATGGCTTACACTGCCAGAGATTTTACGGCAATTGAATGTCATCATATGGGGCTTTTTAATTATATTTTTGAAACAAATGAGGGGGCAAACCAAAATGCTTTAGACTTGGCTGAAGAAATTGCAAAAAATTCACCCTTTGCACTGCAAGGTGTAAAGAAGAATATTCACTATTCACTCATTCACGACGTAAATGATTCCTTGGATTTTGTAGCCACTTGGAATGCCGCTTATTTAGACAGTCCGGATTTTCAAGAGGCTATGACCGCATTCATCGAAAAACGTAAACCTGTTTTTAAGAGATAAGCCATTACGCATCATTGAAAGATGATAACAGTGATTTATATTTGTCAACTAAAGCTTGTGCATCTGTAAGCGTTGGTGCTTCTGTGTACATTCTAACAATGGGTTCAGTGTTGGAAGGACGGATATGAATCCACTTTCTTTCGTCATCAAAGCTAATTTTAACGCCATCGGTAGTATTGACCGCATAATTATTTTGAAAAGCGTGGACTGTCAACTGGCTCAGGCAATGTGATAATTTTTCAGCACTCAAGACCAATTTATCCTTTACCATATGGTAAGTAGGATAGTTCTTTCTGAGTTGAGATACTTTACCGCCTACTGTAGCTAAATGTGATAGAAACAAGGCTATCCCGACCAAAGCATCCCGACCATAATGTAAGGTAGGAAAAATAATACCTCCATTACCCTCTCCGCCAATGACAGCTTGCGTCCGTTTCATCTCTGAAACAACATTCACTTCCCCTACGGCTGAAGCAAAATAAGAGCATCCATGTTTTTCTGCTACGTCCAATAATGCTCTGGTAGAAGATAAATTTGAAACTACTGCCCCGCGTTTATTTTTTAGGATGTAATCTGCAACTGCAACCAATGTATATTCTTCACCAAAGAATGAACCGTCTTCACATAAAAAACATAAGCGGTCCGCATCAGGGTCAACGACGATACCCAAATCCACAGAATTACTTTTGATATACTGTTGTATTGTGCCTAAGTTCTCGGGTAATGGTTCAGGATTATGGATAAAATCAGGTTGAAAACCCGCTTTTAGTTCCCATATAACCTCAACGCCAAGTGCTTCAAATAGGCGTGAAATTATTTCCTTATTTGCTGAAGTGCAATAATCTACTGCCACCCTGAAACGTGCTTTGCGGATAGCATCCACCAATACTTCATCTAAAGATAATATCTTACGAATGTGATATTTGGTGTAATCGCGTTGGTCGGTTAATACTTGTGGGTCTTCTAAACCCAACGCTAACCGCGTAGTACCAATTTCGGGATAGGAGACAAAATCAAAGTCGTTGTTATGGTATAAGTTTAATACATATTTACCGGTTTCGGTATCAATAAATTCCCCCTCGTGGTTGAGTAATTTAAGGGCGTTCCACTGTGCGGGATTATGAGAAGCAGTAATAATGATCGCGCCGTCCGCTTTTTCGGCTAAGACAGCCATTTCAATGGTCGGTGTGGTAGTCTGTCCCAAACAAATGACATCAGCCCCGCAGGATAATAATGTACCTTCAATTAATTGCTGATACATATAACCGGTATAACGACCATCTCTGCCTAAGATTATCTTGAGTCTTTTTTTGCCCGTTGAGCGACGCAAATAAGTAGCAAACGCGGAGGCAAATTTTACTGCATCAATCGGTGTCAGATTTTCTGCAACTGATCCTCCGACTGTTCCACGAATACCTGAAATTGAACTAATCAGTGTCATAAATAGTATTGTTCCTTGCTATCATTCTTCCGATAGGGAAGGTGAAAGTTTCTGCGAAGATAGCATATGAAACGTTAAGAAGAAATAATATTTCCCCCCTTGTTCTTGAATTTTTCGTACCTGATAGTCAATGTTTGTTCGCTGTTTTCCACAGAAAGGGAAATGGCTGGAATTTTCCCAGCGTTATTAACACCTAATTGGCATTCGTATGACCAAATTAGCTTTGCCCTTAAACTCTCAACCAAAGCCTTTAGTTGTTCAACTCGGCTTGCAAATAAAATCCAGCCTTAATTAATAGAAATATTGCGGAAATTGTATTTTCATATTGTAGGCTATAATGAATCCGGTTATTTTCAGGAGAAAGGTTGAGGTTTTGACGAAGTCAATTTTGGAAGGCATTTGTCGTTTTAGGACACTGAAAACGGCTTCAATTTTTCTTCGCGTGCGTATTTTTTGGGCCTGGGCTTCGCCTTCGGCATAGGTCATTTGTTGCCATTTAGGACTTTTACGGATAGGATCGAGTTGTATTTGTTGTTTTTGTAATTTTTCTTCATGTTTAGCACTGTCGTAGGCTTTGTCGGCAAGTAAGCGGCTACCGGGAGGCAATTCAAAATTAAATTCGGCTAAAGCACTAATATCATGGATGTTTCCCTCAGAAAATTCGTGCTGGACAATCAGTTTATTTTGCGCATCTACGACGGCATGTAACTTATAACCGAAGAAGTATTGTCGAAAAGAAGCGGAATAGCCCCAATGAACGGTCTTGTTACGAGCAGATCGGTTGAAACGAACATTTTTTAATATTGGAAGGGGACAGGCATCGATGATGAATAGTTCTTGGCTTAAACGATGGTAAATAACGATCAGACGGGAAAGTTTTTGGATGAGGGGCCTGAGCTTTTGAATCCGTCTGCAAAACGTGGATTCGGAAACGGTATCCGGGAGGAATTGTTCAGCCTTTAATCTACGAATGGCGCGACGAAAACTCCCTTGTTCACACAAAAAAGCGGTTATATAAATATACAGAATAGTCGTGTCGGACACCTTTTGGTTTCCGTGCGGTTTTTTAGCAGTATTTAAGCTAGCAAAAGACTCAATCAGGCTGTAAATTGCCTTCAATTGCAAAGAGGTCATGTTTTCTATATTTTTGTCAACACAAATATATGACCTCTGTTATTTTTTATCCACAAAGTGGAAATGATTTATTTGCAAGCCGAGTCTATATTGGTACATCACCTTGCTGACTTCCCCGAGGCTATATCCTATAAACGCTTCTTAGCTTATATCCCACGCATCATGGATTATATTTACTTTTATTTACAACTGCTACTAATGAACACCCCCAGAACGGGTACTTATTTCATAGATAGCACTAAAATTCTGGCTTGTAACTATTTACGGCGATACCAACATCGTGTTTTTGAGGGTTTGGCTTCGGTGGGAAAAACAAGTACCGGCTGGTTCTATGGCTTCAAAATTCACCTGATTATCAACGATTTTGGCGATTTAGTCCGCATGGAAATGACACCCGCCAACGTAGCGGATAATCAACAAGATTTATTGAAAGGGATGTTAAGCGGTCTGCAAGGAACGATTGTGGGCGATAAAGGCTACCTGTCTAAACTGCGCGGATATTTTTATGAACAGGGGATCAACTTGGTAACTAAAGCAAAGAATAATATGAAAAACAACTTACTAACATTAGCGGATTCAGCCCGTATTCAGGGGCGAGCCGTCGTCGAATCAGTTATTGATCTGCTCAAATCCGTCTGTAATGTCGAACATACACGACACAGAAGCCCAATTAATTCTTTTACTAATATTATAGTATGTCTTATTGTTTATTAATTCTTGGATGAAAAACCTAAATATAAACACGCCTGAGAAAACTAACCGAAATCAGCCGAACCTCACGTTGAAAATGAGCAATTTCTTTCCGCATGGACCGATAGGGGGAAGTTTCCTTAACCCGCTGATCGCTCTCAGCATCTTTCAACCAAAGATTTGCAACAGCATCTAATGTATTGTCCTTGACCGTTTCAACCGGAATCATGGGTTTTCCCAGATAATCGGTTTGGGTTCGCAAATAATTCAAAGGATCGAATTCCGGTTCCGTTGCCGCCCGGTTGGCGATGGTCAAAAGCGTATTTTCGACCTGATTTACGAGATCCGATAAAGCATAATTTTTCTGTTTCGCCAAAGGATCAGCAGTTTTCACCCGTTTTCGTTCAGGGTCCCAGTAGGCATCTTTGACTTTGACGGTCGTCGGAACGATGAATGAAATTTTCTCTTCCGGTGCTTGAATTCTGACCCGAAGCTTTAACTTTCGCTCTCCGGCTTTGTTGGGGTCGTTGCGTCCGATAAAAATGTGGTAGGCAAAGCGGTTCATGACGGGGGATTATTCGGGGATAAATTTAGACAATCACCGGCAAACAAGCCCCTACCACCAGCCCTAAAAACCGCTAAAAGTTACTGATAATCAGGGGGATTATTTTCCTTTCTTTTGCCGATGGTTGGAGTGGGGTGGCAATACAAAATGCAACAGAACGCATGAATTTTTATATTTTAATTTTAATAAAAAATACACTATATTTTATATAATACTGACATTGTTTTGATGAAAAAATACTAAATATTCACGAACGAAGCATCTTTTGTTCTGATATAAAATTACCCTAAAGCATAGATTCGGAATTAATGTTGACCAAATTAGATTGCCTATGGAATGTTCATGAATTTATGTGTTTGCAGGCTGATCCGCCATTTGGGATGGATTTTTACATATTCAATAATCCATTCAAGGCTCTCTTTTTTAGACCATTCGGGCTGAAGAAACAATATCGTTTCGGATGAACATTTCTCGGCATGGGTTTCCGCCCACTTCAAATCATGCTGATTATAAACGATTATCTTCAATTCCGAAGCATGAGCATAAAATTCATTTAGGACGGGCTTAAACTTCTTGGGTGAAAAACAAACCCAATCCCAAGTACCCGTCAACGGATATGCCCCCGACGTTTCAATATGAACTTTATAACCTGCCTCCCGAAAAACGGTCGTTAATGCCGTTAAATCATACAAACAGGGTTCTCCCCCCGTGATAATCAACCGTTCGACAGGTGTTTTCTGTACAAACCCCAACAAATCGCTTACAAGCACCTGGGGATGAAGGCTTACGTCCCATGATTCTTTCACATCACACCAAACACAGCCCACATCACAGCCCCCCAATCGGATGAAATATGCCGGTGTTCCTGACCAAAAGCCCTCACCCTGAATGGTATAGAAATGTTCCATCACGGGATAAGTTGTTTCGGCAAAGGATAAAAAATCTGTCTTTGGGGTGGTTAGGAGTGGGTTCAAAATAATTCGGGTGTTATATTTTAGAATGTAAAAAAGAGGTGCTAAATTTGGATTTTTAAGGCAAAGTTTCAACAGCCTACGTCTATGAATCGAAACTTCACACTGCTAACCTTACTCATATTAGCCCTTGGCGTATTTTTGTTTCCTCCCGCTCTTTCCGCGCAAGTTTTTAACGATGGACCTGTCTACGTTAAAGTCGTAGCAAAAGCCGGCTGGTCTAATGCTGATTTCAACAACGTAGCGGATGATCCGTTTGAATATACATGGATTGTAGCCGTTAAAGATCAGACCCAAACCAACTATACCAACATAAAAACATTCGCTCACGATAACGGTGGACATCAATGGACTACTACCTCTATTGCCGATGCTTGGGGTGTTACGCTCTATGAAAACACCTTTACCGGTACGAACGTTCCCGAAGCCTTAGATTATTATTTTGAAGCCTTTGAAAATGACTGTGGCGATCGTTTAGTGTATGATTGTTGCATGATTCCCCCACCTTTTGACTTTTGTCCGGGAATTTATGACAATGCGCGCATCCGTGATACAGGCGGAAAACTGAAGTTTCGTTCCGCTCCCGAAAATACTCCTACCCTCTTTCAGATTACACTAAGTCAAAATAACGAGACGGTTCACGCCGTTTTATTGGAAGTTACGTGGCGATATACAACTACTTTGCCCCCCATGTGTAGCAATCCGACCGGTTTTTTTGACGGAAACATGACCCTTATCGTGGATATTGACAAAGTTTGGTCGGATTCTAACTATGACGGTAATAACTTGGGCGGTGATGAAGAATTAGTCATGCGTTGGACGGCAAAGCATGACCTTCAGGGTTCATACCCCCCGATGACGTTCTATAATGCCACCCAGCCTAACCCCCGATTCAATACCCAAAACAATAGCGGAACACCTACCAATATCATCAATGCAACCTTCAGTCCGGGGATGGCGCAGGCTCCTACTTCGTTCAGCTTCCAAGCCTATGCTTTTGAGGATGACATTGGCGATCCCAACTCTTATAACGGTGATTCTTTGTATTATGATCCTTTTGATTTAGTATATGATACCGATGATAACCTCGCTCAATGTGGTGATAATTTACTGCCCTGCACTTTTAATTTCAACTTCAGAAGTTCCCCACCCAATACCGATAATTACATTGATTTCCCCTTAAAATACTCTACGCGCGAGTACGGAAACTGGACGATTCGCCTCCGCTATCGTTGGAATATCAGTACGCCGACAGTCAGCATTCAACCCGTAGGAGCATCCATTTGTCAAAATGATCCCTACTCCCTTTCTTTAGAAACCAACGGCGTAACCTATTATCAATGGCAAGTATCCGATGTCAGCGATTGTGCGCAAGCCGTAACTTGGACGAATATTTCGGGCGCAAATTGTCGAACGTATGACGTACCCACCAATTTTACGGGTACAAAAGCCTACCGCTGTGTACTTATGAACCGCACCGGAACAGGCATGTCCACGCCTTATGGTAGTCCGATAAACACCGTTTTCAGTAACTGTACCACCGTTACCCGTAACCCTGATTCGCCTGCCATCACGGGCCCCTGCGGGCAAACGCTTACGCAGGGATCACGAGGCATCTTTTCAGTACCAACCAACCCCGCCGCAAGCTACACTTGGTCAGTTTCAGGAGCAGGAAATACTATTTTTTCGGGTCAAGGAACAAATAATGTGGAGATCATCTTTGCCTCAACCGGAACTGTTACGTTGGATATTAACTACGGTTCATGCGGTAGTCGACAAGTAACGTGCAACGTAACCATAGACCCTTCACCCGATTGTGATTATATTTTTGTTGCGCCCAATGCCCCCAATGGAGCAGGTACGCCCTCAGCACCAACGAATATTACCCATGCGTTAGGCATTGCTACGCCTACTCGTAACCACATACGTTTGTTAGAAGGTGATTACAATCTAACCCAAAAACTAACGTTACCCAACATCGGCGGTTTAACTGTAGAAGGTGGTTATCGGCAAAATAATGGCATCTGGGAAAAAAGTACGAGCAGTTCTTCTACCCTAAATTTAGATGTCCCATTAGAAACTTTTGATCCCGGTACGGGAACTATCGGGCATTATATCGGTATCGAAGCTACCTTAGTATCAGGCTTTACCCTTCGGGATTTAGTCATTAACGTTAAAAACGGCGGTACATCCGGCACGGCTTCGGGGACAACCAACCAACGGGGCAGAAGCGTTTACGGCATCCGTTTAAGCACCTGTAATAATTATCTGATTACTCGTTGTACCATCAATACGGGTGCAGGAACGGCCGGCGATAACGGCATTGCCGGCGCGAACGGTTCTAACGGTACGGGAGGCACAAATGGCGATATTGGCGACTGTGATAACTACCAAGAGGTCGGCGATGGCGGTGCAGGTGGTGCAGGCGGAGGAGGAACGGCAGGTGGCGCGCAAAATGTAGATAATACTACTGTTGATCCGGGCATCAATGGAGGCATCGGACAAAACAGTGGAAACGGTCGTGCCGGCGGTGGCGGTGGCGCAGGAGGTTCGGGCGGTTCTACTCCGCAAGACGGCGGAAACGGCGGAAACGGCGGAGAAGGTGGCGGCGGTATCACAGGTGGGAGTGGTGGACTTGGTGGCTTAGGCTCAGGTCTCGCTAATCAAAAACAATGTGATCTGACTTGCACCTGTACTAATATTACCAATCCGGTGCGGATTGGTAATACCGGAAGTAACGGAACTACCGGGGCAAATGGTTCGGGGTTAGCACCCGGAATTGCTCCCGGACATTCCTATGTAGAATATTTCATCCCATCCTTGCAAAGCCGAAATGGTCAAGACGGACGCGGTGGCAGTGGCGGTGGTGGCGGTGGTGGCGGTGCAGGTGAAGGACACAACATCTGCAATCCCTTCTGGGCATTGGCAGGAGCCGGCGGTGGCGGTGGTGGTGGTGGTGGTGGTGGTGAAGGCGGCGAAGGCGGAAAAGGGGGCTTCGGCGGTGGCGGTTCGTTTGGTCTCTACTTGTATAATAACGGAAGTAATGGTCGTATAAAAGATTGTCGAATCAATGTCGGATCAGGTGGCACTGGTGGCACTGGTGGTGTTGGAGGCATCGGCGGAAGTGGCGGAAATGGCGGCATCGGCGGAGCTATGCGTCCGGGAAGTAATTGTTTCGGCGTTAATGAAAATGAAGCCGGTATCGGTGGTGCGGGCGGAAACGGTGGCGATGGCGGAAGTGGTGCTAACGGCGAAAACGGTTTAGCGGGTGTCAGTGAAAGCTATCGTACCCAAAGCGGAACACCTGTTATTGTTAACGGAAATAATACTGTCCCAAATCCGACGAACGTAACGTTAGGCATGAATCGTGGTTGTTCTTATTCCGAGATCACCCTCTCCAAAGCGGGTGGAGGCAACTGGGACATCATGGGTGGTGGTCTTTTTGTTCCCAACTTATCGGAAGGGCAGAGTAGTTCTTCTCCAACAGTCAATAATATTTTCATCTATTACCCCGATCAAGGCACTGTCCCCGTTACCAAAGATATAGCCCTTGGTACGGATACTTTGGCAGGATACATCACGTTACGACAAAATCGTCCGCTACCGGAGATTTCCTCACCGAATGCGAATCTGACCATATGTAGTGGAAATACCGTTACCTTAAACACTGTTACGACCAGCAACGTGAATACGTGGAGTTGGGAAATCATCCGTGTGAGTACACCCAATTCCCCAACCAATCCTTCCACACCGATTTATTCATCTAACGTTCAAAATCCGGGTAATGTAACACTTACAACGCCTAATGGTGTAGTTACCACCTACCAAATCAAGCTGAAAGTGATGGATAATTGTTGCGGTTGGTCTATTCCCGTATATCGAACGGTGGTGGTATCGCCCATTCCGACCGTACCGCAGTTTACGCAAGCCCCTTTACGGGTGTGTTCGGGACAGTCCGGCGTAGCTTATACGGTTCAGCCCTTAGCAGGGGCTACCTTTAACTGGACGGTTACGGGTGGAGGTATCGTTACAGGACAAACGGGTCCTGATAACAATCAAATAACCATTAATTGGAACGGCATTACAGGTACTCCTCCACAAACGCCGATTAATGCCACGATACGTGTATCCGTCAGCTTAAACGGTTGTACCAGTCGAGATACGACCATTAACGTAACAGTGCGTCCGCGACCGCAACTCACTTTTACGATGAACATCTCTCCTTCCAATGAAATGTGTGCCAACGATTTACTTCGAGTTGTTGCTACGGATGCCAACCAAATAGCGGATCAATATAAGTTCATTATTAGAAGAGGCGGTAATATCACCGATAGCACCGACTGGCAGGCTTCTAACATTTATGAAATTACCAACTTAGCTACGCCCAATCCCGCTACTTCCTACACCATTTCGGTGGATGCGCGATCCTCTACCGATGCGGGTTTATGCGGAACAAATCCCGCCCCTCCTGCCGAAGCCTTTACAGTATATCGTTTGTTAACGGCTTCATTATCAGCATCAGCAACTACGATTTGTATCGGTCAGTCGGTTACATTTACCGCAACATCAACGCCTAATTTCCCTTCGGCAGAATACCTTTTTTACAAAAATAACCCCAACAATCCCCAAACCAATTGGCAATCAAGTAATACATACATTACTTCAAACTTAGCTGACGGGGATGTAATCGGTGTGTTGATCCGTTATTCACCTGCTCCGGGAAAATATTGCAACTCTAATCCCGCAGTTGTAACCATTCGCGTAAGCGGAAACAGTCAAGCTCTTTGGACAGGGATAGTTGATAAAGACTGGTTTAAGCCGGAAAATTGGTTCTCCTGTACCGTACCCGATTGTAATATTGACGTAACTATACCCGTTTGGGGCATCCCCAATGATCCGAACCCCAATTATCCGATCGTTGTTCAACCAACGGGCGTACCGGGCTTTATGGGAAGTTTAACTCCGGCACGTGCTAAAAATGTTACCGTCCAATCCGGCGCACATTTGACAATAGACGATAATTCTACCTTAGAAGTTTGTGGGGATTTGGTCAATGAAGCTAATGCTACGATTGCCAATTCCGGGATTAATGCTGTTGTTTCTTTCGTGGGAACAGCCAATACCGTTTTCCGCAATGCAGGCACGACGGATTTCGACAAGATTTCTATGAACAAGATCAACAACGTTAACACCGTTACCATTGAAAGCGACCTCATCACCAAAGACTTGATTCTCTTAAAAGGAAAGATTATTTCTCAAACAACGAACGAAGTGGTTCGGGTAACGCGCCCAGCCCCTGATGCCATCGTTTTAGCCCAAAATTCGGACAATCCTTCCCACATTGTGGGAAAATTGATTCGCAAAATCGGGACTTCAGCAGGTACTTATGTTTATCCGGTAGGAACTTCATCCTTTATTCAGCAAGCGGAGTTGGATTTCCCTTCTGCACCTTCGGGAATAGATGAAATTCAAGCGGAATTTAGAACAGGTACGCCAACGGGTTTACCCACATTTCCTTTACCGCAAAGCGAGTGCGCAATTACAAACTATCAACGCACGCTAAATAACGGTTATTGGAAGATAGATGCGTTTAATAGTTCGGGCGTTCAGCAAGAATTTCCTTCGGTTAATTACAACTTAGTCTTACAAAATCGGGATTATTCCAACGCGGGAAGCTATCATACCGCCATCAAAAAAGCCTTCGGGCAGACTAATTTCGCTATTACGGGTACGTGCGATGTGAGTTCCACCGATGATTATACTACCCGCATCGGTATGAGTGGTTTCTCTGAATTTGTTACCCTTGTTTCGGATGATCCCTTAGCTTTGGGTGATATTACCTTAAAAGCGGTTAGTGAGGGTTCGCGCATTCGTTTGGAATGGACGGTAGCACACATTAATTCGGATTCTAAATATACCCTTTATCGAAAAACAGCGATCTCTTCTTGGCAAGATATTCATACCGTTTCCGCTCAAACGATGCAAGAACAAGGCTACGTTCCTCGCTTTTCGGACTTCTCCACCGAAGCCAATCAAACGTATTTTTATCAACTGATTGAGAAAGGTACGGATGGTCAAACAGTGGAAAAATCCAATATAGCGCAAGGCAAATGGAGCAGTTATACCAATCTCCCGCCATTGAATTTCCGCATTTATCCGAATCCGGTTTCCGATGATTTATACATTGAACCGCTTAGTAGTCAACAACAACCGGTTACTATACAAATGTATAATGAAATCGGACAAGTAGTTTACACCAAAAGTTATGATTCGGCTACGTCCGAAATGGTCATTCCCATGCGTCAAATGACTTCCGGTATCTATTTATTACAGATCAAAAGTGGTAATCAGACGCATACACAAAAGATCATCAAACCGTAACTCAACTTCTCGGATGCCAAGCGATCTCTTCAGACCCCGTTTCTGCGGTAATCTGGCGAGAAAAGACAAAAAACCAATCCGAAAGACGATTCAGATAAGCTAATATCAACGGGCTGACGTTTGTTTCTTGAGAAAGATGAACCACTAAACGTTCAGCCCGTCGGCAAATCGTCCTGCATATGTGTGCAATAGCATTCGCCGGATGCCCGCCCGGAAGCACGAAATTTTTGAGCTGTGGTAATGTTTCTTCCATTGTATCAATGGATTTTTCTAAGACTTCAATATCCGAAGCCGTGATCTCGGGTAGTTTCATCTGGCTTTTTTCGGGATCGGAAGCCAGATGCGAACCTAAGGTAAACAGCCGATCCTGTATTTGATATAAAATATCTTTATGTGCTTCACAAGCAGATTGATCTTTGAGGAAGCCCGTAAAGGAATTTAATTCGTCAATCGTTCCATAGGCTTCAATACGAAGATGATATTTAGGTACGCGCGTACCACCGATGAGTCCTGTTTGACCTTCATCGCCTCGCTTGGTATATATTTTCATTGATGTATAAAAATTACTCTTCTTGAGAAAGAAATGGTTTCAGTTCTGGTAGAGGCTCTACTTTCATAAACTTTGACATCCGAATGAGTAAATTACGGAAATCTTCCGGTAACTCACTGTCAAAGTGCATAAATTCATTGGTTGTGGGGTGGATAAAACCAAGCGTTTTGGCGTGAAGGGCTTGACGCGGAAGAATATCAAAGCATTCTTGTATAAACCGCTGAAAGGCTTTAGAAGGCTTTCCACGCAAAATTCTATTTCCTCCATAAAAGCGATCACCAAATAATGTATGCCCGATGTACTTAAAATGTACACGAATCTGGTGTGTTCGCCCCGTCTCTAACTTGCATTTCACTAAGGTACAGATGCCGAAACGTTGCAACACTTCATAATGGGTTACAGCATGTTTTCCGTTAGAACCGTCCTCGTAAACCATGAATTTTTTACGGTCTTGCGCACTGCGTCCTACATGTCCAATAATTGAACCTTTTTCATCCTTAACATTTCCCCAAACAAGCGCGTAGTAATTACGATCGGTGGTACGCTCAAAGAACTGTTTAGCCAACATATTGTACGACAGTTCATTTTTGGCGATGACTAAAAGCCCCGATGTATCCTTATCAATCCGATGCACCAACCCGGGACGGATAGACTCTTTATCCTGATGGTTAAATTGGTTAGAATTTTGAAAATAGTACAGTAGTGCATTAATGAGTGTTCCTTTATAGTTACCTGAACCGGGATGGCAAACCAATCCTTCTTGTTTATTAATGACAATCAGTTGTTCATCTTCATAAACGACTGTCAACGGGATATTTTCGGGCTGAAGGTCAGGCGCAGGCGGATAAGGAAGGATGATGCTTACTTCATCATATGGTTTGATCTTGTAACTGGCTTTGACTACTGAGCCATTGATTCGGACAAAGCCTGCTAAGGTAGCATTTTTGATTCGTGAGCGGGAAATATGCCGAATGCGATTAGTCAGAAATATATCTACCCGCATAATTTCCTGACCGGGGTCTACACGGATGCGGTGATGCTCGTATATACGAATATTGTCGGTTTCATCGAAGCCGTATTCTTCGGGGTCATAATCAATGGGTACGGGTTTGGAATCGTAAATGCCTAATTCGCTGTCCGCATCACCATAAAAATCATTCATAGTTACCGATAATAATTTTGCTTCTAACCGCTATACAATCTAAAATTAGTGAAAAATGGCAAATATTGTCTGAATATTGGATAGAAAATTAGGGGTTAATAACCGCCTGAACAATATCATTCAAGAAGATCAAAGCCATCAAGGACAGCAACAAAACCATCCCAACATATTGAACTTTGATCGCTAATTTGGGTGAAGGCGGACTGCCTTTAATACCCTCCACTGCCAGCAGAAGTAAATGCCCACCGTCCAATGCCGGAATCGGTAAAATGTTAATGAATGCTAACCACATGCTCAGCATACCAGTTAATATCCAAAAGCCTTGAATACCAGCGGAATCAAAGGTATTGGCATAGGTTTTGGCAATCACAACGGGACCGCCAACTCCTTTAGAGGCATCAATTTTTCCTTCAAAGACTTTCCCTAAACCCTTTAAGTTACTCATCAATCCGCCAAAGGCTTTCATTGTTCCCGGAACGATTGATCCCCCCAAACTGTATTTTACTTTTTCGCGGGGCAATTCGTCCATTTTGAACGCCAACCCCAGCTTACCGGATGTATCCAATCGGGTTGTAAATTGTAATGTATCGCTGTTGCGTAATATCTTAACGTTGATTTCTTGACCTTTATGTTTGGATAATGTGCTACTTAATTGGTCAAAATAAATGACGGGTTGGTCATTCAGACTGATAAAACGATCACCTTTTCGGAGTGTCGTCCCATTGCTAACTGTATAAACTTTTTTAGAAACATTAGAATCCAAGACAGATAATGTACGAGGTGCAAACAATGCCGATGGTCTTTTCTTTTTCGTGGCAAAGTGATTCAGGAAGGTATCAGCAACGCAAATGTTTTTCATTTGTCCCTCACGTTGTACTTGGAAGCAAGCATTATCCTCCAATAAAATAGCGGGAGTAGCCACTTCGTCCAAATATTTGACGGGTTTTCCGTTTAAGGACACAATTTTATCTCCTGATCGCAGCCCGAAGTCATACGCCATCGATTTTTCCGGTACGGCAATCCCATGTTTCAACTGATCCAAAGGGATGTGTTCTTCACCATAAATATAGGTCATGGCTATAAATATGATACAACCTAAGATCACGTTCATAGTTACACCACCGGCTAAGACGATCATGCGTTGCCAAACGGGTTTCGCTCGAAATTCATGGGGTTCGGGGGGGGTATTCACATGATCTTTATCCATGGACTCATCTATGATGCCACTGATTTTCACATAACCGCCAAAGGGTATCCAACCGATGCCGTACTCCGTGCCTCCTCGTGTAAAAGACCACATTTTGCGGGGCCAGTCGAAGAAAAGAAAAAATTTTTCTACCCGCATTCCAAACCAACGAGCCGGCAAAAAGTGTCCTAATTCATGTATGACAACCAGAATACTTAAACCTAATACGATGCCCAGAAAGGCTTTCAAAAAGAAAATCAGCGAATCCATGAATTAATTTTCCGCAAAGCTACTAACAATTCGGCGAGTTTCCGCGTCAGACTCCTTCAAATCATCCAACGAAGGATTTTTAATAAACGGTACGCCCGTCATTCCACGCTCGATTGCGTTATAAATGGCTGTAAAATTGATTTGCCGTTCGAGAAAACGTGCCACTGCTACTTCATTTGCCGCATTCAAAATACAGGGCATATTTCCGCCTTGGTGTAGGGCTTCGTAAGCGAAATCAATCGAACGGAAGACCTCAGTATCAACGGATTCAAAGGTTAGCGGAGAACTTTGGAAGAAATTAAAACGTGGAAAAGCATTCTTGGGTCGCTGGCCGTAACACAGGGCATACTGAATGGGCAAACGCATGTCTGGTAATCCAAGTTGCGCTTTCTGACTGCCATCGTTAAATTGTACTAAAGAGTGGATGATGGACTGGGGATGTACTATAATTCCTATTTTATTTGCTTGTAAATCAAAGAGCCAGCGCGCCTCTATTACCTCTAAACCTTTATTCATCATGGTGGCTGAATCAATCGTAATTTTAGAACCCATCGTCCAATTCGGGTGATTCAGGGCTTGTTCTAAGGTTACATGTTCCAATTGTTCGGCGGAAAAGCCTCTGAAAGGGCCTCCCGATGCCGTCAACCACAGCTTTTCGACTTCTAAACTATTCTCCCCGACCAAACATTGATAAATGGCGGAGTGTTCACTGTCAACAGGGATGATTTTCCTGCCGTTTTCTTGGGCAAGGCTCATCACAGCATCTCCGGCGACGACCAAGGTCTCTTTGTTGGCTAAAGCGATGTCTTTACCTGCATTTAGGGCGGCTAAAGTAGGTTCTAAGCCTGCAAATCCCACCAAAGCCGTCAAAACGATGTTGATAATGGGTAAAGTAACAGATTCCGACAAACCTTCCTGACCAGCCACGACCCGAATATCGGTGTGTGATAAAGCCTGTTTTAAGGGTAAATAATACTTTTCATCGGCAATAGCTACCAATCGGGGACGAAAAGCTAAGGCTTGCTCCACCAACAAATCCACATTGCGGTGGGCAGAAAGGGCTTCCACTTTGAGAAGGTGGGGGTGCGCCTGCACAACAGCTAAGGCTTGCCTACCAATCGAACCCGTTGAACCCAAAATACTGATGTGTATGGTGGAATAGTCCTGCATAATACTCTAACGCACCCAAAGATACGCTAAGTTACCGATTGTTCTAATTGATTAGATGAGTAATTTTAAAAAGAGCATGTCCCCAATTTAGTTGAAACTATCCACAGTGGGGGGCTGTGGACTAACTTTGTAAAACAAACAACACACTCATGGGACAAACGAAAAAGCCACTCGATCGGTTCTATCGGAACTGGATTTCAGCAATTTTGATCTGATGCTGTTGATTGTGCATCGGCATACGGAATTAATGTTGCTCTTTGCACAGGAAATCATGTCGCGTAATGCCTGTGAGTTGGCAGGCGAAAAATATGACCGTCATTCGGGTTCGGACTATCAGCGACACGGGTACAATCCTACGCATATTAAAGTAGGACAAGAGAAACACAAGACGGAAGTCCGACGATTGCGCCACAAGACGACGGGCGAAACGGTGAATGTACCGATCTTAGAACAACTACAAAACATCCCCGCTCCCGACGATGATTTACTGAAACAAATGATGGCGGGTATATCCATGCGGGATTATGAAGGGGTGATCAACCATCTGACGGACAGTTTTGGGACGAGTAAATCCAGCCTATCGCGGGCATTTATCGAGCAATCGACCGCTGCTTTGGAAGCCTTTGAAAGGCGTTTATTCGATGATACGTATGTGGTGATGTTCGTGGATGGCAAGTATCTGGCGGGGAGTCAAATCCTGATTGCGGTGGGCGTAACCACCGACGGACAGAAGAAAATTCCGGGATTCCGAGAAAGTAAGAGCGAACATTCGGAGAGTATCGCCGAATTGTTTAGGAATATTTTGGAACGGGGCTTTAAGTACGACACCGGGTTCCTACTCATCGCTGACGGAGGAAAGGGTTGGCACAAGGCTGCCCGGGACGTTTTCGGCGATACGATGGTACTACAACGCTGTCAAGTACATAAAATCCGTAATGTGTTTTCCCATTTATCTAAAGCCGATCAAAAACACTTTGAAGGGTGTTTGAAGGAGGCTTTTCGCATCGACGATTACCAGGAAGCCAAGTCCGCGCTCCAAAAGCTCGCGGATGAAATCGAACCTGTTAATCGGAATGCGGCACAGTCGCTTCGGGGCGGGCTGGAGGAAACGCTAACGCTCCATCGTTTGAACATTCCACCTTTGTTGCGGATTTCTTTTGCCACGACCAACCCCATCGAAAGCATCAATGCCGAACTCGCCCGCCGGCTCAACCGCGTCAAACGCTACCGAGACTCACCCCAAAAGCAACGTTGGGTCGCCGTTGCCCTCGCCGAACAGGAAAAACACTTAGGCAAAGTCCGAAATCACACCCAAATACCCCTGCTCCAAGCCGCTATCCAAAAAGGGTAGTGTATCTAAAAAGTGATAGAACTACCGAAAGCAACTGATTATGAAGTGCCTTATTTAAGGTCAAAATCTTTTGGATACACCACCCCAAAAAGAAGTATTAGCTTTGAAATCTAAAAACTAATTATCAATCACTCCACATATGCCCCACAATATTTTCAACTAACAATGGGAAATGCTCAGATTCTATTCTAATATATGTTTATGAGAGATATAATTTTATCTTTAATAGACCTCTTTGCTAAGTATAATTAACATTTTGAATGAAAAAGTTATGAAAGGATGCAATGAGTTTTAACCTTAAATCTAAGCGATTTCTGCGATTTCGATAGACGGAAGACAAGATTCTGAATTTT
>Ga0209573_1001593_pt1 | contig 33912 bp, 30 predicted proteins | sample TNRBio252014_DNA_FD_185870 | JGI IMG/M metagenome (GOLD analysis project Ga0209573, IMG submission 185870) | Wastewater treatment Type I Accumulibacter community from EBPR Bioreactor in Madison, WI, USA - TNR Reactor_6/25/2014_ DNA (SPAdes)... | ecosystem: Engineered > Bioreactor > EBPR >...
TGAAGGGGCTGGCCAAACCGGCCAACCAGATGGCCATCCGGGCGCTGGCCGGGTTCAACCGCACCCTGCCGCCCCGGCCTTTTCATGCCGCAGCGGCGCGCAAGCTTCTGGCGGAGGCGGGCTATCCGGACGGCTTCGGTCTGACGCTCCATGCCCCCGTGCCGCTGACCGCAATTGCCGAGGCGATCGGCCGCCAGCTCGGCGACATCGGGATCGAGGCGCGCATCATCACGATGCCCGTGGAGGCATTTCAGGCGGCGCAGGCGCGCGGCGAGCATGGCGTGACGCTCTCGCAGAGCGTGATCGGCGATGGCGATACCTGGGCGACGCTGGCAACGCTCGCCCACAGCCGGACCGGCACGCCGGCGATAGGCGGTCTCAATGGCCTCGGGCACGGCAACCCCAGACTGGACCGCCTGATCGACGATGCCGCCATGGAAGGCGCCGCAACCAAGCGCAAGGCCCTGCTGGAAGAGGCCAATGCGGTCTGGGCCCGGGATGTGCAACGTCTGCCGGTGGTCAGTCTCGGCAGCGCCTGGGCAATGGCCAAGGACCGTCTGAAGCTGACGCCGCAGGCCAGCGGCGAAACATTGGCGATGTCGATCCGGCCGGCGCGCTGACTACTACTGGCGCAGCACAAGCATGGCGCCGCGCATCTCGGTGCTCTGCAACTGGCGGAAGAAGCTCATGCCGATCAGCGTGACTTCGAGGCCATCGCGAATGACCAGCGCGTCGATGTCCCTGACGACGATGGTTTCCAGCCGGACTTCGCGCAGCTTGATGCGCGCGGCGCGGGTTTCGCCGCTGGCGGTGTTGACGGGAACCTTGTAGTCGACTGCCGGCGGGTTGATGCCGAGGCGCCGGGCCTCGCTGAGCGGCAGGGCGATCTGGGTCGCGCCTGTATCGAACAGGCCCTTGATGAACAGGCCGTTGATCTGGATATCCGCGACAAAGTGGCCGGACTGATCGGCGGCCAGCGACACGGAGCGGGGCCCGTTCTGCACCGTCGCCGGCCGGGAGACTGCCTTTGCTGCCACCGCCGGGGTCGGTGGCGGGGCTTTGGCAGAATAGCCGACGAGCGCCTGCGCCACGCCAAAGGCGATGACCGAAAACCCGACTCCGAATCCGAGCACCTTCACCATGCCGATGCACTCTCCAATCGTCCGGGAGCAGACTAGCCCAGCGGGCGTTTCCGGTCTCTTGCCCAGGGCGCACAACTTCCGGTTATGATTTCCTGTCCTTTGCCGGGTTTGCTCAAACTGTCCGGAAGGCTGCCCTTGGGTTGCTTGATACAGGCCAAATCCCGCGCAGTGGCTGGAGAAAGGCTTGCCAGCGAAAGCGGCGACGGCGTATTGAATAGTCATTCAATCGCTGACCGAGGTGGCCATGTCTTCGACCCAAACGCAATCCGGACCGGTTCGACTCATCGCCTGTGGCGACGTCGCCCTGATCGAGATCGACAATCCGCCGGTCAACGCGACATCCCAGGCGGTCCGGGCCGGCCTTGAAGCAGCCATCGAGCAGGTCGAGGCTGACGAGACGATCGGCGCCGTGGTGATCGCAGCGGCTGGGCGCACCTTTGTCGCAGGCGCCGATATTTCCGAATTCGGCAAGCCGCCGCTGGCGCCCTACCTGCCCGCCCTTCTGAACCGGATCGAAGCCTGCCGGAAACCGGTGGTCGTCGCCTGGCACGGCACCGCGCTGGGGGGAGGCTGCGAAATCGGACTGGCCGCCCATGCCCGCGTCATCGATGCCCGGGGCATGATCGGGCTGCCCGAGGTGAAGCTGGGCCTGTTGCCGGGCGCTGGCGGTACGCAGCGCCTGCCGAGGCTGGCCGGGCTGGCCAATGCCATCGACATCATGGCCTCGGGCCGCATGGTGCCGGCCCGCGAAGCGAGGTCGCTCGGTATTGCCGATGTCGTGGCCGAAGGAGACCTGCGCGACGCTGCATTGGACAAGGCGCGATCCCTGATCGGACAGCCCATCCGGCGCACGGCCGACCGCGATGTTGCGGCGGAAGACCCGCAGGCGCTGGCCGAGGTCGAGGCCAAGGCGGCGCGCGATGCGCGCGGCCGGATCGCTCCGCTGAAGATCATCGAGATGGCCAGGCTGGCCACGCTCCTGCCGGTGGCCGAGGGCATGGCCTTCGAACGCAAGGCTTTCCTCGAACTTGTCGGCTCGGCCCAATCCAGGGCGCTGCGCCATGCCTTCTTCGCCGAGCGGGAGGTGGCGAAGGTGCGCGGCATCGGCGGCGTCGTCGCGCGGCCGGTGCGGTCGGTCGGCATCATCGGCGCCGGCACCATGGGCGCGGGCATCGCGGTCGCCGTCCTCGATGCGGGATTGCCCGTCACCATCATCGAGACCAGCGACGAGGCCCTGACACGCGGGCGCGACCGGATCAGCGGGCTATACGACCGGTCGATCAGGAGCGGGCGGATAACCCCGGAAACGAAAGCGGCGCGGCTCGGCAAGGCCACCTTCTCGACCGATCTGGCCAGCCTCGGCGAGGCTGATCTGGTGATCGAGGCGGTGTTCGAGGACATGGCGGTGAAGAAACAGCTTCTGGCGCGGCTTGAAGCCGCAACCCGGGCTGACGCGATTCTCGCCACCAACACCAGCTATCTCGACATCAACGAGATGGCCGCCGGGCTGGAGCGTCCGCAGAACGTGCTTGGCCTGCATTTCTTCTCGCCGGCCAACGTGATGAAGCTGCTGGAGATCGTCAAGGCCGACAGGACCGCGCCCGAGGTGCTGGCGACCGGCGTGGCGTTCGGCAAGACGCTGAAGAAGATCGCCGTGGTCTGCGGCGTCTGCGACGGGTTCATCGGCAACCGGATCATGGCGCGCTATCGGGCGCAGTGCGAATTCATGCTGGAGGAAGGGGCGCTGCCGCAGGATATCGACGGCGCACTGGAGGCCTACGGCTTTCCGATGGGCCCGTTTGCCGTGCAGGATCTGGCCGGACTGGAGATTTCCTGGGCGCGGCGCAAGCGTCTGGCCCCGACCCGCGGGCCGGATGAGCGCTATGTCCCTGTCGCCGACCGGCTTTGCGAGCAGGGGCGGTTCGGCCAGAAGACCGGGCGCGGCTGGTATCGCTATGTCGATGGCAAGCGCCTGCCCGATCCGGAGGTGGAGGCCCTCATTCTCGCCCATTCCGCCGCCAGAGGCATCACCCGGCGCCGCATCGACGCCGAGGAAATCCAGCAGCGCGTTGTGGCGACCATGGTCAACGAAGGAACGAAGATCGTCGCGGAGGGCATCGCGCAACGACCTCTCGATGTCGACGTGGTGCTGATGAACGGCTACGGCTATCCCGCCTGGCGGGGCGGCCCGATGCACGAGGGCGACCGGATCGGCCTTCCCGCCATCCTGAAGGTGCTGAAGCCGATGCAGGGCCGCGACGGGCCGGGCTTCGAAGCCTCGCAACTGCTGATCGAGATCGCGGCGGAAGGTGGCAGCCTGGCGCAGCTCAACACGCGCGGCTGACGCGGTGTGATTTTCGCGCCCTTGTCCTTGCCGACCGGCTCGGCCAGCAGATAGTCTGGCCGGCACCGCGGCTGACCGACGCACCGGCTTGCGCCGCCGGGTGCCGTGGCTGTTCAGGCTGCGACCAGGACTGAGGGGACGACCATGGAGTTGAAATACCTGTCGGGCTTCGGCAACGGCTTCGAAACCGAAGCCCTGCCCGGCGCCCTGCCCATCGGCATGAATTCGCCGCAGCGCTGTGCCTACGGGCTTTATGCCGAGCAGCTCTCCGGGTCGCCGTTCACCGCGCCGCGCGCCTCGAACGAGCGGTCGTGGCTGTATCGGATCCGCCCGTCGGTCAGACATTCCGGGCGGTTCACAGAGGCCGACATCGGGCTTTGGCGCACCGCGCCCTGCGCCGAGGTGACGATGCCGATCCATCAGCTGCGCTGGAGCCCCGAGGCCTTTCCGACCGAGCCGACCACTTTCGTGCAGGGCGTGCGCACCATCACCACTGCGGGGGACGCCGGCGCGCAGGCCGGCATGGCTGCGAGCCTGTTCTTCGTCACCGCCTCGATGGCCGACGAGGCCTTCTACAACGCCGACGCCGAGATGCTGTTCGTCCTCCAGCACGAGACGCTGCGATTCTGGACCGAATTCGGCATTCTCGATGCCGAACCGGGCGAGATCGTCGTCATTCCGCGCGGCGTGAAAATCCGTGTCGAACTGAAGGGCGGACCGGCGCGCGGCTATCTCTGCGAGAACTATGGCGGCGCCTTCACCCTGCCCGAGCGCGGGCCGATCGGTGCCAACTGCCTTGCCAACCAGCGCGATTTCTACGCCCCCGTCGCGGCCTACGAGGACCGCGAGGTGCCGACACGGCTGTCCGTCAAATGGGGCGGCGCGCTGTGGACCACCACCATCGGCCAGTCTCCCTTCGACGTGGTGGCCTGGCATGGCAACTATTGCCCCTACAAGTACGATCTGCGGCGATTCTCGCCGGTCGGCCCGATCCTCTACGACCATGCCGATCCGTCGATCTTCACCGTGCTGACCGCGCCATCCGAGACGCCCGGTACGGCCAACATCGATTTCGTCATCTTCCCCGAACGCTGGATGGTGGCGGAAAACACCTTCCGGCCGCCGTGGTATCACATGAACATCATGAGCGAGTTCATGGGGCTGGTGTTCGGCCAGTACGACGCCAAACCGCACGGCTTCAGCCCCGGCGGCATCTCCTTGCACAACACCATGCTTCCGCATGGGCCGGACCGGGAGGCCTTCGAACATCACTCGACGGTCGAACTGAAACCGGTGAAGCTGAAAAACACCATGGCGTTCATGTTCGAAACCCGCTTTCCGCAGCGGGTGACCAAATATGCCGCAGAGACGCCGACGCTTCAGGACGATTACATGGACTGCTGGGCGGGGCTTGAAAAAAAGTTCAACCCGAACGCGAAGTGAGGGAGAGGGAATGAAGCTTGCAACCTTGAAGAACGGCTCGCGTGACGGCCGTCTCGTCGTCGTCAGCCATGATCTGACGCGCTGCACCGATGCGGCTGGCATCGTCTTGACGCTGCAAGCGGCGCTGGATGCCTGGCGGCGTTACGGACCGGCGCTGAGCGACCTTGCCGAGCAGCTTGAGCACGGCTCGGTGCCGTCGCAGCGCTTCCACGAGCATGACTGCATGTCGCCGCTGCCGCGCGCCTACCAGTGGGCGGACGGCTCGGCCTACGTCAATCACGTGGAACTGGTGCGCAAGGCCCGCAATGCCGAGATGCCGCCCTCGTTCTGGACCGATCCGCTGGTCTATCAGGGCGGGTCCGACAGTTTCCTCGGCCCACGCGATCCGATCGTGATGCCGACCGAAGCCTTCGGCATCGACCTTGAGGGCGAGGTTGCCGTCATCGTCGACGACGTGCCGATGGGGGCGACGCCGGCGCAGGCGGTTGCCGCGATCCGGCTGGTGATGCTGGTCAACGACGTCTCCTTACGCAATCTGATCCCCAACGAACTGGCCAAGGGTTTTGGTTTCTTCCAGTCCAAGCCCTCATCCGCCTTCTCACCCGTCGCCGTGACGCCGGACGAACTTGGCGATGCCTGGGCCGGGGGGAAACTGCACCTGCCGCTGCTCAGCGCCATCAACGGCACGCCGTTCGGCAGGCCGAATGCCGGGGTCGACATGACCTTCGATTTCGGCACGCTGATCGCCCATGTCGCGAAAACCCGCCCGCTCAGCGCCGGCACCATCGTCGGCTCGGGCACGGTCTCGAACAAGGACCCGGACGGCGGCCCCGGCAAGCCGATCCGTGCGGGCGGGCTCGGCTATTCCTGCATCGCCGAGGTGCGCGTGGTCGAGACGATTCTCGCCGGCGCGCCGACGACGCCCTTCCTGCGTTTCGGCGATGTCGTGCGCATCGAGATGAAGGATGCCCACGGCAAATCGATCTTCGGAGCGATCGAACAACCGGTGGTGCGCACGGGAGAGGCGGCATGAGCGCGCCCGGTTTCGCCTCGACCAACGATCTGGCGGACAAAACCGTCTCCTTCACGCGGCTGGGCGAGGGGCTCTACGCCTATACGGCAGAAGGGGATCCGAACACCGGCGTGATCATCGGCGACGACGGCGTGATGATCGTCGATGCGCAGGCGACCCCGGCCATGGCGCAGGACGTGATCGCCAGGGTGCGCTCGGTGACCGACAAGCCGATCCGCTATGTCCTGCTGTCCCACTATCACGCGGTCCGGGTTCTGGGCGCATCCGCCTATCTGGACGCTCAGGGCGCGATCATCGCCTCGGACGTGACGCGCGGCCTGATCGTCGAGCGCGGCGCACAGGACATGGCCTCCGAGATCGGCCGCTTTCCGCGGCTGTTTCGCGGGAAAGAGTCGATTCCCGGGCTGACCTGGCCGACACTGACCTTCACCGGCGAATTCTCGGTCTGGCTCGGCAAGCGCGAGGTCAGGATTTCCCAGCCGGGACGCGGCCATACGGCCGGCGACACCATCGCCTATGTGCCCGACGCCAACGTGCTGTTCTCGGGCGATCTCGTCGAGTTCAAGTCGGCCTGCTATTGCGGCGACGCCCATTATGGCGACTGGCCGGGCACCATCCGCACGCTGATGGCCTATGATCCGGTGGCGCTGGTGCCGGGGCGCGGCAACGCCGTCATCGGCAAGCCGAATGTCGCGGCGGCCTTCGCCGGCACGACCAATTTCCTGACCTCGCTCTATTCCAGCGTGCGCGCCTCGGTGGAGCGGGGCGAAACGCTGATGGAAGCCTATCTGGCGGTGCGCCGGGTGATGGACGGCCCGTTCGGCCATTACGCCATCTACGAACACTGCCTGCCGTTCAACGTGTCGCGCGCCTATGACGAGGCGCGGGGCATCGATCATCCGGTGATCTGGACCGCCGAGCGCGATGTCGCGATGTGGCGGGCGTTGCAGGACGAGCGCTGATCCGGGTCAGCCCGCCGGCAGCGCGAAGGTGCGCGGCACAAGGCCGGCGTGCAGCCAATGGACGAGGCCGACCATGTCGTGCACCATCCGGCCGGTGGCCGCGCGGACATCGGCTGCGTAGGGACCCATGTTGGCGCATTCAAGCAGGATGCAGCCGCAGTCAGGGTGAACTGCCACCAGGTGCTGTGCGGCCTGCATCACTTCCCGGCGGGCTGCGGCGATGTCGAGGTGATCGTCATTGCCAAGAAAGGTCCGGGCAAAGGCGCCGCCGTCGACGACACCGACCACCGGTGTCGCCGGGTCTGCCCCGACGGCCCGGAGATGATCGGGGGTCAGCGAGCGTTCCGAGGCGGTGACGACACCGACCCGGCGTCCCTTGGGAAGCAGGCGCTGAAGCATGGGAAGCTGGATCAGCGCCGAGGTCGCCACAGGCACCGGCAGGGCGGCGGCGAGGTCGTCCTGCATCAGGGTGAGAAAGCCGCAGGTGGTGACAATGACCTCAACCCCTTCGGCGGCAAGCCGCAAACCCGCGTCGATGAAGGCATCGCGCAGCCCCTCGGCCCGGCGATGAACCACGCGTTCCGGGCTGGCGCCTGAGACGCGGACAACCCGCACCGCAAACGGCCAGGTCTCAAGCGCACCGACATCACCCGGGATACGCGGAAAGCGCGTGTCCAGCGCCAGAATGCCGATGCGTGGCCGGCCCTCGACGCTCATGCCATCCCCCCGCCAGCGGAAACCGGCACCCGCCACCATCCGCAGGGACGGTGGCGGAACCGCCCACGCTTACTTCCTGAAGGCGTTGACGACAGCCTGCCCGTCGGCCCCGGCCTTCTTCAGCCAGTCGGCCGTCAGGGTCTCGCCAAATTTCTTCAGGCCTGCGAGCAGGTCCGGACCGGCCGGCTGAACCTTCATGCCCTTGGCCTTGAGTTCCTGCACATACCAGCCGGCCTTGTCCGCAACGGTCTTCCAGCCGCGCGCCTCGGCCTCCTTGGCGGCCTTCATCACCGCCTCCTGCTGATCCTTCGGCAGGGCATCGAAGGCCGCCTTGTTGACGAAGACGACGTTCTTGGGGATCCACGCCTGCACATCGTACCAGTGGGTCAGGCTTTCCCAGACCTTCGAATCATAGCCGGTCGCGCCCGAGGAAATGAAGGAGGTGACGACGCCGGTCGCCAGAGCCTGCGGCAGCTCCGCGGCCTGGATGGTGACAGGCTGGGCGCCGGAAAGTTCGGCGATGCGCGCCGTGCCGGGATTGTAGGAGCGGAACTTGACGCCCTTGAGATCGTCGACGCTGTTGAGGTCCTTCTTGGCATAGATGCCCTGCGGCGGCCAGGCCTGGGCAAAGAGCACCATCAGCCCCTGCGATGCCAGTTTCTTCTCGGTCGCGGCACGGGAAACCTCCCACAGCTTCTTCGACTGCTCGAAGGAGGTGGCGAGGAACGGCACCACGTCGATGCCGAAGATCGGGTCCTCGTTCTCGTGCAGGCTCATCAGCACCTCGCCAACCTGCGCCTGACCGGTCGCAACAGCGCGCTTGATGTCCGGCGCCTTGAACAGCGAGGCGTTGGGATGGACCGTGATCTGGAGTTTCCCGCCGGTCGCCGCCTCGATCTCCTTACCGAACTGCACGAGATTTTCGGTCAGATAGTTGTTGCCTGGATAGGCCGACGGCAGGTTCCATTTGGTCTGGGCCTGGGCTGCCACGGGGCCGAGGGCCAGAAGCGTGGCGGCGGCGATGCCGGAAAGCATGGTGCGACGGAACATTGCGAAATCTCCCTGTTGTTCGCAGTTGGACCCAGTCAATCGGGAAAAGCTAGTTTGGGCAAGTAGAGCACGATCTCGGGGAAGGTCGTGATGATGATGACGGCGATGTTGAGCAGAATGAAGAACGGGAAAGCCGCCTTGGCCACCGTGAAGGTGTCCTTGCCACTCATGTTCTGGAGCACGAACAGGTTGAAGCCGACCGGCGGCGTGATCTGCGCCATCTCGACATGGATGACGAGATAGACGCCGAACCAGACCAGATCGAAGCCCGCCTGCTTGACCATCGGCAGCACGATCACCGCCGTCAGCACGATCATCGAGATGCCGTCGATGAGGCAGCCGAGGATGATGTACATGATGGTGAGGGCGAAGACGAGCTTGTGCGGCGTCAAGTGCTGGCCCTGCACCCATTCGGCCAGAGCATTGGGGATGCCGGTGTAGGCCATCGCGGCCGTGGTGAAGGCGGCGCCGGCGAGGATCAGCATGATCATGCACGACAGCCGCGTCGCGCTCATGACGCTCTCAAGGAAGCTCGCCAGGGTCAGCGTGCCGCTCCACCAGGCCAGGACCAGCGCACCGATGACGCCCCAGGCGGCACATTCGGTGGCAGTGGCGATGCCGAAGATCAGCGAGCAGAACACGCCGAGGATCAGGGCCAGGATCGGGATCAGCTTGCGCGATTCGCGCAGCTTCTGGCGGAAGGGGATCGGCGGATCGCGCGGCGGCGTCTTGTCCGGGTTGAGCATCGACCACAGGGCGATGTAGCCGGAATAGAGCGCCATCACCAGCGCGCCGGGCAGGAAGCCGCCGAGAAAGACCTGAAGCACCGAGACATTGGCGGTGACGGCATAGACAACCATCGGGATCGACGGCGGGATGAGCAGACCGAGCGTCCCAGAGCCGGCCAGCGAGCCCAGGCTCATGCCGGGGTCATAGCCACGCTTTTCCAGCTCCGGCAGGGCGATCTTGCCGATCGTCGCGCAGGTCGCGGCGGAGGAGCCGGAGACCGCGGCGAAGATGCCGCAACCCACGACGTTGACGTGAAGCAGACGCCCCGGCAGCCATTGCAGCCAGGGCGAGAGACCGCGGAACATCTCCTCCGACAGACGTGTCCTGAACAGGATTTCGCCCATCCAGATGAACAGCGGCAGGGCTGCCAGCGTCCAGGAGGCGGAGGCGCTCCAGACGGTGGTGGCCAGCACGGTGCCGATCGGCACGTTGGTGGTCAGCAGCATCGCCAGCAGGCCGACAAGGCCGAGACCGATGGCGATCCAGACCCCGCTGGCGAGGATCGCGGTGAGAAACATGAGCAGGAGGATCGACAGTTCGACCAGACCCAGACCGTGCGCCATGATCAGACGCCCCCGCCTTCGGCGACGCGCTCGATCAGTTCCTCGGTGGTGCGCGGCGGCTCCTTCTCGTAGCTGGGCTTCTGCCCGCCGAGAACCCGCACCACCTCGTCGAGCACGGCGATCAGCAGGATGCCGAGGCCGGTGGCCATCACCGTCTGGGGAATCCAGAGCGGGAAGGCGACAACGCCCTGCGCCAGATCGTTGAAGCGCCAGGAATCATGGGCCATCTGGGCGACATGGCGAAAGAAATAACCGACGAAGAGCAGCGCCACGACCAGCGAGAACAGTTCCGCCAGCCATTTGGCGCGGCCCTTCAGCCGCTCGGTGAGCAGGCCGACGCGGATCATCTCGCCGCGCTTGAAGGTGTGCGCCATGCCCAGAAAGGCCATCGCCACCATCGACCAGGCGGTGAAATCATCGCCTGCCGGCACGTTGACGCCAACCTCGCGGCCCGCCGACATGACGATCATCAGAACGAAGATCGTGACCAGAAACACACCGGCGGCATAGCCTGCCCACAAATACAGCGCGTCGAGCGCGCGTCGCAGCGCCCCTGAAGTCCCGCTCATCACTCCCCCGGCCCGTTCTCGGCTTTCACTTTGCGCCAGACTAGACCACATCTTGCGCGATTGACCAGAGGCAAGACACGTGCCGCTTGACAGGCCGGCACGCGCGGCCTTCTGTCCGCCACCGACCGTTCCCCGGGGCGCCATGGCACGTTTCCTGATCCGCAGACTGCTGCACGCGGCGCTGACGCTGGCCGGCATCGCGGTGCTGGTGTTCTTCGGCCTGAGGGTGACGGGCGATCCGACGCTGCTGATGGCGCCGGAGGGGGCCACCCTCGACCAGATCGACCTGCTGCGCCGTCAACTGGGGTTCGACCGGCCCTATCTCTGGCAGTTCGTCGACCATTTATGGGGGCTGGCACGGCTCGATTTCGGCACCTCGGTCGTCCAGCGTCTTCCGGCCGGCAGCATCGTTCTGGCCCGCCTGCCCTACACGCTCAGCCTGGCCGGGGCAGCCTTCGGCCTCGCCCTTTGCGGCGGACTGGTCCTCGGCATTCTCGCCGCGTCACGGCGGTCCCGGGTCTCCGGCCTTATGGCGCGGGCCGTCATCCTTGCCGGCCAGAGCCTGCCAACCTTCCTGTCAGGCACTCTGCTCATCCTTCTTTTTGCGATTGTTCTCAACTGGTTACCATCCTCCGGCGCGGATGCGCCGGGCGCTCTGATCCTGCCGGCTCTGGTCCTCGGCGCCTATTCGATGGCGGTTCTTGCCCGGCTGGTGCAGGCGGGGTTGAGCGAGGAACTGGGCAAGGACTACATCCGCGCCTGCCGCAGCCGCGGGCTTGGCCGGGGCCGCATTCTGCTGCATGCCCTGCGCAATGCCGCCCCGGCGCTGCTGGCGATGGCGGCCCTGGAGGGGGGAAACCTGTTTGCTGGCACAGTCATTGTCGAAACGGTGTTTGCCTGGCCGGGGCTGGGGCACCTGCTGCTGCAATCGGTACAGGCCCGCGATTTTCCGGTGACGCAGGCGGTCGTTCTGATGGTGGCGGGCGTGTATGTCGCCGCCAATCTCCTGGCCGATCTGGCGCATGCCGCCCTGGATCCGCGCCTGCGGGCCCGCCTGTCATGAGCGGGGTGGTTTCGGGCCAAAAAAAGCGGGATCCGGCGCTTTTCGGGGCCGTTTTCCTGCTTGGGCTGCTGAGTCTGGCCGCCCTGCTGGCGCCGCTGCTGGCGCCGCACGATCCGATGCGCCAGATGTTGCTGATGCGGCTGAAACCACCGGGGTTCAGCCCCGGCGGCGGGGCGCCGTTCCTCTTCGGCAGCGACGAGCTGGGCCGGGATATCCTGTCCCGAACGGTGTTTTCTCTGCGTTTGTCGCTGCTTGTCGCCCTGTCGAGCAGCGGTTTGTCGGCGATCCTCGGCGTGTTTGTCGGGCTTGTCGCCGGCTGGCGCGGCGGAGGGATCGACCGGCTGGCGATGCGTCTCGCCGATGTCGTGCTGTCGGTGCCGACCCTGATCCTGGCGATCTTCGCCATCGCGGTCATCGGCCCCGGCGTGGCGACGCTGATCGGTGTCCTCGCCTTCGCCCGCTGGCCGCGCCATGCCCGACTGGCGCGGGCCGAGACGCTGCGGCTGCGGGAGAAGAGCTATGTGCAGGCGGCCCGCCTTGCCGGGGCGGGCACGGGCCGCATCCTCTTCCGTCACATCCTGCCCAATGCCGCCGGGCCGCTGATCGTGCTGGTTGCGGCGGAGGTCGGGCTGATGGTGCTGTTCGAGGCCGGCCTGACCTTCCTCGGCCTTGGCATCGCGCCGCCACAGCCGGCCCTGGGCGCGATGCTGGGCAGCGGCCGGCTCTATCTCGACAGCGCCTGGTGGATGACCGTTTTCCCCGGACTGGCGATCTTTTGCCTGGTGCTGGCCCTCACGATCCTGTCCGACCGCCTGCGCGACCGGCTCGACCCGGCGCGCGCCGCGGGCTGACCCCGCATCACAGCGGCATGGCGCTGCGCACGATGCCGTCCCAATAGGCGATGCCGTAGGGCAAAGCGGCGTCGTTGAAGTCATAGCCGGGGTTGTGCAGCGGGGCGCTGTCGCCGTTGCCGATGAAGATGAAGGCGCCGGGGCGGGCTTCGAGCATGTAGGAGAAGTCCTCGCCGCCCATCATCGGCGGGATCAGCTCGACACCGTCGGCGCCGGATTCCGCCACCGTTCCTGCGACCGTTCCGGCAAATTCCGCCTCGGCGGCATGGTTGGCGGTCACCGGGTAGCCATAGCGATAGTCGAGCACGGCCTGAGCGCCGAACATGCGGGCCGAATGCTCGACGATGGCGCGGAAGCGCTGTTCCGCCGCAAGCCCCACCGCCTTTTCGAGAAAGCGCACGGTGCCCTTCAGCTTGGCCGTCGGCGGGATGACGTTGTAGGTCTCGCCCGCCTGCACCGAGCAGACCGAGACCACCACCGACTTGAGCGGATCGGTGGCGCGGGCCGCGATCGTCTGGAGCGCGGTGATCAGATGGCTGGCGATGACGATCGGGTCGTTGCCGTCGTTGGGCTTGGCGGCATGGCTGCCGCGCCCGTCGATGGTGATGTCGAAATTGGCCGTGGCCGCCATCACCGGGCCGCTGCGGATGCCGAAACGGCCGACCGGCAGGCCGGGCAGCGAATGCATGCCGAAGAACTGCTGGATGCCGAATCGGTCGATCAGCCCGTCCTCGATCATCGCCCTGGCCCCGGCGCCGCCCTCCTCGGCCGGCTGGAACACGACGATCGCCGTGCCGTCGAACTCGCGGGTGGCGGCGAGATGCCTGGCCGCCCCGAGCAGCATGGCGGTGTGCCCGTCATGGCCGCAGGCGTGCATCTTGCCGGGAGTGCGCGAGGCATGCGGCAGGTTGGTCTCCTCCCAGATCGGCAGCGCGTCCATATCGGCCCGCAGGGCGACGACCCGGCCCGAACCGGTGGAGCGGCCGCGAATCACCCCGACCACGCCGGTCCTGCCCAGGCCCGTCACCACCTCGTCGACGCCGAACTCCTTCAGCCGCGCGGCCACCACCCCGGCGGTCCGCTCGACATCGTACAGCAGCTCGGGGTGGGCATGGAAATCGCGTCGCCACGCCGTGACTTCAGCCTTCAGGGCGGCAATTCGGGGGTCGATCTGGGTCATCGGGGGTCCGGCAGGTCTGGGGTCAGATGGTCATGGCGCGGCCAGGGAGGCAGCCGCCAGCAGAGGCGCATCTTCCTCGGGCAGGATGCGGCGGTCAATCTCAAACGCTGAGCCTGAGCTTGCGCGGCTCGATCGTCGCGGCGGGGCGGGCGGTCCGGTGCTGGCCGTTGTTCACCGCCACCATCATCACGCTGACGACGACGCAGACGCTGAGCCACCAGGCCTGGGTGGCCGTCGGATCGATGACCATGAAGACGAAGATGGCCGAGCTGACCGCCAGCGCCGAGGCGCAGACGTGCGGCGCCAGCCGCGCCAGCGCACGCAGCCCGAAGAACAGGACGGCGGCGAGGATGACGGCGCCCGGCAGGCCAAGATCGTACCAGACCTCGGACAACAGGCCGGCCGGGGCGCGCGCATCGACCAGATGGACGGCGCGGGCGCGATAGAGCGTGTCGAAACCATGGCCGGTGATGAGCTTCACCGGCTTGTCGCCGATCGGGCCAAGCCAGACGCCGATGGCGCTGAGGACATGGCCGGGGCTAAGCTTGAGGGCCTCGCTGGCCAGCCGGCCGAGCAGCGCCAGCGCCGGGGCGAGCAGCACGGCCAGGGCGAGCACCCCCGACAGCAGCCGCGCCGCGCGGGGCGCGTTGACGCGCGCGGCAAGGAATACCAGCATCGCCGTGACCAGAACGATGGCCGCATCCATCGAGCCGCTGGCGAGGATGGCGATGCCGCAGGCGGCGATCAGCGCGACGCCCTGCTGGTCGCGGCCGCGGGTGTTGGTCCAGCACACCGCCGGCCAGACCATGGCGCTGATGGCGATGGCCGCGCGCCCGAGGGTGGGCGCCTCGCTGTTGGCGAGGAAGCGGAAGGTGCCCGGCCCCAGAACCGAGACGACGACGAGGGCGAGCGTGGCGAAGGCGACGCCGATCGACATCAGGTGCAGGTTGGTGGTGCGCATGCGCTGGGGCAGGGCCATGACCACGGCACAGGCCAGCGCCACGTTGCCCAGGAGGCGGAAGGCGCGTTCGGCCGAGGTGCCGGGAAACGGCGTCCAGAGCAGCGAGAGCAGCAGCCAGAGCGCATAGGCCAGCGCCGCCAGACCGACCGTGCTCGCCAGCAGGTCGCGTCCCTTGCGGAAGACCTGGCCGGCATCGGCGATCAACGCCGAAATGACGATGAGAAAGGCGCCGACCGGCACGAGCACGACGAAGGCGCGGCGCGAGAAGATCGCCGCGACCGGCGCGGCCATCACCAGAATGCCGAAGCCGATGCGCAGAAGCAGCCCCGCCGCATCCGCCGCGGGGGAGTCATGCGCCCTTCTGTCCGGTCCTTCCATTCCCACCAACTGTCTGCGGCGCTTTCCACGCCTCGATCCATTCCATAAACAAGCTTACGTCATTCCAGCCATGCCGGCTGTGGATGGCTTGCCACAGTTTTGACAATTATGGTCGGCGATGACGGATACCAATTCAACACTCCGTGCGCCGCAAGGGAGACCAGTCCGCATGTCCGACCTCCACAGCCTCTATGACGGGGTGATCGCCCGCCGCTCGGCCAGCGCCAGGCATCTTGGCGCCCCGGCCCCCGATGCCGCGACGCTGGAGCGCATCGTCTTCGCCGCCTCGCGCGCGCCCGATCATGGCCGGCTGGTGCCGTTCCGCTTCGTGCGGGTGGCCGAACACCAGCGCGGCCGGCTGGCCGAGGCGCTGGTGCTGGCGGCGCGGCAGACCGACCCTGCCCTGGCCGAAAGCGAGATCGCCCGCCTGCGCGACAAGGCGGCGGAAGGGCTGGCGCCGCTGGTGCTGATTGCCCGGATCGATGCGGCGCATCCCAAGATCCCGGCCTCCGACCAGTGGCTGGCGGTGGGCTGCGCGCTTGAAAACCTGCTGCTGGCCAGCCAGTCGCTGGGGTTTGCGGCGGCGGTGAAATCCGGCCGGCATTTTTCCGCCCTCGGCACGGCGTTCGGCCTTGGCGCGGGCGAGCAGGTGGTGGCCTATGTGGTGTTCGGCACGCCGAGCGAGATGCCGCCGGCCAAGCCCAAGCCGGCGGTGGCCGATATCCTGTCCGACTGGGACTGACACCATCCCGCCGCGCCGACATCCCGGTCGGCCGGGCAAGCAAAAACCCCGCCTCCCGGCGGGGTTTTTGCTAGAGCATGACGAATTTACATGGAAGCATAGCCTGCATTGACGAGATAGTTTGAACACTCCTTCGGGGAGAAGAGCTCGAGGATCTCTCCGGCCTTTCGCCATGTGGCTTCGACGGTTCGGGGCGCTGCGTCGCGCATGATGTGTTTGAGCTTGGCGAAGACCTGCTCGATGGGATTGAGATCAGGGCTGTAGGCGGGCAGAAAGAGCATGTGCGCCCCGGCTTTTCGGATGGCCTGTCGCGCAGCCATGCCTTTGTGAGAACCGAGATTGTCCAGGATGACGACGTCTCCCTTGGCGAGGGTGGGGACGAGCACCTTTTGGACATAGACGGTGAAGATGTCGCCGTTGATCGGCCCGTCGATCACCCACGGCGCGTCGATGCGGTCATGGCGAAGGGCCGCGATGAAGGTCAAGGTTTTCCAATGGCCATGCGGCACGCGCGCGTCGAGCCGCTGCCCGCGCGGTCCCCAGCCGCGCAGGGGAGCCATGTTGGTCTTCACCCATGTCTCGTCGATGAAGACGAGGCGGCGTGGGTCAATCCGCTGTTGATGGGCTTTCCAGCGCACCCGTTTGCGCGCGATGTCCGGTCGTGCCTGTTCCGCCGGCAGCACGGTTTTTTTTGAAGCTCAGGCCCTCGGCATGCACGAATAACCAGACCGTCTTCTGATGGGTCTTGATGCCGCGCGCCGCCAGTTCTGCCGTCAGCTTGCGCAGCGTGAAGGGGCCTGACGCCACGCGCTCGCGCAGCCAATCGGCCGTCGCGCCAGATAGCGCCGCCCTCTTGTGCCCGCCGATCTTGCCGTGCTTCAGGCTGCCCGTCTCGCGCTCCAGCTTCTTCCACTTCGACACGCACGATGGGCTAATCTTCAGCGCCTCACCGATCGCACGGATCGTCGCACCGCGATCCGAAAGCAAAAGCGCGCGTTCACGCAGGTCTTCAGAGTAAGGTCGTGTCATCCCGGCTGGCCTCGCTCCCCAGCAGGAAGCTTGAATCAGACACAGGCCGATTTGGGAATCCCGATTCCGTCAAAAATCGTCATGCTCTAAGTATCTGAAAAGATTGGTGGGTGATGTAGGGCTCGAACCTACGACCCGCTGATTAAGAGTCAGCTGCTCTACCAACTGAGCTAATCACCCGAACGAAACCGGGGCGCGTTGGGCGCGCCCCGTCGTTGGCGGGTGTCTAGCAAAGGCGGATTGCCCTGTCTACAGGGAATTTGCGTCTGCGCGTGAATTGTCGGTGTTATCGTGCGGCGACTTTTGGCGGGGTCCGACGCGGTGCGCTCTCCTTCTGAAGGATGGCGTGCACCGGGTTCGGCATATGCTCAAGCGTCGCGCCGGTTGCCGCATCCACGCCCATGCCAACAACGCCGCCAACCAGGACATTCCCGGCGAATCCGGCGGCACCGGCCCCCGCCAACGCGGTTTTTACCTCGATCGTCTGCTCCTTGTAGCCGGGCAGTGTGTAGACCACCGAGAACTCGGCCTTGCGGTCGACCGTCAGCGTGCACGGCGTGGTGCAGGTGTGGCTGAGCGAGGTGCGGACCTCTGCGCCGGTCGGCTCGGAGGTGATCTGGATCTGGTTGGTCAAGCCGCGCGTCACGGTGGCGCAGCCGGCCAGCGCGCCGAATGCGGCGATCAATGCGATTTTCTGAAACATGATGCCCCCACTGGAAATGCCCGGGGGGGACTAAAGCCAAGAAAAAGCCCGCCGGCAACCGGCGGGCCTTCATATTTCGGTAATCTTTTGTCGCAGGGTCAGAGGCTGACATGCTGGGCGTGGAAGCCCTGGCTTTTCTCCGCCGTCAGCTTGTTGAGCGCCACGATGTAGGCCTTGGCCGAGGCGACCAGCGTGTCCGGGTCGGCTGACTTGCCGGTGACCAGACGGCCGGTCTTCTGGTCCTCCAGCCGCACCGAGACTTCTGCCTGCGCGTCCGTGCCTTCGGTCACGGCATGCACCTGATAGAGCGCCAGCTTGGCGGTATGCGGCATCAGTGCGTGGATGGCGTTGAAGGTCGCGTCCACCGGGCCGTTGCCGGTGGATTGCACGGTCCTGTGCTGACCCTCGATGTCGAGCGTCAGGGTGGCCGACTGCGGGCCCATGGTGCCGGCGATGACGGTGAGCGCCACCACCTTCACCCGGTCCTGCGAGGTGGCGATGCCCTCGTCGACCAGAGCCTCGATGTCCTCGTCGTAGATGTGCTTCTTGCGGTCCGACAGGGCCTTGAAGCGGACGAAGGCATCCAGCAACTGGTTTTCGCCCAGTTCGTAGCCGAGCTGCTTCAGCTTGTCCTTGAAGGCGGCACGGCCCGAATGCTTGCCCATGACCAGCGAGGTCTTCGACACGCCGACCGACTCGGGCGTCATGATCTCGTAGGTCTGGGTGTGCTTGAGCATGCCGTCCTGATGGATGCCGCTCTCGTGGGCAAAGGCGTTCCGGCCGACAATCGCCTTGTTGTACTGCACCGGGAAGGAGGTGGCAGCCGCAACCAGCTTGGAGGCGCGATTGAGCATCTGTGTGTCGATGCGCGACTCATAGGGCAGCACGTCGCCGCGGGTCCTGATCGCCATGACGATCTCTTCCAGCGCGGCGTTGCCGGCCCGTTCGCCGATGCCGTTGATGGTGCATTCGATCTGGCGGGCGCCGCCCATGACGCCGGCGAGGCTGTTGGCCACCGCCATGCCCAGATCGTTGTGGCAATGAACAGAGAAGATCGCCTTGTCGGAGTTCGGTACGCGGGTGCGCACGGTCTCGAACAGCGCCTGATATTCCGCCGGGGTGGTGTAGCCGACGGTATCGGGGATGTTGATGGTGGTGGCGCCGGCCTTGATCGCTGCCTCGACGCAGCGGCAGAGGAAGTCGATCTCGGTGCGGGTGCCGTCCTCGGCCGACCATTCCACGTCCTCGACATGGGTGCGGGCGCGAGCAACGGAATTGATGATCAGTTGCAGGACCTCATCCGGCTCCTTCTGGAGTTTCCACTTCATGTGGACCGGGGAGGTGGAGATGAAGGTATGGATGCGGCCGCGACGGGCGTGCTTCACCGCTTCGCCGGCGCGGTCGATGTCGTTCATGCCGGCGCGCGCCAGGCCGGCAACGGTGGCGTTCTTGATACGCCTGGCGATGGCCGAGACCGCTTCGAAGTCGCCGTCGGAGGCAATCGGGAAGCCGGCTTCGATGATATCAACGCCCAATTCGTCGAGGAGGTCGGCGATCTCCAGCTTCTCCTCGAAGGTCATGGTGGCGCCGGGGCACTGCTCGCCGTCGCGCAGGGTGGTATCGAAAATCAGAACGCGGTCTTTGGACATGGTCTTTCCTCAATGGATGCGCCTGCCGGTGGTCCGTTGCGAGGCGTAAAAACTGTGTGGGAGGGCGCCGTCTCATCCCCTGAAGGCCCAGGCTGACCGCTGATGCGCGCCCGGACGGCCCTCAGGGGCGCCTAAGGAGAAGAAGCAGGTCAAGCGACCGCAACCGGGCGTCACAGCCGGTCGTCAGGGTCGCTCTTGTCATGGTCGCAGCCGTCACGGGCGCGGGTCTCCTGCTGATCCTGCCATCAGGCATAACCTGATTGGCCGGCCCGACGCAAGGGGGTGACGCTTCGACGGTGGGTTCAGGCGCGGAAAGTCTCGCCCCGGCGCGCCGCAAGCTTCCGGTCCAGCGAGCGCTTGGGCCACCCCAGCAGGCGGGCGAGCAGCCAGCCGAGACAGGCCCCCAGAGTGGCCAGAAACCCGCCTTCGGTGGTGACCGGCAGCGCCGGCTCGTAAATATCGAATGTCGCCTTGCGCAGGTCTGGATCGGCAGCGGTCAGGAAGACGATCAGCCGGGAGGCCGGGCTGTCCTGTGCCATGGCGTTCTGTTGTTCCGTCAGTCGGGCATGGCGGGCAATGGCATCCTGCATGGCGAGGCCGCGCTTGCGGAACAGGTCGTCGGGGTTGAGCATGTGCCGGCTGAGCGCCTGATTGCGATCCAGCCCCTGCGAGCGCGCATCGCTGTCGAAGCGCTCAATGACCAGCCGCAGTTCATCGACCGCGCCGCCAAGGCGCTGGCGGTACTGCTGGGCGAACTCGGGCAGTTGTGAGCCGATGAGGGCTGCAAGCAGGATCAGGGCGCCGCTGAGCAGTCGGCCGATCATGACAGTGTCCTTGGCAGGTCCGCCGGAGTGCGGAAAGTCTGGCCTCAACCGCCCGGCAAGGTCAAGACCCCGGCCACACCATCGTCGGTGCCGAAGACGAGGTGATCGCCGGACTTGTCCCAGGCCAGCGCCGTGATGGCGCCGCCCTTGTCCGGCGCGCGGACGAGAAGTTCCGATGCATCCGTCAGCCGCACCAGCATGATCAGGCCGTCCTCATAGCCGATGGCGAGTACCAGCGCTTTCGGATGAAAGGCGACGCGTGAGACGCGGTGCGGCCGCACGCCGCATTCGCGCGGCGCCTTTCCCATCGGGCCGGAGCCGGCAAACGGCCAGATGATCGCCGCCTCGGCACCGGAGGTGGCCAGCCAGCCGCCATCGCCCGACCACGACATCGAGCGGGTCTTGGCCGGATAGCCAGACATGCGCATGTGGGCTTTTTCCGGCAGTTTCCAGCCGTGAAGCTGGTTTTCCTGCATGGAGGAGACGACAAAGCGCCCGTCAGACGACCAGACGATGTCGAGATGCACGCCCTTCCACTCAAGCTGGTCGGGCTTGGCGTCGGTGTTGGGGAACCACAGCGTTGCGCCATCGATATGGCTGATGGCCAGGCGATAGCCCTTGGGCGCAAAGACCAGCCCGCGGCTGGAGGAGGGGGCCGCGAAGGTCTTGACCTGCCCCTTGCCGTCGCGGGCCGTCACCGTCTTGCCTGCGCTCCAGGCCGTTGCGCCCGATGGGCCGAGCGCCAGCGCATCGATCCAGCGGCCCTTCTCGTTGCCCAGGTCCCGCATGGCGCCATCGCCTGATGTCTCGACCACACGGCCGTCATCGCCGCCGGTAACGAGGCGCGTGCCATCGCTGACGGCAATCAGGATGGCGCCGGCATGCGCCGCACTCTTGCGGACCTCGCCGGCGATGCCGAATTGCACGGAGCCGTCGCCGAGAGCGAAGACCGGCGTTGTGCCGAGGAAACATGCGGCTGTGACGTGATCGCCGCCGGTATCGGAGGCGACGACATGCTGGGTCAGCGGATCAGACTTGGTACTCAAGTGGCCTCAGAAATCGTAGGAGAGACGCAAGCGGGCGCGGTGGCGCTCGAAATTCGACAGAGAGAGCTTCTGGCCGGGCTCGTCCTTGCCCTTGCCGGAGACTTGCGCGTTCCAGGCGGCCTGAAGCCCCCAGTTGCCGGATTTCGCATAGAAGGTCGGGCCAAGGTAATTGGCATGGCCGGCATACTGGCCGAAGCCGGCGCCGTTGTAGGCACGCTCATGCCGCGCTTCGATGCCGACAAACCAGCCGGGACTCATCTGGTAGCTCAAGGCCGTCGACAGGCTGATCTTGGAATCGCGCTTGGGCGCGCGGGCATCGAGATCGCGACCGGAGTTCATTTCAAGGCCGAGATTGCCGGCGAGAAACAGCCGTTCGGCGATCAGGGCAGTGTCTATGATGGCGGCCGATGAGAAGGTGAACACCTTCAACCGGTTGCCGCTGCCGTCGTCGACATGCGTGTACTTCGGCTCGAAGGTGAAACCGAAGCCGATGGGCGAACCCTCGACGATGCCGTCCTTGGCCTTGCCGCGCTCGATGACGCGCCATTTGAAGCCCGCTGCGAGCGCGCTGAACGACATGCGGTTGCGGTCGGGCAGGAAATAGTCGTTGCGGTCGGTCGAGCCGGCGGCCTGTGCGGCCAGGCGGTCGCCCAAGGTCTGCGGCACGGAATTAAGACGGTGCCAGCCGAGGGTTACCGCCGGGGTGACGGACAGCCATTCGGTCAGGCCATATTCGCTTTCCAGCGTGGTGTTGACCACATCGTAGCCGCCGAAACGCTTGCCGCGCAGGGCGATCCAGCCGAGCTTGACGTTGGCGAACCCGACCTTGCCCGGCGTATCAGGGTTGTCGGAAAAGCCGTAGATGTCGCCGCCGTTCTCCCATTCAGGGCCGGTTGCCGCAGGCTTGTCCGCCGCAAGCGCACCCGACAGGGTCGCCATGGCCAGACCTGCCGCCAGAAAAACGCGTTTCATCGCATGCCCCCGTTCCCTGCCTGCGGGTTGATTCTCACGCCTTGCAGGCAAGGAACCCTTTACGGATTTCGTCGGTTTTCAAGTGCCTTCCGATGAAAACGATCTTTGAGGTGCGTTTTTCATCCGGCTTCCAGTCCCGTTGCAGGTTGCCGTCCAGGATCATGTGCACGCCCTGGTAGACGAAGCGCTTCGGCTCTCCGGTGAAGGCGAGGATGCCTTTCGAGCGCAGGATATCGGGCCCGTCGCGCTGCACCAGATCGTTGATCCAGGGCAGGAACCTGTCGGGGTCGACATCGCCGTCGATCTCGATCGACATCGACTGCATCTCGTCGTCGTGGTGATGGTGGTGGCCGGCTTCGAGGAACTCCGGCTCCAGTTCGAGAATGCGGTCGAGGTCGAAGGCGCCGCGGTCGAGCACGTCGGACAGCGGCACGGCGCATTTCTGGGTGCGGATCAGGCGGGCATAGGGGTTGATGCCGCGGATGCGCGCTTCCACCTCGCTCAGTTCGGCCGGGGTGACGAGATCGGTCTTGTTGACGAGGATCACGTCGGCAAAGGCGATCTGGTTCTTGGCTTCCGGCGCATCCTTGAGCCGGGCGGACAGCCATTTGGCATCGGCCACGGTGATGATGGCGTCGAGCCGCGACTTGTTCTGCACGTCCTGATCGACAAAGAAGGTCTGCGCCACGGGGGCGGGATCGGCAAGGCCGGTTGTCTCGATGATGATGGCGTCGAACTTGCCGCGCCGCTTCATCAGCCCCTCGATGATGCGGATCAGGTCGCCGCGCACGGTGCAGCAGATGCAGCCGTTGTTCATCTCGAACACTTCCTCGTCGGCGCCGACGACGAGTTCGTTGTCGATGCCGACCTCGCCGAATTCGTTGACGATCACGGCATAACGCTTGCCGTGGTTCTCGGTGAGGATGCGGTTGAGCAGTGTGGTCTTGCCCGCGCCGAGATAGCCGGTAAGCACGGTGACGGGGATCTTGTCGGACATGTCGGTCTCCACGGTCGCGGCGCAGCGCTATCAGGGCTTCAGCGCGTCGGTCAATTGCTTCAGGTTGTGGCGCATCAGGTCGATATAGGTGGGCGCGGGGCCGTTTTCGAGCGACAGCGAATCCGAATAGAGCGTACCGCCGATTTTCGCGCCGGATTCGCGGGCGATGCGTTCGGCCTTGCGCGGATCGATGACGTTTTCGAGGAATACCGCTGGCGTCTTCAGCGCTTTTACCTGCCGGATGATGCGGGCAAGATCGGCGGCAGAGGGCTCGGCATCGCTGGATATCCCCTGAAGGGCGAGGAATTTGACGCCATAGGCGGCGGCGAAATAGGCAAAGGCGTCGTGCGTCGTGGCCAGCGCCCGGCGCTCGGCGGGGATCGCGGCAATGCCCGCCCGGATCTCGGTTTCCAGCGCGTCCAGCCGCAGGCGATAGGCCTCGGCTTTGGCGGCGTAGATCGCTGCGCCGGACGGGTCGACCGCTGAAAGCGCGGCGGCGATGGCCTGCACATACAGCCTGACGTTGGCGACCGACTGCCAGGCGTGCGGATCATGCGCCGGCTTGCCGTGATCGTGGCCGGCATGGCCATCGTGCGCACCGGCCTTGAGCGGGGTGATGCCGCGGCTGACGACGATAGGCGTGATCTTGCGGCCCGAGGCGGCGATCAGACGGTCCATGAAGGGATCGAATCCCAGACCATTGACCACCACCAGCGCGGCGCCGACCAGTTTTCGTGCCTCGGCCGGCGATGCCTGAAAGACGTGCGCGTCCTGATTGGCGGGAACAAGGCTGGTGACCGCCACCCGCTCGCCGCCGATCTGACGAACAAGATCGGCCAGGATCGAGAAGCTGGCCACCACCTGAAGCGGGGCTGGCGTGGTCTGCGCCCCTGCCGGGCTGGAGCCGGAGAGGCAGAAGAGGCCCAGAAGGGCGCTGGCGATCAGGTCACGTCGGGCGATGGTCATCGAGACACCCTGCATCAGGCTTCGAGGTGGGGGCGGGACAGCAGGTGACGGGCGATGCCGCCCACGCGGCCAAACAGCAGCGAAAGAACATACGCCGCCCCTGCAACGAGGATGATCGCCGGGCCTGAGGCCATGTCGATGTGATAGGACAGGATCAACCCCATCAGACAGGAGACCAGCGCAACCGAGACCGCGATGGCGAGCAGGAGCGTGAGGTTGCTGGTCCACAGCCGCGCCGATGCGGCGGGCAGGATCATGATGCCGACCGCCAGCAGCGTGCCGAGGGCATGGAAGGCGGCGACAAGATTGAGCACGGCCAGACCGAGGAAGGTCAGGTGAATTGGCCCGCCCCAGCGGCTGACCGAGGCCAGGAAGGTTGAATCGACAAATTCAAGCACCAGCGGCCGGAACACCAGCGCCAGCACGACAAGGGTCAGGCTGGAAACGGCCGTCATCAGGATGAGCGTGGGATCGTCCAGCGCCAGCACGGAGCCGAACAGGACGCGCAGCACGTCGACATTCGAGCCCTTCGCCGAAATCAGGCTGACGCCGAGGGCCAGCGACATGATGTAGAACGCGGCCAGCGCGGTGTCTTCCTTCAGCGCCGTGGTGCGCGCCACCACGCCGGCCAGCACCGCCACGGCAAAGCCGGCGACGAGACCGCCGACCGTCATCGCGCCGAGGGAAAACCCCGCGATGAGGTAGCCCACGGCGGCGCCGGGCAGAATCGCATGCGCCATGGCATCGCCGATCAGGCTCATGCGCCGGAGCATCATGAAGACACCGATGGGCGCCGCGCCGAACGAAAGCGCCACGCAGCCGACCAGCGCGCGGCGCATGAAGGCGAATTCGGCAAACGGGCCGATGATGAGGTCGTGCAGGCTCATCAGGCCGCCCGTTCGCAGATGTGGGCATGGCTGTCGAAGGCTTCGACCATGCGGCGTGCCGCGAGAAGATTCTCGGGGCACAGCGTTGCCTCGGTCGGGCCCCAGGCGATCTTCTCGCGCGCCAGCAGCAGGCATTCGGGGAAGACATCGCGGACGATGGCCATGTCGTGCAGCACGGCGACCACGGTTCGCTTTTCGCCATGCCAGCGGCGCACCAGATCAAGCAGATCCATCGTCGTCTTGTGGTCGATGGCGGTGAAGGGTTCATCCAGCAGGATCAGCGGCGAATCCTGCAAGAGCAGCCGGGCGAACAGGACACGTTGCATCTGTCCACCCGAAAGCGTGCCGATGGGCCGCGCTTCAAAGCCGGTCAGGCCCACGGCGGCGATGGCGTGCCCGATGCGGTGCTTCAATGCGCCGCTGAGCGCCGACCACAGGCCGATCTGCCGCCAGGCGCCCATGGCGATGAATTCGTAGACCGAAATCGGGAAGGAGCGGTCAATCTCTGCCGCCTGAGGCAGATAGGCGATGTCGCGGGCCGAGCCGACCGGCAGGCCGATGCGCCCGCCGATCGGCTTGAGGGCGCCAACGATGCCGCGCAGCAGGGTGGATTTGCCCGCGCCGTTGGGGCCGACGATGGCGAGCAGCCCGCCTTGCTCGACCTCGCCGGAGAGGTGGTGCACGGCGGGGTGGCGGTCATAGCCCAGCGTCAGGTTCTCGAACTTCAGCACGGCGGTCATGCCTCAGCCCCCCAGTGCCCAGATGCAGAGCAGCCAGAGAAGGGCGCTGGCGCCGCCGGCTACCGCAAGCCGCACCCCGGCGCCGGCACACAGCAGAGACGCGGAGCCCGCCACGGGAATGGCCGGATGATGCGCATGGGTATGCCCATGGGCGCCATCATGGGAGTGATGATGATGCATGGAGGTGTTATATTATAACGTTCTTGGATATGGCAAGCGGGAATCGTTGCCATCCCCGTGCGATGCCGGCACGGCTTGGCTCAAAACGGGTGATACTGGTAGAGCCAGCTTTCGCTCAAGGTCTTGCCGTCAAGACGCAGAAACAGCCGCATCTCGACCGGTTCGCTGCCTTCGGCGGAGAAGTCGAATTGGGCGCGCCAGTGGCCGGGCACATCGTTCGGCACCGCCTCGGTGAAGACGTAGGAAAACTGGCCGCGCGAGGCCCAGAGGACCGCCTCTGGCCGGACGCCGGAGGGCAGGGACTTCAGCGGCTCTCCAAGAAACTCCACCATGAACTTGCGAACGCCCTTGGGGCGCGGCTGGCCGGGCTGGCCGCCATTGCCCATGCGCGAGGCGACCACGCGGGCCAGCGGCGTAGGATAGGGCTCGTCCGCCATCCAGTGCAGGCGGTACTTGAAGGCGAACTGATCGCCCGCCTTCACCGGCTTTTCCGGGATCCAGGCGGCGACAATGTTGTCGTGAATCTCGTCGTCGGTGGGGATTTCGATGAGTTGCACCGCGCCCTTGCCCCAGTCGCCGATCGGCTCGATCCACAGGCTGGGCCGGCGCTCGTAATAGACGCCGTCCTGATAATGATCGAAGGCGCGGTCGCGCTGCAAGAGGCCGAAGCCGCGCGGGTTGCTGTCACCGAACGATGACGCGGTGGTGCGTGGCGGGTTGTTGAGCGGCCGCCAGATGCGCTCGCCGGCGCCGGTCCAGATGGCGAGGCCATCGGAATCGTGCACTTCGGGCCGCCAGTCGGCGGCGGTCGGCTTGGCTGTTTCGGAAAACCAGTACATCGAGGTGAGGGGCGCGACCCCGAAGCGCTGCACCGGTTTGCGGGCAAACAGGCGCTTGTCGATTTCCATCGTCACGGTCTTGCCGCGCTCGACTTCGAACTTGTAGGCGCCGGCCATGCTCGGCCCGTCGAGCAGGGCATAGATCGTGGCGCGTGTGGCGTTTCGCCCCTGTTCCAGCCAGATGTGGGTGAAATCTGGAAATTCCTCCGGCGTGCCGGCGGCGGCGTCGAGCATCAGGCCGCGGGCGGAAAGGCCATACTGGTACAGTTCGCCGATGGCGCGAAAATAAGAGGCGCCGAGAAAGGCGAGCCAGTCATTCTTCTTCCAGTCGAGTGAGCCGTCGACCGGTTCCTGAAAGCGGAAGCCGGCAAAGCCTGCGCCGGCGGGCAGGGCTTTGGCGGGCGAATCCGGCGGCATGTCGAAGTAGGCCTCACGATAGAGGATCTCGCGGGCCTTGCCGTTTTCCAGCACATGCATGCGCACGGCTTTCTGGAAATAGCGGCCGAGGTGGAAGAAGGTCACCGGAAAGCGGCGCTGGCTGTCGGGCCGGCCCCACAGGGCGTAGTCGGTCCGGTACTTCAGCTTGCCATGGGCGTCATAGTCGATCTTCTCCAGCACGTCCGGGGCCGGACGCGGCGGCGGGGCATAGGCACCGGCAGCGCTTTTGCGGGCGCGCTCGATCAACTGGTCGAAGTTGAACAGGCTTTCCGGCCCCAGCTCCAGCTGCGGCGTCTGGGCAGCGGCCATCGTAAGCGGCAGGCCGGAGAGCGCCATTCCGGCAAGAAGAGTGCGGCGATCCATGGTCAGCCCCCGGTCAGCGACATGGCAGAACGATCTGGGTATTCGGCTCTTACTGGTAAACCGGCTCGATCTTGAGCGCGCCCTGAACGAACTTCCAGGTGGCCCAGCCGCCGGCCGCCACCGAGAGCGCGATGATGCCCCAGGTGACCTCACGCCCGAGCTGGAACAATCCGCCGATCGCCCACCCCGCCGCCAGCGCGGCCCCGATCACTTCCACGCCCACCAGAATGGTGACGCAGGACAGGGTCAGCAGGTTCGAGGTATTCAGTCGCTTGGCCATCGGCGGGGTTCCATGATCGCTTTTCCCGACTGGCTACAGGAAACCGCCGCGCGGAGCAACGGTTCAGGCTCAGGTGCGGTGCGCCCTGAGGCGGGATTCGCGAATTTCGCCCTGTGCCTCAAGGATCGGATTGGCCACCGAAACGATATGGGCGTTGATGCGCTTGAGATCGCGCAGCATGTCGAGATGGAGCGCGCTGGTCTGGATGGTGGCCAGGGTTCCCTCGCGCAGCCGGGCGAGATGGCGTTCGGTCGCTTCCTTTTCCAGCGCGCGGATGTTGTCCTTTTCCTGCACCAGTTCGCGTGCCATCAGCACGTCCCGGGTCATGAAGACGGTCATCGCCAGCTTCATCTGGCGCACGACCCGGGCGTGAAAGTCACTGAGTTCGGCCCAGCCTTCCTCCGAAAAGGCCCAGCCGTTGCGCTGACGTTTGGCGGCGATCTGAAGCAGGTTCTTGTCGATGATATCGCCGACATGTTCGAGATTGGTGGTGAACAGGATGAGATCGAAGGCGCGGCGGGCCTCATCGTCGGACAGAGGCTGGCGCGTCAGGCGCGTGAGATAGAGTTTGATCGCTTCCTGCAGGTTATCGACATCATCGTCGAGCTTCTTGATGGCGATGCGGCGGCGGTCGTCGGTATCGGAAAAGGCGTGGATGGCGTCTTCCAGCATCGCTTCCACGCGCTCGGCCAGACGCATCACCTCACGCGCCGCGGCACCCAGCGCCAGTTGCGGCTGATCCAGCAGGGAATCGTCGAGATGGAGCGGGCGCACACCGGTGCTGGCCTCATCCGCTGGCGAGGGCAGCCATGCTTCCAGATGGCGCGCAACGAGCCCCACAACCGGCAGAAAAACCAGCGCCAGAACCAGATTGAAGCCGGTGTGGGCGAAGGCAACCAGTCTCGGCGTCGAAAAGCCGAGCACCATCAGCCCCTTGAGCAGGACCGGCAGGAGGATGAGGGCAACCGCGCCGCCAAGCGCCCGGAACAGTGCGTTGCCGATCAGAATGCGCCGGGCGGCCTGCGGTTCATGCCAGCCAAGGCCGAGGGGGATGAGCCCGGCCCCGATGTTGGCGCCGATCAGCAGCGCCAGCGCCAGCGGCAGGTCGACCGCGCCCGAGGTTGTCAGCGACATCACCAGCAGGACAAACGCGACGCTGGAATGCAGCATCCAGGTGAGTCCGGCGCCGAGGAAGGCACCGATCACTGCCTCTCCAGAGAGATGCGCCAGCACGAAAGCCAGCGTCTCGTTCTCGCGCACGCCGGCGGTGGCGCCGACGATCATGCCGAGCGACAGGATCATCAGCGCCAGGCCGATGATGATGCGCCCGACCTGACGCGCGGTGGCCGAGCCCGACAGCATGAAGAGCGGAACGCCGACAAGGAACATCAGAGGAATCAATGCCTTGAGATCAAAACTCAGGGCCTGGACAACGAGGGTCGAGCCGATGTCGGCGCCGAGCATGACGGCGAGGGCCGGCGCCAGGTCGATCAGTCCACGGCCTGCAAACGAGGTGAGCAGCAGCGCCGTCGCGGTCGAACTTTGCAGCGCGGTCGCGACCAGAATGCCCAGACCGCAGGCGGCGAGGCGGTTTTGCGTGGCCTTTTGCAGCATCAGGCGCAGCGAATCGCCGAACGCGCGCTGCACGCCGGTTTTCACCAGCCGGGTCGCCCAGAGGAGCAGGGCGATGGCGCCGAGAAGATTGAAGATCAGGCCGGTTCCGGACATCGGCAAACTGTGTCAGCGTTTTTGGCGGGGCGCAAGGTCGTGTGCCGGCTAATATTCCAGCGGTCTGCGTTAAACTCAAGGATTCTTTGATAAAATCCCGGGGTTCTCCGTCAGCCCAGGCCTGAGAGATAGCCGGTGAGCAAGCCGGCGCCGAACAGCGCGACGACAATGGCAGCGGCAAGCTCGATTCCGGCGCTGAGCGGGCGCAGTCGCTCGCTGCGGTCGGCCAGTCTGGTCGCCGCGCCCTTGGCCAGCACCGCCGCGGCGGCGAAGGCCGAGGTGGTGATCGCCGTACCCGCGGCCATGGCAAAAACCGCTGCGATTCCAGCAGGTAAGGCATCGACGGAGAGAGCGAAGGAGAGCAGGATGATGGCGCCGGTGCAGGGCCGGGAGCCGGCGGCGAGGGCGGCGGCGGCAAGGTCCTTCCACGAGCGCTGGCCGGACAGGCTTTCGGCCGAGGGCAGGTGAACGTGCGTGCAGGCGAGGTCCGCCGCGCCGCCGCTGGGGCGGTAACGCAGGCCGGGGCCGCAGGTCGGACAGGGGCCGGCGGGAGCCTTGCTCCAGCCCATCGCGGCGCGAAAAGCGATGAATTTTCTGTAGGTTAGCGTCAGGCCAAGGAGCAGGATGGCGGAGAAGGCGATGATCTCGATCCAGGCCACGCCGGCGTCGATCTGGCGGGCAGTGGCGCCGATCAGAAGGATTGCGGGAACAACCAGACCGATGGCGACAACAGCTTGCAAGACTGCGGCAGCAACGGCAACGCCGATACCGCGCCGAAGCGCCTGTTCGTTAGCAAAAACATAGGATGAAACGACCGCTTTGCCATGTCCGGGGCCGGCGGCATGAAAGACGCCGTAGAGAAATGCTATGCTCAACAGGGCTCCGGCGCCGGCTCCGCTGCGGGTTGCTCGCAGTGCGGCGATCATGCTGCGGGTAAACTCGGCCTGTTTTGCCAGGATCCAGCCGGTGAGACCACCAGCGGGGCCGCCGCCGCTGTAGGTGTCGCCCACGCCGAACGGGCTTTTCCCTAGAGCTTGCGCCAGCGCTGTATCGTAATGGCAAAGTATCGCGAGGATACCAAGACCGAAAACAGTCAGTATGGAGCCATGATATCGTGTTGACTGCATGTCAGGGGCAAACAAGGCGAACAGTTGTGGCGTATTGATCGGCAAATCCAGCCGACATGTTGTTGAAGAAATCTTCGCCAAGCTTGGTCATGTCGCCGCTGTCAGCCGATTTTTTCGGTCGTTTGAGGTCAACGGTACATTTCGTTGCGGTGCCCTCGATGGTCACGGGGCTCTTCTCGGCAAAGCTGAAGGCGACGAACAGCGATTCGTCATCGACCCGAAGCGCCATGCCGTTCACCGGCGCGACCGGGGTTTTGAGCGGCAGTATAAAATGAAGCGTCAGGGCCTTCCCTTCATCCTCAAGATAGTATCCGGGTTGAGGATCGTCGAATTCGTGTTTGAGTTTTCCCTGTTTCAGGCTGGTGAAATACCCAAATTCCTTCAGGGATTCGACATTCAGCTTAGAGAGGTCTTCAAGTTCCTTTTTTTGGATCTTTCCGTCGCTGCCACGTTTCATTCCGGTCGTGGCAAAAGCCGAATAGGCCTCGTCGAAAGTCCAGCTGTGGCGGATGCCCGTGAGCTTGCCGCCAGCGTCGATCATCACCGCCGAGCGGGCGGTGACGAGCACATGCGGATGGGCCAGCGCCGGCGTGGCCAGCGCGAAGAATACCAGAAAAGCGCGCCGAAAAGGCCGAAAAACATGCGTTTGTCGCATCGGATCACCTGTGGTCGAACAGCGAACAGGCCTTATTCGATATTGCTCGGAAGTCTTGTCGCGGCAAGCGCCGAATTGCCCCGGTCCTGTGACAATTCCAAGGCAAAGGAGGCGACACGCGAAGGTGATTGCAATTAGGTCAGTTTTGCTGTCATATCTTTGTTGAAGAAACGGCCGCAATAATCGACCGTCGAATCGCGGCGTCCCGGCTGTGCGGCGCCGCCGAGGGAGGATGCGATGGGACTGCCTCTTGTGCTGCGTGAGGTGAACCTCAACGACAAGTACGACCTCGATCAGGACCAGGTCTTTCTTTCGGGCACGCAGGCGATCGTGCGCATGCTGCTGATGCAGCGCGAGCGCGACCGGCGGGCCGGGCTGAACACGGCGGGATTTGTCTCGGGATATCGCGGCTCGCCGCTCGGCGGGCTCGACCAGCAACTCCTGCGCGTCAAAAAGCTGATCGAGGCGGCGCCGATCCATTTCGAGCCGGGGCTGAACGAGGATCTGGCCGCCACCGCCTGCTGGGGCACGCAGCAGGCGGAGATGCGCGGCGAGGGCAAACATGATGGCGTGTTCGCGCTGTGGTATGGCAAGGGGCCGGGCGTCGACCGCACGGGCGATGTGTTCCGCCATGCCAACATGGCCGGCACCTCGCCCAATGGCGGCGTCGTGGCGCTGGCCGGCGACGATCACACGGCGGAATCCTCGACCAACGCGCACCAGACCGAGTTCAATTTCGTCGATACGATGATCCCCATCCTCAACCCCGCCGGGGTGCAGGAGATTCTCGATTTCGGCCAGCACGCCTATGCGATGAGCCGCTTTGCCGGGGTCTGGGTGGCGCTGAAGGCGGTGAAGGACAACGTTGAATCGACCGCTTCCGTCGATGGCTCGATGAACCGGGTCGAGATCGTCCGGCCGACCAATTTCGTGCTGCCGCCGGGCGGGCTGAACATTCGCCCGCGCGACAACTTCCTGGAACAGGAGGCGCGGCTGCACGAGTTCAAGCGCGCCGCGGCGCTGGCCTATGTGCGGGCCAACGGGCTGAACCAGTTCATCTTTTCCGGCGGGCCGAACCCGGTTCTCGGCATCATCACGGTGGGCAAGAGCTATCTCGACACCCGGCAGGCGCTGCACCTGCTGGGCATCGACGAGGCGCGGGCCAACGATTTCGGCGTGCGGCTGCTGAAAATCGCCTGCACCTGGCCGATCGACCCGGAGGAACTGAAGGATTTCACGCGCGGCATCGATACGGTGATCGTGGTGGAGGAAAAGCGCAGCCTGATCGAGACGCAGGTGCGCGAGGAACTCTATGGCAGCGCCAACCAGCCGGTGGTGGTGGGCAAGCGCGACGAGGGCGGCAACTGGCTGTTCCCGGTGAAGGGCGCGCTCGATCCCAATCAGGTCGCCATCGCCATTGGCGAGCGGCTGCTGGTCAAGCGGCCGGGCGAGGAGCTGAAGGCCCGCATCGCGGCGCTGAAGGCGCGGGAAACGATCAACGCGGGGGCGGCTGCGCAGGAGGTGGCGGTGCGCGTGCCCTATTTCTGCTCGGGCTGCCCGCACAATTCCTCCACCGTGGTGCCGGAGGGGGCGCGCGCCTATGCCGGCATCGGCTGTCACTACATGGTGCAGTGGATGGACCGGAGGACCGAGGGCTTCACCCAGATGGGCGGCGAGGGCGCCAACTGGGTGGGCGAGGCGCCGTTCTCCACCCGCACCCATGTCTTCCAGAACATCGGGGACGGCACCTATAACCATTCGGGCTCGCTCGCCATCCGCTGGGCCGTGGCGGCCAAAGCCAACATCACCTACAAGATCCTGTTCAACGATGCGGTGGCGATGACCGGCGGACAGACGCACGAGGGCACGCTGACGCCGTGGAAGATCGCCCAGCAGGTGCGGGCCGAGGGCGTGGAGCGCATCGCGCTGGTCTCGGACGATCCGCACAAGTATGGCCCCGAGGCGGAATGGCCGCGCGGGGTGACCTTCCATCACCGCTCCGAACTGATCCCGGTGCAGGAGGCGCTGGCCAAGGTGGCCGGTGTCAGCGCGCTGATCTATGACCAGACCTGCGCGGCGGAAAAGCGCCGCCGGCGCAAGCGCGGCACCTATCCCGACCCGGACAAGCGCGTCATCATCAACGAACTGGTGTGCGAGGGCTGCGGCGACTGCGGGCAGAAATCGAACTGCGTCTCGGTGCAGCCGCTGGAAACCGAATATGGCCGCAAGCGGCGCATCGACCAGTCCAACTGCAACAAGGATTTCTCCTGCCTTGAAGGCTTCTGCCCGTCGTTCGTCACCATCTCCGGCGCGAAGCTGAAGAAGGCGGCGCCGGCCAGGGGCGCGGAGGCGATTCCCGAGGTGCCGGAACCGGAGTTCCACGATCTCGACCATGAGCCCTGGGCCTGCATCGTCACCGGCGTCGGCGGTACGGGCGTGGTGACGGTGGGGGCGATCCTGGGCATGGCGGCGCATCTGGAAGGGCGCGGCTGCGGCATGATCGACATGGCCGGGCTGGCGCAGAAGGGCGGCGCGGTCTATTCGCACATCCGGCTGGCGCGCAGCCCCGAGGATATCCACGCCATCCGCGTGGAAGCGGGGGCGGCGAACCTCATCCTGGGCTGCGATCTCGTGGTGTCGGGCAACCGCAAGGTGCTGGGCGCGCTGCGCAGGGGCGAGAGCATTGCCGTGGTCAACACCGC
>Ga0209573_1001594_pt1 | contig 33903 bp, 29 predicted proteins | sample TNRBio252014_DNA_FD_185870 | JGI IMG/M metagenome (GOLD analysis project Ga0209573, IMG submission 185870) | Wastewater treatment Type I Accumulibacter community from EBPR Bioreactor in Madison, WI, USA - TNR Reactor_6/25/2014_ DNA (SPAdes)... | ecosystem: Engineered > Bioreactor > EBPR >...
GCGGGGTACCAGCTCGTCATCCGCGGCACGTCCAGCCGCGGCACGCTGACCACCGACACCTACTCGCTCTCCGGCTTCACCGCCGCCTACGCCGCCATGGACAAGGCCTGCGCCGGCGGCTGAGCGCTGGCGCTATTCGTTGCGCAGCTCCGGTCCGACCTTCCGCCGCAATGCCCGCCAGGTGCCGGCGAAGCCGATCACCAGCGTCAGTGTCGTCGCCGCCATGACGGTGGCGAGTGCCAGATCGAGCCGCGGCGCCCATTCGAAATCCATCGGCCCGGTGACGACCGCCCAGGCGGCTGCGGTCCCCAGCGCGGTCGCCACCCCGGCGGTGACGGCGCCCAGCAGCCCGTATTCGACCGCGTAGATGGAGGCGATGCGCCGCCGGCTCGCCCCCAGCACCTTGAACAGCACCGCTTCGTATCGCCGCCGCCTGCGGTCGGCGGCCACGGCGCCGGCGAGCACCAGGGTTCCGGCGGCCAGCGTGACCGCGGCGGCGACGCGCGCACCCCAGCCGATCTGCGCCACCAGCCGTTGGACGGCCTCCAGCGCCTCGCGGGTGCGGATGGCGGTGATGTTGTCGAAGCGGTCGCCCACCGCCTTCTCCAGCGCCGTCTCGCTCCCCGGTGCCGCGTAGACCGCGGCGATGCTGGTCTGCGGCGCGCCCTCCAGTGTGCCCGGCGAGAGGATCAGCGCGAAGTCGAACGGCACCGCCCGCCACTCGATCTCCCGCAGCGAGCCGATCGTCACCACGAGATCGCGGCCCAGCACGTTCAGGGTCAGCGTGTCGCCGACGCCGACGCCGAAGCCCCGCGCCAGCCCGGCGTCGAGCGAGAGCAGCGGCGGGCCGGCATAGTCGTCTGGCCACCACGTGCCCGCGGTGATGCGGGCATCTTCCGGCAGCGCCCGCGCCCAGGTCAGCGCCCGGTCGCCGCGAACCGCCCAGGCTGCCTCCGGCGCGACGGCGGCTTGCTCCACCGGCACGCCTCCGATGGCTGTGATCCGCCCCCGCAGCGCGGGCACCCGCCGCAGGTCGCCGACACCGGGGGCTTCGCGCACCAGCGTGTCGAACGGCGCGGCCTGCTCGCCCTGGATGTCGATGAAGAAGATCGCCGGCACCCGCTCCGGCAGGCGCTCGACGATCTGCGCGCGGATCGATGCCTCGATCAGCGTGACCGCCACCAGCACCGTCAGGCCGGCGCCGAGTGACAAGATCACGCTCGTCGTCGGCGCCCCCGGCCGCGACAGGCCGCCGATGGCGATCCTGGCGACCGCCGAGCGCAGCGGCGGCACGCGCCGGCAGCCGGCCGTGACGCCCAGCGCGGCGAGGCGCAGAATTAGGATCACCGCGATGGCGGCGGCGACGAAGCCGGCGGTGAACGGCCGGTTGGACGAGAAGAGAATCGTCGCCCCGACCAGCGCGACGGCGCAGGCCGCGGCCGCCAGACCGTAGACGAGCCTCGGACGCGCGGCGATGCCGGCGACAGCGTGGCGGAACAGGTTCGCCGCCGGCACCTCGCGCGCCCGGCCCAGCGGCCACAGCGCGAACGCCGCCGCGGTCAGCAACCCGAGTGCCGCGGCGGTGAGCAGGGCGACCGCGTCGACGCCTGTGGTGATAGGAACCGGCAGCACGGCTGCGACCGCCTGCAGGGCCGCCAACTGCAGCGCCGTGCCCAACGCCGCGCCCAGCACCGCCCCCAGCGCCGCGATCGCCATGATCTGCAGGAGATAGACGCGCACCACCAGCGCGCCGGGCGCCCCCAGGCACTTCATCGTCGCGATGTCGGCCGACTTGCCGTCGAGGTAATGCCGCACGGCGTTGCCGACGCCCAAGCCGCCGATCAGCAGTGCCGCCAGCCCGGCGAATCCGAGGAACAGCGCCAAGCGCCCGACGAACCTCTCCACCCCGGGAGACGCGTCCGCGGCGCCACGGATCCGCCAGCCGGCCTGCGGGAAGGCGCTGTTGGCGGCCTCGGTCCAGGTTTCGGCCGCGGTCCCCGCCGGCAGCAGCACGCGGACCGCGTACCGCACCAGGCTGCCGGGCTGGACCAGCCCGGTGTCGGCGAGGGCGGCCTCGGCGATCATCAGTCGTGGCCCCAGCCTCACGACGTCGGCGCCCCGGTCGGGCTCGCGGGCGATCGCGGCGCGAATCTCGAACTGCGTCTCACCGACGCGCACGCGCTCGCCTGCCTGCAGCCCGAGGCGGGCCAGCAGCGCCGGCTCGGCCACCGCGCCCCAGACGCCGTCCCGCCTCGCCAGCGCGTCCGCGAGCGCGGCATCCGGCCCTGCGTCGACTTCGACGGTCCCGACCAGCGGATAGGCCGCGTCCACCGTCTTCAGCTCGACCATGGTGCGGCCGTCGCGGCGGTCCAGCGGGCTCGCCATCGCCCGCATCTCGACCGTCCGCGACAGCGCCCGGGCGTTCTGCCGCAGCCAGCCGGCTTCGTCGTCGGATGGCGGCCGCTGTACCAGTTGCAGCTCCAGATCGCCGCCCAGGATCGCCCGGGCCTGGCTCTGCAGCGATCCGGTCACGGCGCGCCCGAGCCCGTCGACGGCGGCGATCGCCGCCACGCCCAGCGCGATGGCGAGAACAAAGACGCGAAATCCGGCGAGGCCACCGCGCAACTCGCGGAGCGCGAGGCGTACGGACAGCGGCCAAACCCCGGCCGTCACTGGCGGGCGCTCACGCGCGGATGCCGGCGATCGATGCGGTGTGGGCAGGCCGGTCGCCCGCGATCGAGCCATCGGCGATCTCGACGATCCGATCGCAACGTGCCGCCAGCGCAGGGTCGTGGGTGATCAGCAGCAAGGTGGTGCCGAGCCTTCGCTGCAGCGTGAACAGCAGGCGGATGACGTCGCCGCCGGTCTGGCGATCGAGGTTGCCGGTCGGCTCGTCGGCCAGCAGCAGCGACGGCTCTGCGACGAACGCGCGCGCCAGTGCGACTCGTTGCTGCTCGCCGCCGGAGAGCTGTGAGGGGTAGTGCCGCAGCCGCCGTCCCAATCCGACCGCGTCGAGCCCGGCGCGCGCGCGGTCGGCCGCATCGGCGCAGTCGGCGAGTTCCAGCGGCAGCGCCACGTTCTCGATCGCCGTCATCGTCGGCAGCAGGTGGAAGTTCTGGAAGACGATGCCGACATGACGACGACGGAACGCCGCCAGCCGATCCTCGTTCAGCCGGGTGATGTCCATGCCATTCGCCAGCACCGCCCCCGCCGTCGCCCGCTCCAGCCCGGCGATCACCATCAGCAGGCTGGTCTTTCCCGAACCGGAGGGACCGACGAGGCCGATCGTCTCGCCCCGGCCGATCTCGAGGTCGATGCCGCGCAGGATGTGCACGACGCCGCCGGCTCCGCCGAGGCTGAGGTGAACCCCCGCGAGGACCACCATCGGTTCGGTAGCCGCGGAAGGCGAGGGCGATGAGCGGGTTTCCGTCGCGGGAAGGGCAGGGTGCTCGGGGCCGTAGGGCATGGTGGCGATATGGACCCGCGGATCTGCTTGTCAACGCCGCGTGTGCGCTGGCGATTCTGTCGATCGCGGCCGTGACGCCGGCCCATGCCGCCGAGCCGCTTCGCCTGCTGGTGGTGGGTGACAGCCTCACCGCCGGCTGGGGCCTCCCGCGGCCCGAGGCGTTTCCGGCCCGCCTGCAGGCCGCGCTGCGCGCGGAAGGGCTGAGCGTGACGGTGATCGACGCCGGCGTCTCCGGCGACACCACCGCCGGTGGCCTCGCCCGGCTTCCCTGGGTGCTGGGCGACGCCGCACATCGTCCCGACGCTGCGATCGTCCAACTCGGCGGCAACGACCTGCTCCGCGGCCTCGCCCCGGCCGCCACCTCGGCCAACCTGGAGGCGATCCTGCGCCGCCTGAATGAGCGTGGCGTTCCCGTGCTGCTCGCCGGGATGCGGGCACCGCCCAACCTGGGTGCCGACTACACCGGCGAATTCGACGCGGTCTATCCCCGCGTTGCGCGGCAGCACGGGGCGATGCTCTATCCGTTCTTCCTCGACGGCGTCGCCGGTGTCCCTGCGCTGAACCAGCCGGACGGGATTCATCCGAACGCCGCCGGCGTCGCCGTGATCGTCGAGCGGATCGGCCCGTACGTTCGTGACCTCCTGAAAATGGCCGGCATTCCTTCGGCCAAAGCCGGCTGAGTGTCGCGACGTCCCTCGCCACGGCGTCGGCATCACTCCCCCAGCGGCCAGGTCGGTGGTAAACGTCGTCCGACGACCGAGTGGGCAAGCTTGGCACCGGCCGAGCCGGCGGGCCGGAGTGGCGACAGAATGGGGACGATCACCTTCGTGGCACCGGGCTTCCGCAGGCGCGTGACGCTGGACGCCGCCTCGGCCGGCCGGCGCACCCTGCTCGCGATCGCCAGGGCCGAGGGCATTCCGATTCTGTTCACCTGCGAGGCCGGCGGCTGCGGCGCCTGCATCGTCCACGTCGCGCGGACGGCCGGGACGTTGCCACAACTCACGGACGAAGAGACGCTGTTGCTGAGGGTGCTCGGCAAGCTGGACGACGGGCTGGAGAGCGACGACACCGGCGGCGTCCGCTTCCGGCTGGCCTGCCAGTACGTGGTCGGGGACGAAGACATCGTCGTCGACTTCACCAACGAGCTCGGCAGTGCCTGAGTCGGAACGCGGCCTTTCCGCCGCGCGCTCGGTGCTGCGCGACGTCTTCGGCTTCGAGGGCTTTCGGCCGGGGCAGGAGGATGTCGTCGCCGCGGTGCTCGGCGGCGAGGACGTGCTGGCGGTGATGCCGACGGGCAGCGGCAAGTCGCTGTGCTACCAGCTGCCGACGCTGGTGCGACCGGGACTGACCGTCGTCGTCTCGCCGCTGATCGCCCTGATGCGCGACCAGGTCGGTCAGCTCCGCGGACTCGGTGTCGAGGCGGCGAGCCTGAACTCGGCCAACGAGGCGGCGGAGAACACGAAGACCTACAAGGCGCTGCGCGACGGCAGCCTCCGCCTGCTGTACGCGGCGCCGGAGCGGCTGGTGCGCAGCGAGACGCTCGGCCTGCTGCGGGAGGCGCGCGTCGCCTTGCTGGCGATCGACGAGGCACATTGCGTCTCGCAGTGGGGGCACGACTTCCGGCCCGAATACCTGAGCCTGGGCGCCGTGCGCGACGGGCTGGGCGGCGTGCAGACGATCGCGCTCACCGCCACCGCCGACGCGCCGACCCGCAGCGATATCATCGGCAAGCTGTTCCGCACGCCGCCGCGCACCTTCGTCCGCTCGTTCGACCGGCCGAACCTGCGGCTGGCGATGCAGCCCAAGGCCGAGACGCGCCGGCAGATCACCGGCTTCGTCGCCGCGCATCCCGGCCAGAGCGGCATCGTCTACTGCGCGTCGCGCAAGCGCACGGAAACTCTGGCCGCCACCCTGCGCGGCGTCGGCCACCGCGCGCTGGCCTATCACGCCGGCATGGAGCACGCCGCCCGCGGCGCCGCACAAGACGTGTTTCTGCAGGAGGACGGGGTGGTGGTCGTCGCCACCGTCGCCTTCGGCATGGGCATCGACAAGCCCGACGTGCGCTTCGTCTGCCATGCCGACCTGCCGCAGAGCATCGAGTCGTATTACCAGGAGATCGGCCGTGCCGGCCGGGACGGGCTGCCGGCGGATACGCTGACCCTCTACGGCCTCGACGACATGCGGCTGCGCCGGATGCAGATCGAGGAGAGCGACGCGCCGGAGGAGCGCAAGCGCATAGAGCGCGGCCGGTTCAATGCGCTGATCGCGCTGTGCGAGGCGCCGCGCTGCCGGCGGCAGACGCTGCTCGGCTACTTCGGCGAGGAGTCGGCGCCGTGCGGCACCTGCGATCTGTGCGAGAGCGGTGTCGAGACCTTCGACGGCACGATCGAGGCGCAGAAGGCAATGTCGGCGATTCTGCGGACCGGCGAGCGGTTCGGCACCGAGCATCTGGTCCACCTGCTGCTCGGCGACGACACCGAGGCGCTGCGCCGCTGGCGGCACGACACCCTGCCGACGTTCGGCGTCGGCCGCGACCGCAGCGCCGACGACTGGCGCTCGATTTTCCGCCAGATCTACGCGGCCGGCCTGATCTCCCTCGAGATCGTCGAGCACGGCTGCTGGCGCCTGACCGACGCGGGACGCCGGGTGTTGCGCGGCAGCGAGCGAATCGCGCTGCGTAAGGATGTGCTGCGCAAGGCTGCGCCGCGCGGCCGGACGCGGGCGCCCTCGGCGGAGGCGACGACACCCGTGGGGCCTGCCGAATCGGCGTTGCTCGCGGCGCTGAAAGCGCTGCGGCTGGAGATCGCCCGGGCGCAGGGTCAACCGGCCTACGTCGTCTTCGCCGATCGTTCCCTGCTGGAAATGGCAGCGCTGCGGCCGGCATCGGCACAACAGATGCGGGAAATTCATGGAGTGGGTGAAGCCAAAATGGAACGCTACGGCACCGCCTTCCTCGATGTCATCCACCGCTATGCCACTGCCGGGAAAGGAGAAACCGTAAAGTCCTCCGGGCACGACGGAGGCGGGTGATCGTGGGTTCCGCGGAACGATATTCGGTCGCGGCCGACGGAAAATTTGCAGGATGGGCTGCGGACCGCTATAAGTGGCGGCAAGGTTCAATTCGGGTGGTTACGCTTCCACCGCCGGTCCATACGGCTGTCCGTCGCTCCCCCCAATCGAAACTTCATGGTCGGCAATCCCGTCGTCCGTGTTCCTCTGGGGAACAGCTATATGCCCAAAGGTACCGTAAAGTGGTTCAACCCGACCAAGGGGTACGGGTTCATTCAGCCGGAAGACGGCTCGAAGGACGTCTTCGTGCACATCTCGGCGGTCGAGCGTTCCGATCTCGGTAATCTCGTCGAGGGTCAGAAAGTGCAGTTCGATCTGGAGCGTGGCCAGCAGGGCAAGAGTTCTGCGGTCAACCTCCGCGCAGGCTGATCCAATCCCGGGGCCTGCCTTCGGGGAGGCTCCGGACGCTGCGGACCGAGCGCCGATGGGCTCATACCCGCCGGCGCTCTATCCCGAACATACGTTCCTCCGGGCCGGGTAGACGGGGCGGCGGGGCCGCTTCGGCAGGGCCGTCAATGGACTTGCGGACCTACGCGTCGAGAGCGGCGTTGATCCAGTGAGCCCGCAGGAGGAAACGACGATGCTGCAAGACCACAAGTACGCGGTCGGCCAGACCGTGCAGTTCACGCCCGGTGCGTTCGATCGTGCGGCGCCGCGCGGCACCTACACCGTGGTGCGTCACCTGCCGCCGGAATCGAGAAACAACCAGTACCGCATCAAGAGCACGGCCGACGGCCACGAGCGGGTGGTCAAGGAAAGCCAGCTCGACCGATAGATCGGACGGCGTACGGCTTGCGAGAAGCGTGGCGCGGCAGCGGCGGTGACGCCGCGCCCGGAGCGACTCACGCCAGCGGTTTCGTCACCGTCATCACGCCGGGCTCGTCCGGATCGGGCCTGATCGCGAACCCCATCTTTCGCACCAGTCCCAGCATCGGCGCGTTCTCCGCCAGCACTTCGCCCCAAATCTCGCCAATTCCCCGGCTCCGCCCGTATTCGACGATCTCCTCCAGAAGCAGGCGGCCGAGCCCTTCGCCTTTCATGTCGGAGCGCACCGCACCCGCATACTCGCCGCGGATCCGGTGCGCGTCGGCCGAGATGCGCATCACACCCAGGATTTCGGTCTCCGCCGAGCCCGGATCGGTCAGCACCAGCGCCATCTCCCGGTCGTAGTCGATCTGCGTCAGGCGCGCGGCCATCCGGTGGTCGAGCTCCTTGATGTGCGAGAAGAAGCGCAGGCGGCGGTCTTCGGGTGACTGGCGGAGAACGAACGCGCGGAGCGCCGGCTCGTCCTCCGGGCGAATCGGCCGCATCGTCAGTTCGCGCCCGCTGCGAGTCGTGACAATCTTCTCCAGTGCCGTCGGATAGGGCCGGATGGCGAGCCGGGCATCCGCCGGCTGGGTCGCCGCGGCGACGCGGATGCGGGCGGCGAGGCAAACCACGCCGTCGCAGTCCACCAACAGCGGATCGATCTCCAGCTCGACGATCTCGGCGATCTCGCCTGCGATGTGCGACAGCTTGACCAGCGTCTCGGCGATCTCGCCCACGTCGGCCGGCGGCCGGTCGCCGTAGCCGCGCAGCAGCCGGCTCACCTCGGTCTCGCCGATCAGGCGCATGGCGAGTTCCAGGTTGAGCGGCGGCAGCCCGATCGCCCGGTCGCGGACGATCCGTGCGAGGTCGCCACCCTGGCCGAACAGCACCACCGGGCCGAACGCCGGATCGACGGCGATGCCGGCGGCGACCTCGTTGTGCGGGCAGGCCTCCGGCCGCTTGCGCACGGTCAACCCGGGAAACGGCGCTTCCGGGTTCGATCGCGCGTGCCGGAGTTGCAGCCGGCAGGCGGCCTTGGTGACGGCGTCGGCACTGTCCAGCTCCAGAGCCACGCCGGCTCCGACCTCGCTGGCGCCCGAGAATACCCGGGTGCGGATCGAGACGGGAAACCCCAGCTCCGCCGCCACCTGCGCGGCGTCCTCGGGGGTTTCCGCGTCCCGCGCCGCCACAACCGGGATGCCGTACGCCGCGAGCAGCGTCTTCGCCTCGAACTCGGTCAGCCACTCCCGGCCGCTGTCGATCGCGCGGCGGGCGATGGCGCGGGCGGCGCCGACGTCGCGGGTGAACCGCTCCGGGGCCGAAACCGGAGTCTCCATCAGCATGTCCTGGTTGCGCCGCCAGCGCACCAGCTGCATCAGCGCCTCGACGGCGGCACCGGGGCCTTCGTGCACCGGCACCCGGCGCTTGGCGAACAGGGCGCGGGCCTCGTCCAGCGTGCTCTCCTCCAGCCAGACCGCGGCGACCGGCTTGCGCTCGCGTTCGAGCCGCCCGGTCACGGCACGGGCGGCTTCCAGCGTGTCGCCGATCGCCGTCGGCGCGCTGACGGTGATCACGGCGTCGACGCCGCGGTCGGCCAGCAGCGGCCCCACGGCGGAGCGCCAGCGTTCGGCGCCGGCGTCGGCGAACAGGTTGATCGGGTTGCGTCGTCCCCAGGTCGCCGGCAGGGCCTTGTCCAGCGCGGTCACGGTGGCCTCCTCGAGCTCGGCCAGGCGACCGCCTTCCTCCAGCACCAGATTGCCGACGACGTCGGCGATGCCGCGGCCGTTGGCCAGGATGGCGATGCGGTCGTCGTCCAGACGGATGCCGGTGCCCAGCGTCGCCGCCGCCGCCACCAGATCGGCGAGGCTGGCCACCGGCAGCAGGCCGGCGCGGCGGAAGGCGGCGTCGTTCACCTCGGCGCGGGACGGGTGCATCGAATCGCTCTCGTCGATCGCCGCGCGCCGTGCGGCGTCGAAGACGATCACCGGCTTCAGACGCGCCGCGGCGCGGGCGGCCGAGAGGAACTTGCGGGGGTGGGCCGGCTGCTCGACGCAGAGCAGCACCGCGCGGGTATCGGCGTCGAGTGCGAGGTGATCCAGCATGTCGCCGAAGTCGACGTCGGCCATGTCGCCGAGCGACGCCGCCACGGAAAAGCCGACGCCGCGGGCAGCCGCCCAGTCCAGCATCGCCGTCATCAGCGAGCCCGACCGGCTGACGAAGGCGAGGTCCCCGTCCTTCGGGGTGATGTGCGCCCAGCTGGCGTTCAGGCCCGCGGCGGGGACCATCACTCCCAGGCAGCCCGGCCCGACGATGCGGACGCCGCCCGGCTTCGCCGCGTCCAGCATCCGCTGTCGCAGGCCCTCGGCGGCGGCGGGGCCTTCGGCGTCGAAGCCGTGGGAGACGACGACCGCGGCCCGGGTGCCGCGCGCGCCGAGTTCGGCGATCAGCGCCGGGATTTCCGGCGGTGGCACGGCGATCACCGCGAGTTCGGCCGGGATCGGCAAGGCGGACGGGGAAGGGTAGGCCAGCACGCCGTGCACCGACGTCTCCACCGCGTGCACCGGCATGATCGGGCCTTCGAACCCGCTCTGGAACAGGTTGCGCGCCAGCACCCGGCCGATCGAGCCCGGCGCCCGATCGGCGCCGAACAGCCCGATCGACCGCGGGCGAAACAGGCATTCGATGTTGGCGACGGGCATGTCCGGTTCCGATAGTGGGTCTGGGATCGAAGCGAGGCGGGGGCCGGCGCATCCTCGCACAGCCGGCGACCCGGCCGGAAGCGTGGACGCCATGCCTGGCGGGCCAGTCTCCAAACTGTCACGCAAGCGAACATGCACAGCCGATTTGCGCGTGCCGCCGAAGGCTGTAGAGTGCCCCCGGCTGTGGTGGATCGATGGTTGCCGCCGTATCGCCGCGACGCAGCGTACCTGTTTTTCGTCGTCCCGGGCCGCCTTGCCTCGGCGAGGACGCTCTCCTTCACCGCCCGAGACTTGGAGACCGATCGATGCCAGAGATGATCGAGAACAAGACGTTCGCCGAGATCCGCATCGGCGATACGGCATCGCTGGTGCGTGCCTTCCGCCGTGACGACGTCGAGACCTGGGCGGCGGTGACCGGCAACGTCAACCTGATCGACCTCGACCCCTCGCCGGTGGATTCCTCGATGTTCCCGCACGGCGCCGGCCAGGCGATGTGGGCGGCGGCGCTGTTCTCGACCATCGCCGGCGTGAGCCTGCCCGGGCTTGGTTCCGTGACGATCGCTGCCGAAATTCGCTTTCTCCAGCCGGTGCCGATCGGCCATCGGCTGACGGCGACGGTCACGGTCAAGGAGAAGCGCGAGGAGACGGGGATCATCGTCCTCGACTGCGGCTGCACCAACGACGCCGGGGAACAACTCCTGGTCGGCACGCTGGAGGTCGCGGCACCACGGCAGAAGATCCGTCACCCGAAACGTGCGCTGCCGACCGTGCACCTGCGACACGAGGACAGTTATCTCGACCTGGTCCAGATGTGCGCCGGCTTGCCACCGCTGACCACCGCCGTCGTCCATCCCTGCAGCGACGACGCGCTGAAGGGGGCGATCGACGCAGCCGCGCGCAACCTGATCCTGCCGGTGCTGATCGGCCCGGAGAAGAAGATCCGTGCGGTGGCCGAGGCGACCGGCATCGACATCTCCGCCTTCCGCCTCGTTTCCGCGGAACACAGCCACCACGCCGCCGAGATCGCCGTGAGAATGGTGCACGCGGGCGAAGCGGAAGCGATGATGAAGGGCAGCCTGCACACGGACGAATTGCTGCACGAGGTGATGAAGAAGGACGGCGGGCTGCGCACCGAGCGGCACCTCAGCCACTGCTTCCTGATCGCGGTGCCGACCTATCCCCGGCCGATCATCGTCACCGACGCCGCCATCACCATCCTGCCGACGCTGGAGGACAAGCGCGACATCTGCCAGAACGCGATCGAACTCGCGCACGCGCTCGGCATCGCCATGCCGAAGGTGGCGATCCTGTCGGCGGTGGAGACGGTGACGCCGAAGATCGCCTCGACGATCGAGGCGGCGGCGCTGTGCAAGATGGCCGACCGCGGCCAGATCACCGGTGGGCTGATCGACGGGCCGCTGGCCTTCGACAATGCCATCGACGAGGACGCGGCGAAGACCAAGGGGATTGTCTCGCCGGTCGCCGGGCGGGCCGACATCCTGGTGGTCCCCAACCTCGAGGCCGGCAACATGCTGGCCAAGCAGCTCACCTTCATGGCCAATGCCGAGGCGGCCGGCATCTGCATCGGCGCGCGCGTCCCCATCGTGCTGACCAGCCGCGCCGACAGCGTCCACGCCCGCCTGGCCTCCTGCGCGCTGGCGGTCTTGTTCGCGGCCGAACTCCGGCGCGGCGCCGCGCTGCTCAAGGCGGCGGCGGAGTAAGGCGGCATGGATCCGGGCATCCTCGTCCTCAACGCCGGTTCGTCCAGCATCAAGTACGCGGTCTATCGCAAGGATGTGGAGGGGGAGCCGCCACTGCTGGGGAAGGGCCAGATCGAGGGCCTCGGCACGGCGCCGCGCTTCGTCGGCAGGAACGCGCGTGGGCTGACCATCGGCGAACGAAGCTGGCCTGCCGGTGATACGCTCGACCACGCCGCGGGCGTCCGGTTCCTGATCGACTGGCTGGAGCAGAACGAAGACGACGTCCACGTTCTCGCCGCCGGCCACCGCGTGGTGCATGGCGGCCTGCTCTACTCCGGTCCGGTGCTCATTACCGAGACCGTGCTGCAGGAGCTGCGGCGGTTCGAGCCGCTGGCGCCGCTGCATCAGCCGCACAACCTCGCCGCCATTCGCGCGCTGGGAGAAGCGTTTCCCGAGCTGCCGCAGGTCGCCTGCTTCGACACCGCCTTTCATCGCACCCAGCCGGACGTGGCGCAGATCTTCGCCCTGCCGACGGCGCTGAGCGAAGCCGGTATCCGTCGCTACGGCTTCCACGGGCTGTCATACGAGTACATCGCCCGCAAGCTGCCGGAGTTCGCGCCGCGGGCGGAGCGGGTGGTGGTCGCGCACCTCGGCAACGGTGCGTCGATGTGCGCGATGCGCGGCGGACGCAGCGTCGAGTCGTCGATGGGATTCACCGCCGTCGACGGCCTGCCGATGGGCACGCGTACCGGGACGCTCGACCCCGGTGTGCTGCTCTACCTGATGCAGCAGCGGGGATGGGACGCGGCGCGGATCGAGACGCTTCTGTACAAGGAGTCCGGCCTGCTGGGCGTCTCCGGCATCTCCAGCGACATGCGCGTGCTGCTGGCGAGCGCGGAGGTCGGCGCGCATCGCGCCATCGAGCTGTTCTGCTATTCGATCGCCAAGCAGTTGGGGGCCCTCGCCGCGGTGTTGGGCGGAGTCGACGCCCTGGTGTTCACCGCCGGGATCGGCGAACACGCGACCGCCATCCGCGAGGACGTCTGCCGCCGCGCCGAATGGCTGGGCATCCGGCTCGACGCCGCCGCCAACCGGGAGGGCGGGCCGCGCATCAGCACGGCGGCGAGCCCGGCCTCGGCGTGGGTGATCCCGACCGACGAAGAAGAGATGATCGCCATTCACACCCGCAACGTGCTCTTGCGGGGGTGATCGCCGGCGCCGCGCGCCGTCACCACGGAGAGGGAGGACCGCCACCATGACGGAGATCGAAACGGTCGATCCGGCGCTGCAGCCGCTGCTGGCCCGTGAACGCCCGCTGCTGGGCAAGCGGGCGCTGGTCGTCGGCATCGCCAACAAGGAATCGATCGCTCACGGCTGTGCGCGCGCTTTCCGCGCTTTCGGAGCCGACCTGTCGATCACCTATCTCAACGACAAGACCAAGCGCTTCACCCAGCCCCTCGCCGAAGCCCTCGGCGTGACGGACGCCCTCTACCTGCCGTGCGACGTCCGCGTGCCGGGCGAGCTGGAGGCGGTGTTCGCGGCGGTCGATCGGCAGTGGGGCGGGCTCGACATTCTGTTGCATTCCATCGCCTTCGCGCCGAAGGAGGACCTGCACGGGCGCGTGACCGACTGTTCGCTGGAAGGCTTCCTCGCGACGATGGACGTCTCCGTGCATTCGCTGATCCGCATGGCCAAGCTGGCCGAGCCGCTGATGAGCCGGGGCGGCGTGATCTTCACCATGAGCTACTTCGGCGGCGAGAAGGTGGTGCCGCACTACGGCATCATGGGACCGGCCAAGGCGGCGCTGGAGACCGCCGCGCGCTACATGGCGGCGGAGCTGGGCAAAAAGGGCATCCGCGTCAACGTCGTCTCGCCAGGTCCGGTGCTGACCCGTGCCGCGTCGGGGATCGACCGCTTCGACGAGCTGCTGGAGAAGAACAAGGACCGGGCGCCGACCCGCACCCTGGTGACGGCCGACGAGGTGGGCCTCGCCACCGCGGCGCTGGCCTGCGACTTCGCCCGGATCATCACGGGCGAGACACTGTACATGGACGGCGGCTACAACATCATGGGCGGCTAGCGGCCAGTCGGAGCCGACGCCACGCGGCAGCCTGAGCGAGGGCCGGCGCGGACGGCCGATGGGCAGGAAGGGGCGGGCGGCATGACCGGAAGCGTACTGGCCTTGGCGGTGGCGATGCTGCTGTTCGTCGGCAGCCACCTGCTGCTCTCGTCCCCCGGCGTGCGCGGGCTCTTGGTCGGCCGCATCGGCGAACGGGCCTTTCGGGCTGCGTACTCGGGCCTGTCGCTCGCGCTGCTGGTGTGGATCGCGTTCGCCTACGGGGACGCGCCGATCGTCGACCTCTGGCTGCCGCCGATCGGCCTCAAGCACCTCTCGCTGCTGATCATGCCGTTCGCCTGCATCTTTCTCGTGGCCGGGCTGTCGACGCCGAACCCGTCGGCGATCGGCGGCGGTCGGCCGGAGATCGTGGCGGAGGGTCCTGTCGGCATACTGAAGGTCACCCGGCACCCGGTGATGTGGGGCTTCGCGCTCTGGGCGCTGGCGCACCTGCTGGCGAACGGCGACCTCGCCAGCCTCGTCCTGTTCGGCGGTATCGGCGCGCTCGCGCTGGTCGGCGCCCGGGCTCAGGACGCGAAGAAGCGGCTGATGCTGGGGGATCTCTGGGATGAATACACCCGGAAGACGTCCTTCGTTCCGTTCGCGGCGCTGCTGCGCATGCGGGTGCGGCTGGCACCGTCGGAGATCGGCTGGTGGCGCGTCGTCGCCGGGATCGCCGTCTACGCGCTGTTGCTCTGGTTGCACCCCTGGCTGTTCGGCGTCAGCCCGCTGCCGCTGTAGCCTTCATCGGAGGCGAGTCCCTCACCCGCTCGCTTCGCTCGCACCCTCTCCCGCGAGGGGAGAGGGTTTGAAGCAAGGCGCTACAGGATGAAGTCGAAGCTCGCGTAGTCGAGGGCGACGACCGCACCGTCGATGACGACGATCTGGAATTCCACCGCGGCGTCGGCGTCGGTGCTGCCCTGGATCACCGTGTTCGCCCCGGAGTTGACCACCCGGAGTTGTCCGGTCGCGTCCACCGCGCTGAAGGCGTTGACGCCGATGAACACGAACGTCTGGTCGCCGCCCGTCACCGAGTCGGCGTCGACGCCGGCGAGGTCGAACAGATCGCCGGTGTTGACGCCGATGCCGTCGACACCGTTCACCGTATCGACGTTGCCGATCTGCGACTGATTGGCTGCGTTGAAGTCGAAGACGTCGTCGCCGAGGCCGCCGACCAGCGAGTCCGCGGCGAAGGTGCCGGCCGCGTCGCCGGTCAGTGTGTCGTTGCCGTCGCCGCCCAGCAGGGTATCGGCGCCGGCGCCGCCGTTCAGAGCATCGTTGTCGAGGCCGCCATCGAGGGAGTCGTTGTTGGCGTCGCCGAAGAGCTGGTCGTCGTCGTCCCCGCCCTGCAGCGTGTCGTTGCCGTTGCCGCCACGCAGCGTGTCGTTCTCGCCGCCGACTAAGCCGACGGCCACGTTGGGCTCTCCCTCCAGAAGATCAGCTCCCGCGCCACCTAGCAGCGAGTCGGCACCCAGGTCGCCGCGCAGCGTGTCGTTACCGTTGAGCCCGCTGAGGTCGTTGTCGCCGGTGTTGCCGAGGATGGTGTTGCCCAGAATATTGCCGGTGCCGTCGATGTCGTTGGTGCCAGTCAGCGTCAGGTTCTCGACGTTCGCGGCGAGCGTATCCGTGACGCTGCTGAGTTCCAGATCGATGCCCTGATTGAAGAGTTCGGTGACCACGTCGTTGGTGGCGTCGACGACGTAGGTGTCGTTGCCGATGCCGCCCACCATCGTGTCCAGCAGCGTGCCGCCATCGATGCTGTCGTTGCCGACGCCACCCTCGATCGAGTCGGTGCCGTCGCCGCCCAGCAGCGTGTCGTTGCCGCCGTCGCCGAACAGCGTGTCGTTGCCGGCTTCGCCCGCCAGGCTGTCGGACCCGTCGATCGAGCCTACGACGGTGGCCAGGGTGAAGCCGCGAAGGACGTCGTTGCCGGCACCGCCCAGCACCGTGTCGGCGTCGCTGCCGCCGAGCAGGCTGTCGTCGCCGGCGTCGCCGAACAGGCTGTCGTTGTCGTCGAAGCCTTCGATGGTGTCGTTGCCGTCGCCGCCTCGGAGCGTATCCGTCTCGCTCGAGCCGCCGTCGGCCGCCGGCGTGTCGTTGGCGTCGCCGAGGATGCTGTCGTTGCCGGCATCACCGGTGATCGAGTCGGCATCCGTGCCGCCGATCAGCGTGTCGTTGCCGTCGTCGCCGTCGAGCGTGTCGTCACCGGCACCGCCGTCGATCGAGTCCGCGGCGTCGAGAGACCCCGCGACGGTGAAAAACGTGAAGCCCTTGAGATTGTCGTTGCCGTCGCCACCGAAGATCGTATCCGAATTGCTACCGCCGCGGACGGTGTCGTTGCCGTCGTCGCCGAAGATCGAGTCGTTGTCGTCGTAGCCTTGGATGGAATCGTCGCCGTCGCCGCCGCGGATGGTGTCGTTCTCGCCGCCGACCGCGCCGACCTGACTGTCGTTGACGTCGCCGTCGATGTTGTCGTTCCCGGCGTCGCCGGTGATGGAGTCAGCGCCGCTGCCGCCATCAAGCGTGTCGTCGCCGTCGTCGCCGTCGACCGTGTCGTTGCCGCTGTCACCATTGATGGAATCATCGCCGTCGAGGGATCCGCCGACGGTGTTGAAGGTGAAGCCCTTCAAGTTGTCGTTGCCGCTGCCGCCGAAGATCGTATCGGCATCGCTGCCGCCGCGAATGGTATCGTTGCCGGCATCGCCGAAAAGCGAGTCGTTGTCGTCGAAGCCTTGAATGGAATCGTCGCCTTCGCCACCGCGGATGGTGTCGTCCTCGGAGGTTGTCGAGCCGATAGCAGAGTCGTCGAGATCGCCGTCGATGGTGTCGTTGCCGTTACCGGCGACGATCGAGTCGGCACCCGCGAGGCCCTCGATGTCGTCGGCTACGTTCGTCGCTCCCGTGGCCGGGGAGACACCCGCCGATGCCGATCCGACCAGAATGGTGTCGTTGTTTGCAGTTCCGATGACGTTCGCCATGGTTTCTATTCCTTATCTAGAGACCGTTTCGTAATGGCTTCGCGGCGGCGCTGCTTGGAAGCGCCGGGACCATCTGGCTTCGGGGGACAAGGAGACTTGACCGACCGCGACGCATTCACGGATCGCCGGATCGGGTGCGCGCACGACACCACCGTCGTCTTGATCGTCAGATGCGTGTGACGATGATCTCAGCGCCGCTCCTCCTCCGAAACACGAAGTGAGAAGCCCTCCCGAACGTTTGTTTTGTTGCGAATGATAATGCTACTCGATGACCTGTTTGGGAAGCGTTTGTTTCATGACGCGCACCCGCCCCCAACGGGGCAATTACTTCAGCCGATGTCCGGCAGCGTGAACAGTTCGTGCGGCTGGCGGACGCCGCGCAGCGCATGAAAGCCGAGCGAGATCAGCGGATCCGGCACCAGGCGGGCGAGTTCGGCGGAGATGATCACCGGCCGGTCCAGCGTCTTGCTCATCGCCTCCAGGCGGGAGGCCTCGTTGCAGGCGGGGCCGATCACCGTGAAATCGAGGCGGTCCGGGGCGCCGACGTTGCCGTACATCACGTCGCCGACGTGCAGGCCGATGCCGAAGCGCAGCGGTGTCTCGCCGGCCCCCTCGCGTCGTGTGTTCAGCGCCGCCATCCGCGCCACCGCATCGCGTACCGCCGCCAGCGCCGAGTCACAGGCGACGGTGTGGTTTGGGCAGAACTCCGGATCGGTCTCGATCGCGCCCACCGGGAAGATCGCCAACACCGCGTCGCCGATGAACTTCAGCACCTCGCCGCCGTGCGCCAGGACAGCGCCCGCCATGCACTCGAAGTAGTCGTCGAGGAGTTCGAGGTAGACGCGACGCGGCAGCGCATCGGCCAGCGCCGTCGATGAACGCAGGTCGGAAAACCAGATCACCGCGTAGATGTCCTCGCCGTCGCCGCGATGGATGAGGCCCTGCAGTACGCGTTCTCCGGTCATCCGGCCGAGGTAGGTGTCCAGCACGATGCGCGCCGTGCGACGCACCGCGTGCATCTCCATCAGCCGGGCGAGGACCGGCATCGCGTCGGCGATGACGTGCAGTTCCGACGAGACGAAGCCGCCGGGCCGGTCGGTGGCGACCGTCAGCGCACTGATGCGGCCGGTGGAAAACACCAGCGGCAGGGCCACGTAGTCGGTGACGCCCAGCGCCCGCAGATCCTCCAGGATGGGGAAGTCCAGTGTCGCGCCTTCGATGTCCAGGCGGCGGCGCACGGCGCCGGCACCCTCGAACACCAGGGCATACGGGCTCTTCAGGAACAGGTCCTGCTGCAGCACCGTCAGCGGCGGCCAGAATTCCTCGACCGTGTCGGTGTCGCGCCGCCAGGTGTGGCTCAGCCCGGCGAGTTGCGGGTGCATGGTCCGCAGCGTCGTGCGCAATCGGAACACGGGGAGGCCCGCGGCATTCATCGCCACGCCCAGCCCCCGGGTCAGGTCCGGCAGGGCGTCGATCGTCCAGCCCTCCCGCCACAGCCAGTCGGCCAGCGGATTGGCGGATGCGAGAACCGAACCGGCGTCCGAGGGCGACGCGAGGGCCTGATATGCTGCGTCGTCCATCGTCCCTCCCGCCTGCGTGCCGCTATGGGAAATGGGGTCGGACAAAACGCGGCTCCAGGCGGACGGCGGTCGCTTTTCCTGGCTCATATGGGTACACTATTGGTGATCGCGTAGAACAACGCCATTTGAGGAGCGAACGAGGCGACAACGAGACGATGATGGCGACGATCGAGGCGGGTTCGGACCTGCACACGGAGATGACGACGTGGCGCCGGCACCTGCACGCGCACCCGGAGACGGCGTTCGAAGAGCACGACACCGCAGCGTTCGTGGCGGACAAGCTGGCGGAGTTCGGCCTCCACGTCCACCGCGGGTTGGCACGGACCGGCGTGGTGGGAACACTCGAATGCGGCGAGGGGCCGGCGATCGGCCTGCGCGCGGATATGGATGCACTGGGATTTCAGGAGGGCAACGACTTCGCCCACCGCTCCACCCGGCCGGGCAAGATGCATGCCTGCGGCCACGACGGGCACACGGCGATGCTGCTGGGCGCCGCCCGCTATCTCTCGCGGAAACGCGGTGTGCGCGGCACCGTGCACTTCATCTTCCAGCCGGCCGAGGAGAACGAGGCGGGAGGCAGGGAGATGGTGGAAGACGGCTTGTTCGACCGGTTCCCGGTGTCGGCCGTCTACGGCCTGCACAACTGGCCCGGGCTCGAGGCCGGTCGCATCGCCCTTCGATCGGGGACGATGATGGCCGCCTGCGACCTGTTCGAGATCACCTTGACCGGCCGCGGTTGCCACGCGGCGATGCCCCACCTGGGATCGGATACCGTGCTGGCCGCCTCGGCGCTGGTCACGGCGCTGCACACGCTGGTGGGCCGCGTCGTCGATCCGCAGCAGGCGGCGGTGGTCTCGGTGACCCAGGTCCACGCGGGCGACACCTGGAACGTGATCCCCGAGCGGGCGGTGCTGCGCGGCACCGTGCGCACCTTCCAGGGATCGGTCCAGAATGCGCTGGAAACAGGCATCCGCCGCATCGCCGAGGCCATGGCGCAGGCGCACCGCTGTAGTGCCGAAGTGCGCTACGAGCAGCGGTATCCGGCGACGGTCAACGATCCGGACGCGATCGTCAGGGCCGCACGCGCGGCGGTGACGGTGGTCGGCGAGGCGGGGGTGGTGCGCGACCCCGCGCCCAGCATGGGTTCGGAAGACTTCGCGTTCATGCTGCAGGCCCGGCCCGGCTGTTACGTGTGGCTGGGCAACGGGCCGACCGAGGGTGGCCGGGTCCTGCACAATCCGCGGTACGACTTCAACGACGAAATCCTGCCGATCGGCGCCAGTTGGTGGGCAACTCTGGCCGAGCAGGAACTCCCCCTGCCGTGACCGGTCGCCGCCGAGGGCAGGGTGCGGGCCTCGCAGGAGCGGCACTCGACAGGGGGATGACCCACATTCGTGCAGTCTTCGGCGGATTGCCCCTCCCATGCCTGCGTCTTGTGCATTCCCGCATCCCGGATGCACCGCTTGTCCCGCGCCGGCCGTGGCCCCTATCGTGCATATCGCTTCGGTCCGCGCAGCCTCGGCGCGTTCGCGGGCGGATCGTCGCGCCGGAACGAACGGGAGAGTCATGCCGCCGTCATCAGCACTCGAGGTCCTCCGCGAACCGAAGTCCCCCTCCTGCCGGCTCGACGGGTCGCCCGCCGCCGCCTCTCCGGTCACGGCGTGGCGGGCGTTCGCGTTCGCCAACGCCGGTGCCCTCGTCAAGTCGGTGGCGATCACCACGAGCGGGGCGCGCGTGGTGGGTGCCGCGCTGTTCGCCTTCGTCGCCACGGCGACCGAAGACCTTCGCGCACCAGCGCTCGCGCCTCAGTTGCCGCACGCCGGGGGCGCTGTTCGACCTGGAGCGCGACCACCTCCTTCGAACGATCGAGGACAATACGTGGCGGGTGGGCCTCGTCGCCCGCATGCTGCGGCAGGTCGGTGCCGATGCCGCCTATCCGGTCCGGCGGCGGCTGGACGGTGTCCTGCGGCCGCTCGGGGACCCTTCGGAGTTGTGAGTACGGCGGCGAGGTCCTCTCTCGACTGCTCCGCGCCGGCAGCACCTCGTCGCGACGTCCGCGCATGTTCGTTGGTGCCGGGGGGGTGTTTTGGGGACCGAAATCGAATATATTTGCAAGGCAGGGCCTCAGAGGTCCGAGGCGTGGATATTGCATGAGAGCACCCGGATCGGGCGAGAAATGCGAGCATCATGAGCCGACCTGACAGGCGGAATCCCGACGGTACACCTTCGATCGGTGTCGCGACCAAATCGCGCGCCAAGACGAAGAAGCCGGCGATGTACAAAGTGCTGATGCTCAACGACGACTACACTCCGATGGAGTTCGTCGTCCACGTTTTGGAGCGTTTCTTCGCCAAGAACCACGAAGACGCGGTGCGGATCATGCTGCATGTCCACCACCGCGGCGTCGGCGTGTGCGGCGTATTCACTTACGAAATCGCCGAAACCAAGGTCAATCAGGTGATGGATCTGGCGCGCCAGCACCAACACCCGCTGCAGTGCACCATCGAGAAGGATGGAACAGAGTAGGGGCCGCAAGATGCTCTCGCGTAATCTGGAACAGACTCTGCATCGCGCGCTCGCGCTGGCGACGGAACGCCGGCACGAGTACGCCACCCTCGAACATCTTCTGCTCGCGCTCACCGAAGATCAGGACGCCCAGCCGGTCCTGAAGGCGTGCGGCGTCGAACTCGCTCAGCTCCAGCGCGAGCTCACCACCTTCGTCGACAACGAACTGCACGCGCTTCGCGCGACCACCTCGACCGATCCCAAGCCGACGGCGGGCTTCCAGCGCGTCGTGCAACGCTCCGTCATTCATGTCCAATCCTCGGGCCGCGACGAGGTGACCGGTGCAAACGTGCTGGTCGCACTTTTCTCGGAACGGGAATCGCATGCGGTCTATTTCTTGCAGGTACAGGAGATGACTCGCCTGGATGCCGTGAACTTCATCGCCCACGGCATCGCCAAGATCCCGGGTGAGCAGCGTCGGCGTTCGGTGCAGGGCACCGAAGACGAAGGCGGCGGCGAAAAGGTTGTTCGCAAAGGGCATGACGCTTTGGAAAGCTATTGCGTGGACCTGAACCGGAAGGCGTCCGACGGCAAGATCGATCCGCTGATCGGGCGCGAGGCCGAAATCGAGCGCACCATCCAGATCCTCTGCCGACGCAACAAGAACAATCCGTTGTTCGTCGGCGACCCGGGCGTCGGCAAGACCGCGCTCGCGGAGGGGCTCGCTTGGCGGATCGTCCGCGACGAGGTGCCGGAAGTCCTCAAGGGGGCGACCATCTTCGCTCTCGACATGGGCACCCTGCTGGCCGGCACCCGCTACCGCGGCGACTTCGAGGAGCGGCTGAAAAACGTCATCTCCGAACTGGAGGCGACGCCGGGTGCGATCTTGTTCATCGATGAAATCCACACGGTGGTCGGCGCCGGGGCCACCAGTGGCGGCTCGATGGACGCGTCCAACATCCTGAAACCGTCCCTGGCGTCCGGCAACCTGCGGTGCATGGGCTCGACGACCTACAAGGAATACCGCAACCACTTCGAGAAAGACCGGGCGCTGGTCCGCCGTTTCCAGAAGATCGACGTCTACGAGCCGTCGATCGACGACACCGTGAAGATCCTGCAGGGCCTCAAGTCGTGCTTCGAGTTACACCACAAAGTGAAGTACACGGCGGATGCGCTCCGTGCGGCGGTCGATCTCTCCGCACGCTACATCAACGACCGCAAGCTGCCCGACAAGGCGATCGACGTGATAGACGAGGTCGGCGCGGCGCGGATGTTGTTGCCGCCGAACAAGCGCCGCACCACCGTCACCGTCCGTGACGTCGAGGAAGTCGTGGCGAAGATCGCCCGCATCCCGCCCAAGAGCGTCTCGACCGACGACCGCAAGGCGCTGGCCACGCTCGATCGCGATCTGAAGACGGTCGTCTTCGGCCAGGACGCGGCGATCACGGCGCTGGCGTCCGCCATCAAGCTGGCCCGCGCCGGCCTTCGCGAGCCGGAGAAGCCGATCGGCAGCTACCTGTTCTCCGGCCCGACGGGGGTCGGCAAGACCGAGGTGGCACGGCAGCTCGGCATGGTTCTCGGGGTCGACCTCGTCCGCTTCGATATGTCCGAGTACATGGAGCGGCACAGCATCAGCCGGCTGATCGGCGCACCGCCGGGCTACGTCGGCTTCGATCAGGGCGGGCTGCTGACGGACGCGATCGACAAGCAGCCGCACGCGGTCCTGCTGCTGGACGAGATCGAGAAGGCGCATCCGGATCTGTTCAACATCCTGTTGCAGGTGATGGACCACGGCAAGCTGACCGATCACAACGGCAAGAGCGTCGATTTCCGCAACGTCGTCCTGATCATGACGACGAACGCCGGTGCCGCCGATCTGGCGAAGGCGGCGATCGGCTTCGAGCGGGAGGAGCGGACGGGCGACGATCAGGAGGCGATCGAGCGGATGTTCACGCCCGAGTTCCGCAACCGTCTGGATGCGATCATCCCGTTCGCAGGATTGACACCCGAGGTGGTGCAGCTGGTCGTAGACAAGTTCGTCATCCAGCTGGAGGCACAGCTCGCCGACCGGCTGGTGACGATCGAACTGACCGACGAATCCCGCCGGTGGCTGGCCGACCGGGGTTACGACAGCCGCTTCGGTGCCCGGCCGTTGGCGCGGGTCATCCAGGAGCACATCAAGAAGCCGCTGGCCGAGGAACTGCTGTTCGGCAAGCTGGAGCGGGGCGGCATCGTCCGCGTCAAGATCGAGGCGGGCAAGCCGGTGTTCGACTATCCCGATCCCGACGAGCCGCCGGCCGCCCTGAAGAAGCGCAAGGGCAAGCAGCTCGCCCCCGTGCGCTGACCTCACCCGGCCCGGTGGTCGACCGCCGGGCCAAGCCGCGGCGACGCGGGTGCGAAGACGAAGGCGGCATCGGCCTCGTGCCGGTGCCGCCTTTGTCACGTATCGCTCCCGCTCCGGTCCGAGCCGAAATTCCCCGAGACGAGCTTGCGAAATTCGATTATTCCACGACCCTCGAGGGGCGAAACATGCCGCACAGCGGGAGAGATCGAACATGCAGCGGATGGGTAAAGCCTGGATCATCGCAGCTGGCCTGGTCGCGGCGGCGAGTGTCGCGGCCTGTAGCAGTGGCTCCTCCGACAGCGCATCGTCGGCGACCGCAAGCTCTTCGTCCGTCCCGAGTGGCGTAATGGAGTGGGAATTGCTCCGCGGCGAGGCGACGGTGCAGTCCGTCGACCCGGAGCGCCGGCTGGCCGTGCTGCGCAACGCCGCGGGCAAGACGCTGACGCTGAAGGTCGGCCCGAACGTCGATCTGGCGAAGGTGCATCCCGGCGATCAGGTCGCCATGGCGTTCTACGAGGCGGTGGCGATCGACGTGAGCCGCCCGGGGACGGCGAGCCCCAGCGCGAGCGCCGCCTCGGCGGTCATTCCGGCCGAGCGCGGCCAGATTCCCGCCGGCGCGATCGTCGAACAGGTGACGGTCACGGCGGCCGTCGCGGAGGTCGATCCGGCCGCCAACACCGTCACCTTCCGCGGGCCGGAAGGCAACCTGCGCGTCGTCAAGGTGAAGAACCCGCAGCTGCAGCAGCAGTTGGGATCGCTGCAGGTCGGCGACATGGTGCAGGTGACCTTCACCGAAGGCGTCGCCATGCAGGTCGTCCCGCAAGGGGCCTGAGCAGGGCCGACCGCCGCACGGCGGTCGGGCGCACAGGCTGCGCCCGATCCGTGTCCGGTGCCGGAGCACTTCACAGAACAGGAACCCTCGCATGTCGCTGGCCGAGTTTCTCCGGGACATCCGCGTCATCGACATGAGCCAATACCTGCCGGGGCCGTTCGCCACCCGGATGCTGGCCGACATGGGCGCCGACGTCGTCAAGGTGGAGCCGCCGGGTGGCGAGCCGGGGCGGTTCTTCGATGCCGAGGGGCGGCCGGGGGATTCACCGTTCTGGCGGCTGAACAACGCCGGCAAGACCATCGTCACGCTCGACCTCAAGGCGCCCGACGGCCGGGCGACGATGACCGCCCTGCTTCGCCGCGCCGACATCCTGCTGGAGTCCTATCGGCCGGGCGTGCTCGACCGGCTGGGATTCGGCGCGGAATCGCTGAAGCAAATCAACCCGCGGCTGATCCACTGCGCGCTTTCCGGCTATGGCCAGACCGGGCCGAACCGGCTGGCCTCCGGCCACGACATCAACTACGAGGCGTTCACCGGCGGGCTGAACCAGAGCGGTACGGTCGAGCGGCCGGTGATCCCGTTCCCGCCGATGGCGGACTACGCCGGCTCGCTGCAGGCGGTGCTGACCCTGCTGGGCGCGCTGCATGCCCGTGAGCGCACGGGCGTCGGCTGCTCGATCGACGTCAGCATGGCGGAGTCGCTGCTGTTCTGGAACACGCTGTCGTTCAGCGCGCCGATGCGCCGCGGCGCCGGGCTGCTCAACGGCGGGGCGGCGTTCTACCAGATCTATCCGACCGGCGACGGCCGCTTCGTCACGCTCAGCCCGCTGGAGCCGAAGTTCTGGGACAACTTCTGCACCGCCGTCGACCGCGAGGACTGGAAGGTGCGCCGGTACGAGCCGCTGCCGCAGACGGCGCTGATCGCCGACGTGACGGCGCTGTTCACCTCGCAGCCGCTCTCCCACTGGGACGAGACTTTGACCGGCGCCGACTGCTGCTATCAGGCGGTGGTGACGCTGGACGAGGTGCCGACGCATCCGCACACGGCCGCGCGCGGCATGCTCGACCAGACCGGCGCCTACACCGACGTGCTGTTCCCGGCCTGGGTCGACGGCGCGCCGCCGCCGCGGCGGGGCCCCGTCACGGAGCCGCCGCTCGAGGATGTGCTCGCCCGCTGGCAGGCCGTCTGACCGCCCGTCGAAGCCCGTGACGGATCAGCGGGTGAAGGTCCGCGCCGTCTGACTGCCCGGCGGCAGCGGACACGAACGCTCGCTCAGAACGCGCGTGCGCCCCGGTCCGCGGAACGGTGCCGGCGACGCCGCCTCGCCCGGCAGCGTCATCGCCCGGATGCTGGGGATGCCTTCGCCGGGGCGCTGGCGTTCCAGCGTGACTTCTCGGCAGCCGCGGCAGCGGTTGATCAAAGTGCCGCCGCCGTCGGGCAACAGCAGCACGCAGGAGGGGTCGACGGGCGCCGGTGCGGCGACCGAGGGGGGAGGGCAGCTGGCGGCGAGGACGACGGCAGCGACCAGGACGAGGGGAGTGCGTGTGATCATGCGCACAACCCTGCCACGCCGCCGGTTAACGACCGGTGAGCGGCGCGCTGTTTTTCGACGCCCGCTCAGTCCTCGCCCGCCTTGCGGAATGGCGACTCCGCCGCCAACGCCGCCATCTCGGCCTCGACCGCCGGCCGTTCGGCCTGGAGGAAGCGTTGCACCGCGCGGCGAAACGACGGATCCGCGATCCAATGGGCGCTCCAGGTCGCTTCCGGCAGGTAGCCGCGCTGCACCTTGTGCTCGCCCTGCGCGCCCGCCTCGACGCGGCCGAGGCCGTGCGCGATGGCGAAGTCGATGGCCCGGTAATAGCAGACCTCGAAATGCAGGAAGCGGGCCGCCTGACTGCAGCCCCAATAGCGTCCGTAAAGCGCGTCGTGACCCAGGAGATTGAGCGCGCCGCCGACCGCCTCGCCCGCCGGCGTCTCGGCCATCACCAGCACCGCGCGGTCGGCCATCGTCTCGCCCAGCCGCAGGAAGAAGGCCAGGTCCAGGTAGGCGTTCGCCCACTTGCGCTCGACGGTGTCCAGGTAGAAGGCATGGAACGCGGCCCAGTGCCGCTCCTCGATGGCGGACCCGGTCAAGGTGCGCAGCACGATGTCGCTCTCCGCCACCTCACGGCGCTCGCGACGAATGGCTTTGCGCTTGCGCGAGGAGAGTGCGGCGAGAAAATCGTCGAAGTTGCGATAACCGCGATTCTCCCAGTGATATTGATGGCCCTGGCGCACCAGGAAGCCGTGTTCGGCCAGCCGCTCCGCCTCGGCCAGCGGCGGGAACGTCACGTGCAGCGAGGAGACGCCGAGTCGCTTCGCAAGCTGGAGAGCGGCGGCGGCGAGGGCGGCGAACAGCCCCGGCGGCGCGGCCGGATGCAGCAGCAGGCGCGGCCCGCCGACCGGCGTGAACGGCACGGCGCACTGCAGCTTCGGATAGTAGCGCCCGCCCGCCCGCTGCCAGGCTTCCGCCCAGCCCCAGTCGAAGACGTATTCGCCGTAGGAGTGACTCTTCAAGTACAGCGGCATCGCTCCCAGCAGCGTGCCGTCTGCGGCGAACGCCGCCAGATGCCGCGGAAGCCAGCCACTCTGCGCACACGCAGCCCCGGAGTCTTCCAGCGCCGCCAGAAAAGCATGGCCGACGAACGGATTGGCCACCCCGGCGCAGGCGTCCCATGCCGCGGCGGAAACCTCGTGAATGCCGCCCAACACCTTGACCGTCAGCGCATCTCGCCCGTCCGGCACGCATTCCCTCCTGTGCTATCCCGATGGAGATTGGAACGCCAGCCTGCTGCCGCCACCCGCGACCTCGATGAGACCGGCGGAGAGGGCCGCATCATCCAGAAAGAGAGCTTCCCGCCCGCACCGTCGCCTCGTTAGGCTGCGGTCGCTTGAGGCGGAGTTTGCTATGATCGGCTCGTTGCGCAGGCACGTGAAGCATCATGCGCGCTTCTACGCGTCTCTGTCGGTGGGTGTCGTCGTCGCGGTGGCGACCGCCGCTGGTGACCTGCCGGTTCGGCCTCTGGCCGCGGGGGACGCCTTCTTCGCCGTCTATGTCGTGTCGATGGCGGTGATGGCGACGCGGGCTTCGGCGGATGATCTCCGACGGCGCTCGCGCTACGAGGACGAGGGCATCGTCCTGATCGTCCTGATCACGCTCGCGGCGATCGTGTTCAGCATCGGCTCGATCTTCGATTTGTTCGCGCATGACTCTCCCGATGCGCTCCCCCTCGCCCTCGGAATCGCCAGCGTTCCGCTTGGCTGGCTGACGCTGCACACCATCGCCGCCTTCCACTATGCTCACCTGTACTACGCCCCGGCGGACATCGCGCCGGAGGAGGGAAAAGACGTGGGCGGGCTCGCCTTTCCGCAGACGAACGAGCCGACCGGCTGGGATTTCCTCTACTACTCCTTCGTCGTCGGCATGACGGCGCAGGTCTCGGACGTGAGTGTCCTGACGAGCCGGATGCGCAGGTTGACGCTGGCGCACAGCGTCGTCTCGTTCTTCTACAACACTGTCATTCTGGCGCTCGCCGTGAACCTGGTCGTCAACCAGGGCTGATGAGGCCGCCCGGCCGAGAACGAATAACCCAAATGGACACCGCACGCGCGTGCTCGTACACTCCTCCGTCAACGGCGAAAGCCGTGGAGACGGGAGGAAAACGGTTGGTCCGATCTGAGAACAGCACTCGCACGGCGGCGCTACCGGGCGTCATCGCCAAGCTCGGGCCGATCCTCGCGGTCGCGGCCCTAATGGCCGGCTGCGGCACGTCCGACGCGCAGAAGAAGGCGGACGAAGAGGCGGCGGCGCGCGGCTGGGACGGCGGCTTGGTCGGCACCAGCTGGATCGCGCGCAGCATCGACGGCACGCCGGCGTTCCAGAACCCGATGTCGATGCTGATCTTCCAGAGTGCGACGATGCTGGTCGGCAACGCCGGCTGCAACACCTTCTCCGGGACCGTCGGTATCGCCGGCGCGCAACTCCTCGTAGGCCCTCTGGCGACCACCGAGCGGGCGTGCGTGCCGGCCGTCATGGCACAGGAGAGGAGCTTTCTGGACGCCCTGCAGAATGCCCGCGGCTTCCAGACGAGCGAGGAGATGCTGGTCCTGTTCGGTCCCTCGGGACAGCAGACGCTCGAATTCGCACGGGTGCCGCAGCCGCTGTAACGGATCGACTCCTCCGACTCGATCGACGGGCCTCTCCATCGCCGCAGCCACGGCGGCGGCATAGACCTGTCGGACCAACGTGTTTGTCCGAAACCGCGCCGTGCGGGCGCGATGCACAATCCTTACGCGCAAGCGATTGCGTGGCGATATCGTCACTGAAAGATCACGCGACTGTAACCCGGCTGTCGCTCAAAGCCGCGAGGATAGAGGCCCAAGGGCAACGCATCCCGACGCCGAGCGGGCTGCCAGCCGGTCTTCCCAACCAGTCGTTTTCCCCTCCCGAGGAGCCGTTGCATGACCGAGCAATTCCGCATCAGCGACGAGGAACGTCGCGCGATCGACAGCCAACTGGCCGAGGCGCCGTCCCGTAACGGGACCGGCGCCTACATCGAGGACGTTATGCGCGAGCGCATGCAGCGCCGCGAATTTCTCAAGGTCGCAGGCGCTGTGGGCGCCGCCGGCGTCGCCGTCAGCATGGTGCCGTCGGCGCTGCTGCCGGGCACGGCCGAAGCCAGCGGGCCGGCGCATGGCGCTCGCCTGACCTTCCAGCCGGTCGTCGCCAGCACCGTCGACAACATCCTGGTGCCGGAAGGCTACACGTATGATGTTCTGGTCCGTTGGGGTGATCCCCTCGTGCCGGGCGCGCCGGCGTTCGACGTGAACAACCAGACCGCCGCCAAGCAGGCGCAGCAGTTCGGCTTCAACTGCGACTTCATCGGCTATTATCCGCTGCCGCCGTTCGTGCGGAACGCGGTGGAGGCCGACGGCTCGCTGCAGCCGGCGATCTCCGAACAGCTTCAGAAATATTTCAGGCCGCTCTCGAGGACCCAGAGCCGCCGCGCGCTCCTGGTTGTGAACCACGAGTACACCTCCGGCACCGAAATGTTCCCTGGCTACAGCGCGAGTGCGCCGACTGCGACACAGGTGCGGGTGGAGATCGAGGCGCACGGCTGCTCGATCGTCGAAATCGCGCTGGAAAGCGACGGCAGCCACCGCTTCGTGCAGGACTCGCCGTTCAACCGCCGGATCACCGGCTCGACCCCGATCAGGATCAGCGGCCCGCTGGCCGAAGACCCCCGGATACAGACCAGCGAGAACCCGCGCGGCCGGGTCGTCCGCGGCATGCTCAACAACTGCGCCGGCGGCAAGACCCCGTGGGGCACGGTGCTGACCTGCGAGGAGAACTTCGACCAGTACTTCGCCAATTTCGGCAGCCTGCCGACCGACAGCGAGGCCTACAAGATCTCCGCACGCATCCCCGCCCCCAGCGGTGCCAGCGACCGGAAGTGGGAAAACTACATCGACCGCTTCGACCTCGCGAAGGAACCGAACGAGTACGCGCGCTTCGGCTACGTCATCGAGATCGATCCCTACGACCCGACATTCAAGCCGATCAAGCGCACGGCGCTCGGCCGCTTCAAGCACGAGGGTGCGACCTGCGTGATCACCGCCGACGGCCGGGTCTGCGTCTACTCCGGCGATGACGCCCGCTTCGAGTACCTCTACAAGTTCGTCACCGCGCGCATATTCCGGCCGTTCAACCGCGCCCACAACCTCGGCCTGCTGAACGAGGGCACGCTCTACGTCGCCAAGTACAACGCCGACGGCACCGGCGAGTGGCTGCCGCTGACCCCGGCCAACCCCGCCCTCGCCGGCTGGACCCTCAACGACATCCTGCTGAACACCCGCGGTGCTGCCGACCTCGTCGGCGCCACCAAGATGGACCGCCCGGAGGACGTGGAGGCGAGCCCGGTCACCGGCAAAGTGTATATGGCGCTGACCAACAACACGCGGCGCACCAGCGTGGCGACGGATCCGGGCGAAGTGGCGGCCAACCCCCGCCTGAACAATGCCTGGGGCCACGTTCTGGAGATGCAGGAGACTGGCAACGACGCCGGCGCCACCAGCTTCTCGTGGGAGATCTTCATCCTCTGCGGTGATCCGAAGAACCCGGCGCACGGCACATTCTTCGGCGGTTTCGACCAGTCGCAGGTCAGCCCGCTGTCGTCGCCCGACAACGTCGCCTTCGACAGCGACGGCAACCTGTGGATCGCCACCGACGGCATGATCAACTCGAAGGACTTCGAGGACACGACCCTGGGAGTAGGCACCACCGGTCGGCGCGTCAGTGACGGCGTGTTCGCCGTGCCGACGGAAGGCGCCGACAGAGGCTTCCTGCGCCAGTTCCTGAGCGGCATCCCAGGCGGCGAGGTCTGCGGGCCGGAGTTCTCCGGCGACAACGCGACGTTCTTCTGCGGCATCCAGCATCCCGGCGAGGGCGGCGGATTGCCGAACACCATCAGCGCCTGGCCGGAGGGGAATGCCCCGGCAAAGCCGAGCATCATCTCCGTCCACAAGGTGGGCGGCGGCAAGATCGGCGAATAAGTCTGCGGCTTGGCCTCGGGGAACCGGGGCCAAGCCCGTCGGCCGGAGGAGTCGCGTCAGAAGCGGCGCGCCTGCACCAGCACGGCCGTGACCGTCCGCTCGCCCAGCATCCGGCAGGCTTCCATCCGGTGCAGGCCCTCGACGAGCACGTAACGATCCTCGTCGCGGCGCACCCAGATCGGGTGCTGCTGGCCGATCTCCAGGATACTCGCGGCGAGTTCCTCCACCTTGTTCGGATCGAGCGTCTCACGCCGCTTCATCGGCACGTAAATCTCGTCGATCGGGACCTTGACGTCTCGCATCACCAACGACCTCCCGGACACGCAGCCGAGCGTAGTGGATCGAAGGCGCCGCCGCCATCGCGCGACTGCCGCACGCCGGCCGCAGGCACTTGTCCCCGGCGATGGATGCGCCATTCTCCCGGAACACCCTTCACCGGAGAGCCGCCGATGAGCACGATCCCGCCGAAGCCCATCGACACCGCCCTGCAGTTCCCCGAACTCGCCGGCCGGGTCTGGCTGAACACGGCACATCAAGCGCCGCTGCCGGACTGCGCGCGCGCCGCGGCGGAGGCAGCGGTCGGCGCCAAGGTGCGGCCGTGGGAGCTTTCGACCGAGCGCTTCGGAGATGTGCCGCGGCGGGTCAGGTCGGCGCTGGCACGGTTGATTGGCGTGCCGGCGGACGAGCCGATCCTCGGCAACAGCGCCTCCTACGGCCTGCACCTGATCGCCGAGAACTTCCCCTGGGCCGACGGCGACGAGGTGCTGACGATGAAGGGCGATTTCCCGTCCGACATCCTGCCGTGGATCGCGCAGGCGCAGCGCGGCGTGCGCGTCCGGCAACTCCAGCCGCGCGGCCGGGTGCTGCAGCCGGACGAGGTGGCCGCGGCGATCGGGCCGCGCACCCGGCTGCTGTGCCTGACGTGGGTGCACTCACTCTCCGGCTGGGCGATCGACCTGGAGGCGATCGGCCGGCTGTGTCGCGATGCGGGCGTCGTCTTCGTGCTCAACGCCTCGCAGGCGCTGGGCGCCCGGCCGCTGGACGTGCGCCGTGCGCCGGTCGACGCGGTGATCGCCGCCGGCTGGAAGTGGCTGCTCGGCCCCTACGCCACCGGCTTCTGCTGGCTCAGCCCGGCGCTGCTGGCCCGGCTGCGCTGCACGCGGAGTTACTGGCTCGCCGTGCTCACCTCCGACGACCTGGGCCGGACCGAGATCGACCTGACGCCACGCGACGATGCGGGTGCCGCGAAGTGGGACCTGTTCGCCACCGCCAACTTCTTCAACTTCGAGCCCTGGGCCGCCTCGCTGGAACTCCTGCTGGGATACGGTATCGAGGCGGTCCGCGCGCACGACGAGGCGCTGGTGCAGCGGCTGGTGGACGGGCTCGATCGGGACCGTTGGCGGCTGACCAGTCCCGAGACCGGGCCGGCGCGATCGACGCTGGTGTTCGTCGAGCCTCGCGACGGCAGCGCGCAGGACCTGGTGCGAACCCTGGCCGCGGCCGGCGTCCACGTGGCGCACCGTTCAGGCGCGCTCCGCCTGTCGCCGCACGTGTGCAACACCGCCGAGGACGTCGACCGCGCGCTGGAGGCGCTGCACCGGGTGGCGGCGTAAAGCTGCACCGGGCGGCGGCGTAAAGTCGAAGGCGCGGCTCAGGCGATTTCGAACATTCCCTCGATCTCGACCGCCGCACCCAACGGCAGCGACGGCGCACCGACGGCGACGCGGGCGTGCCGGCCGGCCGGGCCGAACACGTCGACCATCAGCTCCGAGGCGCCGTTCAGCACCTGCGGGTGCTGGGTGAAGCCGGGTACCGCCTGCACGAAGCCGGCGAGCCGCAGCACGCGGCGCACCCGGCCGAGATCACCCTCGCAGGCCGCACGAACCTGCGCGAGCAGATTGAGGGCGCACAGCCGCGCCGCGGCGACGCCGTCGTCCAGACCGATCTCGGCGCCGATCCGCCCGGTGTAGACGATCTTGCCGTCGCGCATCGGCAGTTGGCCGGCCACCAGCAGCAGGCTGCCGGTCACGACGAACGGGACGTAGGCACCGGCGGGCGGCGCCGGTGCAGGCAGCTCGATGCCGAGTTCCGCGAGGTGTTGATCGATTGCGCCAAGCATATCCAGGCCCTCGCTCCGTTATTTGCGGATCACCCGTCCGTCTCGGCCATCGCCGCTCGCAGCGCGCGCTGCATCACGGAAAGGTCGGGCGACCGGCCGGTGTACAGCTCGAACTGACGGGCAGCCTGATGCAACTGCATCCGCACGCCGGGAATCGTCGGACAGCCGGCGGCGGAGGCTTCGCGCAGCAGCCGGGTTTCGATCGGCATCGGCACGGCGTCGAACACCACCATCCCCGGCCGCAGCGCCGCCGCCGGAATCAGCGTCGCGTCGGGTTCGTGGAAGCCCACCGGCGTCGCGTGCGCCAGCAGGGCGAACGGCCCGGCGTCCGCCAGGGCCTCGGGCGGGCCGCCCCACTCCAGCCCGAACGCCTCGGCGAGCGCGCGTCCGGCCGTCTCGCCGCGGTTGAAGACGCTCACCCGTGCGCCCGCCCGTGCCAGCCCCCAGGCGATCGACCGCGCACCGCCGCCGGCGCCGACCACCGCGACCCGCGTGCCGGCCGGGGACGTCACCTCCTCGACCGCGCGCACGGCACCCTCCCAGTCGACGTTGTGCCCGGTGAGTCGGCCGTCGTCGTTGACCACGGTGTTCACGGCGCCGATCGCCCGCGCCTCGTCGTCGACGGCATCCAGGTAGGCACCGATGCGCAGCTTGTGCGGCATGGTGACGCCCAGCCCGCGCAGCCCGAGCGCGCGCATGCCACAGACGGCCCCGGCCGTGTCCTCGGTGCCGAACGCCACGTACACCCAGTCGAACCCCGCCGCACGGAACGCAGCCGTATGCATGGCGACGCCGAACCGCCCCGGTCGCCCGGCGATCGAGCCGCACAACACCGGCCTGCTTCCCGCCATCCCCGCCTCCGCCCTTACCGCGAGCGACTATCCCAGCCGGCGGGCAGCCGGGCAAGTGGCGAGGCTCGCGGAGGTCGTTCCCCCGCGTTGGCGTCACGTCGTCGATCTGTGGATTTCGATGGTGGGCGCGACAGGGATTGAACCTGTGACCCCTGCGATGTCAACGCAGTGCTCTCCCGCTGAGCTACGCGCCCGGACCGCGTCACAGCGGCCAGCGAAGCGCGAAGTGATAGGGGGAACGCGGTC
>Ga0209573_1001595_pt1 | contig 33882 bp, 31 predicted proteins | sample TNRBio252014_DNA_FD_185870 | JGI IMG/M metagenome (GOLD analysis project Ga0209573, IMG submission 185870) | Wastewater treatment Type I Accumulibacter community from EBPR Bioreactor in Madison, WI, USA - TNR Reactor_6/25/2014_ DNA (SPAdes)... | ecosystem: Engineered > Bioreactor > EBPR >...
TGCCCCATGCTTCCAGTATCAGTTCTTTCATTTCTCAGATTTTGCTGCGAAGATAAATGAATGATGTAATGTGAAAATGACTCAGTTTCCGGGAAGTTTTTAATATGGAAGGTTTCATTTTCAAATTGAGTTATTTTCACATTTTCAAATTAGAGTATGAACATCGGGTTTGATGCAAAAAGAGCTTTTCACAATGGTACCGGTCTCGGGCATTACAGCCGTACCCTTATCCGGTCTTTATCTGAGTATTACCCGGAACACCAATACTACCTCTTCAATCCTAAACGATCTGCTGATTTTGAATTGAAAGGAGATAACCTTCATGAAGTTTTACCAACCGGCTTTTTAAACAGGTCATTCAGTTCGGTATGGAGAAGCAGCCGGGTGAAAAAGGATATGAAACGATTGGGTATAGATATTTATCATGGGTTGAGTCATGAAATACCGTTGGGTATCGGCAAAACAGGAATCAGATCAGTAGTTACCATTCATGACCTTATTCATGAAAGGTACCCGGAACAGTACAGTGCCCTTGAAGTGAAAATTTATAGCAGAAAATTCCGCTATGCCTGTGCGTATGCTGACAAAGTAATTGCCATCAGCGAACAAACAAAGAGAGATATCATAGAATTTTACAACACACCGGAAGAAAAGATCACTGTTTGTTATCAAAGCTGTAACCCGGCTTTTGGAAGGGCCGTATCACAGGAGGAAAAAGCAAGAGTCAGAAATGAATTTTCTTTACCGGATCAGTTCTTTCTGTATGTAGGCTCTATTGCCGAAAGGAAGAACCTGTTGAATATTCTCAAAGCTTTATTCCTGCTCCGCAATGAACTCAATATTCCATTGGTAGTGATCGGTGATGGGTTTAAGTATAAAGAACAAGTCAAAGATTTTGTAAGACAGAATAACCTGGAAGATAAAGTGATCTTTTTATCGGAGAATGAGAAAGCAAGATCATCAAAGGCCTTTCGTTCTGCTATTGTATTTCCGGCTATTTACCAATCAGCCATTGCCATGATCTATCCTTCTTTTTTTGAAGGGTTTGGTATACCGGTGCTGGAAGCTTTATGGAGCAGGTTGCCGGTGATCACTTCCAATGTTTCCTGTTTGCCGGAAGCAGGAGGGGACGGAGCCTGTTATGTGAACCCGGCGAGTACAGAGGAAATAGCAGGGGCGATGAAAAAGATTTACAACGATAAAGAGTTTGCCAATACATTAAGGGGAAAAGGCTGGTTGCATGCACAAAACTTTAATCAAAAGAAATGTGCTGATGCGGTGATGAATGTTTATAAAAGCATATGATAGATTTTGAAAATGATATTGAGCAATGTTTGCAGGTGCTGAAAAACGGCGGCCTGATCTTATATCCAACAGACACTGTGTGGGGAATTGGCTGTGATGCTACTGATGAGAAAGCGGTGGAGAAAGTGTACCGGTTAAAAAGACGTTCTGATGAAAAAGCCATGATCGTTTTAGTGGCAGAAGAAAGGGATGTGTTGCAGTATGTGGCCAGTCCTGACCTTAGTGTGTTTGATTATTTACAGGAAGCAAAAAAACCGACAACAGTTATTTATGAAGGGGCCATCGGTTTTGCAGATAACTTAGTGGCGCAGGATGGAAGTATTGCCATCCGTATTTGCAACGAACCTTTTTGCCGTCACCTGCTTAAACGTTTCAGAAAACCAATCGTGTCCACATCAGCGAATTTATCTGGTCAGAAAACTGCCGCATTGTTTGCAGAAATAAGTAAAGAGATCAGGGAAGGGGTTGATTATATTGTGAAATACCGTCAACAGGATAAAAGCCCGGGAAAGGCTTCCGCCCTGGTGAAATGGGATAAAACAGGACCGGTGATTCTCCGCTCCTGATATAATGATATTATGAGTCAGAAGATACTGATCATACAAACCGCTTTTATCGGGGATGTAGTGCTGGCTACAGCACTGGCAGAGAAATTACATCAATTTCATCCGGGGGCACAAATAGATTTTCTTGTACGTAAGGGAAATGAAAGTTTGTTGACAGGTCATCCTTTTCTGAATGAAGTCCTGGTATGGGATAAGAAGAAAAGGAAATTCATTGGCCTCTGGCAGTTGATGAAACAAATAAGAAAAAGGAAGTATGATCTTGTTGTCAATGTTCAACGTTTTTTTGCGTCAGGATTTCTTACAGCATTTTCCGGGGCAGGAATAAAAGCCGGGTTTGATAAAAACCCGATGAGCTTTTTATTCACAAGGCGGGCTAAGCATATTATCGGGGATAAAAAACACCCGTTGCATGAAGTGGACCGGAACCAGTTGCTGATTAGTGTGGAAACAGACGGTAATGCAGCCCGCCCACGGTTATATCCTTCTCCGGCGGATTATGAGAGCATCAAACCATTACAGCAGCATCCGTACATTGTTATTGCACCGGGTTCTGTATGGTTCACCAAACAGTATCCCGAAAAGAAATGGATGGATTTTATTAACAAGCTGCCGTCTTCCATTAATGTGTTTCTTATCGGAGGGGCTTCGGATATGGAATTATGCCGGCGCATACAATCAGGATGCCCCGGCAGGCAGGTGCATAATCTCTGCGGGCAGTACAGTTTTCTACAGTCGGCCGCATTGCAGCAAGGTGCTTTGATGAACTATGTCAATGATTCAGCCCCCTTGCATTTTACTTCTGCTATGAATGCACCCGTAACAGCAGTTTTTTGCTCTACCATTCCTTTGTTTGGGTATGGGCCTTTGTCTGAAAACCATCATATCGTAGAATCAGAACACCCGCTTTCCTGCAGGCCTTGCGGATTGCACGGACAAAGTCATTGCCCGAAAGGACATTTTAACTGTGCCAACCTAATCGCCGATGAACAACTGCTGGCTGTCCTGAAATATCAGTAACCCTTTATCAGCTACTCTGTTTATTTTTGTTCAATGCATATACCGTGTTCAGAGAAGGAAATGTTCTTTATCACAAAGGTTTCACAGGCTGCCAAAGCGTTAGGTGTAGAAACCTATTTGATAGGTGGTTTTGTGCGGGATAAGCTCCTGGGCCGTGCGACAAAGGATGCCGATTTCGTTTGTGTGGGTGATGCAATTGCGCTGGCAAAAGAAACGGCAAAACAATTTACCCCGGTACCGCAGGTTGATTATTTTAAAAACTTTGGTACGGCTCATTGTAAGGTGGACGGTGATTTCGATATAGAATTTGTCGGTGCCAGAAAGGAAAGTTATCATATCGATTCCCGCAAACCGGAAGTGGAGCCCGGAACAATTGAAGATGACCAGAACCGGAGAGACTTTACTATTAATGCACTGGCGATTAGTTTGAACAAAGAAGAATATGGTCAGCTGATCGATCCTTTTAATGGAGTAAAGGACCTGGAAGATAAGATCATCCGTACACCATTAGCGCCTGCTCAAACTTTCAGCGATGATCCGCTGCGGATGATGCGGGGAATCCGCTTTGCTACACAATTGGGTTTTACTATTGAAGAAAGAACCTGGCAGGGTATCATCGATAATGCTCACCGCATAAAAATAATTTCACAGGAACGTATCACCGATGAGCTGAATAAAATAGTGGCTGCGCCCAAACCATCCGTTGGGTTTGATTTATTATATAAAAGTGGTTTGCTGCAACTCATTTTTCCTCAAATGGTGGACCTGGCCGGCGCTGAGTACAAAGATGGCCTGGGGCATAAGGATAATTTCTATCATACGCTGCAGGTGCTCGACAATCTTTCAGCTACCTCCGATGATCTCTGGTTACGCTGGGCTGCCATTTTACATGATATTGCCAAACCTGCCACCAAACGTTTTGAAGAAGGCCATGGCTGGACCTTTCACGGGCATGAAGTGGTGGGAGGGAGAATGGTGCCGAAAATTTTTACCAAACTGAAACTGCCGCTGAATGAAAAAATGCGGTTTGTAAAAAAGATGGTGGAACTCCACCTGCGGCCCATCAGTCTCACCAAAGAAAATATAACGGATTCAGCCATCCGCCGTTTATTATTTGATGCCGGTGATGATTTTGATTCGCTGATGCTGCTTTGCAATGCAGATATCACTTCTAAGAATAAGCAGAAAGTAAAACGATTTCTCGAAAACTTTCAGTTAGTAAAGAAAAGATGCAGGGAAGTGGAGGAAAAAGATCATGTACGCAATTGGCAGCCGCCCATCAGTGGTGAGCTGATCATGGAAACATTCGGATTATCCCCTTCGAGACCGGTAGGAATCATAAAAGATGCATTAAAAGATGCTATGCTGGATGGTATTATTCCCAACACCTACGAAGCCGCTTATGCTTTTATGCTGGAGAAAGCGAAAGGATTGGGTTTGCAGCCAGTTAAAAAATAGAGCCTGTCTTAAGTTTTTCAAAACCACAGCGAACACAGAGTAACACTGCTTTGTTCGCATTGTGAATCGCTGTGCCCGCCGTGGTTAAATAATAAAAAAATTAACTTTTGAGGTAAATTATAGTATATCAGGTTGAAGCAAAGCAAGGGCCACTGAGAATCCCAGAGAAAAGGAGGTACACAGAGATTTTGGGATTTATCCGGGCCAATCATTTTTTTATGCTATTCTTTAATAAAGATCTCTGCTACCGCAATGGTCAATAAGCCTTAAATTTGTGGTATGGCAATTTTAAAATTCAGGGTCTATTTCGAAGAAGATGAAAGTGTATACCGTGATGTGGTGATACGTCATTCACAAACATTTAAAGACCTGCATGAGATAATTCTGAAGTCATACGAATTTGACAGCAAGCACCAGGCTACTTTCTTTCGCAGTAATGATCACTGGCAGCGTGGCCGGGAGATATCGCTGGAAAAATATGACCAGGAATATAAAGTGCCGCCACTGATCATGGCCGATACGGTTATCAGTTCAGAAATAAAGATCCCTAACCAGCGGTTCGTTTATCTCTATGATTTTAACCGCAACTGGAATTTCCTGCTGGAGCTGATCAATGTATCCAAAGAGGAGAATCCGAAGATCAGTTACCCGTCCGTATCAAGAACAGAAGGTATTGCACCCAGCCAGTATGGTACCAAAGGATTGCTGGGAGAAAAATTTGCTGATATTGAAGAAAAATATGATCTCACACAGGCCGGTGATGGATTTGGAGAAAAAGATGCGGAGGGAGAAGATATAGGACTTCCTGAGGAAGGAATAGCAGGAGAGGAAGAAGTTTAAAGTATAATTAATTTTTTAAGTCAATTAAATAACTGCCCTGGCTTTGCTGCCGGGGTTTTCATTAACCAGTTGTCACAGTCAAAAAATAAAACAGTTATCATCGTTACCGGTCCGACGGCATCTGGCAAAACGGCTGTGGCCATACAGCTGGCGCTGCATTTTAAGACAGAAATTATTTCTGCTGACAGCCGCCAGTGTTTTAAAGAACTGAATATTGCTGTGGCAAGACCTTCGGCGGAAGAATTGCAGCAGGTAAAACATCATTTCATTGCCTCCCACAGCATACAGGAAGAAGTAACAGCAGCCACATTTGAGGAATATGCGTTGCAAAAAACAAAAGAATTATTTCAGCAGCATGATGTGGTTGTAATGGTGGGCGGAACCGGTTTATACATCAAAGCATTTTGTGAAGGGCTGGATGCTATACCGGCCATTGACCCGGCCATACGACAGCAGGTGATAAATGGCTATGAAAAAAGAGGGTTATCCTGGCTGCAGGAACAATTGCGGCAGAAAGATCCTTTGTTTCATGAAAAGGGAGAAATGCAAAACCCCCAGCGGATGATGCGGGCACTGGAAGTGGCGGAAGCAACGGGGCAAAGCATTTTTTCTTTTCGTAATAAAGAAAAACTGCAGCGGGATTTTAATATCCTGGAAGTTGGACTGGATATACCAAAGGAACAACTGCACCAGCATATACATAGCCGGGTGGATACAATGATCGCAGCAGGATTAGTGGAAGAAGTAAGATCGTTAATGCCTTACCGGCAGTTGAATGCTTTACAAACGGTAGGCTATGCAGAGATATTCGGATACCTGGATGGAAAAATCTCATTGGAGAAAGCTATTGAACAGGTAAAGACCAATACCCGCCAGTATGCCAAGCGGCAACTGACATGGTTCAGGAAAGATGCCGCCATCAAATGGTTTGCCCCGCAGCAGGTGGGGGAGATAATTGAATGGGTAGAGAGTAAGATTTGATCAGCGGGTAGCTGTTTCATGACGAGACACACATAGTTGATGTTACATTGTCAAGCCCTACTTTTGCAAATACTTTTGTTGTGCGTTCGCTTTTATTCAGGTTTATTTTTTAATTCTTCAAATTTTGCTGTCATCGTTGGATTTCCTCGTGTCAATTTTTTTATAGTCAAGTCTTCAGCCTTGTTGTTTGCAAGACGTAAATTGTTCTCAGAGGAAAGAAGTGCGTCCTTAGTCTTTTGAAGATGGTCTATCGTTTTGTCTATTTCCTCAATTGCAGTTTTAAATTTCTTACTAGCCAATTCGTAATTTCTTGCAAAACCGTCTTTGAAAGAGTTAATACTTTCTTCGAAATTGGTGATGTCAATATTTTGATTTTTTACTAAAGCTAATTCAACTTTTGCTTTCATCGAATTCATAGCTGCATTTCGCAACAGAGTTATAATAGGAATGAAAAACTGTGGTCTAACTACATACATTTTTTCATACTTGTGGGAAACATCTACAATGCCTGCGTTATACAATTCATTGTCTGCTTCTAGAAGTGTAACTAGTACGGCATACTCACATTTCTTTTCAGTTCTATCTTTGTCTAATTCTTTAAAGAAATCTTCATTTTTCTTTTTCGTCGCAGTTTCATCACCCTCATTTTTCATTTCGAACATTATGGAAATAATTTCATTTCCTGCTTCATCTGTCTCTTTGTAAATGTAGTCGCCTTTGCTTCCTGTTTTTGAATCATTGTCCTTCTCAAAATATGCTTTTTGAAAAGCTGTAGCCCGAAGTTTATTGAATTCTATTTCACAATGTTGCTCAAGAGTTTCTCCCAGCATTTTAGTAGAAAGCTTTAGTTTCATATCCTTCCTAAGTGCAATTTCCTCATCTTTATGCTTAATGATATCATCTTTTGCCTTAAGTTCGGCAGTATGCTTTTCATTCAATGATTTTTCTAATAATTCTGTTTCTGTTTTTTTCAGCTTTATCTCGTTGGCTAAATCGTCTCTTTCTTTTTCCATTTTTTTTACTGCTTCTGAAACAGAAAGCTTTTTTTCAATTTCAGCATTGTCAAGCTTAGCTTTCATTTCTGTTATCAAATTATCTTTTCCAGCAAGTTGTTCAGAAAGAATACGTTCATTATTAGCTTTTAGTTGAATCAGCTCTTTTTCCTTTTCATCTTTTTCCTTTTCTAAATCTTTTATTGCTTCAGATATTGACAGTTTCTTTTCGTTTTCTACATTGCCAAGTTTAGCTTTCATTTCCGTAAGTAATGCGTCCTTTTCTGCTAACTTCTCTAAAAGATTGCGTTCGCTAGTAGCTTTGAGTTGAAGTATCTCTTTGTCTTTGTTGGCAAGTTCAGCCTGGAGAGAATTTCTAAGATTTGCCTCTGCTAGTTTTATTGCATTCTCTTTTTCTTGCTCTGCAAGGTCTAATCTAGTTTGTAATTCTTCTTCAAACTTATGGTCTCGAACCTGTTTAAGAATGTCTGCGAAGCCAGCTTCATCAACTTTGAAGACCTTATGGCAATTAGGGCAAATAATGTCATTCATAATTTAGTATTGATTTTTTTGATATGTCGCTTGCGAAGTAACGCAAAGCTGCTAGTTGAACGTTGTTTATTTATCAGTTTTTCTATTTGCAATCCCAAAGGGGATATGTACTAGGGGTATATTTTCTAATCCTGGGTCAAGGTGGCTTAATTGGTCGTCGAAGAATAAATGCGGTTTCAAAATTTCCAAAATTCTGCTTTTCTCTATGCCGCCGAGTAAAAACATTTCATCAACTGTCACTCCCCAATCTTTGAGTGTATTGATTGCTCTTTCGTGGGATGGAGCATTTCTTGCAGTTACGATTGCTGTTTTTACGATTTTTTTATACTCTGGGTTTTCAATCTCCTTTTTGGTTTCGAGCTGTTGGAAGAATGAAAGCTTTTTAAAAAAATCTGCTAAAGGACCAGGATTATGAGTTTCTGTGATATGTTCTTGTTCATGCGTATGAAATATATCAAGCTGTCCACTTTCCTTAAAAACTTTTTCTGCTTGGTCATCAGCTATTACGCCATCAAAATCAAATGCTACTCTTAATTCCATGTCCTCATCATTGTCCACAACGCTTGTTTTAATAATCTTCCCAGCACCATAGTTAGCTTCAATTGCATTTATTACATCCTGCTCATGTGTTGATAGAAAAAGAGAAATGTTATAAGCTGGTATATATTTATATGGCGACTTCCCTGAAGTAAATGCTGCTCTCGAAATGTCTAATCCATGACTTTTTATTGCATTAAAAACTCTAACACCAGTTTCTGGACTATTTTTTGAAAGCAAAACAACTTCAACAGGAATCTCTTCCTTATAAACTTTGTTAATGTGTAGAAACCTTTTGATGAAGGGTAATGCAATTCCGCCTTCTAAAGGCTTTTTCATGTTATCAATTTGGAATTTCCGATATTTTTCTACTCCTTCTTCAAGAAATATTTTGTCTTCCAATTCGAGATTGAACAATGCATTTGAAGATACTCCTACAACAAGTTTTCTTTCGATGGGATAAGGCATATTAAGTTTGGTGTTAATTTAAGTGACACACAACTAATAAATATACGATACTGCTAGTACAGTTTTATCTTGATTATAAGTAATAATTTGTACCAGCTCTATTGCAACTGTCGCTTGTACAACTGCACTGCATTTTCAAATCCCAGGTACAGTGCATCGCAGATAAGTGCATGGCCAATACTTACTTCATCCAGCCAGGGTACCTGCTGTTTAAAGTATTGTAAGTTTTGCAGGTCAAGGTCATGGCCGGCATTTAAACCAAGGCCCAGCTCCTTTGCTTTTTGTGCAGCCGCTACATAAGGAGCTACGGCTTTTTCCTTTGCACCGCTTGCATATACTTTCGCATAGCCTTCGGTGTATAGCTCTATCCTGTCGGTACCGGTGGCAGCAGCACCTTCCACCATTTTTATATCCGGGTCAACAAAAATACTGACACGGATACCGGCTTTTTTAAACACAGCAATAATGTTTTGCAGGTACTCTTTGTTCTTTATAGTGTCCCAGCCATGGTCGCTGGTAAGCTGGCCGAGTGCATCCGGCACCAGGGTTACCTGGTCGGGTTTTGTTTCCAGTACCAGGTCCACAAATTTTTGCTCGGTACAATTGCCTTCTATATTGAACTCGGTAGTAATGATCTTTTTTATCTGCCTTACATCCTCATAGCGTATATGCCGTTCATCCGGTCTTGGGTGCACCGTTACACCATCCGCCCCGAAACGTTGCGCATCAATGGCCGCTTTTACCACATCAGGATTATTGCCGCCTCTCGAGTTGCGCAGGGTGGCAAATTTGTTGATATTCACCGAAAGCTTTGTCATTTTTCAAAGATAGTAAACTGCCCGGAGGCAGTCAGAGGTAACAGTTATACACGGTTATTCTCTTACACAAAAGGGTAATTTGATTTTGTCGGGCAACTTTATACTTTTATAGGAAATTATCCCAAAATGAAAAAAACCATTCTGCTCCTGGTATTCGCTTTCCTCGTTGCCCTTTCCTACGGGCAGCCTTTTAACCTGGATACGGCGATCAACCCGGTTGAGCTGAAACTGCTTCCTTTTAATCCCAAAGACAAGGCAAGAGAACTGGAAAAAGGAAAGATGAACATTACCCGTGTCACACAGGTAAAAGACACTCTCTATTATTTTGTACAGGGTGCCAGTATCTATTCACCGGTGTATGTAGGCGTTACTTCTCTTGATCCTGCCAATAAAATAGATGTACGGCTGCATAAGATGAACTGGAAGAATGCCAGCCGCAGCGGCAGTACCGATGAAAAAGGGCAATGGAGTGAAAAATTTAAAACAGAGAATGATTTTGGCATCATGGTGATACCGCAAAGTAAACCGGCAAAATATACCTTGCTGGTGTGGGTGGGTGATGAGGCCAAAATTGAATTGCCCCCTGTGATAGATGAGAATAAGGGAGAAGGAAGTGCATCGGGAAAAAGTGGCGGTGGCATGTCGCAGTCAACCATTTTATATATCATCATCGCTGTATTGGTGGTGATCGTAGCATTTTTATTTTTAAAACGTAAAAACAGTAAGTCATGAAATATATCCGACAAACCATATTGCCTGTTTTCTTTCTTTTAGTAACAGCAGGTGCTGTAAAAGCACAACCCGGGATGGATGAAATAGATCAGTCAACTGAACAAACCCTGCAGATACTGGAACAACTGCTGGGGAATATGGAAGGTTTTGAAGACGGAGTGGCGCCGGCCTTTGAAGCTTTTCGTAACGGAATGGGAATGGTAAGAGACGGGCTGGAATTTTATAATTCCATGCAGGCGCTGGATAATAATGAATGTGTGCCTGACTTTTCTACCCCGGCTGAAGCGATGATGCCAACCGGCTGTGCCGGAAATGAAGGTTGTGCCGGTTGCTACAGGGAATCTATCGGCCGGCTGAACACTGTTCGCAAAAGCCTTGCCCGCATGCGTTGTATCTATACCAATACCAAAAAGTTCACTGATGCTGCAATCTCATTTGGCGATAATGTATCCGGTATTCATGGAGTGATGGGGATTGCCTGGCAAAATGAACGACGTGGTATTGAACAGTCGTTAAGAGATTTTGAAGCCACTTACGATAATAAATACAAAGCCTTAATGGAATCTATGCAGGTGGCCCTGAATGGCATCAGTGCCTGCGAAGCAAAATTTGGTATGCGTGACTGGTACCAGCGCTTTGGCTTTTTGTATTTTGAAATGATGAAGGAGAAATACAAACGGGATGATTAAACTATAATTCTTTCCAGGTATGATCTGCCAGTAACTGAACGGCAGCAACAAATCGTTTGAACGGCCCTGATTTGCCCCATTCTTTGGGTGCAATTAAAGACAGGATGAAACTATCATCCTGTTTTTCGTAGAGATAATAGGTTTGACCAATATTAGGTTTGAATGAAAGCCTGGCGCCATAGATCATGAGTGAAAGTTCTTTCCGCTTCTGTATCTCATGTGCCTGCAGGGCCAGCAGCTCGATCTGTTTTCGTATCTGCTCCAGCTGCATATTGGTCTGCTCTTCCATGGCGGTAAGCGCCTTGTGTTTGATGATGCCTTCTTCATTGGCTTTTATCACTGCACCCGATACCGAAGCAGAGTAGGGAAGCACACTCAGTTGCTTATGGTACATTTCCATATTGGTATAGGCCGTCCCATCTTCTTTAGTACCCTGTTGTGTGATGCGGAGATAACCGTTGGGCATGATCTCATGCACCACATGTAATGTGATCTCTCCTTTTTTATAGAAATGTATCTCGAAAGTGATACCATCGGGGATAAGGGCCTGCACTTTATCGGCCAGTTCATGATTATCAAAATCATTCAGGTCGCCGTCTGCATTTATTTTATAGCTGGAAGCAAAGGCCTGGTTCTCCAATGTTACCCAATTGTGATAAATGAGCAGTTCTTTTTTATCCGGAACGGCTTCGATCTTGTAAATACCACTTTTGGGTCTTTCACCATATTCGTAAGTTCCTTTTTCGGGGAACAGTTGCCAGGAAGCCAGAAAATTATATGCCTGTACCATAGAAGTTGTGCATAATTACAAAATTCGGACGGAAAAGTTTGGGTTATACCTGATTCTTTACATAAAAGACAACATCAGGAAATGATTGATTCATTTATCTTTATTCTCCGATAATCATCAATGATGAAAAGTTATTTTGGCATTTATCATATATCAACCGGGGCAGCACCTGCCGAATGCAGTGTACTGGTATTCGATAAAAAAATGAGCATTGGCTATCGTACCGCTGACGGGGCCAATCATACTGCTCACTGGCCTTTGCAGGAAGTACAGGCCTCTTATGAATTGTCTTTACAACAAACAAGGGTGAGACACCAGGGCGCCGAATTATTCATTGAGGGAAAAGATGCGGCTGCTTTTATCGGTGAGATGCAGGAAGAGATAAAAAAACCATGGCATAAGAAAAAGGGTTCGAAAGACTGGACAAGGAACCTGCTGCTGTTGCTGACATTGCTGGGCGGATTAGTGTTGCTGTATTTTTTAATTGTTCCCTGGCTGGCGGAAAAGATGGCTTCCAATGTGTCCGTCAATACAGAAAGACAGTTAGGCGATGCGGTATACGATGCGATGGGCTTATCCGGATCAGAAGATACGGCGGCCAGTTTTGTATTGAATGAATTTTTTGCTGCCATGGAAGTGCCCACTGCCTATAGTGTCCGGGTAACGGTGGTGAATGATAATGTGGTAAATGCTTTTGCCGTACCCGGGGGAAGGATCGTTGTATACAGTGCATTGCTGAAACAGATACAATCCTATCCTGAACTGGCAGCTTTATTAAGCCATGAGTTTACTCATGTCAATAAAAAACATTCCACCAAATCAATTTTCAGGCGATTAGGCTCTAAAGTTTTTATCGGTTTATTATTCGGTCGTTTTGGCTCTGTTACTTCCGTATTGATCAATCATGCCGATGATATAAAATCACTTACTTATTCCCGTAAACTTGAGAAAGAAGCTGATATAGAGGGATTGGAATTGCTGATGCAGCGAAAGATCGATGCTAAAGGGTTTGAAGACCTGTTTCGTCATTTACAACAGGCAGCTCCTTCTTCCTCTTTACCGGAATTTTTAGGCAGTCATCCTGACATTGATAAAAGGATAGCATATATAAGAGAAGCATCAAAGTCGGCTGTGATAGAAGAAGACCAGCGGCTAAAAACTATTTTTGAAAAATTAAAACAATAAACAAATGCTTATTACAACCACCAGTGCCGTAGATGGCAGACCCGTACAGGAGTATCTTGGCGTTATCAATGCCCAAAGTATTATCGGGGCAAATATCTTCAAAGACATTTTTGCAGGCCTCCGTGATGTATTTGGAGGAAGAAGCAAAACCTATGAAAGAGTATTGGAGCAGGCAAAGGAAGATGCATTAAGAGAACTGGCAGAAAAAGCACAGGCATTGGGAGCCAATGGCATCCTCGGTGTGGATCTCGATTTTGAAACTATCGGCAGTGGCGGCAGTATGTTGATGGTGATCGCCACGGGAACAGCAGTAAGATTATAAAGCGGTACCTGTAAGGATTACCTGATAAGAGTGGAGGTTCCTTTCTGGAAATAGGCTTTACCTGTATAGTCAACTGCCTTAACAGTCCATACAAATGTGCCGGTTGCCTGCAGCCGGCCATTTATTTTTCCATCCCATCCCTGCCCGTTTTGCCGGGTGGAGAAAAGCAATTGTCCCCAGCGGTTATACACATTGAAGTATTCTATATTTTTCATACCAACAGCGATAGGCAACAGGAGATCATTTCTGCCATCATTATTGGGAGTGAAACCAGTTGGCACAAATACAGTGGGCAATGTTTTAAACACATTGATATTGATAAATGCTGAATCGGCACATCCTTCCTCGCTGTAGCCAATTACTTTGTACCGGATACTGCCCGACTCTTCACTAAATATAGCTACCGGGTCGGAAATATTATTAGCTGATAAATTATCAGGTGGCAGCCATAGATATGAAGCCGCCCCGCTGGCCTGCAGTTGCAATGGCTGGCCGGTTATTACAGCAGTATCCCTTCCTGCAAATACTCTCATTTTAGGTAATACTATAATCCTGATAGTATCACTTACCGGTTTGGGGCATCCTCTTATATCAGAAACAGTAAAAATAAAATCAGTGGTTCTGGGTGGAAAGGCTATTGGATTCAGCAGTGTGGCATTGCCCAGGTAACTGCCGGGCCGCCACGACCAGGAACTGCCATCTGTTATTCCATTTAGTTGTGTGGAAGTATTATAACAAATAACCTGGTCTTCGCCTGCATCAGCGCTGGGATAAGGAACAGGTGTGACCATCACATTTTCAATAGCGGAACATCCGCCTATAATAGCAGTAACCTGGTAATTGGTGAGCACATTAGTTACTACCAGCGGGTTTTTAACCGTTGGATCAATGACCTGCCCTGCAGGGGTCCATGCATATTGTAATCCATCTGAAATGATACGCAGCTGTATGGTATCACCCCGGCAGATGGTGGTATCATTCATGGCTTGCAGGCTCACTGCATTCACTACTCTTACCAATACAGAATCCCGGTTGATACAACCGCTTTCATTCAGCTCAACATAATAGTTGGTTGTGGTTACCGGCGATACAGTAGGCGTAGCAGTAGCAGGATTAGAGATATTGACCAATGGTGTCCAACTGAAAATGCCTGTACCGCTTGCTTGTAAGAGAACTGCATCATTCACACAAATAAGCGTATCACGGAAAGCAAGAGTGATGGGTGGTTTATCTATGATACTGATCGTTTGGGTGATGGTATCCCTGCATCCTCTTGTATCTGTTACGATGAGCCTTGCAGGTTTAGCGCCAATTAATGGATAAGTATAAACAGGATTTTGCAATGCAGAAACATCATTGGTAGCAGATGCTTCTCCGAAATCCCAGCTCCATGAATTGGGTGTGCCATATACGGATGTGGTCTGATCGGTAAAAAGGGTAGGGTTGCTTATACAAATGCCTGATGAAGTAAAGCCCGGCACAAATCCCGGGAACACTCTTATCAATGCCGTAGCTGAATCAGAACAGGACTGATTCCGGTTGATAACCAGCTTTACTGTATATATGCCTATGGCCGGAAATGTATATGTAACGATTGGATTACCTGATGTATTGATTATATTATTTGACTGGTCCATAAATTCCCAGTCGGTAGTTACGATCAGGGGACTATTAGATTGATTAGCTAAAGTGATGGTTTGTGTATTCTTGCATAGCAGGTATTCCGGTTGCAACGATGCAGCAGCAATATCGCAATCTGCAATATTGATCTGTATATCTTTTCGTTGCCGGGCAATAACTACACCATTCCGTACTTCCTCTACGCAAACGGTTACCACATAGGCGCCAATATCCGGTGCAATACCAGTTATTAACCCTGTGTTTTGGTTTATCTGAACATTTCCGCCGAGTGGTTGAGATTCATTGAAGTTCGGAGTATTATAGGGTACCTGCGGAAAAGGCGGGGGATTAGGAGGTACGCTGGCGCCACCACCGGAAGCGGTACTGGCATATGCTTCACAAAAGGAATAACGCAGAACATCACCATCAATATCCTGTGCCGCAAAGCTGTAACTGAAATCGTTGTTGGCACAAACGATCACCAGGTCGCTGCCGGTAAAAAAAGCACTATTATTTTCAGGAGCTGCGGGAGACATATTATTCCCGGGAATTTCTGCAGTGTAAGTAGCGCCTACATTGTTGTAGCCGGGTGATAAATTGTTGATACCTGCAATACGGTAATTGACCTGGCTGGCCATTACATACCCGGCGGCAGAAGCAGGAAGTGTTACAAAAAAATTATAATACGCCACTTCGTAACAAACAGCAGGAGGGTTAGTGATGCAGGGATCAGGGTTAGAAATACTGATCGTTTCCTGGTTACTAATAGTCACTGAGAGATCAGTTACTCTTAAATTACTTGTTTTGTCGAAGATGGAAATAATTGTAGGATTAGGGAACTGGCGTCCGCTGCCACAGCGCTGAAACAATTTTAGTGTTACATTATAACGGTACTGTCCATTTGCCATTCCAATGTAGGTATAGAACATCTCACCGCCGGTTATATGGCTGCTGCTGGCTGAAAAAGAAAAGACAGCAATAAATATCCAGATGATGAAAAGTTTTCTCACAGTAAAGAAAGAAATAAAACAACCTTTTGGGAGAACCTTACCTCTTTAAAGTTAAGCATATAATCGATAGACCCAAGCTCCCGGTTGCCCTGATCTTTACCTGAATGCTACCGGTTGGGTTAACATAAGTTCTTACAAGTCAAAACCCGGAAATGTTTATTTTTAAAGGTAATTTTACTCTTATGAAACGCATTTTAGCAGCCCTTCTTATTTGTCCCCTGTTTACCCTGGCACAGGATTGTAAGCTGAATAAAGAAACCGACCCTTACACAAAAGAGACCCGGCTTTCAACAGGCTTTATCTTTTTAGCCGGGGGATCTGTGACCATTGATGCTGACAGTAAGGAAATAGATATGCTGTTCTCCATAGAAGGAGCCAACCGGTGTTTCGATAATAACTCAACTGCTGTTATTTTCTTTGAGGGGAGTAAAGTAAAAATGAATTTACGTAATGCGGGTACAATGAATTGTGAAGGTCTTTTTCATTTTATTTATAAAAATTCAGTTACCACCACATCGCAACTGCAAAAGCTGACCACCCAAAAGATCAGTAAAATTGTTTTTACCGGTAATGATAAAAAGGAGATCACGGTGACTCTTTCTCCGGCTGAACAGGAGGTGTTGGTGGCTCATGGCACCTGCCTGGTAAATGAGGCGAAAAGCCTGATCAAATAAGCCTTTAGGCAAGCAGAAAAACACTTAGTCCAAATAAAGGAAACGTTTAAAAGCAGAAAAATCCTTCTCCGGATGCTTTTTCATTCCAGCATCTCCAATAAATTTAGTATTGTAATTTTTTAAATCCGATCCTTTAAAAGCAGTTCAAATTTCAACCCTATGGAAAAACAACCTGGTAGTGCTCTGGGCGTCTTTGACGCCGGTATATCATTGCAACAACTGGTAAGTAACCTTGTAGACAGATCTCTGACCACAGCTTGTCATAATAAGACCCGTATTGTGAACGAAGTGGCCAGGGATCTTGTCCTTGGTAAAGACAATGAAAGTGTAATCGCTGTGATCCGGGATATTCTGGCTGCCACAATCCTCAATTCTAATAACGGCGAAATCCATATCAGCGCTGAGCGCTACAGTGATGTACTGATCCTGCTGATAGAAGAAAGAAATAACAATAATGGTTTTGCCTTGTCATTCAGTATAGGCTCCATAGAACCTGATGCAGCTAAAATCGGGGGTCATATTGCGATTGAAGGAGCAAGGAAAAAGAGAACACTCATTTCATTTAGTTTCCCTCACCAATTGGTAGCCTGAAAGGTCAAACTTTGAATTACCTGACCAATATCCAGGCAGCCCATTTGTATGGTTCATTACGGTATTTATTCTTCATCTCTGTCTGCGTATTGATAAATGCATCTTCAATGCTCAGGCCATCAAATATCTTTTTGTAAAGCGTTGTCATAAACTCAGCTGTTTCTGTATCCGGAACATCCCACAAGCTCATAATAAGATTTTTCACTCCTGCAATTTTGAATGCCCGTTGCAGGCCATAAACCCCCTCACTTCCCTGAATATCCCCAAGACCCGTTTCACAAGCGGAAAGTACAGCCAGTTTTGTGTTTGGTAAATACAGGTTAGACACTTCATATGCAGTTAAGATGCCATCCTGGATTCCTGTGACCGGTTTATTATCCCATGCATAATTAGCTCCAGCCATGGTTAGTCCTGAACGCATCAAAGGGTTATCTGACTGCCGGAAAACTTTTCCTTCCGAGGCAACAGAGTTATCTGGTTTTACTTTTGGGTCGGGAAAGAAAAAGCCATGTGTGGCGATATGCAATACTTCAGGAGAATTTGCACCAGATAATGATTTTATAGATTCTTCTGTGGCGTCCCAGCCAGTATAGGAAATGGTTGAAATCCCCTTTTGTTTTGCGAGAAAGGATATAGTATCTACTTCAGACCTGCTATTTGGCAGGTATTGGTAAATGTTCCCTCTTTCAAGGTCATCCGGCAGAGAACGGCTTACAAGATATGAACTGTGGTATTGAACAGCTGCTTGTTTTAATGCTATTGTATCACCGTCATAAAAAATACCACCATATAAACAAAGCTTACCGGACGTAATTATATTATTATGTATAAAATCAGCAACCGAACCTGTTGTGTTAAGTTGAAATAGTCTGTATCTGTCGCTTAGTCTTAAACTATCTGTGATGGCTAAAGCAGCAAACGGAATTTTGTGCAGAATGCCGGACGGGGAGAAAAAAACGGTAGAAATGCCGGCAAGATGTTTTTCCAGGGGCGACCAAATCAGCTCATACAACTGATTGTTCTTGGCATAACGAATATTTATTGTGGCTTCTTTTTTACTGCTTCTTGTTTTGGTAATAACGGAATCGAAGGCATTATTGTCAAAAAGCGATACCACAACAGGCCTGGTGTATCCTTTTTTTACTATCATGGCTGCATAGTAAACTTTGTTTGCAGTGTTATAAGTGAAAAATTCTATAGATGCTTCATTCATTTTTAATTTATTTGCAATAGTAGTAATAACTGGAGGATTGAACTGCTGCGAAATGAATTCCGGGGACAATTTGGTTAATTCTTTCTCAAGTTTCTCTGCTTGTTCTATTAATAAATTTACATCATCCTTATTGTCGTCAGACCTTGAAAAATGGTAAGTAATCGAATTTCTTATGTCTGTATATTTTTTGTATAACTGCTGGTAGGCAGGGCCTGTGTTAGTATTCCGGTTAGTAACTATTGAGGTTTTAAGCAATAAACCTTTTAGTAGCAACTGTATATTAAATGCTGTTTCAGCTAAAGTATTGTCCGGATTTATGACAATTTGTTTGTTTAGTTCATTAAAATGGTTGTTCGCAAAATTCAGGTAGGCTTGTTTTTGGTTGTCGGACAGGAAAAGGAAATTCTTTTTTAAAGTCTTCTCTACGGTTTCAATACTTCTTTTCAAAACACTTTCTGCTTCTGAAATTTTTCCCCATTTTGACAGGTTTTTCGATTCATTCAGCAGGTAATTGGAATATTTTTTAGTGAGTGTGGTATTTGTTTTTTCTGCATTAGCAATCAAAAGTTTATAGACAGAATCTGCTTTGTGGTAATCTTCATTTAACGTCAGCAAAAGGGATTTGTAGTGTAAGTAAGTTGGGTAAATAAAGCTGAAGCTGAAATTTTTTTTATCAAAAGCTTCATCAAGTCCGAGCATTACCGAGTCGGCTGCTTTTTTTTCACTGATAAGTAAATGATACTGAATAAGCAGTGTACGGGTTTGTGTAAATTCCACAATGGTTTCTTTCTTAATATCCGGGATTATTTTTTTTAATGAATTAATAATGATCTTCAGGCTAGGAAGGTCACCTGATGATATATAGATGTTTCCAAGTGAAACAAGGGTGGAAATATAGTAGGCGCTTTTTTTTTGAAAAGTTGTTTCCAGGTTTTTCTTTGCAAGCAGGAAATACTTTTCTGCTTTTTTGTTATCACCGATAGTATAGTAGAAAGATGCCTGGTAGGATAGTACTTTACCATAAGTTGGATGATTCTCGCCGTAATACTCTTTTGCCCATCCCTGTAAGGTGTTATAAATTGAATCAGCTCTTTCGAGATCTTCAATATGCATAAAGAATGACCCAAAATTCGTCATATAGGTGATATGGCTCTGCGGGTCATATTTTATTGCATAATCTGGATTATAAAAAGAATCGCTTTCTTTTATAATTTTTAACCCTTCCGGGTACCTGTTAGTATGTATGTAACCAAATCCAAGATCAGACAGGCAACTGCTCAGAATAAATTGCACATCTTCCTTGTTATATATAGCATCAAAAGTATGAACAACGCCACCCTTGCTTAATCTGTCCATATTCATAAGTAAAACCTCTTTGCATTTTTCAAGAAAAGGAGTGGTTCTAAAGTAATTATTCCTTCGGTGATATATCAGGTAATGAATATTTAAAGCCGAGTAATACTTGATGTGTTTATTGCCGTATCTGTGCAATACAATTTGTTCCAATTCTTCAATTATCTTTTCACATTCATCATACTTTTTAAGTAAGCCTTGCACCATTGCAGAGTAGTAAAGAAAATAGGGATAGATAGTATCTTTTTTTTGTTTGGCTGCTATAATTATTTTTCTGACGCTATCAGCGTGAAACTTTGCTTCTTTTAACTGCCCTATACTAAAAAGCCTAACCAATTCTCTTTGTGATAAAGCAAGTTCCGGATTCTGGGTATAGGTGATTGCAGATGCCAGGCAGAAGATTATAAGAATAATGATTCTCATGTGACTGGAAAGCTTAAAGCGTCGAATTTTTGGCAGCTACCGGATCGAAAACTGAAGAGGTTAACAAGGAATTGACTGTAAGTTTTCGAATAAACATTTTGCCGGGTCCGAGTGTCAACGCATAAGGAATAATATAGCCATCAGGGGTTTTCTGGAAGTTGCCAAACATATTTTCGGAAGTTATTTGCCCTTTGTCTTTGGACGAGATCGTTAGTATAGTTTTTACAAGGTAGTGGGATACTGTATCAACGTACCCGGTTATTTGTTGCCCGGATTTTAGCGTTATGTTTAGCTTGTAGCATACGAGGTCATCTGCCTCCTCCATCCCGTCAAAAACAATGATATGCCCTTTTTCTTTATAATTATAAAGAGGACCCTGAAGATCAAGAGTGCTTAAATAAATCTCTGCTTCTTCGGGTTTTAACGGTTGAGGTTCTTTCATCCCCTGGAAAGGGAAATACTGCCATCCGTTTTCTGGTGTTACAATAATAAAGCCCGGTGTTTTTAAAACGGTTACATCAAACCGCTGACCTGTATTGTGGGATAAATAAGCTTTCAAGGGTAACTCATAGGCATCTATTCTAAAAGTTCCCTCTATCGTAAGGGTCTTAAGGGAATCTAATTTTTGTTTGCCACCCATAGCCGCCACATGTTTTTCTACAATTTGGTCAACATCCTGACCAGATAGTTTAATAGTAACACTTAGACAAGGTGATAAAAAAAACAGTAGTAGAATACCTTTTGTAAACCGGTGCATACGATTCAGGTTTAGAAATTACACAATATTAATTTGATGGCAGGGTACAGTGCTGCTAATGAATCAGAGCTACCGGAGAAAATCTTACATCAACCAGATAGACTATTAAATTAATGTTTTTTTGATAAAATCATTGAAGAAAATAAAAAACCCACTCCATGGAAGTGGGTTTTGAAAGAAAATGTTGATGTTATTAATACCTGTAATGTTCTGCTTTGAAAGGGCCTTCTTTTGTGATACCTAAATATTCGGCCTGTTCAGGGGTCAGCTCATCGAGCACTACACCAATTTTGGCAAGGTGCAGACGGGCTACTTTTTCATCCAGGTGCTTTGGCAGCACATATACTTTGTTCTCATAGTTCTTATGATTTTGCCACAACTCTATCTGCGCCAGGGTCTGGTTGCTGAATGAATTACTCATTACAAAGGAAGGATGACCGGTAGCACAGCCAAGGTTTACCAGGCGGCCTTCTGCCAGGATGATAATATCTTTACCATCTACATTATAAATATCCACCTGTGGTTTAATGGTATCTTTTGTATGACCATAGTTTGTGTTCAGCCAAGCAATATCAATTTCAATATCAAAGTGGCCGATATTACAAACAATGGCTTTGTCTTTCATCAGTTTGAAATGTGCGCCAGTGATAAGGTCACGGCAACCGGAAGCGGTAACAACAATATCAGCTTCTTTTACGGCATCGATCATTTTCTTTACCTCAAAACCATCCATCGCTGCCTGCAATGCACAGATCGGATCGATCTCTGTAACGATTACACGGCAACCGGCACCGGCTAATGATGCAGCAGACCCTTTACCCACATCACCATAACCGCCCACCACGGCAACTTTACCAGCCAGCATCACATCAGTAGCACGACGGATAGAATCCACCAATGATTCTTTACATCCGTATTTATTATCGAATTTAGATTTTGTAACAGAGTCATTTACATTGATAGCAGGCATTGGTAATGTACCTTTTGCCACTCTTTCATATAAGCGATGAACACCGGTAGTAGTTTCTTCAGATATACCTTTTACATGCTGTACCAGTTCAGGATAAGTATCCAGTACCATATTGGTAAGATCACCTCCATCATCCAAAATCATGTTCAGGGGTTTGTCTTTACCGCCAAAGAATAAGGTTTGTTCAATACACCAGTCAGCTTCTTCCTGTGTTTGTCCTTTCCAGGCAAATACACCGATACCGGCAGCAGCAATAGCCGCCGCTGCATGATCCTGTGTAGAAAATATATTGCAGGAACTCCATTTTACCTCAGCACCAAGTGCAACCAAGGTTTCGATCAAAACAGCAGTCTGGATGGTCATATGCAGGCAACCGGCTATTCTTGCACCTTTAAGGGGTTGAGAAGGGCCATATTCTGCACGGATAGACATCAGGCCGGGCATTTCAGCTTCGGCTAAACGGATTTCTTTACGTCCCCATTCTGCCAGGGAAATATCAGCCACTTTGTAAGGAAGGCTAAAGTCAATGGATTTTGTTACAGTAGACATTGTTTTACTTTTAATTGATGGCGGCAAAGGTAGCATATATCTGCCTAATAACCGCTATGAGAGCCGGTTTGGACCAGGTATATTTTGCACATTTTATTCTTGCTGTTAGTGCCATAAGACTGTCATGTTGAACGTTTAAGCGGTTGATAAAAGCCGAATCTGAACAAATAGAGATAACTTCATTTTATTAATTTTTAGCCAATGATCGCCTACGATACTTTATCAGAAGCTGTGAACGGACTTAAAAAAAGAGGATTTGTGACTGATTTTAATCTTGAAGAAAATTGTCTTGTCTGTCACGGAGATAAATTTGATATCACTGATTTTGAAATAGTGGAGCTCCACCGTTTTGAAGGCAATACGGATCCTTCAGATGAAGCCATTGTATATGCCATTGAATCAGTAAAAGGAACAAAAGGCATCCTGGTAAGCGGTTACGGTATTTCTGCTGAAGGAATAAGTGCCGAAATGGCGAAGAAACTAAATATGCACCGTGATTAGCTTATTGTTTTTTCCATTACATAGTCATTCATAAAGTAACCGTTACCTATATCAAAGTCAGCTTCTTCAATTACCGTAAATCCCAGTTTTTCATAGAAGTCCTTTGCTTTATTATGCCTGTTCACCTGCAGTTGCAGCGCTCTGGCTCCCTGGCTCCGGATAACATCAGTAATATGATTGATAACATATTTACCGGTACCTTTTCCTTGTTGGTTTGAAAGCACATATATCTTATGTAATTTGAAAATGGCCGGCTCCGTTTCCTGGAAGGAGGCAAATCCAACCGGCTCATTATTGTCATTGACAATAATGAACTGTGCTCCTTCACCCATTTGTTTTTGCAGCGATGTATGGCTGTACATCATCTCCAGCATATACTCTATCTGTTCCTGCGACAAGATAGAGGCATAGGTTTGAGGCCATACACTGTATGTCAGCTTTTGAATCAGCGGAATGTCTTCAGTAGTTGCCTTTCGGATATTAAGCATGATGGTCTTTTTTTGCGGGATCAAACATTTGTTGAGATAATTTCCGGTGTTCTCTTATCAGTTTACGGCTCAGGATAAGCGAAACGATGAATGATGCAATAGCGCCGCCGGCCAGGAGTGCTTCACTGAGATCTTTACCGGCAAAAGAATACTTATTGATAAACAGAAAAAAATCATAAGTGCCATGGAAGAATACTGCGGCTAGGATACCGGTTATCATCAGCAGGAGGCTCTTTCGGCTATTAAATTTTGCTTTACCTACAAAATAACCCATCACTACAGCAAAGGTTCCATGCGCAGGCACACTCAGGAACATCCGGCTAATACCCACTTCCATACCTCTGCCCACTTCTGCGAATTTTAAAACATACATCAGGTTTTCTAACGTAGCAAATCCCATTCCCACCATCACACTGTATACTATCCCGTCAAGCGGTTCATCAAAACTTTTACGGTTAAATGAGTAAAGGCGAAGGCCTAAGAACTTAGAGAACTCTTCGCTAAATGCCACAACCGCATAAGAAAAAACAGCCACTCCTGTAATAGTGCCATCAATAGTATATTGAAAAGCCTGCTCAAACAAAATAGCAGGTACGATGGCAATACAGCCCAGCAGGAAGCTTATAATAAGATTGAAACGTGGCTCCCTGTTGTATACATCTTTATAAAAAATGAAAAGTGAAATTGCAATACCCGGTGCAAGTGCTATGGCTATATATTGCATAAGTAGTTATTGATTACAGGGAAGATAAAAAGAAAAGGGGGTTTACATTGCGTAAACCCCGTTGAATAAGGCCGGGCTAATCTTTTTTCCTGTCGAACAGCCGTTTCAGCAACCCCTTCTTTTTCTTAGTGTCTTCTGCAGGGGCACCGATCGGTTTGCTGTCCTCATCTCGTCTGACTACTGCAGAATCTTTTTTAGGAGGTTGTTTATTATCATCTTCTTTTACTGGCTTCGATTCCGGACCGATGTACTCATTATTGTCCATCTGGTAATCTTCTTCTGTACCAACTCCCTGGTCCTGGCCTTCGGCTCCGGGAACAGGATCTGAATCACTGATAATGATATCTGCACTATTGATCTCGTTTTCCAGTTCTGCCGGTTTGATAAATTTTGCATCTTTCTCAATACCGAGTTTTTTATCAGCCAGCACTTTTTGAAAGAAATATTCTGTTATCGGCCTGGCTATCCTGGAACCATCTCCCTGGTTGCGCATGAAGGTATATTCAAAACCAACCCATGAACCGGCCAGTAGTTGGGGTGTATAACCAATAAACCAGGCATCCGCATTATCATCTGTGGTTCCTGTTTTACCACCCATCTCGGCAGCGCCTACTCTTGAGCGCATACCTCTTGCTGTACCTTTATCTACAGTACCCTGCATCATACGGGCCATTGTATAAGCAGTCACTTCACTGATAGCTTCTTTCCGGTTCACACTGAAATCAAATCTTTTTATAACATTACCATTCCTGTCTTCAATACGACTGATAGAGTAGGGCTTGGTAGAAAAACCACGGCCCGCAAAAATGGTATAGCTCCATAACATTTCATAAATTGAAAGGTCGCAGGTGCCTAATGCAATAGATGGGTAAGGCTTGACTGGTGTAGGTATATTGATACGGCTTAAAAACTCCGAAAATTGTTTGGGCCCCACTTGTTTCATGATATAAGCGGTGGCACAGTTTTTTGAAAATGCCAATGCATTAGCCATTGACATACTTCCTCCCCCGCATTGTTTGCCCGCAGGTACCCAGCCACTGCCCGGGAAGAACTGTGCTACATTCTCACATTCTGTATCAGGGGTGAACCCCCTTTCTTCCATGGCCTGTGTGTATAGTAATGGTTTGATAGTAGAACCTACCTGTCTTTTTGTTCTGAGGTTGACGTGGTCATTTTTGTATGTTTTGAAACTAATGCCACCAACCCATGCTCTTACTTCACCGGTTACCGGATCCATGGCCATAAAACCTGCCTGTTCCATTTGCAACAGGTATTTGATCGAATCCAGCGGAGTCAATACGGTGTCTTTTTCTCTGCGGCTGTTCCAGGCAAATATTTTCATTGGTACTTTTACATTAAACGAAGCCCGGATCTCCTTATCACTTAGCCCGTCTTCTTCCAGGTTTTTCCAGCGATCAGATTCTTTGATAGACTTTTCCAATAATTTCTCATGTCCTTTCCAGATGGAACCTGTTTTCATATCAGAACGGGCATTGATACCTTTTTGCAACATGGTCATATGCTGCGCCATTCCTTCTTCGGCATATTGCTGCATCTGGATATTGATGGTGGTATAAATTTTTAACCCATCATTGTATATACTATAAGAATCACCATTTGATTTTTTCACATCCTTCAATGCTTCCTTTATCTCATCTTTCAGTACTTCACGGAAATAGGGTGCATAGCCGGTATTCTCATCCAGTTTTTTATAATTCAATTTGATTGGTAATGCTTTTACTTTTGCTGCTACTGCCGCAGTGATCTTCCCATTTACTTCCATCTGGCCAATTACTGTATTCCTGCGATCAAGAGCTGCCTTCGGGTTTCTTACCGGATTATAAATACTGTTACCCTTCAGCATGCCTACCAGCAGCGCTGCTTCTTCAATGGTTAGCCTGTCAGGTTCTTTTTGAAAGAATGTCCTTGAAGCATTCCGGATACCATAAATATTGTTGCCAAAAGGAACCGCATTAAGATAAAGTGTGATGATCTCTTCTTTTGTAAAATTTCTTTCCAGCTTTACCGCAATGATCCATTCTTTTAATTTTTGGATCACCCGTAATGCTTTGTTGGAAGCTCTTTCATTAAACAGGTTCAGGGCCAGCTGTTGTGTAATAGTACTGCCGCCTCCCTGTGAACCGAATGTAAAAATTGCCCGCATGGTCGATCTGAAATCAATTCCACTATGACTGTAGAACCTTTCATCTTCGGTTGCTACCAGTGCGTCAATCACATGAGGAGAAATATCACGGTATTTTACATTGCTGCGGTTACCTCTTTCTGTATAATATTTGCCCATCAGTGTTCCATCTTCAGCATACACTTCGGAAGCCTGGAGAATGGAAGGATTTTCCAGTTCATTTAATGAGGGCATTTTACCAAATACACCAAAATTCGCCAGGATGATTAATAAGATGAAGGCGATCAAACCGCCTGCGAAAAGACGCCAGAAAATTCGGACAGCTTTTTTCATATTTATTGAATAATGGTTGTGGTTAAATGGTGCTGCGGGTTTTCAGCAATTGAATACCGAAAATAAGAAAATCCTTTGCGGCGCTGCAACACCAGTATTTAAATTTTTGCGAAAGTGTGATAATGTGCTGTTTTTACTGTTAACCAGGGAGAAAGGCCTAGAACTTACCCGGTAAATGCTGCTCCAGGAAGCTTTTATAAACTTCGATATCCTTATTGGTTTTCAGCAATTGCAGGTTACTTTCAGAAATGATTGTAAAAGCATATTTGCCCCCTTTCAGCCAGGGTATTATTTCAGTGGCTGTTTTGGGCCTGGCTTTTTCCACATAATTAACAGCATCCTGTGCATCAGTGAAAGATGACATCAGCATCAGCCTGTTGTCATCATCCAGTTGAAACATATCAACCGTATAGGTTTTGTTATAGTAGGTTTCCCTGTTATAACGGAAGAAGGCGTTTTTTGCTTCGTTAGAAAAAACCTGGTCTACTTTATTAAGTACCAATACAACATAATATTTGTCTGTGGCCTTATAGGTATATGGTGTAACTGTTTTTGTTGCAGGTTTTGTATTAATGGTATCAGGCACTGTTTTAGGCGGTGCCACAACTGTTGGAGGTTTTGTTTTAATTGAATCAGGTATTGGTCCCGGCCTGGGGGTTATTACTGTAGTCACAGGTTTTGCAGATACAGAATCTTCATTCCTGGTTACAACGAGATTTCTCAGTTCTTCTTCTATCTGGGTTCTTCTGTTTAATACATCTAATAGTACATCAGCTTTCTCTGCCAGAGGAGTATTGGCAAATTGGTTGATGATAGAATTCAATACTCTCTTGGCAGTACTGTCTTCTCTTTGTTTAATGTAATACACGGCTTCTATATAAAGTAGCTGGGGTGTCCAGAAATTCTTACCGTAAATACTGTCTGCTTTTTTCTTTTGAGCAATGGCTTCTTCAAAGTTACCTTCTATGAACAGGTCGTATACTTTTTCATAGGTTTTTGTAGCTTCTGTATTACCTGCAGCATCTGCCGGGTTCTTTCCTGTGGTTACAATGGTGGTAAGGTTGCTGGCCGCATGCTTTTCACTCATGAGTTTTTTGATAGCTGCAGCTTTGGATGTTTCACCATTTTTATTATAACAGTAATAGAGATTGAAAAGCAATTCATCCATCGGGATGAAATCAGGGAAGCGGCTTCGCAGTTGTTCAAGCGTTTCTGTACCGGCCTGGCAATCCTCAATCCCCTGGATATAGGCCTTACCTAAAGCAAACATGGCGGCCTGTATTGAATCATTTGATTGTTGTAATTGTTCAGGTGTGAGGGGGAGACGGCCGTATAGGTCATCGAAGTTGATGCCTGTTGTTGATTCGGTGCTTTGTCCTTTTCCATCATTACCGGTTGTTTGACCGGTTCGCTGTGCCAGTTTGCTATTTAACAATGCTGCACTTCTTCTCCAGTTATCAATATTGGGTCTGTTGCCCCATTTAGCTTTAAATTCAGTTTGCCCCCTGCTTCGGGAGGATGCATTATAAAAATACCATTCCCCTTTCGTATCGCCTGTTGGAAAGAGACTTGTTGGTGCCGGGTTATTAACAGGAGGCAAGCCGGTGGTCAGCGGTTGCTCATCCTTCAATCCCTGCTCTCTGCGTATCTGCCGTACTAATTTTTTTACAAAATCACGACGTTCTTCTTCCGGCATAGCAGCGATGCGTTGCATGCTATCCTGTCTTTCTATGATCTCAAGATTGGAAGCCAGTATACCCAGGGAGTTTTTCCGGCTTCTTATCTCATCCGGATTTTTTACGACAGGGTCGTCAATTTGTAAGCTATCGTAAAAGTTATAGGCCTGCCTGTATTCTTTGCGGGAAAAAGAAAGTTCAGCGAGTTGCAGAAAAGCTTTGTTTCGTTGCCCCGGATTGTTACTTGTCATTTGTGTGCTTTTCAGCAACAATGCCATGGCGCTTTCTACATTGTTTCCTTCCAGTTGCATTTGGGCTGCCATGTAATAGATGATATCACGATAGTCAGCATATTTATCCCGCTTCGCCATTTTCAGCAAATCGGCTACGTTTTTCTCAATATTTTTTTCGCCACCGTCTTTATTGGTTCTTATAGTGGAAAGCCTTGCATAAATTTCCAAAATAGGATCAGTAGTCCGGCTGATGGCCCTGTTATAGTTCTTCTCCGCTTCTTTGTAATTACCTGCCAGTTCAAATAATTGCCCGGCAAGGTATTCCCATCGGGCTCTTTCCTGCTGATTGGTGGCATTACTCAATGCCTCGGAAAGATGAACAGCAGCGCTATCCCACATATTCTGTTTGTAAAACCAGTAAGCCTGCACTTCATGAAGGTCATTGTATAACCTTTTGGGGAAAACAGGATCATTTCTCAGTGTCACAATCAGGCTTGCGGCTTCCGGAAACTGGTCCTGCGCAAGAAAATTTCTTATTTGCCAGATAAATGCATCATTCCTGCTGGGAGGCTGCGAAAGCATTCTTCTCGGCAGGCTGTTCTTTTCTTTTGTGGCAATGCTTAATGCTGAATTACCATCCCTGCCACTGCCGATAGTTTTGTAGTAACCGTCTTTCTCTTTCGGAGCAAAAGCATAGTTCATGAACTGGAACATCTGGTAAGCAGAATCGAAGTCTTTTTGTAAGTAATAGGCTGCTCCCCATAGCAGGTAAAGGTTATCAACCCAGTCATTTCGAAGGTCATGCAGGGCAATACCGGATGAGGCTTTGTAAGTGATAGAATCCAATTGTATCGAATCGCCGGCCGTTACATCAAGAGAATAGTTGTAAAACGGAAGTAATTTGGAGAAATCATCGGTGAAGGAAGACTTAGCTCTTTCCAGCACTTCATTCAATTTATTATTTGCATTGAACGCATAATTGTAATGAGTAACAGTATTCTGAACAAAACGGCGGGGTACTGTAAATTTTTTTTGGTCCGATTTTTCAGATCGCAGGACTCTTTCTTCGTATTCCTTAGGTTTTTTGATATTCAGATCGAAACCCAGCTGGCTAAAGGCGGGTAGACTGGCCTGTAAAAGGATAAGGAAGAAAACCGCAGTAATAGTATATCGGGTGGGTCGCATTTTCCGGCGCAATCTAAAGTCTTATTAACTGAATTTCAAATAATTTAGTATAAAAGTAAGGCAATTTTTTTGCCCTGTTTTTACACGCAGATAAGGGGTAAAACCCGGATGCATTTCTTATCTTTAAAATCCAAAAATCCTTTTATGGCCAAATTAGAAGCCGGTTCAACCCTGCAACGGCTGAGAAACCGATACCGCCTCGTGGTGATGAATGATGATACATATGAGGAGGTGGTGACCTTTAAACTGTCCCGCCTCAGTGTTTACGTCATGTTGAGCACAATATTTGTAGTATTGGTTGGTCTAACAGTAGCCCTCATCGTTTTCACACCTCTGAAGTATTATATACCTGGTACAAGTACTGATTATAAATCAGTTATGGAGCTGAAAAGGCTTCAGTACAGGGTAGATTCAGTTGAAAGACAAGATGCTTATAAGACCCAGTACATTTTGGGAATCAAAAAAGCACTGGGAGGAACCGGGACAGCACCACTGGATACGACCACCATTGTGTTACCCAAGATTGATATTTCTAATGACTAATGAATAAAACCATGTTTAACGCTAAAAACAAAACCGACATGCAACAACCGGCAACAAATGGCAATGGCGGAGCTACTCTCATCAGCTCCGGCACCATACTCAAAGGTGATATCAGCAGTAATAATGACCTGCGGATCGATGGCACTGTGGTTGGAAACGTAAAAAGTTCTTCAAAAATCATCATTGGCAGCAGTGGGGTGGTAGAGGGTGATATTATAGGGAACCAGGCTGATATTACCGGGAAAGTGACTGGAAATATCCGGGCTAAGGAATTGCTGCAACTCCGTGGAGAATGTATGGTGAATGGCAATCTTTATGCAGGTAAATTGCAGGTGGAACCTTCAGCAACCTTCAATGGTCAATGCCATATGGGTGCTAATATTGTGGAGATGAGCAATAATGAACAACAAACAACAGCGGCCGTCCAGTAATAATAGTGATATACTTCGCTATGCCAGCCTCGGCACCCAGATACTGGTGGCTATAGGATTGGCTGTGTTTGCCGGTATTAAAATTGACAAATGGCTGCATACATTTCCATTGCTGGCCTGTGTATTACCTTTGCTCGTCCTGTCGGCAATTTTTTATAAAGTATTCCGGGAAACAAGCAGGCCAAAGAAAGATGAATAGTAAACCACTGCAATTTATCCGACCACTGATATTCGTTTTCACTTTCATAATGGCTTTTTCTATTACAGGGAAGTCGTGGCTGGAAAAAAATGGTGTTGATCAGCTTGTACTCATTGGAGGGAACCTGTTACTTTTTATTGTTAGCCTTACAGCATTCTTTATCACATTCAAAGCATTAAAATCTGCCAATCCGCAGGCTTTTGTCCGGGCTATGTATGGCAGTTTTATGATCAAATTCTTCCTGATTGCTGTAGCTGCGTTTATATATATCATGATCGCTAAAAAAGAGGTAAATAAACCTGCCCTGGTCATTTGCGGCGGTTTGTATATTATTTACACAGCCATTGAAACAAGGGCTTTGATGAAATTGCTGAAGCAAAAAAAGAATGCCTAAGAAAGAAGTACCTGTTGATCATCTTCAAAACTATCTTCCTACCGGTACGGGGGAAGCTGTGATCAGTTACCTGCATCAGTATAAAGTGCACCTGACCATTGCTAAGGAACGCAAAAGTATTTTAGGTGACTACCGGCATCGTACACATCATACCAATCACCGCATCAGTGTAAATGGTAACCTGAATACGTTTGCCTTTCTTATTACTTTATTACATGAAATAGCCCACCTGCTCACTTTTGAACAATACGGGAACAAGGTATCTGCTCATGGCAGGGAATGGAAAGCGATATTCGGACAACTATTACATCAGTTTGTCTCAAACAAAGTCTTTCCTGCTGACATAGAGAAAGAATTATTACAATCATTTAAAAATCCTGCGGCCAGCAGTTGTGCGGAAGAAGGATTGCTTCGGGTCCTAAGAAAATATGATATAAAAAGGAGCAATCATCAGCTGGTGGAAGAAATCCCATCCGGAGCGTTGTTTCGTATAAAGGACGGACGCATATTTAAAAAGGGAGAGCAGTTGAGAAAACGGTTTAAGTGTACTGAAATAAAGACTGGTAAAATGTATCTTTTTAGCCCGGTTTACGAGATTGAATTGTTACCAGCCGGATGATTATTTTTTTTATCAAATTCATTGCTGCCGTTATTTTTCATTCTCTACCTTTGCGGCATTAAAATCTTTACACATGAAAAAAATTATTTTAGGAATTGCAGCTTTGGCAGGATTTGCAGCAGCAAATGCACAGACAGACCAGAATGACTGGATGGTAGGTGGTAATTTTCGCCTGAACACAGCGGACAACAACACTCAAATTGCGTTTACGCCGAATGCCGGTGTGTTTTTAGTAGATAATCTTGCTTTTGGAGGAAACTTCTCCTTGTCATATTCAAAATCGGGTAATAACAAGTACACCAGTTTTGGTGTTGGGCCCTTTGTTCGCTACTACTTTACGACAGAATCACAGGCTGTTCGCCCCATCATTCACGGCAGTTTCAATTACCTGAGTACAAAACAAAAAATTATCAATGTATCGTCCACTAATACTGGTTCTAATTTCTTCATTGGCGGGGGCGCTGCAATGTTCATCAGTAAGAATGTGTCTATTGATGCATTGATGGGCTATGACCGTACCAAGTACAAAAATTTTGATGGCAGTGGCGGATTTGCTTTCAATGTGGGCTTCCAGGTGTACCTGCTGAAGGACCAGGTAGAGAAAGTGATGAAGAAGAAATGATAGTATTTACATTAAAATCAGAAAGAGGCATTTAACGGCCTCTTTCTGATTACAGTTCTTTTATCATCCATAGCGGGCAACCAAAATGCCCGCTATTACCCATAGGTCCGTTGAGATAAGTAAAACCCATCCCGGCATATACTTTTAGGGCGGCTTTTAATTCATTCATTGTTTCCAGGTACACTTTACTGAAGCCATTTGCTTTGGCCTGTTCCAGGCATAGCGTAATCAATTTTGAGCCAAGACCAATACCCCTTGCCTCCGGAAGTAAATACATTTTTACTAATTCACAGGTATCAGTTGGTAAACCTGCTGTGGGATAAATGCCGCCGCCGCCAACAATCTTTCCATTTATTTCAGCAATATTGTATACCGATTTTTCCTTTTGAAATAATTCATACAACGCATCAGTGGTCGGATCATAATATACTGTACCGGGATGGTTAGCGCCGAACTCGGCCAGTGTATCCCTGATTATCTTAGCTATAAAAGTGTTGTCTGATGGTTGAATGGGGCGAATGGTTACATTCATATTGTAAAGATAATCTTTCATTAAACTAGAGTAACAAAAACCCCGCCTGTTCCAAAGGTGGGGATAACCATCAATATGAAACCAAAACTAATCCAGCTGTAATACTTTATCCTTCGGATATTTTATTTCGTATTTGAAGTTGAGTTTATTTTCTTTTTTTGGTTCCACTGATAATTGCCATGTCAGCCGCTGTGTGTCATCGTCCAGTTTTGCTCCTTCATACCTTCGGTCCTGCACTTCAATTTCTTTCTGTGTTGAAATCGGAAACTGATCTTCAATAATGATATTTACAGGTTGTTGTTTATTGTTTCTAACAACAATTTCGTATTGCCGGGTATCCGTTTTATTGCTTCCAATAAATCTTTTGGAACTGTAGTCTTTCAGCAGAGTTCTTTTTACGGTTACACCTTTGTCTTTTCCCAATGACAGATTTAGTGTATCACCTGCATTACTTATATCCAGTAAGGATTTACCAAGGAAAGTTCCTTCAAAAAAGAGATTAGCTTCACCTGGTAATAGATTTAATTCCTGCCAGTCAACTATTTTGGCAGTAAGAAAAGCATCAGGCTCTATTTTCGGAACAGCGTAATATTCATATTGAGCTTTTACTTCATATCCATCAATATCGGCCATATATGTTTTGCCATCATTTAGAATGGTATAAGGTTCTTTTATTTCATAAACCGTAGTGGTAGGCTGGTAACTGATAGTGGTGAAATTATTTTCTGCTCTTTTAAAGTCTTTATTTTTAATTGAGGAAATTCCCCGGATTTTTAATTGTTGCCCCTGACCATCTTCATCATCAATCTCTACTCCTGCTACTCTTCCCTGCAAACCATAAGCCGTT